>Ga0247834_1000928_pt1 | contig 53389 bp, 49 predicted proteins | sample LaCruzMarch2015__8_FD_187118 | JGI IMG/M metagenome (GOLD analysis project Ga0247834, IMG submission 187118) | Freshwater microbial communities from meromictic Lake La Cruz, Castile-La Mancha, Spain - LaCruzMarch2015_12m | ecosystem: Environmental > Aquatic > Freshwater > Lake | place: Spain...
TCGCCGCGCGTTCCCACGTCGTGAAAAAGCCAACGCCATCGCACCAAGCAGACCAGCAATGGCCAAATCCCCTCCGCCCGCCTTCATACCCTGCCAACAGCGCGGAGCTGTGAGATATCCGGGCTAGGGGTCGCGGCGGCCGGGGAGCCTGAGGCGCTGGTGATCGCCCTCGCCGATATGCCGCTGGTGACCGCGGCGCACCTGCGGATGCTGGTCGATCGGCTGGCTCTGGGGAGTATCGTCGCATCGGTGGCGCGTGACGGCGACGCGCCGACCCCGCCTGCGGCCTTTTCGCGACCCTATCTCCCCGAACTGCTGCGGCTCACTGGCGACAAGGGGGCGCGCCACCTGCTGCAGGGCGCTGATCTCGTTGTCGCGCCCGAGGGGACGCTGGCGGATTTCGATACGCCGGAGGATTTCCGGCGCGCTCAGTAGACCGCCGTCAGGACCTCGATCTCGCTGCCGGCGCCGGCCTGCACCTGAAACTCGCGGTTGTAGACCTGCTCGCCGCGCTTGGCCAAGACGAGGTAATCGCCCTCGGCCAGCACGGTGGAGGGAAAGGCGCCGATGTTGGAGAACACCGTCTGCCCGTCCTCGGTCTTCACGGTCCAGTCGATGTCGGCGATGGCCTCGCCACCGGGCTCGGAGACGAGCTTGAACGAAACCTGCGACGCCTTGTGGTAAAGCGTCGCCTCGGTTAGCTGGCCCGGCTCGACGCGCAGGTCGGCGCGCACCACCGCGTTCACGTCGCCGAAATACGAGACGATGTGGTAGGTGCCGGCGTTCAGCGTGACGATGTCGCTGGGCGCGAGGTTCTGCGCCACGAGGGTGCGCTCGCTCTCGGTGCCGGGCGAATAGATGTCGAAGCGCAGCAGGTTGATCGGGATGGCGATGTCACCCGACACCTGGGCGTTGAGCCGGATGGCGCCGGCATCGAGCACCAGCGCCTTCTCGTTGTTGCCGTCGACGACGTTGATCGTGTCGGTGGTCTGGGCCCGGCCATAGGCGACGTGCACGACGTAGCTGCCCGGCGGCAGCTGCAGGCGCGCGGTGGCATCGTCGGACTTTGCCGCCAGCGCCAGCTCGCCGGTCGAGTCGGTGCGGGTTTCGAACACCCGCCAGGTCAGGCCGTCCGGAATGGCGTTGCCGCCATCGGTGATGCGGGCGACCAGAGTGACCGGCTGCGGGATGGCGGCGACCTTCTCAACCGCCTCCAGCGCCGGGGTGTCCGGAGCTACGGCGGCGGTGGCCTCGCCCTCGGCACCTGTTGGGACCGCCGCTTCCACGGCTGCCGGTTCCTGCGTCTGTTCGACCTGCTGCGGCATGCGGTCGGTGCGGCGCGGCAGCGGCACGGGCGCTCCGTCCTGAGCCACGACGAAGCCGGGCAGCAGCATGGCGAAAACGCCGACAAAGCCGATCCAGTGTCTGATCTTCACGACAATCCCCGACTGTAAAGCGTCCTGCCCGTGCGGCGCGTCTACGCTTGGATTAGGGAAAAGCTGTGTCATAAGGTGCACGGCCCTCGCAAGGATTCAGACCATGCCTATCAACGCTCCCGTGCGCGACTACCTGAAATCCCGCCGTTCTGTCGGCATCGGCTTCCTCAAGGACCCCGGCCCGACGCCCGAGGAACTGAGGGAAATCCTCACCATCGGCACCCGCGTGCCCGATCATGGCAAGTTCGAGCCGTGGCGACTGATTCTCATCGAGGGCGATGCACGGCTCAAGGCTGGCGAGAAGCTGGCCGAGATCCAGAAGCGCCGGCGGCCGGATATCGACGAGGCGGGACTCGAACTGGAGCGCCGCCAGTTCCTCCCCGCGCCGGTCACCATCGGCGTGCTGCTGTCGCCCAAGCCGAACCCCAAGGCGCCCGAAGTGGAGCAACTGCTCTCGGCGGGCAATGTGTGCTTCAACCTCTCGCATGCGGCTTTCGCCATGGGATTTGCGGCGAGCTGGACCAACCGCTGGTACGGCTTCGGTACCGAAGCCCAGGCGATGCTCGGCGCGCGCGGCGGCGAGCGGTTCGTCGGATTCATCCATATCGGCACGCCCACTACGGTGATCGAAGACCGCGACCGCCCCGACCTCGACAGGATCGTGACGCGCTGGGGGGAGTGAGGCGGCGTCGTTAACCGCGCGTTAACCTCGTCCGGCGCAATCCTTAATCAATTCTTACCAGCTCGGAATCCGAGTCGATGGGCGTCGCGCCAATATCCGTGCCCCAGCCGCTCGCCTTTGCCATCGACACGGCGGGCGACAAGAGCGATGTCGACTTCGATTACCTGCTGCAAACCGCCATCCGGGAATCGAGCCTGAACCCGACGGCGAAGGCCGGCACTTCGAGCGCTACCGGACTGTTCCAGTTCCTCGATGCCACCTGGCTGATGGTGATGAAGCAGGAGGGGCCGCGGCTCGGCTACCAGAAATATGCGGACGCCATCAAGGTCGACAAGGATGGCGATTACCATATTGCCGACAAGACACTGCGGGCGGAAGTTCTGAAACTGCGTGAAGACCCGCAAGTGGCTTCGGACCTCGCCGCGGCGTTCACCCGCTCGAACGGGGACTATCTGTACCAGCGCTTCGGCCGCATGCCGAGCCCGGGGGAACTCTACATCGCGCACTTCCTCGGCGCGAACGGGGCGGCAAAGTTCTTCGACGCAGGGCTGGCCGACCCGAACCAGAGCGCCGCAAAGCTGTTCCCGCGCCAGGCCAAGGCCAACCCGACGATCTTTTACCAGGACGGGCAGGCGCGCTCGATCAGGGACGTTTACCAGGTGCTGGTGGCCAAGCATGGCGGTGCACCGACCACCGTCGCTCCCGCCGGCACGAACTTCTCGGCCCAGCAACTGGTCAACGACAAGCAGGGCAAGTGGCCGGATGCCACGCCGCTGCCGTCGCGCTTCGGCCCTGACGACATGAGCTTCACCGCGCTGTTCTCGAATGCCGGCGAGATCCAGGGACGCACGCTGATCAGCCCGGCCGAGGAGGCGCAGGGCGCTGCCCTGTTCACCCAACTCTACGGCCAGGGGCAGGCCAAGCCGCTGACACCGGTGGTCCCGGCGGTTAACGGCGAGTAAGCCCACAGGGTGAACCGTTCCTTAAACCTTGCCCGGCTATCGTCTTTTTCGACGGTGTGCCGGAGAGTTGGATGGTTGGGTACCAGGATTTCGTCGCCCTCAGCCAGTCGCGAGACAGCGAGGAGCGGGGACGGGCGGCGCATATCGCGGCGCTGGCCTACCTGAGCCATTCCGGCCCCGCCGACGAGCATGCGGCGCTCTATGCCTCGCTGATCGGCTTCCTCGATGACCCGTCGGTTCGCGTGCGTGGCGCCCTCGCCTACGGGCTGCTGCACGCGACCGAAGCGCCCCGCCCCCTCCTTCTCGCCCTGCTGCAGGACAGCCCGGTGATTTCGCGCGCCGTGGCGCAATACTCCCCGGCGCTGGTCGACGCCGACCTGATGGTGCTGATCCGCTCGGCCGATGAGCCGATGCTGCTCGCCGTGGCGCAGCGCGAGCGGCTGTCGACCCGGGTCACCGAAGCGCTGGTCGCGACAGGCGGCCGGGCGCTGGCGCTGAAAATTCTCTCCCGCGAAGGCGAGACCTTGCCGGCTGACCTGCTGGCCCGCATCGCCAGCGAACATGGCGTGGAAGACGCCGAAGTCCGGGGCGCCCTGCTGGCCCGCCACGACCTTCCCGCTGCATCGCGCCTGCTGCTCGTGCAATCGGTCGCGGCTGCGCTGCGTGCGACCCGCATCGTTGCCGGAGCCGTGGCGGCGCCGCGACTTGACCGCATTCTCCGCGATGCCACTGACACTGCGCTGACCGGCATCGGCGAAACCGAGGCAGCGGCGGGGCGCGCGCCCTACGCCGCGGACATGGTCGAGACCGACATGGTCTCCACCCGCGTGCTGCTCCATGCCATCGTGCAGGGCCACGTGCTGTTCTTCGCCGATTGCGTCGCCGAACTGGCGGAGACGCCGCGCGACAAGGTGTTCACCCTGCTCGAGCACGGCAGCCGCGCCGCGCTCAATGCGCTGTTCGTGCGCTGCGGCCTGAACGAGGCCGTGCGCAACATGCTGGCGCGACTCATCGCGCACGCCCGTGCCGCAGACCTCGCCGACGACCTCTCCGCCCGCCACTTCGTCGTCACCGCACTGACCGAGGAACTGATCGCCGAGCATCGCGGCAACATCCCGCCGGAGTTAGAGGAAGCGTTCACCTATCTGAGCGAACAGAACGTCATCCTCGCCCGCCGCGCCGCCCGCGGCGTCATGGCCGGCTTCGCCGCCACACCCGCCGGCAACGAACTCGCCCTGCCCGAGCCCTATGCCGGCGAACCCATCCTGGCCCTCCCGGCGGCCTAGTAGCGGAACTGCTCGCTCAGCACGCGTTCATCGAGCCCGGTGCCGGGATCGAACAGCAGGCTGACGCCGCGGGTTCGGTTCTCGCGCACGGTTACTTCGAGCACCCGCTGGAATTCAACATTGTCGGCGACGGCGCTGACCGGGCGTTTTTCCGCCTCGCGAGTGCGGAACGTCACCACCGCCTCGTTGCCGAGGATGGCCCCGCGCCAGCGCCGCGGACGGAACGGCGAGATCGGCGTCAGCGCCAGCAGCGACGAGCCGATGGGCAGGATCGGTCCGTGTGCCGAGAGGTTGTAGGCAGTCGAGCCGGCCGGCGTCGACACCAGCACGCCATCGCAGATCAGTTCCTCGAGCCGGGGATGTCCGTCGACGAGGATTTCGACCTTCACCGCCTGGTAGGTCATGCGGAACAGCGACACTTCGTTGAGTGCCAGCGCCGTGTGCTCGCTGCCGTCGTCGCAGCGCACCGTCATCTCGAGGGGGTAGATCTTGGTCGGCTTCGCCGCGCCGATCCGCCGTGGCAGGTCGTCGGCGGAGAACTGGTTCATCAGGAAGCCGATCGAGCCGAAGTTCATGCCGTAAACCGGCACGCCCGTCTTCATCGTCCGATGCAGCGTCTGCAGCATCAGGCCGTCGCCGCCCAGCGCCACTATCGCCTCGGCCTGCTCGAACGGGAGGTCGCCATAGCGCCTCCGCAGCGACTCGGCGGCCGCATTGGCCTCCGGCGTGCCGCTCGATACGAAGCTGATCCGCTCAATCGTGTCCGGCACGTAGTCACCCTCGAAGTCCCGCTGTGCCTATCATGCGGTTGGGACAGGGGAAAGCATGGGTTGATCCATCCCTTGGTCTCAACTACATGGGGCTCGACATCCGGAAGGAAGAGTAATGCGCGCCGAAATCGCCAAGGTCGTCTCCGAAATCGAGCAGGTCATAAGCCTGCTGAGGAGGCATCTTTGACTGGGATACAGCCGAAGCCCGTCTCGACGACCTGACAGCCCGGACCGAGCACCCCGACTTCTGGGCCGACCCCGAGAAGGCGCGCCCGATCATGCAGAAGCGCGACGAGCTTGACGTCCAGGTCAAGGCCGTCAAGGCGCTGGAAGCCGCCGTGCGCGACAACTCCGAGCTCATCGAGATGGGCGACGCGGAGGGCGACGCCGATGTGGTCAAGGAAGCCGAGCAGGCGCTGCACGAAGCCCTGAAGGAAGCCCGCTCCGCCCAGGTTGAGACGCTGCTTTCGGGCGAAGCCGACGCCAACGACGCCTATCTCGAAATTCACTCGGGCGCTGGCGGCACGGAAAGCCAGGACTGGGCCAACATCCTGCTGCGCATGTACACGCGCTGGGCCGAACGGCGGAAGTTCAAGATCGAAGTCATGGAAATGCATGACGGCGAAGAAGCCGGCATCAAGTCGGCGACGGTCAAGATTTCCGGTCACAACGCCTATGGCTGGCTGAAGACGGAATCGGGCGTGCATCGCCTGGTGCGGATTTCGCCCTATGACAGCGCGGCCCGCCGCCATACCAGCTTCTCGTCGGCATGGGTCTATCCGGTGGTCGATGACACCATCAACATCGAGATCAGCGAAAGCGACCTGAAGGTCGATACGTACCGGTCATCGGGCGCCGGTGGCCAGCACGTCAACACCACAGACTCGGCGATCCGCATCACCCATATCCCGTCGGGCATCATCGTCGCCTGCCAGGCCGAACGGTCGCAGCACAAGAACCGCGCTACCGCCATGGCGATGCTGAAGGCCCGGCTCTACGAAGCCGAGATGCAGAAGCGCGAAGAGGCCGCGAACGCCGAATCCGCTGCGAAGACCGACGTGGGCTGGGGTCACCAGATCCGCTCGTACGTGCTGCAGCCGTACCAGATGGTGAAGGACCTGCGGACCGGCCACGAGACGTCGAACACCTCGGCAGTGCTCGATGGCGACCTCGATGACTTCATGGAAGCCTCGCTGGCGGCCAAGGTCACCGGCTACGCCGACCGGGTTGCCGACGCGGACTAGCCCGCGTCAGCCGGTGTCGAAATTTCTTCAAATAAAATCTGAGCAGGGCGTGTCGATCGCGCCCTGCTCCACTCGTCGTGTCATCAGAGGCAGCTTGAAATCGCCCGGTCGGGTGCGATGCTGCCGCAAGAGGAGACGACAGATGCGCTTCATGATCATCGTCAAGGCGACTGCCGACACCGAGGCCGGGGTGATGCCCGGGCCCGAGGTGTTCGAGGCCATGGGCCGGTTCAACGAGGAACTGGTGAACGCCGGCGTGCTGCTGGCCGCCGAGGGCCTGCATCCCTCCAGGGAGGGCGCGCGGGTGACCAGCCAGGGCGGCAAGCTCACCGTTAAGGATGGGCCGTTCGCCGAGACCAAGGAACTGATCGCCGGCTTCTGGCTGATCAGCGCCAAGGACAAGGAGGAGGCACTGAGCTGGGTGCGCCGCATTCCCTTCGGCGAGGGCGAGACGATCGAACTGATGCGGGTGTTCGAGGCGGCCGATTTCGGCGATGCGCTTCCGCCCGAGGTGTTGGCAAAGGAAGCCGAACTACGCGCCAGGTCGGCCCAATAGTTGTTAGCGAGGAGAACCAAGATGCGTTTCATGATTATCCGCAAGGCCGATGCCGAGACCGAAGCCGAGGCAATGCCCTCGACCGAACTGATCGAGGCGATGACGGCCTACAACGAAAAGCTGGTCGCTGCCGGCGTGATCGTGGGTGGCGACGGCCTCAAATCGAGCCGCTATGGCGCGAAGGTCAGCTTCTCGAACGGCAAGCCGACAATCGTCGACGGGCCGTTCGCCGAGGCGAAGGAGCTTATCGCCGGATACACGGTGATCGACGTCGCTTCGTACGAAGAGGCGATCGAGTGGGTGAAGCAGTGGCCGCCCGAAGACGGCAATGGCAACGTGCAGCTGGAACTCCGCCGCTTCGTCTCGATGGAGGATTTCGGCGACGCCCTCACCCCTGAACTGCAGGCGCGCGAGCAGGTGATGCGGGACAAGACCGGCGACGCTGTCTAGCGCTTGCTTGAAGCGGCGGATCAGATTTGGTCTGATCCGCCACCATGACCGAACCGACTTCCGACCGCGACACGCAGCGGGCCATTGCGGCCACTTTCCGACTCGAACAGGCGCGGCTGATTGCCGGGCTCACCCGCATCGTGCGCGATGTCGGGCTGGCCGAGGAACTGGCGCAGGATGCGCTGATCGTGGCGCTGAAGCACTGGCCGGCCGAGGGCGTGCCGCGCAATCCCGGCGCCTGGCTGATGCAGACGGCGAAGCGACGCGCCATCGACTATTTCAGGCGCAACAAGATGGCGGCGCGGAAGCTCGACGAGCTGGGCCACGACATGCGGGAGGAGGAACAGACCGCTCCCGACCTCGATACGCCGCTCGACGACGATGTCGGCGACGACCTGCTGAAGCTGATCTTCACCTCGTGCCACCCGGCCATATCGGCCGAGGCACGCGTCGCGCTGACGCTGCGATTGCTGGGCGGGCTGAGCACGGACGAGATCGCGCGGGCCTTCCTCGTGCCGGAAGCCACCGTGGCGCAGCGGATCGTGCGGGCCAAGAAGACCCTCGCCGAAGCCGGCCTGCCGTTCGAGGTGCCGCGGGGCGCGGATCGGGTGGCGCGGCTCGGCTCGGTACTCGAAGTGCTCTACCTGATCTTCAACGAGGGCTACACCGCCACCTCGGGCACGGACTGGACCCGGCCGCAGCTTTGCGAAGAGGCGATGCGGCTGGGCCGCGTGCTCGCCGGGCTCGCTCCGGACGAACCCGAGGTGCATGGCCTCGTGGCCCTGATGGAACTGCAGGCGTCGCGGATGCCGGCGCGTGCCGGGCGTGACGGAACGCCTGTGTTGCTGCTCGAGCAGGACCGCAGCAAATGGGACCAGATGCTGATCCGGCGCGGACTGTCGGCGCTGGAGCGCGCAGTGGAACAGGGCGGCGCCGCCGGACCGTGCGCGCTGCAGGCGTCGATCGCGGCATGCCACGCGCGGGCCCGACAGGCGGCCGACACTGACTGGGTGGCGATTGCCGGGTTCTACGATCTGCTCGCCGCGGTCATGCCGAGCCCGGTGGTGGAGCTCAACCGGGCAGTGGCGCACGCCATGGCCTTCGGCCCGGCGAAGGGGCTGCTGATGCTCGATGCGCTGGGCGATGCTCCGGCACTGAAGGACTACCACCTGCTGCCTGGGGTGCGTGGCGACTTCCTCTTGAAGCTCGGCCGGACCGGCGAGGCTCGGGCCGAATTTGAACGCGCGGCCCAGATGACACGCAACGAGGCCGAGCGCGACCTGCTGCTCGAACGGGCCAGGACGTGTGGAGCCTGATCGCCAATGAGGCAATTCCGTAAGGGAATTTAAAGCGGGCCCGGTCAAAGCTTGCAACTCAGGTCCGAGGGGTTGGACCGCGAGGATCGTGCGAGCATGAAGGCTTCACAGCGGACCCGGCATATTTCGGCGACAGGCGGAACTATCCCCGATCAGGTCGCCCGGCAGTTCGCCGAGGCAGAACGCCTTGCCGGTCTGGGGCGGTGGTCGTGGTCGCCTGCGGGTGGCCTGACCTGTTCCCCCGTGCTGCTTTCCATGCTCGGCCGCGACAGCCAACCGAACCTTCGGCAGTTGCTGCGCGGCCTGGGAGGCCGCCGGACGCTTTTCGCGGCGATCAGGCAGGTCCGGGCCGACACGGCTGCCCCGACAATTGAACTGGCCATTCCGCTGCCCGATGGCCACCACCACCTGGCGACCGGCATCGTCAGCGCCGACGGTGATACGCTGTGGGGCCTGGTACACGACGTCAGTGCGCTGCGCGACATTGCGGCGGCACTCGACCGCTCGGAAAGCCGCTGGGAGATGGCGCTCGAAAGCGCGCGCCAGGGCGTCTGGGATTCCGACCTCAGCACCGGCGTCGTCTACCATTCGCGCACCTGGCGGACGATGCGCGGCATGAATCCCGACGGCGACGACGGGGACCCGCATGACGTGTGGGCGGACAGGGTGCACCCGGAGGACCTGCCGCGAATCCTCGAGCTGATCCGCCAGCAGCACAATGGCGAGGTGCGGCGCGTCCACATGGAGTATCGCGAGCGGCACCGGAACGGGCAATACATCTGGATCTCGAGCCTCGGCTCGCCGATCGAGTGGTTTCCCGACGGCAAGCCGAAGCGCATCATCGGCACCGACACCGACATCACCGAACAGAAGACTGCCGAGGATCAGTTGCTGCGGCTGTCGCGCCGGCTTGAACTGGCGCTGGAAGTGTCGCGCATCGGGCTCTTCGAGGCAAATCTCGACACCGGAGAGCTGTTCTGGGACGGCCAGGTGCGGGAGATCTACGGCATTGCCGACGACCTCCCCATCGGGGCTACGATGTGGGAGAACGCGTTGCATCCCGAAGATGCAGCAATCGCCCAGCACAGGGTCAACAGTGCCGTCGAGGCCCGTTCCACCTACGTGTCCGAGTTCCGCATTGTCCGGCAGGACAACAAGCAGGAGCGGATCGTTCGTACCCAGGGCCGCTGGTACCGCGATTCACTCGGGATACCACGCATGCTGGGCGTGAACTGGGACGTGACCGAGGAAGTTGCGGCGCATCGCGAACTGCAGCGGGCCAAAGACCTGGCCGAGGCGCGCAACTTCGAACTGGAAGCCGCCAAGGCACGGATCGAACACAACGCGTTGCACGACACGCTGACCGGGCTGCCGAACCGTCGCTACCTCGACCAGGTGCTCTCCGAGCGCGCAGCGGAGGCCCAACAGAACGGCGCGAGCGTTGCCCTGCTGCATATCGACCTCGACCGCTTCAAGCAGATCAACGATACGCTCGGCCACATCGCCGGCGATGCCATGCTGGTGCACGCGGCCGAACTGCTGCGGAGCAACCTCGGGCCATGCGACTTCGTGGCGCGAGTCGGCGGCGACGAGTTCATCGTCGTGTGCTCCTATTCGGGCGACCAGAACCGGCTGATCGAGCTGGCGCGCGCTATCGTCGACCAGATGCGGCAGCCGGTGCCCTACCATGGGCACCACTGCCGTTTCGGCGCTTCGATCGGCATTGCGGCACAGCACGGGGCAAGCATCGATCCGGTGCGGCTGATGATCGATGCGGACATTGCGCTCTACCGGGCCAAGGCGCGTGGCAAGAACTGCTTCGAGTTCTTCTCCGAGGCGCTGCAGGCCGAGGCGGTCCACACCAAACACCTTGCCGACCAGATCCTGCAAGGGATCGAACAGGAGGAGTTCCTGCCCTGGTACCAACCCTTGTTTGACGCCCGGACGATGGAGCTTTGCGGGGTCGAGGCGCTGGCGCGCTGGCGGCATCCCAAGGAGGGAATCCTGCCCCTTGCCCGCTTCCTGCGCGTGGCCGAGGACCTCAACGTCGTCACCGCGATCGACAGCGTGATCCTGCACAAGGCGCTGGACGACTTCAACGCATGGCGGGCGGCCGGGCTGAAGGTGCCCGGCGTATCGGTGAACGTCTCGTTCCGCCGGCTGAGCGATGAGCGGCTGGTTGCTTCGCTGCGCGACATCAAGTTCGAGCCCGGCACGCTGAGCTTCGAGCTGCTCGAATCGATCTTCCTCGATGACCTCGACGACACGGTGCGCTGGAACCTCGACCGCATTCGCGACCTCGGCATCGACCTCTCGATCGACGATTTCGGCACCGGCCACGCCTCGATCCTCAGCCTGTTGAGGCTAAGGCCGACGCGCTTCAAGATCGATCGCCAGTTCATCGAAGAACTGAGTACTTCGCGCAGCCAGCAGCAGCTTGTGGGCTCGCTGATCGATATCGGGCGTTCGCTCGGCATCAAGGTGGTAGCCGAGGGCGTCGAGACCTACGAGCAGGCCGACATCCTGCGCGGACTGGGCTGCGACATGCTGCAGGGCTTCGCTTTCGCCCGGCCGATGCCGGCCAGTACACTCGAATCGCTGCTGCGTAACCCGGGTTGGCGCGAGGCATCGTAGCCGGATCGACTTGCCGTTGTGCAGCACAAGCGAGAAAACCGCAGCAACAACCTGCATCGTTTCTGCAAGCGCTATCAGTGTCCTACTCGCCGATGCCATATAGGCGCGCTGCAGCAGAAGCATATCCGCATGGCACAACCCGACCGGCGCCTGGTCCCGATCGTATCGCTGGACGTTGTGGGATACTCCCGCCTCGTGGAACGCAATGAGCGCCAGACCTTGCGCCTCGTGCCGGGCTGCGGTTCATGTATCCCTCGCTGCTGTCGCGCTACCTGCAGGGGCTGAAAATGACGGGGCTGACCTAACCACTTCCGGCGCAGCACTAATTTTACCCTTCGCGTAAGCGATTTTCACACCCCGCTCTGTCACGGTCCGCGCAGGTTTCAGGAGCCCATAGTGGACACTCGCCTCGAGCAACGCCTTTCCCCGCGCCGCAACACGATGATCGAGGCCACGATCGCGTTCGATGGCGGCCGGACCCGCGTCCTTTGCATCATCCGCAACCTCTCCGACACCGGCGCCAAGCTGGAAGTGGTGAGCGGAACCGTCTCCAACATCCCCCGCACCTTCGACCTGATGGTCGCGAAGGTCCGGCCGCAGGGCTGCACGGTGATGTGGCGCTCGCTGAAGGAACTCGGCGTACACTTCCACGACGCCATCGGAAGCCGCTGAGCGACTGTTCTCCCCACCACACCCGTTCAACTCCCATTCATCGTACCGCGCTTACGTTCGGCGGGGCGAAGGGGGCTTCGCGGCTGGGGGAGCCAGAGATGTCGAGACGCGCATTCTTCATTGCAGGCGATCGGGTTGTGCATATCGCCAACCCGTGCGAGGCCGGCATCGGCTACCACTGCCAGGCGCATGTGGTGCAGCCCGGGGCGCAGGTGGGGCCGCACATGCAGGAACAGGCCGAAACGATCATCCTCGTCGAGGAGGGCGTGCTCGAGGTGATGATCAACGGCATGACCGGCTGGGTGCGCGGCGGAGACTTCGTCCGCATTCCCGCCAGCGCCTGGTATGCCTACCGCAACGACACAGGCAGTCCGGCGCGCATCCTCTGCCGCACGGCGCCAGTACAGCGCCCGCGCGAAAGCTGCCGGATCACAATCCATATCGCCGCTGCCTGAGATGAAAAAGGGCGCCTCGTGGGCGCCCTTCGTTCTTACGCGGCCTGCTTTGCCTTGAGGTCCGGCGGCACGGCTTCGGCCATCAGCTCGACGACGGCGTCGGTCGCCGGCATCACCTTCTGGCCCTCGGTGCCGAGACGGCGGACCGACACGGTGCCCTCCTCGGCCTCGCGCTTGCCGACCACGATCATCAGCGGCACCTTCTGCACCGAGTGCTCGCGCACCTTGTAGTTGATCTTCTCGTTGCGGGCGTCGAGTTCGGCGCGGATACCGCCGGCCCGCAGGCGATCGACCAGCTTCTGCGCATAGTCGTCGGCCTCCGACACGATGGTGGCGACCACGACCTGGGTCGGGGCGAGCCACATCGGCATCCGGCCGGCATAATTCTCGATCATCATGCCGATGAATCGTTCGAGCGACCCCAGGATGGCGCGGTGCAGCATGATCGGCCGCTGCCGCGAACCATCCTCCGCCACATAGCTCGCGTCGAGCCGCTCGGGCAGCAGCGCGTCGAGCTGCAACGTGCCGAGCTGCCAGGACCGGCCGATGGCGTCCTTGAGGTGGAACTCGAGCTTTGGGCCGTAGAAGGCCCCGTCGCCCAGAGCGTAGGTGAAGTCACGGCCGGTGGCCCTGAGGGCGTCGCCCAGGGCCTTCTCGACGTAGTCCCACATCTCTTCGGTCCCGCCGCGCTGCTCCGGGCGGGTGGCGAGCAGGATACGGACGTCGGTGAAACCCATGTCGGTATAGACGGAATCGAGCAGCGTGCAGAACGCCTCGGTCTCGGCCTGCACCTGGTCCATCCGGCAGAAGATATGCGCATCGTCCTGCGTCATCTGCCGCACCCGCATCAGGCCGTGCAGTGCACCATGGGCCTCGTTGCGGTGGCAGCAGCCGAACTCGGCCATGCGAATGGGCAGGTCGCGGTACGACTTGATACCCTGGTTGAAGATCTGGATGTGGGCGGGGCAGTTCATCGGCTTGAGGGCCATCAGATCGCCCTTGCCCGACAGCACCGGGCCATCTTCCTCGGTCCCGGGGACCTCGTCGGGCACCACGAACATGTTTTCGCGGTACTTGCCCCAGTGCCCCGAGGCGATCCAGAACTTCGAACTCATCAGCTGCGGCGTCTTCACCTCGACATAGCCCGAGGTGTTGAGACGGCGGCGGATATAGGCTTCCATCTGGTTGTAGATGGTGAAGCCCTTGGGGTGCCAGAACACCGAGCCCTGCGCTTCTTCCTGCAGGTGGAAGAGATCGAGCTCCTTGCCGATCTTGCGGTGATCCCGCTTCTCGGCTTCCTCGAGCATGTGCAGGTACTCGTCGAGTTCCTTCTGCGACGCGAACGCCGTGCCGTAGAGGCGGCTCAGCACCGGGTTGTTGCTGTCGCCACGCCAGTAGGCACCGGCCACCTTGGTGAGCTTGAACGCGGTGCCGATGTCCTTGGTGGAGCGCATGTGCGGGCCGCGGCAGAGGTCGAACCACTGGCCCTGCTTGTAGATCTTGATCATCTGGTCGGCCGGAATGGCATCGACCAGTTCGACCTTGAAGTCTTCGCCCTTGGCCGCGAAGACCCGCTTCGCCTCGTCGCGGGTCCACACTTCCTTGGTGAAGGCAGCGCCGCGCGCCACGATCTCGGCCATCTTCTTTTCGATGGTCGGGAAATCGTCCTCCGAGAACGGGGTGTCGCGCTTGAAGTCGTAGTAGAAGCCGTTCTCGATCACCGGGCCGATGGTGACCTGCGTCGTTGGCCACAGCTCCTGCACCGCCTCGGCGAGGACGTGCGCGGCATCGTGGCGGATCAGCCCGAGGCCATCGGCGCTGTCGCGCATGACGAATTCGATGCGGCCGTCATCCTCCAGCGTATCCGACAAGTCGGACAACACGCCGTTCCACTTCATCGCGACCGTGCGCTTGGCGAGGCTGGGGGAGATGCCCTCGACCACGGTGGTCCCGGTGGTGCCACGCGCATAGTCGCGAGTTGCACCGTCGGGGAACGTCACCTTGATCGTCATTTCAATCTCCGGGATTGGGTTGGTTGCCGGATCATCCGGCAAGGCGCGGTGTCTAGCACGGCGTAGGCAGTTACGCCAAGGCTGAGGGAGCGAGCGGCCGCATCAGTAGCCACCCCACCCTAGCTCCGCTAAGTCGCTGCGCGACAAGCTTCGCTACCCTCCCCATCAAGGGGAGGGAGACACTGCGGTCCGTTCAGGACTCCGGCCTCCCTCCCCCTTGTGGGGAGGGTAGCGGCGCCAGGAGCGAAGCGACGTGGCAGAGCTGGAGTGGGGGTCCCTCCCTCACACCCACTTCTGCTTCTTCATGAACAGGTAGATCGCAACCCCCATGGCTGCCAGACCCCCACACACAACCCAGAACGCCCAGGGTTCGTGGGAGAAGGGGATCGGCAGGTTCATCCCCAGGATGCCGCTGATGACGGTGAGCGGCATCAGCACCACCGTCGCCGCGGCCAGCAGCAGCATGGTCTGGTTCATCTGCTCGGCGCGGGTGTCGAGCAGCTGCTCGTGCACCAGCACGGCGCGCTCGGAGAGCGTCTGCAACTCGTCGCCGAGGCGGGCGGTGCGGGCCGCCGCTTCGCGCAGGCGGACCCGGTCGCGGTTGGTGAGGAAGCTCAGGTCCTCGATTTCGAGTGTCGTCAGCACGTCGCGCTGCGGCCAGACGAGGCGGCGCATGTTGATGATGGTGCGGCGCAGGTGCGCGAGGCGGCTGCGCGAGTCGTGGTTGCGGTTCATCATCAGGTTTTCCTCGATCACGTCGAGGCTGTTGCCCAGCCGCTCGATCAGCGGCTCGAGGCGGTCGGCGGCCCGCAGCGCCAGGCGGGCCACGAGATCGGCGGGCGAGTGCGGGGCGTGATGGGTCTGCTGCCACTGGCTGATGCCGAGGAAGTCGACGATGTTCAGCTCCGACGCGATGATGACGCGCCCCTTCTCCAGCCATAGCGACAGCAGTTGCCGGCCAACATCCTCGGGCTCGGCGCCGGGGCGGGCGACGCGCAGCACCACCAGTGCCTTGTCGTCGATCACCGTGCAGCGCGAGCGCGTCGATGGCACGGTGACGAGGTCGGCGTAGAAGTCGCCGAGCTCCTTCTTGAGCCAGACGCGGAATTCCGGCGCACGGGAGTTGCCTGAGATCAGCGCAAAACCCTTGGCGGGGGTGACGAAGGTGGCCTCTTCGGCCTCCTCGACCTTGCGCACGCCGCCGCGCCCGTCGAACTGGACGATGGTCATCCAGTCGCGGACGGGCGGGCGGGTGTTGGAGCCGGGAATGTCGCCCATGGTGGGCCCCTATGTGTTCAGCTCAGCCGGGCGAGCGCTTCGGCGAGGTAGTTGCGGCGCTCGACGGCGTCGGCGCGGCGCTGCCGCTGCTCCTCGATCACCTCGGGTGGGGCCTTGGCGACGAACTGCTCGTTGCCGAGCTTGCGGTCGATCTTGTCGATCTCGCTGTCTTCCTTCGCCATGTCCTTCTGCAAGCGGGCGCGTTCGGCGGCGATGTCGATGACGCCCGCCAGCGGCAGGGCAAACACTGCCTCGCCGAGCACGATCTGCGCCGACTCGGGTGGGACATCGGAGGCGTAGTCGACCGTCTCCAGCCGGGCGAGGCGGGTCAGCGAGCCCAGATGGGCCTCGACACGCGTGCCGGTCTCCTCGCCTGCCCCGACGACCACCAGCTTGATCTTGGCGCCGCCGGGCACGTTCATTTCCTGGCGGACCGAGCGGATGCCGGAAACGAGCGCGATCAGCCAATCGAGTTCGGCAGTGGCGGCAGGCTCCTCGAGGCCCTTCATGTCGGGCCACTCGGTGAGGATCAGCAGCTTCGAACGCTTCGGTCCGATCTTGCCGGTCTCGGCCCACAGCTCTTCGGTGATGAAGGGCATGAAGGGGTGAAGCAGCTTCAGGATCTGGTCGAGCACATAGGCGGCGGTGGCGCGGGTCTCGATCTTGGCGCCTTCGTCGTCGCCGGTGAGGATGGGCTTGGCCAGTTCGAGGTACCAGTCGCAGAACGTGCCCCAGACGAAGTCGTAAGCGGCGTTGGCGGCCTCGTTGAAGCGGTAGTCCTCGATCGCCTTGGTGACGGTCTCGACGGCGCGGGCCGTCGAGCCGACGATCCACCGGTTGAGCGCCAGGCGGTTGTCGCGCGGGCCGAAACCGTTGAGGCGAATACAGTCGTTCATCTCGAGGAAGCGCGCAGCGTTCCAGAGCTTGGTGACGAAGTTGCGGTAGCCCTCGACGCGCGCCATCGACAGGCGCAGGTCACGGCCCTGCGCGGCCATCGCCGCCAGCGTGAAGCGGGTCGCGTCGGCGCCGTAGCCATCGATGAGCTTCAGCGGATCGATGACGTTGCCCTTGGTCTTCGACATCTTCTGCCCATGCTCGTCGCGGACCAGCGCGTGCATGTAGACGGTGTGGAAGGGCTCCTTGCCGGTGAATTCAAGCCCCATCATCATCATCCGGGCGACCCAGAAGAAGATGATGTCGAAGCCGGTGACCAGCACGTCGGTGGGGTAGTATTTCGCCAGTTCGGGCGTGTCGTTCGGCCAGCCCATGGTCGAGAACGGCCACAGCGCCGACGAGAACCAGGTGTCGAGCACGTCCTCGTCGCGGTGCAGCGGCACCTTGGAATCGCTGAGCTCGGCAAAGGGATCGCGCTGCTTGCGCATCTGCCAGGTGGTGGCATTGCGCCGGTCGCGCTGCGTGGTGTCGAAGCCGTTATAGGCCTTCACGTAGTCGGCCGAGTTGAGGCCGCCGGTAAAGACCTCGATCTTGCGGCCCACATAGTAGGCTTCGGCCTGCGCGATCGCCTCTGCCTCAGTGCCGGCGACGAAGACCTTGGGGCCGGCGCTGCCATTGTTGAAGTCGGGGTCGGCGTTGAGACGCGGGCCGTACCATGCCGGGATCTGGTGCCCCCACCACAGCTGGCGGGAGATGGTCCACGGCTTGATGTTCTCCATCCAGGCGAAATAGGTGTTCTCGTACTGCTTGGGCACGAATTTCATGCGGCCTTCGCGCACGGCGGCGAGCGCCGGCTCGGCCAGCACGTCGGCCCGGACGAACCACTGGTCGGTGAGGAACGGCTCGATCACCACCTGCTTCGACTTCTCGTCGAAGGGCACCATGATCTTCTTGTCCTCGACCCAGGTGAGCACGCCCATCGCCTCGAGGTCATGCAGCACCTTCTTGCGCGCATCGAACCGGTCGAGACCGCGATAGGCGGCGGGGACGTTGTTGTTCAGCTTCGCCGTGGTGGTGAAGATGTTGAGCGGCTTCAGGCCATGGCGCTGCCCGACCTCAAAGTCGTTGAAGTCGTGCGCCGGAGTAATCTTGACCGCGCCTGAACCCAGCTCCGGGTCGGCGTACTCGTCGCCGATGATCGGGATCTTGCGGCCGGTGATCGGCAGGATCACCAGCTTGCCGATAAGGTGCTGGTAGCGCTCGTCCTCGGGGTGCACGGCGACGGCGAGATCGCCCAGCATGGTCTCGGGGCGAGTCGTCGCCACGGTGATGGTCTCGTCCGTCCCCTCGATGGGGTAGCGGAGGTGCCACATCTTGCCGGCGGTCTCGATATTCTCGACCTCGAGGTCCGACACGGCGGTCTCGAGGCCCGGATGCCAGTTCACCAGCCGCTTGGCGCGGTAGATCAGGCCCTTTTCGTAGAGGCTGACGAATACCTTGCGGACAGCCTCGCTGAGGCCCTCGTCCATGGTGAAGCGCTCGCGCGACCAGTCGGCGGAGGCGCCGAGGCGACGGAGCTGGTTGAGGATGGTGCCGCCCGATTCGGCCTTCCACTCCCAGACGCGCTCGAGGAACTTTTCGCGGCCCATTTCGCGGCGGCCAGGCTCCTGCCGCTCCATCAGCTGGCGCTCGACGATCATCTGCGTCGCGATGCCGGCGTGGTCCGTGCCGGGCTGCCACAGCACATCCTTGCCGCGCATGCGCTCGAAGCGGATCAGAATGTCCTGGATGGTGTTGTTGAGCGCGTGCCCGATATGCAGCGAGCCCGTCACGTTGGGCGGCGGGATGACGATCGAGAAGGTCTCGGCGCCGGGCTTGGCCCCTGCCCCGGCCTTGAAGGCGCCGGCCTTCATCCACGCCTCGTAGATGCGGCCTTCGACGGCGGACGGTTCGTAAGTCTTCTCGAGCATAGGGTGTCCAACAGAATAGGCCCGGGCCGGCGGCGACGCGCGGCGGGCGGCAAGGAATTCAGTGATGTGGTCTAAAGCAAAGGCGAGGGGCGCAAGTCAACATAAACGCATGTCGGGACCGTCTCGGACTGTCCCAAAGGTCGTCGATTGGGGCTTCAGCCCGGTATCAGCTTGGCGCAGTATGCGGCACGCGTCCAGCATCCCAACAGTACCGCCATGGGGCGCGGAGGCGGACCGGACCCGAAAGACCATGCGAGACCAGACACGGAAGCAGCTAGAGCAGTCGCTTGAGTTCGAACAGACCCAACTGACGATCATCGAACAACAGGCGGCCAAACAGCCACCGACCGGAGCAGTTCAGATCACCAACTGGCCAAAGCTGCTGGAAAGCCACAGGCGATCCATCGCCTTCTACTCGGCACGGCTCGCCGACCTCAGCGAAAATCAGGGGTAAACAGCGTCGGAGTTTTATCGCCCACCGCGGGAGACGCGGGCGATTTCCTGTTCGACCATGCGCTCGACCATCGTGGGCAGGTTTTCGTCCAGCCACTCCTTGAGCATGGGGCGCAACATGTCGCGCATCATCTCCTCGATCGTGACATTGGAACCGACGGTCGAGAGGTTGGTGAGACGCGAGAATGACCGGTTGATCACCGACTGGGTCGAGGTTTCGAGCAATTGTTCCGCCATATCGCTGGTGAGACGCGGATCCGGAAGTGGCGCCGCATGCGCCACCGGAGCAGCACGGGGGCGCTCATAGGCCGGCGGGGCCCGCAACTGCGGCGCCGGCTCGGGCGCGGTATCGAAGGCGATGTCGTCCGGATCGACCAATCCGACAGGCGCCTGGGATTCATCGCCGATCAATTCGCTGAAGCTCAATCCGTGGCCGTCGTCCTCATCGGCGGCGGCGGTCTCGCGCAGGATCTGCTCGGCCGACAGCGCCAGCGGCTCCGGCTCGGCGACCGGCTCAGGCCGCGGCGGCACGGGGGCGAAACTGCGGGGCGCGACGGGGGGCGGCGCTGCGGGCGGCGTCGGAGGCTTGCGAACCGCGCTGGCGTCATCATCGGCGATGATCTGCCGGATGGACGACAGGATCTCGTCCATCGAGGGCTCTTTGGGCGCTGGCTTGTTCATCGCTGCCTCACAATACCTGCCCAACTACGCCGGGCCGGAACGAACTTGGAAGAGACTCCACCCGGCGCCGCGCCGAATCGAGTTGGTTCAATCTAGTCCATGCAACGGCGCCTTGTGAATCGGTGACGCCCTCTCGCTAACGCCTTCCCCAGGAGATTTCGGGGTTTTCGCGCGTTTGCAGGGGATCAGGCTGCCTGAAACGACAAAGCCCGGCGCGCGTGCTGCCGGGCTTCTGTGCATGGGAAGGGGTGGCGATCACTCGTCGAGAGCGCGCAGTTCCTGCCAGACGTCCTCGACCTTGGCGATGTAGCCATCGGCCGAGTGAATGGTCACGTCGAGCCGCAGGTCCTCCGCAGAGAGCCGGCCGGACGCCGCCAGCAGCGCGAACGCCGCGATCATCCGCGACGAGCGGGCCTGGATCAGGCCCTCGCGCGCCGAGGTCAGCTCGGCCTGGGCGTTGAGCACGTCGAGCGTGGTCTTCTGGCCCACATCGCGCTCCTGCACGGTGCCTTCGACGACCAGTTGGCCCGACGACACCGCAGACTGCGCCGACTCGATCTGAGCGCTGGAGTTCTGCAGGCTCGACCAGGCCGAGATCACCGACTCGCGGATCTGGTCGCGGGCCGACAGCGCATCGACCTCCGACTTGATCTGGTCGATATTGGCCCGGCGGATCGAGGCGCCGAGCGCACCACCGGCGTAGATCGGGATCGAGAGCTGGAAGTTCACCGAGGCCGAGGCGCCGGGCGTTTCGCCGAAGCACCCAATCGCGCAGATCGAGCCGATCATGTTCAGCTTGGGTCCGAACGCAGCGCTCGCAGCATCGGAGCCGGCCTGCGCGACGCGGATGGCGGCGCGGGCCGACAGCAGGGCCGGATGGCGCTCCTCGGCCGAGGAGATGGCCGAATCGATCGAGGTCGGCAGCGTCTTGCCAAAATTGTAGTCGCTCGTGAGGTTCCGCGGCTTGTGGCCGACCCAGCGCTCATAGCTGGCCTGGCTGGTCTGCAGCGAGGCAATGGCCGCCTGGTAGGACGCGACGGCAGCGGCCTGGCGCGTGCTGGCCTGCGACACGTCGATCTTGGTGCCCTCGCCCAGCCGCAGCCGGTCGTCGGCCGAGCTCACCTGTGCATCGAAGAAGCTCATGTTGTCGGCGCGCAGTTGCACCAGCTGGGTGTCGCGGATCACCGAATAATAGGCCTGCACCACCGAGAGCAGCACGTTCTGCTCCTGGTTGCGGAGCGAGTATTTGCTGAGTTCGGTCAGGGCACGGGCCTGCTCGATCTGCGCGTCGGTCTGGAAATTGTCGAACAGGGTCTGGTTGTAGCTGGCGCTGACCTGGCCCCAGTTGACGTCAAAACCAGCATTCGGAAGTCCGTCGCCCACCGTCCAGGTGGCCCCCGACGAGGCCGACACGCCGATCGTCGGCAGCTTGCCGGACTTCGCCAGTGCGATGCCTTCGGCCGTCGACTTCACGTCCAGCAGTGCCGACATGATGGTCGGGTTGTTCGTGTAAGCGCTGGCCAGCGCCTCTTTCAGCGTTTCCGCGTGTGCAATGGCCGGCACACAACCGAATACGACGGCAAGGGCGCCCGCCCGCACTGCCCCCAGGTAACTCATAAATTTTATCTCCGAAACGCGACCGACCTTATGCCGCCGCAGATGGGGCAGACAACAGTGGTTCACAAGAGTTGCCATTTTTTAACGATTGTTTTGCCGCAGACGTGATTCCGGGCAACAGTGCTGGCCGGCCAGTCAGTTAGCGCGACCCCGGCCAATCCGGCCAAGCTCAGAACTCGAACATAACCTCGCGCGGCGCCATAACCAGCGGCGGCAAGGCGGTGTTGAACTCGGCACGAGTCGCAATCCTGCCGCCTGACCTTACGTAGACATGGGCAACGCTGGCGCCATTCTGCTGCACCAGCGCCACGAGGCGCCCGCCCTCCTTCAGGAGCGCGAACAGCGACTGCGGAACCTCGTACACCGCGCCCTCCATCACCACGGCATCGTAGGCGTCTTTCGGCAGGCCAGTTCCCTCGAGCGGACCTTCAGAGATATCCGCATTGGCGACGCCCAGGTCGGCCAGCAGCGCGCGGGCTGCGGCGGCGAGGGCCGGCTCGCTTTCGACGCCGGTAACCCGGGCGGCCAGCCGGGCCAGCACGGCGGTGCCGTAGCCGGTGCCGGCACCCACATCGAGCGCGGTGTCGTCCGGGCCGACCTCGGCGAGCTGTACGAGCCTCGCGAACGCCGCCGGGGCACCGAGCGACCGGCCCGCGCCGAGATCGTGGGCGGCATCCACATACGCAAGCGCCTGGCGGGCCTCGGGCACGAAGCGCTCGCGCGGCACCTCATCCATGGCCGCCAGGATGCGGCGGTCGGTGACGTTGCTGGTGCGCAGCTGGTTGTCCACCATGCGACGGCGGGCAGTTGCGAAATCGGCCATGGCGAAAATTTCCCGGAAACGAGCTTTGTGCCGCCCGGTGATACCGCCAGCACGCGCGCCGGGCAACCGGTGACAAATCGTCCTGTGAAGGAGACCGGGGCCCGGCCCGGGATAGGGCCAGATCAGTCGTACTAGTCTCGGCCGAGCATCTCACGGTCATAGAGCTCGACCGCCGCCGGGCTCTCGATAATTTCGACAAGCTTCAGGACGGTTTCCTCGGGAGTCGGCTGATGATCGTCGAGCGCTTTGGCCAAGCTCATGACCACGGCCTCGGCACTGGCTACGCCCGGTCGAAGGGCGTCTTGCAGGAAGGCAGACATGCCGGCTCTGCTATTAATCACCGTTCGTACGCGCTCGATCGCCATCTCCGGAGTGAAGCTGCTGTCGGTTGAGAGGTAGGAGCCGAGGATATCTGCGACCTGTGCCACCACGCCAACAGCGTCGCCGGGCAACTGGCCGGCCTGTGTCTCGGGATTATGATCAGACATTTTTGCATCCTCCAGGTGAACTTCGCTTGGCGCCGTGTCGGAGCGCGGGAACCTAGACGACCGGTGGCGGATCAGGGCATCCGGGGGGTTCCGGAAAAAGTCGATCTGTGCCAGCAGCCGCAGTGCGACCCAGCGGCCCGCCTTCTAGCGGATGGCGGACTTCGTTCCATGCAATGCGCGCCGGAACAATGCCACGCGGGCGAATCGGTTGCTCAGTGGTCAGCGCGCCCGGCGAGGAGCGGGCGCAGGAAGAAGGTCGGTGTGGGCGAATAAGTCTGGCATCCGGTTGGCGCCCTGGCTTTGAGCGGAAGCAAATCCGCCGGCAGCGCGCCAAAGTTCTATTCTGAAGCCATCATGTCGTGTCTCGTGTCGCGTCGATTCGTCGGGCACGTTTGAAAATGCCGGGATATGTGGGCTTCTCGTCGCAACACGAGCGCGCCTGACCGGCGCTGCAGAGCAGGATACTGGGTTGGGAGGAAAATGCGTTGGAGGCCACGTCCGGAATCGAACCGGAATAGACGGATTTGCAATCCGCTGCGTAACCACTCCGCCACGTGGCCTCACTGCGCGGCGTTCATATGGCAGGCCCGGACTTTACGCAAGATGAACACGAAGCGAGAGCGACAGTCGGCATGCGGGTAGCGGCAGTGATCCTCGCCGGAGGACGGGGCGAGCGGCTGGGTGGCGCGGTGAAGGCCTTGGTAAGGGTCGGCGGGCTGCGGCTGGTCGACCGGGTGCTGGCGCTGGTTGCAGCCTGCGATCCGGTGATCGTTGCGCATGGGCCGCACGATCCGGCGGCGCTAGGGCTGCCGGATGGCGTAGCCGGCGTGGCCGACCTTCCCGGTGAGTATGCCGGTCCGCTGGCCGGGTTCGCCGCGGCAGTGGCCGCCCTGCCCGACGATATCGAGCTGCTGATCTCGGCCGCCGTGGATTCGCCGTTCCTGCCGATGGACTATGTCGAACGGCTGATGCGCGCACTCGGCGACGCGCCCGCCGCGATCGCCCGGTATGAGGGACAACCCTACCCGACCAGTTCGATCTGGCGGGTCGAGCGATTCCGCGACCTGCCGCAGCGCGTGCTGGCCGGCAACGCGCCCCGCAGCCTGAAGGCGCTGGCGGCCGAAGCAGCGGCGGTAGCGGTGGACTGGCCGGTGGGCCCCGCGGGTAACCCGTTTGCCAACATCAACACGCCCGATGATCTGGCCCTGGCAGAGGCGCGCGCGGCAGCCACTGCGACAGGTTTCTGACGATGCGGAAAAAGGGGGTTGCCAAAGCAAACCAATGCCCCTAAACGGTCGCTGCCTTTGACGGCAACGTGTTCCGCGGTAGCTCAGTTGGTAGAGCATTCGACTGTTAATCGAATGGTCCTTGGTTCGAGTCCAAGCCGCGGAGCCAATCTCTCTCCCCAGACAGAATGAACATGGCAGCCCCATTGGGCGCATAGCCATTGGCGGCCTAGGCCGCGTGGCAGGCCGCTCAGGCAAGCTGGAGGGCTGAATCGGGCCGGTGGAATCAGTCGCCTGCACCCCATTTCATCCGCATGTAGACGCCGCCGGTCGCGAGTTCCTCGAGCATCTGGTCGATGCGCTTCTGTCGTGTCTCCGGGCGCCGGGCGCGCCCGATCCAGCCGATATAGTCGTTCTGCTGGTAGGCCGGGCGGGCGTTGTACCCCTCCATGAGCCCGCGCTCGCGCAGCAGGGCCGCGACATCGTCGGGCATGGGGTAGATTTCGCGCTTCATCCGGCTGGTATCGACCGATGCATCCATATCTTCCTCCTACTCGCTAAGGAACAAAGCAGGAACTGCCTTGCAGGTCAACCTGCAAGGGTGTCAAGTTGACGCGCGGCGGTGGAACGCGCGTCAGTCAGGCGCAGAGCATCGGTGCGGTGGCGGGAGTATAGCCACGGCAGCGTCGATCGGAGACAGCTATGAGTTTTGGACTGAGTGCCGAACTGCTGGCGAGGTTCCAGTTCGCCTTTACCGTTTCCTTCCACTTCATTTTCCCGGCCTTCTCGATCGGTCTCGCGAGCTACATGGCGGTGCTGAATGCGCTGTACCTGTGGAAGCGCGACGAGGCCTACCTGCGGCTGTTCGACTACTGGAAGACCATCTTTGCGGTCACCTTCGGCATGGGCGTCGTGTCGGGCATCGTGATGAGCTACCAGTTCGGTACCAACTGGGCGGCGTTCTCCGACAAGGCAGGGCCGGTCATCGGCCCGCTGATGGGCTACGAGGTGCTGACCGCCTTCTTCCTTGAGGCGGGCTTTCTCGGCATTGCGCTGTTCGGCCGGAAGCGCGTCGGCAACGGGCTGCACATGTTCGCGGTCGCCATGGTGGCCGTGGGCACGCTGATTTCCGCGACATGGATTCTCGCAGCCAACAGCTGGATGCAGACGCCGGCCGGTTTCTCGATCGGCGAGAACGGCCAGTTCCTGCCGGTCGACTGGTGGGCCATCATCTTCAACCCCTCCTTCCCCTACCGGCTGGTGCACACGGTGCTCGCCGCCTTCCTCACCACGGCCTTCGCTGTGGGTGCGGTGGGCGCGCTGCACCTGCTGCGCGACCGCGAGAACCGGCATGCCCGGATCATGTTCTCGATGGCGATGTGGATGGCGGCCCTGGTCACCCCGGTGCAGATCTTCGTCGGCGACTTGCATGGCCTCAACACGCTGGAGCACCAGCCTGCCAAGATCGCCGCCATGGAAGGTCACTACGAGACGCAGCGCGGCGCCCCGCTGATCCTGTTCGGCATTCCGGACGACGAGGCCGAGGAAACGAAGTTCGCGCTCGAGATCCCCTATCTGGGCTCGCTGCTGCTGACCCACGAACTCGATGGCGAGGTCAAGGGGCTGAAAGCGTTCCCGAAGGACGAACGGCCGCCGGCGCTGATCCCGTTCATCACCTTCCGGGTCATGGTCGGGCTTGGCGTGCTGATGCTGCTGGTCGGGCTATGGTCGCTGTGGGCGCGCTTCCGCAAGACGCTCTACACCAGCACCTGGCTGCACCGGGCAGCGCTGCTGATGGGGCCATCGGGCTTCGTTGCCGTGCTGGCCGGCTGGTACACCACTGAGGTCGGGCGGCAGCCCTACACTGTCTATGGCCTGCTCCGCACATCCGACAGTCTGTCCAATGTCGCTGCCGAAGCCGTCGGGGCATCGCTGGTGGCCTTCATCATCGTCTACTTCTTCGTGTTCGGCGCCGGCACCTTCTACATCCTGCGATTGATGTGGAAGTCGCCGACATCCGGCGGTGGCGGCGAACTCGAGGCGGCGCCAACGCGGGCGGCCGGTATCACGCCCGCCATCCAGATGGAAGCAACGGGAGGCGACAATGCTGGGCGTTGAACTGAGTTTCATCTGGGCCGGGCTGATCGCCTTCGCGGTGCTGGCCTATGTGGTGCTCGACGGGTTCGACCTCGGCATCGGCATCCTGTTTCCGTTCTTCCCTGAAACGCATGACCGCAACGTCATGACCAACTCGGTGGCGCCGGTGTGGGATGGCAACGAGACCTGGCTGGTGCTGGGCGGCGGCGGGCTGATGGCGGTGTTCCCGCTTGCCTACGCCACCGTGCTGCCGGCGCTCTATGTGCCGATCATCCTGATGCTGCTGGGGCTGGTCTTCCGCGGCGTGGCCTTCGAGTTCCGCTTCCGCACCGAGCGCTGGCGCGGACTGTGGGACTGGGGCTTTGCGCTCGGCTCGATCGCCGCGACGGCGATGCAGGGCATTGCGCTGGGCGCGCTCGTGCAGGGAATCAGCATCGAGAACCGCGAATATGCCGGCGGCTGGTGGGACTGGCTGACGCCCTTCTCGCTGACCACCGCGGTCGGCCTGTTGTTCGGCTACGCGCTGCTCGGCGCCACCTGGCTGAACCTCAAGACGCATGGAGAACTGCAGGCAAAGTCCCGGCGCATCGCCATGGTCACCGGCGTCGGCACGCTGGCGCTGATCGGCATAGTGAGCCTTTGGACGCCGTTCCTTGAGCCGATCTACTTCGAGCGGTGGTTCGCCTGGCCGACGGCGTTCTTCTCGGCCTTCGTGCCGCTGCTGCTGGCAGGGTGCGCGGGCGCCCTGTGGTTCGGGCTGACGCGGGACCGGCACCTGATGCCGTTCCTCGCGGCGCTGGGCCTGTTCGTCATCAGCTTCGCGGGTATCGGCATCAGCTTCTACCCCTATATCGTGCCGGGTGCGCTCACCATCGTCGAGGCGGCGGCGCCCGACGAGAGCCTCGGCTTCCTGCTGGTCGGGGCGCTGTTCCTCATCCCGATCATCCTCGCCTACACCGCCTATGCGTATTGGGTGTTCCGCGGCAAGGTCGATCCGGCGGAGGGCTATCACTGATGTCGCAAACGCCCTCGCGAATGCTGTGGTTCATAGGCCTGTGGGCTGCCGGCGTGCTGACCGTGACGGTGGTCGGCTTCGGTATCAAGTTGATGCTGGGAAATTAACCGCTCCGCAAAGTAACCCCTGGAGGCATTGCGGAACACTCTTGTTAATGCTTTTCTAACTATACCCGAGTTGCAGCGGATCGACATCAAGAGGGCGTCCTGGGGACGTCCGCGTTAGTCTTGGAGTAGATCATGCGTAACACAGTCGTTCTGCGTCTGGCGGGTGCTGCTGCATTCGCCCTCATGGCCGGTTCGGTCATGTCGACTCCCGCCGCTGCGTTCGGGCTATCCGACCGGCAGGCGGATCACATCGCCGAATTCGTCAAGTGCAAGACATACCTGCTGACGGGTGACCTCAGGTCGTTCGCGGCCGATCCCGACTGCGGCAAGAGCCCGGTCAGCTACTCGCTCCAGTCGCTCGGCACGGTGTCCGGGTCTCCGAAGAAGAAGCACCACGACGATTGCTATGAGCCGCCACGCGAGGACTACTTCACCACCCTGATCTTCGACGGCGGGTATTGCGGCCAGACCTACTGAGCCTGAGCCTGCCGCGACGTCGGAGTTTCGGAGCAGCGTCCGTCGCGGATCAGGTGCCCTGCGTCGTCACATAGCAGCCGCCGCCATCGGCCCTGATGGCGGCGCAGATAGCGTTGGCATGCTCCAGCGAGGTCAGCGGCACGCGGATGCGATAGACATCGCCCTCGCCTGCTGCGACCTCGGGCTGCGCATCGCCGAACAGCTTGCCCCATCGCTGCTCCGCATAGGCGAGTGACCGATCGGCCTCGGCGCGGCTCGACTGGCTGGACAGCTGCACGAACGCCGCGGTGGTGCTGGCCTCGGTGTCGACCAGTGGCGCATCGGTCGCCATCGCCACAGCGATCGGTTCGCCGCGGTTGATACCGAGGTCGCCGAGCTCGAGGTCGGAGAACACGTACATGTTCTGGGGCGGAGTCCGCAGCATGTAGGACACCACCTGGTGCTGGACGCCGAACTCCTGCAGCGCATCGAGAATGTCGCCGAGGGTCATCTGGGTCATGACGACGTCGGCGACCTCCTGCGAGATCTGGTGCACCCCCAGTTCGCCGTCGGCAATGCGGTTTTCGCCGGCAAAGAAGATGAAGGCGCAGGCCGAATAGCAGCCCATGCCGTCGGGGACGTAGGTCAGCATGCCGCGCCGCCGAACCTCCTGCGCAACCACGAGCGCGCTATCGACGGCGCCGCCGGGGCTGTTCAGCACCATGATGCGAGCGCCCGGCCTCGCTTCCAGCGCGCGGTCGAAGTCGGCCGGGGTGGTGTTGGTAATTTCGGCGCTGAGCGCGATGACCTCTGGGTCGCCAGGCGGCAGCTCGAAGGCGCTGCGGGCCGTGGTCGGCGTGCCGATGAACTTGGTCTCATCCTCCGACGGCAGCCGCGCGAGGGGCGCAAAATGCGAGGCGAGGAAGACCGAGCTGATGGCCCCCTCGCTGGCATAGGTCTTGCCCCAGGCCAGCGAGTAGCCGACGGCCTCATCGGCCGCCGACAGGAACATCGTGTAGAACGAGTATTCCCCGATCATGCCCGAGACGACGAAGCGGCTGTCGCTGTAGCTGCGATAGGTGACGATGCGCTCCGGGTCGGGTGCGACCATCGTGTCGAACAGGTCGCGGAACGTCTGCACGTCGAGCGGCGCATGCATGGTTTCGAGGCTGATCTCGCCATCCGAACTGACATAGGACGTGCCCTGCTCGGTCGGGGTGCGCCGGGTGAGCAGGTTGGCGGGAATGGTCAGCGTCACATGCGCCGGCTGGTCGCTGACGAGGCGCATGCCGAGGCGTTCCCGCGTCTCGCCCGCCAACTGGCGGAGCACCACCTTTTCCGCTGCACTGAGAACGCCCGAACCGGCCCGGCCCTGGCTCTGCTGGAAATCGGCAATGGCATCGAAGGTGGCGCGGCCGAACTGCCCGTCGACCAGGAAGCCGTAGTGGCCGAGCAGGATCAGGTCGGCCTGCACATCGCTGCGCTCCTCGACCGCGAGGCGATCGAACCACTGCTTTGACGTGTCGAAGGACGCCTGCGCCGCGACGGGCGACAGGGCGAAGAGGAGACTCAGGACAACAAGAATGCGACGCATGCCGACACCGTGTGATGTCGAATCATGGTGCCAGAGCGGCGGGCTGCGGACAATCGGTCCGCCTCCACACCTTTATGTCAGATTGAGTAGCTCGCACCGAAATCGAAGATGCGCGCGTAGAGGTCCTCGGCCATGTGCACCGGGTCGTGCAACCCGCCATGCAGCGTGACATCGGGGTGCGCCGGTGCCTCGTAGGGGCTCGAAATGCCGGTGAAGTTCCGGATCTCGCCGCGGCGCGCCTTGGCGTAGAGCCCCTTGGGGTCACGCGCCTCGCACACTTCCAGCGGGGTGTTGACGAAGACTTCGGTGAACCGGACGTCACCCGCCACCTCGCGCGCCAGCCGGCGTTCGTTGGCGAACGGCGAGATGAAGCTGACCAGCACGATCAGCCCGGCATCGGCCATCAGCCGCGCCACTTCGGCGACGCGACGGATGTTCTCGACGCGGTCGGCGTCGGTGAAGCCGAGATCCTTGTTGAGGCCGTGGCGCACGTTGTCGCCATCGAGGATGTAGGCATGGCGACCATCGGCGGTGAGCCGCTTCTCGATCAGGTTGGCGACGGTCGACTTGCCCGAGCCCGAAAGGCCGGTGAACCAGACGATCTGCGGGGTCTGGCCCTTGAGTTCGGCACGGACCTTCCGGTTCACGTCGAAGCTCTGGTAGCTCAGATTCTGCGCGCGGCGCAGACCGAACTCGATCACCCCGGCGCCCAGCGTGGCGTTGGAGATGCGGTCGATGAGGATGAAGCTGCCGGTCAGTGCGTTGCTGCCGTAGCTGTCGAAGGCGATCGGCTTGTCGGTGGCGATGGTGACGGTGCCGACTTCGTTCATCTCCAGCGTCTTGGCCACGCTCTGCTCGAGCGTGTTGACGTTGGTGCGGAACTTGAGCCCGGTGATCGAGGCAGGCACCACCTGGCTGCCGAGCTTCAGCAGGTAGGAGCGGCCGGGCATGGCCTGCTCCTCGTTCATCCAGACCAGCCGCGCCTGGAACTGGTTGGAGAATTCGGGGACCTCCCCCGGATGCGCCAGCACGTCGCCGCGCGAGATATCGACCTCGCGGTCGAGCGTGATGGTGACCGCCTCGCCCGCGATGGCCTCATCGATATCGCCAGACATGGTGACGATGCGCGCGACCTTGGCGGGCTTGCGGGACGCGGCCACGAGCAGGTCGTCGCCGACCTTCACGGTGCCGGAGGCGACCGTGCCGGAAAAGCCGCGGAAGTCGAGGTTGGGCCGGTTCACCCACTGCACCGGGAAGCGCAGCGGCTTCTGCGTCCGGTCGGTCGCCACTTCGATCGTCTCGAGGTACGGCACCAGCTGCGGGCCGGTGTACCAGGGCATCCGGGCGCTGGCAGTCAGCATGTTGTCGCCCCGCAGCGCCGAGACGGGGATCGCGACCAGCGTCTCAAAGCCCAAGTCCTTCGCGAAGGCGCGATACTCGGCCTCGATGGTGTTGAACGTGTCGGCATCGTAGCCGACAAGGTCGATCTTGTTGATCGCCAGCACCACGTGCTTCACGCCGATCAGGCTGAGGATGAAGCTGTGGCGGCGGGTCTGCGTCAATACGCCCTTGCGCGCATCGATCAACACGATGGCGAGATCGGCGTTGCTGGCACCGGTCGCCATGTTGCGGGTGTACTGCTCGTGGCCGGGGGTGTCGGCGACGATGAACTTGCGCTTGTCGGTCGAGAAGAACCGGTAGGCGACGTCGATGGTGATGCCCTGCTCCCGCTCGGCAGCCAGCCCGTCGACCAGCAGCGAGAAGTCGATGCCCTCGTCGCCGACATGCCGGTTGCGGCTCTCCTTGCGGAGCGAAGCCAGCTGGTCATCGAGGATCAGCTGGCTGTCGTACAGCAGCCGGCCGATCAGCGTCGACTTGCCGTCATCGACGGAGCCACAGGTGAGGAAGCGCAGCAGGCTCTTGCCGGTCTGTTCGGCAAGCCAGGTCTCGAGCGCGTCTTCGGCAGAGGGTGTAGTGGCGATGGCGATCGACATCAGAAATAGCCCTCCTGCTTCTTCTTCTCCATCGAGCCGACGCTGTCGGAATCGATGAGGCGGCCCTCGCGCTCGGAGGTGCGGGAGGCCTGCATTTCCATGATGATCGACGGCAGGTCCGCCGCGTCGGAGCGGATGCCGCCGGAGAGCGGATAGCAGCCGAGCGTGCGGAAGCGGATCATCTCCTCGCGCGCCGTTTCGCCCGGATTGAAGCGGAAGCGCTCGTCATCGACCATAATGAGGGTGCCGGAACGCTCGACCACCGGGCGCTTGCGGGCAAAGTAGAGTTCCGGGATCGGGATGCCCTCGGCGTAGATGTAGGTCCAGACGTCGAGCTCGGTCCAGTTCGAGATCGGGAACACGCGCATGCTCTCGCCGGGCGCCAGCCGGGTGTTGAAAATGCGCCAGAGTTCGGGCCGCTGGTTCTTCGGGTCCCAGGCGTGCTGGGCATTGCGGTGCGAGAAGATGCGCTCCTTGGCGCGGGACTTCTCCTCGTCGCGACGCGCGCCACCGATGGCGGCGTCGTACTGTCCGGCGTTCAGCGCCTGGCGCAGCGCCTGGGTCTTCATGATGTCGGTATGGACAGCCGAACCATGGTCGAAGGGGTTAATGCCCTGTGCCAGCCCATCGGGATTGGTGTGCACCAGCAGGTCTAGATCGTGCTCGCGCGCCATGCGGTCGCGAAACGCGATCATTTCGCGGAACTTCCACTTCGTATCGATGTGGAGGATGGGGAACGGCACGCGCGAGGGAAAGAACGCCTTCCGTGCCAGGTGCAGCAGCACCGAGCTGTCCTTGCCGATCGAGTACATCATCACCGGCCGCTCGAAACTGGCTGCTACCTCGCGGAAAATCTCGATGGACTCGCTCTCCAATGCCTGGAGGTGGCTGAGAGTGCGCCGGCTGGGCTCGGACATTTGACTACCGTTGCTGCAACGAGGCTGTCACATACGCGCTCGACAGGTGGTGCGGCAAGGTAAGGGACCCCGTCGGGAAGGCAAACTATCGCACCGGTTTGCGCGTATCTGCTGCGGTGGGGACGCAGCTTTTTTCGCGTCCTGCCGAACAAGAACGAGTAAGCCGGGAAGCGGCAGCAAAGGAAAATCTATTTCATGGCCAAAACGGTGCTGCTGTGGCTGCGGAACGACCTGCGTCTCGCCGACAATCCTGCGCTGTGGGCAGCAATGGAGGTCGGCGACAGGGTCGAGGCGCTGTATGTGCACGAAACCGATGCCGCCCTGCGCCCGCGCGGCGCCGCGTCACGCTGGTGGCTGCACCATAGCCTCAACGCCGTGGCCCAGGACCTCGGGCGGCTCGGCATCGGGCTGGACGTCGCCGAGGGAGAGAGCAGCAAGCTCGTGCCCGAGCATGCCAGGGGTGCCGCCGCAGTGTTCTGGAACCGGCGCTACGGACCGGCCGAGCGCGAGCACGATGCGGCGATCAAGGAGCGGCTGAAGCGCGACGGCATCGAGGCCAAGAGCTTTGCCGGCAACGTGCTGGTTGAGCCCTTCGATATCGAAACCAAAACCGGCAAGCCCTACTCGGTCTACACCCCGTTCTGGCAGTCGCTGAAGCAGCGCGACATCCCTGCCCCCCTGCCCAAGCCGCGCGGTCACGACCTGGCGCCCGTGAAGAAGGTCGATACCAGCTATCGCGAGCCGGCGTGGGGACGAAAGCTCGGAGCACACTGGCGCATCGGCGAAACAGCGGCGCGCGAGCGGCTGGAAGCGTTTCTCGGCGAGCTGGTGATGGACTACGCCGCCGACCGCGACCTGCCGCGAAAGGCCGCCACCTCGCGACTGTCGCCGTACCTCGCGCTCGGTGAGATCAGCGCCCGCCAGGTCTGGCACGCGGCGATGGCGCTCTCGCACGCCGAGCCGGACAAGGCCGAGGCGATCGACAAGTTCCTGTCGGAACTCGCCTGGCGCGATTTCAACCACCACCAGCTCTACCACCGCCCGGACATCGCCAAGGTCGCGATGGTCGAGAAGTACGGGCATCTCGACTGGCGGGACGACCCGGCGGCATTCGAGGCCTGGACCAGCGGGATGACCGGCATTCCCATCGTCGACGCTGGCATGCGGGAGATGTGGGAGACCGGCATCATGCACAACCGGGTGCGGATGCTCACTGCCTCGCTGCTCGCCAAGAACCTGCTGGTCGACTGGCACAAGGGGGAGGAGTGGTTCTGGGACACGCTCGTCGATGCCGACGCGGCCAACAACCCAGGCAACTGGCAGTGGGTTGCAGGCTCGGGCCTCGATGCCTCGCCCTACTTCCGCATCTTCAACCCGGTGACGCAGGGCGAACGCTTCGACCCGACCGGCGACTATGTCCGGCAGTGGGTGCCGGAGGTGCGCAACCTGCCGGACGACCGGGTGCACAAGCCGTGGGAGGGCGGCCGCGTCAAAGGCTATCCCGAACCGATCGTCGATCTGAAGCTGACGCGGGAGCGGGCGCTGGCGGCCTTCAAAGCGCTGTAGCGGCGGGGTCGAATTTGCGCCACCCTCACGACCGGCGATAGCTTCTTCTCCCGATCACGCTCGGTGCGAAACTCCGTGCCAATCCATCGCCTTGGCGCTTGGCAGCGCCGACCGGCGACCTTAGGTTCGAAGCCCCGCAACTTCCTCCTCCGGCCATGCCCAATCATCGCGACGTCATCTCCGCCATCGGCAACACGCCCCTCATCCGGCTCAACCGCGTCTCCGACGCGACGGGCTGCGATATCTGGGGCAAGGCGGAGTTCCTCAATCCCGGGCAGTCGGTGAAAGACCGGGCGGCGCTCTACATCATTCGCGACGCCGAGCGGCGCGGACTGCTGAAGCCGGGTGGTACCATCGTCGAGGGCACGGCGGGCAATACCGGCATCGGGCTCGCCATGGTCGCCAATGCGCTCGGCTACAGATCGGTGATCGTCATCCCCGAAACGCAAAGCCAGGAGAAGAAGGATGCACTGACGCTGCTCGGCGCTACCTTGATCCAGGTGCCGGCCAAGCCCTACAAGAACCCCAACAACTATATCAAGATTTCCGGCCGCCTCGCCGAAAAGCTGAACCGTGAGCTGCCGGGCGGCGCCATCTGGGCCAACCAGTTCGACAACGTGGCGAACCGCCAGGCGCATATCGAGGGCACGGGGCCGGAAATCTGGGAGCAGACCGGCGGCAAGGTCGATGGCTTCATCTGCGCAGTCGGCTCGGGCGGCACGCTGGCCGGCGTGTCGACCGCGCTGAAGGCGCGCAACCCCGGCGTGCAGATCGGCCTCGCCGACCCCGAGGGCGCGGCGCTCTACAGCTACTATACGACTGGCGAACTGAAGAGCGCCGGCAACTCGATCACCGAGGGCATCGGCCAGGGACGGATCACCGCCAACCTGCAGGACATGCAGGTGGACCGGGCCTACCAGATCCCCGACAGCGAGGCCCTGCCCTACGTCTTCGACCTGCTGGAGCACGAGGGGCTTTGCCTCGGCGGCTCGTCGGGCATCAACGTGGCGGGCGCAGTTCGGCTGGCGCGCGACCTCGGACCGGGCAAGACGATCGTCACCATTCTTTGCGACTACGGCAACCGCTACCAGAGCAAGCTCTACAATCCGGAGTTCCTCCGGAGCAAAGACCTGCCCGTTCCGCACTGGCTCGCAGAGCCGGGCAACGTCGACTGGAAATCGGTGGTCGAGCCGGACCTGGTCGCGTGAGCGCCTTCGTCTTTCGCGAGGATTCCTACGCCCGAACGCTGCCGGTCACAGTGACGGCCGTGACGCCCGAAGGCGGCATCGTGCTCGACCGGACGATCTTCTACGCCACCTCAGGCGGGCAGCCTGGGGACACCGGCCATCTTGAGCGCGCCAATGGCCAGTTCATCGCCATTGCAGGTGCCGTTCATCCTGATGGCGACAAGACGGCAATCCTGCATCTACCTGCGCCCGATATGCCACGACCGGAGGTCGGCGAAGCGTTGACGGCCGTCATCGACTGGGAGCGTCGGCACAAGCTGATGCGCATCCACACGGCGCTGCATCTCCTCTCGGTGGTCCTGCCCTACCCCATCACCGGCGCTTCGGTCAGCGAGGACAAGGGTCGCGTCGACTTCAACCTGCCCGACTCGCCGGACCCGGCCGAGGTGGAGCGACAGCTCAACGCGCTGGTCGAGGCCGGCCATCCGGTCAGCTCCGAGTGGATTACTGACGCCGAGCTCGAAGCCAATCCGGGGCTCATAAAGTCGATGAACGTCAAGCCGCCGATGGGCCAGGGGCGCGTCCGGCTCGTCCGCATCGGCGACATCGACCTGCAGCCCTGCGGCGGCACACATGTTGCCAACACCCGCGAAATCGGGCCACTGAAACTCGGCAAGATCGAGAAGAAGGGCGCGATCAACCGTCGAGTGACGGTGTTCTTCGCCTGACTGGCAGAAGTTCATGGCCTACGCGCACCCCGGACCCTCCTGAGCAACCGTTTGCCGCTTCCCCGGAACGCCAGTTTTCGGGGGGTCTCCGACTTATCCTCGCGTCATCGCCTTATGCCATAATGGCTTCACTGAGCGGCAGACGAAAGGAGACACAGGTTGTGATGGATGTAAACAGCGCTTACATCATTCGATCGGCGGGGCATAGAGCAGCCCGCCGTTGATCCAGAGGGCGTTCTGGCCGCGGACCACCGCCGCGTCCGTGGCGGGGCCGAAGTTCCGCTCGAAGATCTCGCCGTAATTGCCTACCGCCCTTATGACATTGGCGATGAAGAGGTTGTTGAGACCGATCGACGGGCCGAAGGTGCCCTCGAGTCCGAGCAGGCGGCGGATGCGGTGCGTCTTGGCCGCAGACAGGCTCTCGATGTTGCGCGACGTGACCCCGGCCTCCTCGGCATCGATCAGCGCAAACAGCGTCCACTGCACGATATCGAACCACTGATCGTCCCCCGAGCGGACCATCGGCCCGAAGGCGCCCTTGCCGATACGCTCGGGCAGGATGCGATGGTTGGCCGGGTCCGGCAGGCTGCGGCGCAGCGCAGCGAGCCAACTCGCCGAGGCCGACACGGCATTGCAGAGCCCTGAGCGGTAGGCCACGCCGAGGTCTTCGCGGTCCTCGTAGAGCAGCTCGGTGTAGGTGGCCTGGGTAGTGAAGAAGAACTCGCGCAGGTTGGCGAGCCCCTCCGCCTCGTCGACGATGCAGATCTTCACGTCATCGAGCTGGTAGGCCGACACCGCCCCCACCGACTGCGGCACGATGATCGCCTGCCCGTCGAAGAACGACGTCGCCACATAGGTGGCGCCATAGCCGGTATCGCGCCGCATGGTCCAGGGCGCGTTGCGGGCGATCAGGTCGATGCTCCCGGTCTGCAACTGGGCAAAGCGGCTGTCGCCACTCAGCGGCACGAGCTCCATCTTGCTCGCGTCGTTGAACACGGCGACAGCAACTGCCCGACAGAAATCGACGTCGAAGCCAGTCCAGCGGCCATCAGCGCCAGGCTGGGCGAATCCGGGCAGCGGGTCGACGGTGGCGCAGAGGATATGGCCGCGGTCGCGGATCGCCTGGAGAGTCGGACCAGCCGGAGCCGGTATCGACTGGGCGAGTGCCGGTCCTGCGGCCACGGCGATCAGCAGGATCAAGAACCGCAAGGCGGCTGAAACGAACGGCAAATCACACTCCCGCTTGCCCCGGCGGCACTATCGTGACGCCGGGTCGCAGGGTCAAGCTCAGTGCAGGATCTGGCTGAGGAACAGTTTCGTGCGTTCGTGCTGCGGGTTGGAGAAGAACTCGTCGGGCGCGTTCTCCTCGATGATCTGCCCCTGGTCCATGAAGATCACGCGGTTGGCCACCTGCCGGGCGAAGCCCATCTCGTGTGTCACGCACAGCATGGTCATGCCTTCCTCGGCGAGGTTGATCATCACTTCCAGCACCTCCTTCACCATCTCGGGATCAAGGGCGGAGGTGGGCTCGTCGAACAGCATGATCTGCGGGTTCATGCAGAGCGAGCGTGCGATGGCCACGCGCTGCTGCTGGCCGCCCGAAAGCTGACCCGGGAACTTCAACGCCTGCTCGGGAATGCGAACGCGCTCCAGGTACTTCATCGCGGTCAGTTCGGCCTCGGCCTTGGGGATGCCGCGCACCCAGATCGGCGCCAGCGTCAGGTTCTGCAGGATGGTGAGGTGCGGGAACAGGTTGAAGTGCTGGAACACCATGCCGACTTCGCGACGGACCTCGTCGACCCGCTTCAGGTCGGAGGTCAGTTCGGTTCCGTTGACGATGATCTGGCCCTGCTGATGCTCCTCGAGCCGGTTGATGCAGCGGATGAGAGTCGACTTGCCGGAGCCCGAGGGCCCCGCGATGACGATGCGCTCGCCCTTCATCACCTTCAGGTTGATGTCGCGCAGCACGTGGAAGTCGCCGAACCACTTGTTCATGCCGATGATTTCCACAGCAACGTCAGTCTGGCTGACGGTCATGTGCGAGCGGTCTATATCGCGGCTGTCGGCCGTTGCTTCGGTGGTCATTGACTTTACCTCTTGTGGCCGGTGTTGAGCCGGCGCTCCATGAACATCGAGTAACGCGACATGGAGAAACAGAAGACCCAGTAGATGAGGGCAGCGAACAGATAGCCGGTGACCGCCTGGTTTGGCGCGAACCAGTTGGTGTCCGACGTACCCGCCTGGATGGTGTTCAGAAGGTCGAAGATGCCGACGATCGACACCAGCGAGGTATCCTTGAACAGGGCGATGAAGATGTTCACGATGCCCGGGATCACGTGCTTGAGCGCCTGGGGCAACACGATGAAGCCCATGCGCTGCCAGTAGCCGAGACCGAGCGACGCGCCCGCCTCATACTGGCCCCGCGGGATCGCCTGCAGCCCGCCACGGATAACCTCGGCCATGTAGGCGGACGCAAACAGGGTCACGCCAACCAGCGCCCGCAGCAGCTTGTCGATCGACGTCCCCTGCGGCAGGAACAGCGGCAGCATGATCGAGGCCATGAACAGCACCGTGATCAGCGGCACGGCACGCCAGAGTTCGATGAAGGCGATGCAGAGAGTCCTGATGACCGGCAGGTTGGACTGCCGGCCCAGCGCCAGCAGGATGCCCAGCGGCAGCGAGCCGAGGATGGCAACGTAGGAGATGATCAGCGTCACCAGCAGGCCGCCCCACTGATCGGTGGGGATGGGCCGCAGTCCGAAAGAGCCACCCCCGAGCAGCACGACGGTCACGATGGGAAGCGCAACAAAGAACAGCAGCGCGTTGACCACCTTGAACGGCGCCTTCGGCATCGCCAGCGGCACGATGAGGATGGCGGCGAGGGCGAAGACCACGTTCGGCCTCCAGTACTCGTCCATCGGGTAGAAGCCGTAGATGAAGAAGTTGATGCGGGCGCCGATATAGGCCCAGCACGCACCGGCCTCGATGGCACGGCACTCTTCCACGGTGCCGCCGGGCCAGACGGCGTTGGTCAGCAGGAACTCGGCAAGCAGCGGAACCGACCAGATGAGGAAGAGCGCCCCCAGGATGGTCAGGACGATATCGGTAGGGGTGGCAAACAGGTTCGTCCGGACCCAGTGCAGGGCTCCGGCGGAACGGCGGGGCGGCGGCAGGGCCGGCGCCATCTCTGTGCGAACGGAAGTGGTCATGGCGCGGCCCTCACCTTTCCACCAGCGCCACACGGGCGTTGTACCAGTTCATGATCGCCGAGGTCAGCAGCGACAGCGTGAGGTAGACGGCCATGGTCATGGCGATGATCTCGATGGCCCGGCCGGTCTGGTTAAGGGCGGTGCCGGAGAACACGTTCACCAGTTCCGGGTAGCCGATCGCGGCGCCGAGCGAGGAGTTCTTCGTCAGGTTCAGGTACTGGCTGGTCAGCGGCGGCACGATGACACGCATCGCCTGCGGAACGACTACCAGACGGAGCCTGTCGTTCTCCTTGAGGCCCAGCGACTGCGCCGCCTCCGTCTGCCCGTGGCTGACCGCAAGGATGCCCGAGCGGACCGTCTCCGCGATGAAGGCGGCCGTGTAGATGACGAGGCCGAAGGCGAGCGCCACGAACTCGGGCGGCAGCGCGATGCCGCCCTTGAAGTTGAAGCGCTCAAGCACCGGCGGCTCGAACGACAAGTGAGAGCCGGACAGAAACCACACAATGGCGATGAGAGCAATCGTCAGGGTAAGCCCGGACAGGAAGACCGGAAAACGCTTACCGGTCCTTTCGAGCCGGGCCTTGGCCCACCGCCGGATGCCGATCCAAGCTGCGATGCCGACCACGAGCGCCAGCCAGACCCAGCTGAAGGCGTCGTCGGGGAGAGGCTTGGGCAGGAACAGGCCGCGCTGGTTGATGAAGATATCGTAGGGCAGCTCGAATGAATTACGAACCGCCGGCATCGCCTTCAGCACGGCGAAGTACCAGAAGAAGAGTTGCAGCAGCAGCGGGATGTTGCGGATGGTCTCGATGTAGATGGTCGCCAGCCGGGCGATGATGAAATTCGAGCTGAGGCGCGCAATGCCCAGGGCAAAGCCAAGGATTGTCGCGAGGAAAATACCGATTACCGCAACCAGCATTGTGTTGGTCAGGCCGACCAAGAACGCTTCCCAGTAGTAGGAGGCGCGGCTCCACGGGAACAACGAGAAGCTGATGTCGAATCCGGCGGTCTTGCCGAGAAAGTCGAAACCAGAAGTCTTGTTCTGCGCCTGGAGATTGGCTGCGGTATTGTTGACGATCCAGGCGACGAACAGAACGACCGAAACCGCAACCAGAATCTGGTAGACGATGCCGCGGAAGACGGGGTCGTTCAGCGAAAAGCGTCGCGTTGGCGCCGGACGCGCCGTGTCGATTGAGGCCATAGAAGGCGTATCTCCCCTGCCCAGGAGAAAAATCAGGTCCGGTGCGCTGCGCCCAGGCCCCGGAGCGGAAGACCCGGCGTCGCTGGACGCCGGGTCATTGGTTAATCCTTAGCGGATCGGCGGCGAGTACTGGATGCCGCCATCACGCCACAGGGCGTTCAGGCCGCGCGCCAGGCCGATGGCAGTGCTCGGGCCGACGTGCTTTTCGTAGCTCTCGGAGTAGTTACCGACCAGCTTGATGATCTGGTAGGCCCAGTCCTTGGTGAGGCCGAGCGGGGTACCAAAGTCACCCTCGACGCCGAGCAGACGCTTGATCGCCGGGTTGTCGGAGGCGAGCATCTCATCGACATTGGCCGAGCTTACGCCGAGTTCCTCAGCTTCGAGCAGGGCGAAGTACGTCCAGCGGGCAACGTTGAAGAAACCATCGTCACCCTGGCGCACCACGGGGCCAAGCGGCTCCTTGGAGATGATGTCGGGCAGAATGACGTGTGCCGACGGATCGGCGAACTTCGAACGCTCGGCGGCAAGAGCCGACGAGTCAGTGGTGTAGACGTCACAACGGCCGTCTTCGTAGGCCTTCACGACTTCGTCCTGATCAACGAACACGACGGTGTTGAACTCGAGGCTGTTGGCCGCGAAATAGTCGGCAGCGTTCAGCTCGGTGGTGGTGCCGGACTCGATGCAGATGGCAGCGCCCGACAGGTCGAGTGCGGAAGCGATGCCGTCTTCCTTGCGGACCATGAAGCCCTGGCCATCATAGAACATGGTGCCGACGAACTTGATGCCCAGCTGGGTATCGCGGCTCATGGTCCAGGTGGTGGTACGCGACAGGATGTCGATTTCACCGGCCGACAGGGCGGTGAAGCGCTCCTGCGAAGTGAGCGGCGTATAGCGGACCGCCTCGGCGTCGTTGAAGATCGCTGCTGCAACCGCGCGGCAGTAGTCGACTTCGAGGCCGGCCCAGACGTTGTTTTCATCGGGCGCCGAGAAGCCGGGCACACCGCCGGTCACGCCGCACTGGACGTAGCCCTTGGCCTTGATTGCGTCGAGCGTGGGCGATGTCGCCGTCTGAGCAAGCGCGGCGCTCGCCGACAGGCCGAGGCCAGCGGCCATTGCTACGGTGAAAAGCGTTTTGATCATTGGTTTTCTTACCTTGTTTCCTGACCCTGTATCCCAGCAGACGAGGCCCCCCTCTACTGCCGGCGGCACCTCCGCCTTGGAGTGCGGTAGGTATGCTGGTATGCATCGAAGCGACAATTAACGGTTGCGTCAAGCTCTATGGCCGAACTGGGGCAGCAAAGCTGACTGTTTTTTTGATCAAGAATCCGTTGTGACGTGAATTTGAGCAGGACGTGAACGTGAGCAAGAAGACCAGCGAAGGTGCGGATTTCACCGCGCCCGACACCATTCTCACCCATTCGGGCCGCGCCTCGGCCGACAATTTCGGGTACGTGAACCTCCCGGTTTTCCGCGGCTCGACTATCCTGTTCAAAACTCTCGACGAGCTTGAGGACTACAAGGCGCCGATCCGCTACGGGCGCAACGACAACCCGACGACGAACGGGCTGGCCGACCTTGTGACCGAGCTCGAAGGGGCCGCCGGTACAGTGATCTGCCCGTCAGGACTATCGGCGGTGTCGACCGCGCTGCTGGCCGCTGTATCGGCTGGCGACGAACTGCTGGTCACTGACTCGGCCTACGATCCGACCCGCATCTTCAGCGCCGAGGGCCTTGAGCGCTTCGGCGTCGGGGTTCGATTCTACGATCCGCTGATCGGCGCCGGGATTGCCAACCTCATCACACCCAGGACCAGGGCGATCTTTGTCGAGAGCCCCGGTTCGCTCACCTTCGAGATGCAGGACCTGCGGGCGATCACGCAGGTCGCCAAGGCGCATGACATCACTGTGATCGTCGACAATTCCTGGGCTTCGCCGCTGTTCCACAACCCGCTGGCGCTCGGCGCCGACATGGTGATGCACGCCGCGACCAAGATGTTCGTCGGGCATTCCGATGCGATGGTCGGCACGGTGTCGGCGAACGAGAAGCTGTGGCCGAAGCTGAAGCGGACGCATAGGATCCTTGGCGTCGCCACGTCGCCCGATGATGCCTACCTGACCCTGCGCGGCATGCGCACGCTGGGGCTGCGGATGAAGCACCACAGCGCCCAGAGCCTCGCCTTTGCACAGTGGCTGCAGGGCCAGCCGGGGGTCGAGCAGGTCTACCACCCTGCCCTGCCGGACGATCCGGGACACGCAATCTGGAAGCGCGACTTCACCGGCGCGGGCAGCCTGTTTGCCTTCCGGCTGAACAGTCGCTCGCGCAGCGCCATCGCGGCGATGGTCAACGGGTTCGAGCTGTTCGGGATGGGCTATTCGTGGGGCGGCTATGAGAGCCTCTGCATCCCCTTCAACCCCACAAACATCCGCTCTGCCGTGCCGTGGACCGACGAAGGCCAGATGTTCCGCATCCATGTGGGGCTCGAGGAAATCGGTGACCTGCAGGCGGACATGGCCGCGGCGCTCGAGCGCTATCGCGGCACTAACGAGTAGGCGCGATCGGGCGGCGAACGATATCGCCGGTGCCCGAGGCCTCGAACAGCCAGCCGCGGCTGACAAAGACGTTCCGGACGGCGAAGGCGCCGAGCGTGCCGAGCACCGCGCCGGCGGTGATGTCGGTGATGTAGTGCTGACCGGTGACGATGCGCGAGACAGCGATCAGCGCCGCCAGTCCCAGCATCGGCCAGAAGCTCCGCGGCCAGAGAAACGCGATGGTCAGGGCGAAGGCGAACGCCGTGGTCGAGTGGCCGGACGGGAAGCTCTGGTAGGTATAGGCACTCCAGTTCCACGGCGTGAAGGCGAGCGGCGCTTCTGTCGTCCACTCCATCGGACGGGCCCGGCCAATCACGCGCTTCAGGATCGCCGAGACGAGCCCCGGAACGCCCACCCCAAGGAAAATGAAACCCGCCACGACCAGCAGTTGCCGTGACCACGCGCGAATCCGGTCTCGGGTGAACAGCGACAGCAGCCAGGCAATGAGGACAGCGGCGAGAGAGGGCACCAGTATCCAGTCGGACTCTCCCCACCGCGTCAGCCAGGCGAAGAAGCTGCGCGCCGCATCTGGCAGTCCGGTTGCCCAAACTGTCAGCGGACGATCGAGCAGGTGCAGTATTGCGATCACGGCGACAAAGCCGGCGACATACATCCAGGCGGTGCGGCGGCTGAGGCCCAGCGGCCAGGGTCGGGCAAGATCACGCATGACGACCCTTTGCTGGTTCAGCGCGCTGTCGTCAACTGCACGGTGACAGCGGGCGGCGCTTGCGCTTTGTGGCGACTGCGGGTACGGAGTGCCCACGGTACGGGGTATAGCTCAGCCTGGTAGAGCACCGGTTTTGGGAACCGGTGGTCGAGTGTTCGAATCACTCTGCCCCGACCACTTCTCTCCTCACACTTCGGTGGGGCTCTCAGACGGCCGCGTGAACCAGCGGGCACCGTCGGCCGCCATGTAGATGTGATCCTCCAGCCGGACACCGAACTCCTCGACGACGATCATCGGTTCGTTGGAAAAGCACATGCCTTCGGCAAGTGGCTGCAGGTTGCCGCGCACGATGTAGGGCTCCTCGTGACCTTCGAGCCCTACGCCATGGCCGGCGCGATGCGGCAGGCCCGGCAGGCGGTAGTCCGGCCCGAGGCCATGGCGACCAATCAACTGCCGCGCCGCATCGTCAAGGCTGGCGCATGTCGCGCCGAGTTGTGCGGCATCGAACACCGCCTGCTGCGCCGCACGCTCGATCTCCCAGATGCGGGTGAACTCCGGGGTCGGATCATCGAGCATGTACGTGCGGGTGAGGTCAGAGTGGTAGCCATCGATTCGCGCGCCGGTATCGACGAGGACGACGTCGCCGGGAGCGTAATGCTGTTCGCCGTCGGCGCCGTGCGGCAGTGCCGTCGCCTTGCCGAACGAGACGATGCAGAAGGTGGAGGTGCTGGCGCCGAGCGCGCGGTGCTCGTGGTCAATCAAGCGCACCACCTCGGAAGCCGCTATGCCGGGCGTGATGTAGTCGTGGGCGCGCTTCTGCACCTCGAGGGTGATCTCCATGGCGTGCTTGATGATGGCGATCTCGCTGGCTGACTTGCGGCGGCGCAGGTCGAAGATCAGCGGGCGGCCATCAACCAGGCGGGAGTCGTCGAATACCCGGCGCAGGGCGCTATAGACGAGGAGCGGCATGGCGTCGTCGAGCGCGAGCCTGCCGGTCGGCGGCAGCAGGGACGCAACCAGGGCGGCGCTGCTCTCCTCCTCCTCCCAAACGCGGACTTCGCCGGGCAGGTGCGGCAGGCTTTCGACGCGGGTCTTCTCGAAGCCCGGGGCGATATAGACCAGCTCAGTCGGCGTCACCAGGGCGCCGCAGAAGCGCTCGCTGCTGCCCCAAACGAGGCCGGTGAAGTAGCGCAGGCTCTCGGTGGAGCCGAGCAGCAGACCGGCGAAGCCCCGCTCCGCCAGCCCGGTGCGAAGGCGCGTGAGGCGCTCCAGGCGTTCGGCATCGGTGATCGTCAGGATGGTCATGGCTGAACTCGCGGCAGGAAGTGACGGTGCAGCAAGCACCACCATCGGGCTGGATCGTCAATCCGGCGTTTGGAATAAGTTGGATCCAGCACTGCGGATACCCCCGCCCGCCTCTCCTGCCTTGATTTTCGGGCGCCTTTGAGGGAATGAAGTAGCCAATGCTGCTTGCGGGTGCGCCCCGCTGACTCAACTCGAAGGCAACCCCATGACGGCTCGTATCTATCGCCCCGCACCGAACGCGATGCAGTCGGGTCGTGGCAAGTCCAAGGACTGGGTGCTGGTGCATGAGCCGGCGACTGCCCGGGAGATCGAGCCCCTGATGGGCTATACGTCAAGCTCCGACACCCGCACGCAGATCCGGCTGACCTTCGATACGCTCGAAGAAGCCACGGCTTATGCCGAAAAGAACGGCATTCCGTACCAGGTGCTGCCCGAGCATCGCTCGACGCCGAAGCGCACGGTGTACTCCGACAATTTCCGCGCCGACCGCAAGACTCCCTGGACCCACTGAAACGGAACTCGCCATGAAGGCAGCGCTGCGCCGTGCCTTCGTGGGGTTGTCGCTGATACTGGGGATGGCCCTGCCCGCTCAGGCCGCGCCGGCAATGTGGCGTGTCTCCGATGCCGACAGTTCCATCCACCTGTTCGGCTCCATCCACATGTTCGTCCGCGAGGTGGACTGGCGGACACCCCAGTTCGACGAAGCCCTCGCAGCAGCCGACCTCGTGTATTTCGAGATGGTGTTCGATGAGGCCGCCTACGCAACGATCGGCCGGATGACGCTGGTCGAGGGCCGCCTGCGCGACGGCCGGACTTTGTGGGACCTCCTCAACTTCAATCAGGCGGAAGTCCTCCGCCACGCCATCGTCAGCGCGGGGCTCGATCCGCTGGCGTTCGACTACATGCAGCCCTGGATGGCCGAGCTGATGCTCAGCGGCGGCGGCATGCAGGACGCCAAGGCCGGCGTCGAGCTGCAGGTCGATGCGGAGGTGCCGGCCGAGCGCAAGCGAGGACTGGAATCGGCTGAGGAGCAGATGGGCTTCTTCGCCTCGGTGAGCGAGGCAGACCAGGTGGCCAACCTGGTGACCAGTGCCGAGCAACTGTCGATGGTGGACGGCCGGCAGGTGATCGAACAGCTTACTGACGCATGGGCCAATGGCGATGTGGGTGCGCTCGACTTCCTGAACCGCGAGGAACTGGGCGGCGGCGATGAGCGGTTCGACCTGCTCATCACCCGCCGCAACGAACGGTGGATCGCCGAGCTCGAAACGCTGCTGGCCAACAACGACAACGCCATGGTGATTGTCGGTGCCGGCCACCTCGTCGGCGAAGGCGGCGTGCCCGAACTACTGCGCCAGGCCGGCTACACGGTCGAACGGGTCGGGGATGCTCCGGCAGCGAAGCCGGTCAGTGCCCCCGACCCGCGTTCGGTCAGACCTCGCTGAGCTTCGTCCACTTGCCGTCGGCCTTGGACGAGGCGACGGAGGCCATGATGAACTCCATGCCTTCGACGCCGTCGGCGAGCGAGGGCAGCAGGGGTTCGAAGTCCTGCCCCTTGCCCCGGATGACCTCAGCGAACTGGTGGTAGAGCGTCGCGAACGCCTCAAGGTAGCCCTCGGGGTGGCCCGAGGGGATGCGGACATTCATCGAGGCTGCGGGCGGGGACGAGATGGCGCCGCCGCGGGTGAGCAACTGCTTGGGTTTGCCGAACTCGGTGAACCACATGTAGTTCGGGTTGTCCTGACGCCACTCGAGGCCGGCTTTTTCGCCATAGACGCGCAACTGTAGGCCGTTCTCGCTGCCGACCGCGACCTGGCTGGCCCACAGCATGCCGCGGGCGCCGCCTTCGAAGCGCAGCAGGATGTGGACATTGTCGTCGAGCTGGCGGCCGGGGACGAAGCTCTGGAGATCGGCGGAAACCGACTCGGTCTTCAGCCCGGTGACGAAGCGGGCGAGGTTGTAGGCGTGGGTGCCGATATCGCCAATGGCGCCGCCGGCGCCCGAGCGCGCCGGATCGGTGCGCCAGGAGGCCTGCTTATTGCCGGGATCAGCGGCGTTGGTCAGCCAGTCTTGCGGGTATTCGGCCTGGACGACGCGGATCTTGCCGAGGGCACCCGAGGCGACGAGATCGCGCGCCTGCCGGATCAGCGGGTAGCCGGTGTAGTTGTGCGTGAGCAGAAACTTCGCGCCGTTCTTCGGCTTCACCTGCGCCAGGGCGCGGGCGTCGGCGATGGAGGCGGTGATCGGCTTGTCGCAGATCACGTGGATGCCGGCCTCGAGGAAGGCCTTGGCCGGGCCGAAATGCACATGGTTGGGCGTGACGATCGACACGGCCTCGATGCCGTCCGGACGGGCGGCTTCCTTCTGGGCCATCTCCTCGTAGGAGGTGTACGCGCGGTCGGGGGCGATGCCGAGATCGGCGGCCGACTGGCGGGCATTGTCGGGGTTGGACGAAAGGGCGCCGGCGACGAGGTCGTAGTCCCCATCGATGCGCGCGGCGATGCGGTGGACGGCGCCGATGAATGCGCCGGCGCCACCGCCGACCATGCCGAGGCGGATGCGGTTAGCCATGGTTCTATCTCCCTCAGCTCAGGCCGAGAATCTTGCGGTTGGCAGCGCGGTCGGTGCCGGAGGCGGCGAAATCGTCGAACGCCTTCTCGGTGACCTGGATGATGTGGCTATCGATGAACGGCGCACCTTCGGCAGCGCCCTGCTCTGCCGACTTGATGGCGCATTCCCATTCGAGCACGGCCCAGCCGTCGAAGCCGTAGGCGGAGAGCTTCGAAAAGATGCCGGCGAAATCGACCTGACCGTCGCCGAGCGAGCGGAAGCGGCCGGCGCGGTTCACCCAGGACTGGAAGCCCGAGTAGACGCCCTGCTTGCCGGTCGGGTTGAACTCGGCGTCCTTGACGTGGAACATCCGGATCCGCTCGTGGTAGAAGTCGATGTACTGCAGGTAGTCGAGCTGCTGCAGCACGAAGTGCGAGGGATCGTAGAGCAGGTTGGCTCGCGGGTGGTTGTTCACGCGCTCGAGGAACATCTCGTAAGTGGCGCCGTCGAACAGGTCTTCGGACGGATGGATCTCGTAGCAGAGGTCGATGCCGTGGCGATCGAACTCGTCGAGGATCGGCGTCCAGCGGCGGGCCAGTTCATCGAAGGCTTCCTCGACGAGGCCGGCTGGGCGCTGCGGGAACGGATAGAGGTATGGCCAGGCCAGCGCGCCGGAGAAGGTAGCGTGCGCGGTGAGGCCGAGATTCTTCGAGGCAGCAGCGGACCACTTGAGGTGCTGCACCGCCCATTCCTGGCGCGCCTGCGGGTTGCCGCGCACTTCGGGAATGGCAAAGCCGTCGGACAGCGTATCGTAGGCTGGATGGACCGCAACGAGCTGGCCGATGATGTGGCTCGCGAGTTCGGTGATCTGCAGACCGTGCTTTTCGACGGTGGCGTTCAGGTCATCGGCGTAGGCCTTGGACGAGGCGGCCTTCTCGACATCGACGAAATGCGTCACCCAGGTCGGGATCTGCACGCCCTTGTAGCCAAGGTCGGCAGCCCAGCGGCAGATGTTGTCGAGCGTATCGAACGGCGCCTTGTCGCCGGCGAACTGGGCCAGGAAAATGGCCGGCCCCTTGATGGTGCGCATGGTGTTCCTCCCTTGGGCGGCACGTTCCGGCCGCTAGCTTTGTGTACGTACCTCAGGCCGGCGGATTGCCCCAAGCCGGAACTGACATTTCAGCGCTTTACCTTCACTGTGATGGGGAAACTGTCAAGGCGGGTGGCTGGCGTTGGTGAGCGTTGCCGCCCCCTCCCCCGCGTCGCGGTCTAGACCGTGGTGGTTTCGATGAGGCCGTTGCGCAGCGTGACGATGCGGTTGGCGCGGCGGGCCAGGTCGAAATTGTGGGTGGCGATGAGGGCGGCGGCGCCTTCCTCGCGGATCAGGCCGGCGAGGGCCTCGAATACGACCTCGCTGGTCGCCGGGTCGAGGTTGCCGGTGGGCTCGTCGGCGAGGATGATGCGGGGATGGTTGGCGGCGGCGCGGGCAATGGCGACGCGCTGCTGCTCGCCGCCGGAGAGTTCTGCGGGGCGGTGCTGGGCGCGGGGGGCGATGCCGAGGATATCGAGCAGGTGCAGGGCGCGCTTTTCGGCCGCGGCCTTTTCGACGCCGGCGATCAGTTGCGGCATGGCGACGTTCTCGAGCGCCGAGAACTCGGGCAGCAGGTGGTGGAACTGGTAGACGTAGCCGATGGTGTTGCGCCGCAGCAGGGTGCGGCCGCGCTCGTTGAGCTTGCTGGTCGGGATGCCGGTGATCTCGACTTCGCCGCCCTGTGGGCGTTCAAGCAGGCCCGAGAGATGCAGCAGCGTCGACTTGCCGGCCCCCGACGGCGCGACGATGGCGACAAGCTCGCCGCCACGCACTTCGAGGTCGGCCGCTTCGAGCACGCGAACCAGTCGCTCGCCTTCACCATAATGCCGGTGGACCTTCGAGAGCCTCAGGTGGACGTCACTCATAGCGGAGGGCCTCGACGGGATCGTATTGGGCGGCGCGCCAGGCCGGGTAGAGCGTGGCGAGGAAGCTCAGCACCAGCGCCACGCCAACGATGAGCGTCACTTCGGAAACGTTGGTGCGGCTGGGTAACGAGGAGAGAAAGAACACCTCGGGCGGGAAGATGGTGATGCCAAGCAGGCTCGACAGGAAGGCGCGGATCGCTTCGGCGTTGGTGGCGATGAGCACGCCCACCACCAGGCCGAGCAGCGTTCCCCCTACCCCGATACTGACTCCCGCGATGCCGAAGATGCGCATGATGGAGCCGCGCGTCGCGCCCATGGTGCGGAGCACCGCGATATCGGTGCCCTTGTCCTTCACCAGCATGATCAGCGACGAGATGATGTTGAAGGCGGCGACCAGCACGATGAAGGAGAGGATGACGAACATCACCGTCCCCTGCGTCTGCAGCGCATCGAAGAAGTTCTGGTGCTGCTGCTGCCAGTCCGAGAGCACCAGCGGCCGTTCGATTTCGCTGCCGATCTTCAGCCGCATCGGGCCGATGAGGTTGGGGTCGGTGATGAAGATCTCGACCGCTGTCGCCTTGTAGATGCGGTCGTACGCGGCTTCCTTCTCCTCGTCGGGCGCATCGAAGGCTGGAGGCTCGACGCCGGGCTTCAGCACCCGGTCGAACATGTTGAAATAGTCCTGCGCCGGCTGGAGCGGCATGTACAGGTAGAAGCTGTCGAACTCGGTCATGCCGAGATCGAAGATCACCGACACGTTGTAGGAGCGGGTGCGCGAAGTGCGGCCCTGCGCCGTCTCCGCCCCGTTGGGGCTGAGGAGGGTCAGCGGATCGCCGACATTGAGCTTCAGCTTTTCGGCGAGCCGGCGGCCGATGGCGACGCCTTCGCCGGTGTCCCAATCGTCCCAGAAGCCGAGGATGGCGCCGTCGCGCAGGAACTTCAGCTTGTCGATAGAGGCGTGCGTCAGGCCGCGGGCGATGACGCCGGTGTACGAACTGCGCGGGCCGGAGGCGAGCGCCTGTCCCTCGACGAACGGGATGGCCGCGACCACGCCATCGACGTTCTCGATGTCGGCGGCCGACTTGTCGTAGTCGGTGAAGCGGGACTCGATCGGATAGGCGGAGAAGTGGCCGTTGAGGCCCAGCAGCTTGTTGACGATCTCGGCGTTGAAGCCGTTCATCACGGAGGTGACGACGATCAGAGCGGCAACGCCCAGGGCGATGCCGGTGAGCGTCAGGCTGGCGATGACCGAGACGAAGCGGTCGCGGCGACGGGCCCGCAGGTAGCGCCAGGCGACCATGAATTCGAAGCGCGAGAACGGGCCCGGATCGCCAGCGGGGGTTTTTGCAATGTCGGTCACTGGTTGAGGCCCTCCACCGGATCGAGCCGGGCGGCGCGCCAGGCCGGATAGAGCGTCGCGAGGAACGTCAGACCGAGCGACAGGGCTACCACCACGATCACCTCGCCCTGGTCGATGCGCGAGGGCAGCGCGTTCATCATGAACAGCTCGGGCGGGAAAATCGGGATCGACAGCAGGCTGGAGAGGCCGGAGCGCAGCATCTCGGCGTTTGCGGCAAACAGCAGCCCGAGCACGAGGCCGAGGATAGTGCCGGAAAAGCCGATGGCGAAGCCGGTCATCGAGAAGATGCGGAGGATGGCGCCGCGTGTCGCACCCATGGTGCGGAGCACCGCGATATCCGGCCCCTTGTCCTTCACCAGCATCACGAGGCTGGCGATGATGTTGAAGGCGGCGACGAGGATGATGAGCGACAGGATGACGAACATCACGACGCGCTCGACCTGCAGGGCCGAAAAGAAGGTGGCGTTGCGCTGCTGCCAGTCGGTGATGGCGAAGGGTCGATCGAGGGCGGCTTCGAGCCGCTGCTTCATGCCGCTGATGTTGTCGGGATTGTCGACGAACACCTCGACGCCGGATGCAGAGTAGATGCGCTCATACGCGGCGTCGATCTCCTCGTCGGTGGCCATGACGCCGGGCATGGCGGCCCCGGCCTTCAACTGGTCGGTGAACTGCTTGAAGTAGACCTGCGCCGGCTGCAGCGGCATGTAGATGTAGAAATTGTCCTGCTCGGGCATGCCAAGGTCGAAGATGACGTTGACCGGGTAGGAGCGCATGGCGGCGGTCTGCCCGAAGGGGGTCATCGTGCCATCCGGATTGACGATGGTCACCGGATCGGTGAGCGCGACACCGAGGCGATTTGAGAGACGATCGCCGATGGCGACCCCCTGCCCCGCGTCCCAATCGTCCCAGCCGCCGAGCGCGGCGGCATTGTCGAGCAGCGTCAGCTTTGTCAGCGATGCCGCGTCGATGCCGCGGACGACGACGCCGGTAGAATCGGCATTGCCGGAAGCGAGCGCCTGACCCTCGACATAGGGAATGGCGTAGGTGACGCCGTCCACACCCCCGAGGCGACGGACGACATCCTCGTAGTCAGTCAGCGGTCCGCGGACGTTCTCGACGACGAAATGGCCGTTGAGACCGAGAATCTTGCCGAGTAGTTCGGTACGGAAGCCGTTCATTACCGACATCACGGTGATGAGGGTGGCAACGCCCAAGGCGACACCGACCAAGGTCAGCAAGGCGATGACGGAGACGAAGCGTTCCTTGCGGCGGGCGCGCAGATAGCGGCCCGCCACGAGGAACTCGAAGCGCGAGAACGGGCCGGGCGGCCTTGTTGCCGAAGGCTTGGGCTGCGCCGGCGCGTCGCTCAAACCGTGTCCCGCCGCTGCGGCACGATCAGTGCCTTGAGGCGACCCACCGCAGCCTCGATGCTGAGGGTCTCGCGCTCGCCGGTCTTGCGGTGCTTGAGCTCGACGGTGCCGTCCTTGAGGCCGCGCGGGCCGACGATCAGGTGGTAGGGGATGCCGATGAGGTCGGCATTGGCGAACTTGCCGCCCGCCGCCATGTCGCGATCGTCGTAGAGCGCGTCGATGCCCTCGCGGACGAGGTCGTCGTAGATGCCCTCGGCGGCCTTGTCGCTGGTGGCATCGCCGACCTTGAGGTTGATGACCACGGCTTCGAACGGCGCCACGGAAACTGGCCAGATGATGCCGTTCTCGTCGTGGCTCGCCTCGATGATGGCGGGCACGAGGCGCGTCGGGCCGATGCCGTAGCTGCCCATCTGCACCTCGACATCCTTGCCGTCGGGGCCGGTGACCTTGGCGCCCATGGGTTTTGAGTATTTTGTGCCGAAGAAGAAGATGTGGCCGACTTCGATGCCGCGGGCCGCGAGCTGCTTGTTGCCCGAGACCGAAGCGCGGAACGTCGCCTCGTCGGTCATCTCGTCGGTCGCCGCGAACAACGACGTCCAGTCCTTGAAGATGGGGTCGAGGTCGCCACGGAAATCGGTGTCGATCGGCGGGATCGGCTTGTCGAGCAGGTCGGAGTCGAGGAACACGGCGCTTTCGCCGGTTTCAGCGAGGACGTGGAACTCGTAGCTCAGGTCGCCGCCGATCGGGCCGGTATCGGCCCGCATCGGGATGCCGGTCAGGCCCATGCGGTAGAAGGTGCGGAGATAAGCGACGAACATGCGCTGGAACGCCTTCACTGCGCTCGCCTCGTCGAGGTCGAACGAGTAGGCGTCCTTCATCAGGAATTCGCGGCTGCGCATCGTGCCGAAGCGCGGGCGCACCTCGTCGCGGAACTTCCACTGAATATGGTAGAGGTTGAGCGGCAGGTCCTTGTACGAGCGCACGTAGGTGCGGAAGATGTCGGTGATCATCTCCTCGTTCGTCGGCCCGAAGAGCATGTCGCGCTCGTGCCGGTCCTGGAGACGCAGCATTTCCTTGCCGTATGCGTCGTAGCGGCCGGATTCGCGCCACAGGTCGGCGGACTGCACGGTCGGCATCAGCAATTGCACGGCGCCGGAGCGATTCTGCTCCTCCTCGATGATGCGGACCACCTTGTTCAGCACCTTGAAGCCGAGCGGCAGCCACGAATAGCTGCCGGCCGCCTGCTGCTTGATCATCCCGGCGCGCAGCATCAACTGGTGCGAGACGATCTCGGCTTCCTTCGGCGTCTCGCGCAGCGTGGGCAGGAAGTAACGGCTGAGACGCAAAGGACCCTCCTCGGAAGTACGCGCCGGATTCGATGGGCAACCCTATAGCGCAATGCCACAGAAAATGGAGCGGCTAAACGCACGCCAAAGGAGCGCGATTCTTGGGCAAATGCGAGGCGGTGCAATGGATTTAGGCGATTTACCGGGAGCCTGTTGCAGAATTGGGGCCTCGGCGATCGGGATCCCATTGCGGCTGGCCGTCGCTCGGTTGACGGCCTTGGGTCTGCGTGATTCCGTTTGCGTCAGTTTCCATTGAGGGATCGCCATGGCT
>Ga0247834_1000929_pt1 | contig 53288 bp, 64 predicted proteins | sample LaCruzMarch2015__8_FD_187118 | JGI IMG/M metagenome (GOLD analysis project Ga0247834, IMG submission 187118) | Freshwater microbial communities from meromictic Lake La Cruz, Castile-La Mancha, Spain - LaCruzMarch2015_12m | ecosystem: Environmental > Aquatic > Freshwater > Lake | place: Spain...
TCTTCTTCTCGCATTAATAACACGACGACCATTTTTAGTTGCCATTCTGCTTCTGAAACCATGTTTGTTTCTTCTTTTTCTGACGGATGGTTGAAATGTTCTTTTCATGATGTGTTGACTTTAAACTATTTTTATTTTGGAATGCAAAGATAGGGTTTTTTCGATTAAATCAAATTCTTTCATTAAAAAAAATAAAAATTTCAAATTTAACAAGAAAGCAAGTTATTTTTGTACCTAAAATAATACTATGTCAGAGGGTAAAAAAGACAAAGAGAAACCACCAAAATTGTCTCGAAAACAAGTGCTCAAATTAAGAGGGGTTTTTCAATACCTGAAACCTTACGGATTTATATATTTTATTGGTTGGATTTTTTTGGTTTTGTCAACAAGTGCCGGGTTAGTTTTTCCATACTTAATGGGTAAGTTGTTAGGTACAACAGTCAATCCAACAACGGTTGCAACTTCTTCAGACTTTTTGGATTTAAATAACGTTAATAGTGTTGCTTTAGCTTTGTTTATTCTTTTTGCTATACAAGCTTTGTTCTCTTTTTTTAGGGTCGTAATTTTTAATAATGTTACAGAAAATTCATTGCGCGACATAAGAAATGATGCTTTTTCAAAAATGGTATTTATGCCAATGGACTTTTTTAATGCCAATAAAGTCGGTGAACTGACTAGCCGCGTTTCGTCTGATATAACGCAAATTCAGGAAACATTACGAACGACCATTGCTGAATTTTTTAGGCAGATTGTGATCATCGTTGGAGGAATAGCGTTTTTGTTTTTTATTTCTTGGAAGCTAGCATTAATTATGTTGGCCACGGTACCTGTTATGGCTTTAATTGCTGTATTCTTCGGACGATACATTCGACGATTAAGCAAGGAAGCACAAAATTTCTCGGCTCATTCGAATGCGATTGTGGAGGAAGCTTTATCTGGAATCGCCAACGTAAAGGCATTTACCAATGAATATTTTAACATCGGTCGGTTTAGAAAAAATACGCAAGAGCTAAGGGATTTAAATGTTCGTAGTGGTGTATGGAGAGGCTTGTTCGTTTCATTTATTATCTTCTGTCTCTTTGGTGCCATCGTATTTATTGTTTGGCAAGGGCTTCTGATGACGCAAGGAGCAAATCCAACATTATCCAAAGAAGGGTTTTATCAATTTGTATTGTTCACCATTATGATGGGTGCTTCAGTGGGGTCTTTGCCGGATTTATATGCTAATATTCAAAAAGCCATCGGTGCGACTGAAAACTTAATGGATATTATTAATGGAAAAAGTGAATTGGAGCTTCACCTTGGCACACAAAAAAGTGTGATTGTTGGTCAAATAGAATTTGAAACGGTCCGGTTTGCTTATCCACAACGTAAGGACATGGATGTCCTAAATTCTATTTCATTCAAAATTGAGCGTAATCAAACATTGGCGATTGTTGGTGCAAGTGGTGCCGGTAAAACAACAATTACTAATTTATTACTTGGGTTTTATCCAGTGGATAAAGGGCGAGTACTCATCGATGGAGTGGCGACAAGCGATTACGATCTTAATTATTTGCGCGAAAATATGGCTATCGTTCCACAAGATGTACTTCTTTTTTCAGGATCTATTTTGGAGAATATACGTTTTGGTGCTACTTCGGCAACCGATGAGCAAGTAATTACTGCTGCCAAACAAGCCAATGCTTGGGAATTTATCGATTCATTTCCTGATAAGATGCAAACAGAGGTGGGAGACAGAGGTATTCAATTGTCTGGTGGACAAAAACAACGTATAGCAATTGCTCGCGCCATTTTGAAAAACCCAAGGATATTAATTCTAGACGAAGCAACATCTGCTCTCGATTCAGAATCCGAAAAGTTAGTACAGGATGCACTTGCAAATTTAATGAAGGACCGAACATCGCTAGTTATTGCTCATCGTTTATCCACCATTAGAAAGGCGGATTTGATCCTAGTTATGCAAAACGGCGTGGTAGAGGAATCAGGTACGCATCAAGAATTAATGGATTTGAAAGGTAATTACGCTAATTTAGTAAGCTTGCAATTATTAGATTCTTAAAACAGCTTACTTTTTGTAAAATAAACTATGTTGGTCGAATCCATTTCTCGTAGTGAATCCTATTGTTTTTCTAAGCAACAAATTCAACTTGCCGAAAATCAAGATCAATTAGTCAATTTTATTAATCGGCCTTTTGATTTAGGAAATGTTCCTGCGCAAATGAAAGATAAAAAGGCGACCTTTACGAATGGGCAACGTGAAATATTGGTGCGTGGATTAGAAGAGCAATATCATGGAATAAAACGCAATGATAAGGTAAGCAATGCCTTGAAGTCGCTATCAAATGAAAATACCTTCACCGTTTGTACCGGACATCAACTTAGTCTTTTAACAGGTCCAATCTATTTCATATACAAAATTCTTCATGTGATTAAACTATGTGAAGCATTAAAAGAATCGTTCCCGAATGCTGGTTTTGTCCCTGTTTTTTGGATGGCTTCGGAAGATCATGATTTTGATGAGGTAAAAGAAACGTCCCTTTTTAATAAAGTGCTAAGGTGGGAGTCAAGTCATCAAGGGGCCGTTGGACGCTTTTCTACGAGTGGTTTGCACGATATAAAAAATAATGTCAAATCAATCTTCGAAAACAGTCGCACCAATGAGGTGCTTGAATTAATGGAAGCATATGCTGGTCCAACATACGGACAAGCATTTTTTCGCTTTATAAACTTCTTATTTGCGGATTTTGGTTTGGTGGTCGTGGATGGAGACAATGTTGTTTTTAAAGCTGCTTTCGCGCCAATAATTGAAAAAGAATTGGTAGAACAGTTCTCTTTTCAGTCGGTTCAGCAAGCTTCTCTTGCTCTAAATGATCTTGGGCTAAAAACGCAAGTGAATCCTCGGGAGATTAATTTGTTTTACCTGAGTCCGAATGGTCGTGAACGCATTCAAAAGAAAGGGGAAGACTACCTGATTGGCGAACATACCTATACTTTTGCTCAATTAAAAAATAAATTAACGGAAAGTCCAGCGGATTTTTCCCCTAATGTCATTTTGCGTCCTGTTTATCAAGAGTTCATTTTACCAAACATCTGCTATGTCGGTGGGCTTGGTGAGTTGAATTATTGGCTGCAATTGAAAGGTGTTTTTGAAAAAGCGAAGGTGGTTTTTCCCCTCATTCAAGTTCGTTCAAGTATGTTTTACCTTGATAGCGCCTTGGTTGATAAAATAGATGGCTTAGGCTTATTGTGGAAAGATTTTTTCAAAGAAAAAAACCAAATCGTTAAAGGGTTTATAGCAGAACATGGGGAATCTACTTTTGACTTTTCCAGGCTAGACACACATTTTAATGAATTGAAAATTCTAATTTCTACTGTTAGCGCTGACAACGACACACAATTGTCTACAGCAATTGGGGCCGATTGGTCTAAAATGGAAAGTTTACTTGAAACGATAAAAAATAAAAAGTGGCGGGCTGAAAAACAAAAGTACGAAAAAGCCATTAAGCAAATCGAGCAAATAAAGGAACGATTATTTCCTAATGGGGCTATGCAGGAGCGTTCCATGAATTTTTTCCAAATTTGTCCTGAAGGAAATGTGAGTGAAAAATTGCAGGTAATTTATAAGGCCATCAACCCAACTAGTACTGATATTAATATTGTAATTGAAAGAAAATGACAAAACAAAATAACATTCGTGAGGTATTGGCAAAGCATCCTATCATTCCAGTGGTAACCTTTACGAAACTAGATGAGATAGATGCAAAAATGGAGGTGCTATTGCGGAACAATGTTAAATGTATCGAAATTACCTTGCGAACTCCAGTTGCTTATGATGCCATTCAAAAAGTTAAGGAAGATTATGGCGATCAGTTTACTGTGGGAATGGGAACTGTAGTGTTGGAGCAGCAAATTCGTAAAGCGATTGAATTACAGGTTGATTTTATGGTAAGTCCTGGTTTGCATGGTGGCTTGGCCGAACAATTAATGGCGAGTAAAATTGCATTTATTCCGGGTGTAGCCACGCCTAGCGATATTATTACTGGCTTACAATATGAATGGGATACCTTCAAGTTTTTTCCTGCATTTTTGTTTGGTGGAGTAGAGGCCTTGAAAACATACGGACAGGTTTTTCCGCACCTGAAATTTTGTCCGACCGGTGGACTTACCAAAGAATCGTATCTAGATTACTTAGCCTTGGAAAATGTTATTTCTGTGGGCGGTTCTTGGATAAAATAGCTTGATGACCAATTTTATTTCGTCCTCTTTTGGCAGAGTGGGAACTGTAGTCCAAATACCACATTGAATTGTGTCCACCAAAAATGTTGCGATGCTCGATCTTCTTCGTGCATAGTGGTTCGAATGTCTGGCATGCTGATAAATCCACCTTTTAACTCACTTTGAATAATTAGGTACTTGAAAAATGTAAGGTGTAGAGCAGCCACACCACCAAAACCAACACCTGATAAATGAAATTCATCGTATCGCGGATTATTTAACAAAGTGGTATTAGTTCTAGGGAGTAAAACCCCAATACCCAATCCTTCATTTACACTTAATTGAAAGTATTTCTTGTTGATTAATATGTCGGATCGCCTAAATTCGGAATTAAGGTAATTCAAGCCATCGGTATGTTCGAAAAGTAAAAAATTGGGTTTGATAACAAATGATTGCTGGTCATACGTGCCATCGTAACTTGTTCCGCTATTTGCAATTGTTCCATCTATGGTAGAAAGTTGATTCGTCAACATGACATATTTCATGTGATCGGCTCCTAGAGATACTTGATAGTGCTCGTTGATGTAATAGCCCATCCGAAAGTTGTATTGGGGTATCGTAAATTTCGTTAAGCCAAAATAAACTTTTGGGTCAAAGGCTGATTGCCGATCGCTCGCTTTTACATCGCTTAAAGTAAAATCATAGGAGTCCCCGGTAAAATGTATGTCGCTTTTTGAGTAAGCGCCTCTGTTCCAACCCCAGTAAAAGTAAAAGGTTCCTTTCTCTCCCGGCACTTCTTTTTTAGGATAAACTATTTTCTGGGAAAATAAAAATGATTGACCTAAGAGCAAAAATAAAGGCAGGATATATATAAATTTCACGTGGTAAAATTAATAAAATTCAAGGTGCTATTATTCTTTTATATTCTGATAATTTTATAGTACATTTACACTATGAAAATGACAATCTTTCTTTTTAGCACTGCTTTAGTGATTTCATTGTTATTTTCGTCCTGCTCTTCGAGTAAATCGTGTACTTGCGCTCAGGTTATAGCTCAAAATAAATAAACTAAGTAACTAATTATGGGAACATTTTACATTGTCTTGGGTATTATTGTAGTTGTTGTTTTCACTTCCTTTTTAACTGTTTCGCAAGGTAGTATTGCCGTGATCACACTTTTTGGAAAATATCAGCGTATTTTAATGCCTGGTTTACGTATGAAAATTCCATTTTTTGAAAAAATATACAGGCAAATTTCGGTTCAAAATCAAAGTATAGAAATGGAATTTCAAGCCATTACCATTGATCAAGCAAATGTATACTTCAAAAGTATGTTGCTTTACAGTGTGATGGACGAGCAAGAGGAAACCATCAAGAAAGTTGCGTTTAAATTTATTGGTAATAGGGATTTTATGCAAGCGCTAATTCGTACCATCGAAGGTTCAATACGATCGTATGTAGCGAGCCAAAAACAAGCCGAAATACTTGGTTTACGTCATGAGTTAGTGGATAGTGTGAAAAATCAAATCGATAATACTTTAGAAATGTGGGGTTACCATTTAATTGACCTTCAAATCAATGACATTACTTTTGATCAAGCGATTATTGAAAGCATGAGCAGAGTGGTTGCTTCAAACAACTTAAAAGCGGCAGCAGAAAATGAAGGTCAAGCGCTACTTATTACTAAAACGAAAGCAGCTGAAGCGGATGGAAATGCAATTAAAATTGCAGCACTCGCCGAAAAAGAAGCGGCTATGTTGCGTGGTCAAGGGGTTGCTTTATTCCGTCAAGAGGTTGCAAAAGGAATGTCAGAAGCAGCGGAGCAAATGCAACAAGCAAATTTGGATACCAATGTGATTCTTTTTTCAATGTGGACAGAAGCAATAAAAAACTTTGCTGAATACGGAAAAGGAAATACCATTTTCTTAGATGGTAGTGCCGAAGGAATGCATAAAACAATGCAGCAAATTCAGGCGATGCTTAGTAAAGACAAAAAGTAAAAAACGAGTTCGTATCCAGTAATGTTTCTGCGCTTAATTCTTATTCTCGTTTTACTAGCTAACTTAAGTGAAGCCTTTAGTCAAACTCCTTTGGAAATTAAAGAAGCGCAGTTAAGGGAAATTCAAACCAAAGAACGCGCGATTTCGGATGAAATCGAGGCCTTAAAACTTCAAGATTGTGTTGTAAAATTAAATCAAATTGGTATTCCACTTAGTCAGTCACCATTGGATATTGCTGAGCATTCAGCTATGATTCTTGGATTTGATTGTGATTCGAAATTAGCAGCTTGGTCATTCCACGTACTAAGTCCTGATGTTTTAGTTGGTGGTGTTTCGAGGACAAATGATTTCAGAAAGGATAGTTTAATCGAATGTGGAGATGGCATTGAGCAGGATTATTTCACAAAAAAACTGCAGGAGGATGGCACGTACAAATTTGAAAATTTTGGGTTTGACCGCGGCCATTTAGCGCCATCTGCTGACTTTCGCTGGTCGCAAAAGGCCTTGAGTGAATCGTATTTTTATAGTAACATGACGCCTCAACGACCAGGTTTTAATCGTGAATCGTGGGCTGAAGTGGAAGATTTAATGCGTCGAATAATCGCGAATACTCCAAAGCCCTATTATATTGTTACTGGTCCTGTGTTGGAAAAAAGCCTTCCTAAAGTCGAAAAAGGCCAAAATCATTTGCCTATTCCAGCATTTCATTACAAAATTATCGCGGATGTAAGTGCTGAAAATCCGAAAGGGATGGCTTTTCTTATGCCGAATAAAAAATGCGATCTGCCACCAAGTGCCTACGTGGTTACCATTGATAGTATTGAAAAATTAACGGGGCTTGATTTTTTCTCTAAAATAGACGTCACAAACGCACAAAAAATAGAATCAAAAGCTGATTACTCTCTATGGAACGCGCAAACAAAAGAAGGCGATGTGGAACCGTTGTATGTTTTTGATCTACCCAAAGGGCATTTTAATACCGCTCAAGCACTTTCTAAAGTAGGCAGCAAAGTTTCAATTATTGGAAAGGTGGTGAGTGCTAAATTCGCAGCGAAATCGCAAGCTACATTTCTTAACCTAGATCAGTCCTTTCCGCACCAACTCTTCACCGTTACGATTTGGAAAGATGCTAGACGAAATTTTAGCTATAAACCAGAAGATGATTTGAACGGAAAGTATATTGTCGTTACAGGTCTCGTGGAAATGGATAAAAATGGACTCCCGGTCATTAATGTGACCAACGAAAAACAAATTAAACTCTGGGAGGAAGAAGAGGAATAATCCACTCGTTTAAGGGAATTCAAACTGCTTAATTTATTTTTATTTTATTGCTTTAAACAATTGTTTAAATTAAGTGTTTAAATTTGTGTCCTAAATTGATTAAATGTCATCTAGTTTATCCACTGAAGAGAAAATAAAAGCTGCTGCTAAGCAGGTTTTTATTTCGAAAGGTTTTTCGGGATGTACCTCGCGTGAGTTAGCGAAGGCATCCGGGATGAATGTGGCGCTTGTCAACTACTATTTCCGATCGAAAAATAAATTATTTCAGCTGATCTTTCAAACGGTCATGGAGGAGTTTTTTGAGTCGATGGTGAGTGTTTTTTCGTCGGATTTACCTTTAAAAGAAAAGCTAAAATTTCTAATTGAGCGTGAATATGCCTTTCTATCGAAACACCCTGAAATTCCACGCTTTATCATCAACGAATTATCTAGGAAGGATACCGATTTGATTGAGTTGACGCATGTTTTACCTGTGATTTACAATACCGGAGTCATTGAGCAGGCCATCGAAGCGCAGAAAAAAGGAGAAATGAGACAAGTGGATATGGTGGGTATCACCTTATTGGTTGTTTCTAATTGTCAATATCCTTTTATGGCCAAACCGTTGATTAAAAACCTTCACAACCTAAGCGATGAGCAATACCAACAGCATATTGAGTTGCATAAAGAAATGGTATCAGAAATGATTATCGGCTATTTATTTCCTCCCGCTCTAAAAACGATTTAAAAATAAAATATGAAATATAACTTCCTTATTACCGCAGTATTTTTAAGTTCATTTAGTTTCTTTTCTCAAGTGCTAGATTTAGCTACTTGTTTGAAAATGGCAGATACAGCCAATACCAACATTCGTAATGCTCGATTAGATATCGATATGAATGCGATTCAGAAAAAAGTGTATTTAGCGTCTCGACTTCCAAAACTTACAGCAACAGGCGATTACAGATATAATGCGATTATCGCTGGGCAGGTTGTTCCTGGTGAATTTTTTGGTGGTCCTCCCGGTACGTACTCAACAGTACAGTTTGGCGTCCCTTATAATCTTTCAAATAGCATTCAGCTTACGCAAATTCTGTATAATCCTCAATTAAATTATGGATTTGCGGCTTTGGATATTAATCAAAAAATTGTGGCGGCACAGGAACGTTTGATGCAGCAGGATATTAAACAGCAGGTGTCTAGCACGTATTTTAATCTTCAAGCGATTGTAAAACAGCTTGAATTCGTTGAGTCAAATATCGCTAACTTAACTAAATTAATTGCTAACCTTCAAAAATCTTATGAATTGGGATTGGTCATTGAAACGGAAGTGGACAAATTAAAAATTAGCCGTTTGACACTTCTTAACACTAAACTTTCAACGGAAGCAACGAGGACCCAATTAAGTTCTTTACTAAAGATACTTATCGGTATTAATTCGGATGGCGCATTAAGCTTAGTAAGCGATGAGATGATGGAAAATACCATTTTAGTTGATCAAAACAACATCAATCATCCGGAGCTTGAATTAATGGCAGCACAGAAAGAAATGAACGCAGAGGAAAGAAAGGGTACTAAGATGGCGTATTTGCCAAGCGTTTCATTTTATGCTTCGTACAATTATGCTTACAACATTAAGCCAAAAGATGATTTTCGTACCGGGATTAATTCTGCTTTTCTTGGTTTGCATTTAGATTGGACCCTTTTCGATGGTTTCGAAAAATACAACAAGCAAAAAATGAATGCCTTGAATAAGGATAAACTTGATAATCAGGAAGCGTTGTTGAAAAAGCAATTAGCGCTTCTTAGTGAAACCGCAAAAAATCAAATTGATGTGCAGGCGAGTTCACTGGAGACGGCCAAAGAGCAATTGGGCCTTGCCAATAAAGTGTATGTGCAAACACAAGCCCAATTTACTGCTGGAACAATTAGCAGCAACGAGTTAATTCAAGCGGATAATGCGCTGCAGCAAGCCCAAACAAATGTAGTGGCCTCTTACATTCAGTTAAGGCAAGCAGAATTAGCTTATTTGAGAGCAATAGGCAGTATTAAATAAATGGAATTGATTAATTAAATTAAAGTTTAACATGAATAAAAGAGTCATCACAGTTAGTATCATTTGCATTGTTCTTATTTCACTTACCGTTTTTCAATTAATGAAAAATAAAAATAAGATTGCTAAAGAAATTTACGTTCACGACACATCAACCCCAATTTTGGTAGAAGACGGACGTGCTGAAGTTCATACTTTCGATAGTCAGTTTTCTTTTCTTGGGACTTTCGAGCCTAACCGAATCAATCTAATAGGTTCAGAGGGACAAGGGAAAATAATAAGCCTTGATGTGCAAGAAGGTCAGTTGATAAACCAGGGAGCAATCTTGTTGCAGTTAGATAATGAAATGCTGCAATATCAACTTGAAAATTTGGATGTTTCTATCGAAAGTCAGTCCAATGATTTGGAACGCCTTACTGTTTTGGCAAAATCTGAAGCAGTACCGGCAGTGCAATTGGAAAAAGCAAAATTGGCATTAAAATCTTCTCAAATTCAACGAAAGCAAGTGTTAAAACAATTAAGTGGAAATGTATTGAAAGCTCCATTTTCAGGCGTTATCACTAAGAAACTAGTCGATTTAGGTTCGGTGGTCGGTATCGGAACTCCTGTTTTTGAAATCACCGATGTTTCCCAATTAAAATTAACGGTAAGTGTACCGGAAAGAGACATTCAAAACTTTGTGCTTAATCAGCAAGTCTCGGTTAATGTGGATGTTTTTCCAGGAAAAAGTTTTTCAGGTAAGGTATCACTGATTGGTATTCAAGCGGATAAGATGCATAATTTTAAAGTGCAAGTGTTGGTTGCTAATGCCAAAAAAGAATTGCGATCAGGAATGTTCGCTACTACCAGTTTATTATCTTCGAATAGCGTAACGGTCTTATCTGTTGCACGTAAGGCCTTGGTCGGATCTACTAAAAATCCTGCAGTGTACCTTATCAAAAATGGAAAAGCAACGCTCACTTATTTTACTGCAGGAACCTCAGATGGTGATTATATCGAAGTCATCAATGGCCTAACGAAAGATGATCGCATCATCCTTAAAGGTCAGGTTAATTTAACGGCTGGATCTCCAGTTAAAACATTGAAATAACACCTAAAATGACATTAACAGAATTATCGATAAAAAGACCGTCTTTTATAATTGTCCTCTTTACCATTCTAATTGGTGGTGGAATTTTGTGTTATAAGCAGTTAAGTTATGAATTACTGCCTGATTTTTCTCCGCCAGTATTGATGATTACCACCACTTACCCTGGGGCGTCTCCTAAAACCGTTGAAAATCAAGTGTCTAAGCCACTCGAAGATGCCTTAAGTGGATTGGAAAATATTGCAGAGGTAACCTCTTTCTCCTTGGATAATGCATCCGTGGTATTGCTTGAATTTACAGCATCTGCAAACATGGATAAGTCAATTCAGGATGCCCAACGAAAAATAAATAACGTCGAAAATAAGTTACCTGATGGCGCCTTTAAGCCAGTTATTACTAAAATAGAACCGAATGCTTCGCCTGTCCTTCAAGCAACTGTGGTAGCTACTAAAACTACCGATAGGGAATTGATGGCTCTTATGGAAGATCAAATTCTACCGCAAATTAAGCAGACAAAAGGGGTAGCGCAAATTCAGATGATTGGGGGTGAAAATCGTGCCTTTAGAATTAATGTCGATAATGATAAATTGAAAATAATGGGGCTGTCCTTATCTTCCATTAATCAAGCCATTGCGGGAGCTAACGTAGAATTTCCGACCGGAAAGGTTAACAATGATAATGACCAATTTACCGTTCGTCTTTCGGGGAAGTTTATTTCTATTGATCAATTGGAAAATCTTATCATTTTTTCATCTAGTTCTTCCTCCATTCGCTTAAAGGATGTGGCTGAGGTGCTTGATTCGGAAATTGATAAATTAACGATTTGTCGCTTAAATGGGGTGAACGGTATTGGGCTCCGAATTAGTAAACAAAGTGATGCCAATGCGGTGAATATGGCGAACGCAACCAAAGAAAAACTGAAAGCCATAGAAGAGAAATATAAAAATATTGGTCTTCGTTTTACCATAGCGACTGATACCTCCATTCCTACTTTAGAATCTGTTGATGCGGTAATTCATGATTTAGAAATTGCTATTTTTCTTGTTGCACTCGTTATGCTCTTGTTTTTACATACGCTGCGAAACGCAATCATTGTTCTTATTTCTATTCCAGCGTCGTTAATTTCAACCTTCATTGTGATGTACCTGCTGGGTTATACCCTAAACCTCATGACACTTTTAGCCATGTCTTTAGTCATTGGTATTTTGGTGGATGATTCGATCGTGGTTCTCGAAAATATCTACCGGCATTTGAAGATGGGCAAAGATAAGAGAACAGCTGCTTTAGATGGTCGAAATGAAATTGGTTTTACGGCACTTGCTATTACCTTGGTTGATGTAGTAGTTTTCTCTCCAGTTGTTTTCATTGATGGTATTATTGCCGATATTCTTCGTCAGTTTTCTGTGGTAGTAGTGGTATCTACGCTCATGTCTTTACTCGTTTGTTTTACTTTAACCCCTTGGTTGGCATCACGCATGGCAAAGGATATTACTTTAAATCCAAAAAATTGGTTTCATGCGATCTTGGCTTGGTTTGAAAGAAGAGTTCTCGCTTTTACCGATGCTTATGTTGCGCTAGTGGCTTGGTCCTTAAAACATAAAATAATCATGGGTTCATCAATTTTACTCATTTTTATTGCGAGTTTCGGAACGATGGCCCTGGGGATTGTCGGTCAAGAATTTGTTGCTCAAGGTGATCAGGGGAAATTTATGCTTAAGCTGAAATACGATAAAAGCACTACGTTTAAGGAAAATAATGCGACAACACTCCAAATTGAACAGCTCATTCTGGACCAAAAAGACATGGTGGATATTGTGTTTGCTAATATTGGCGGCCCAAGTTCTGGCATGGGAGCAGCGGCTTTTGGAGTTGAAAATAAATCAGAGTTGACGGTTAAATTAAAAAAAGACAAACATTTAACGTATCCAACAATTCCATACATGAATAAAATCCGTAAGAAAATTGAAGATAAATTTCCGGGAATTCAGGTCAAGGCCATTAATATGGGAATGATTGAATCGGAGGAGGCGCCTATTGAAATATTTTTATCCTCCGATGACAGTGAATTATTGATGAAAGAAGCAAGACGGATAAAAGGCGTTTTACTAGCCATGAAAGGGGCAAAAGACCCCGTTATTTCAACAGATGATATTACCTCAGAAATTAAGATTGAACTCGATCGCGAAAAAATGGGCCAATTAGGATTGCCAATTGCGGTTGTTGGTATGCAGTTGCAAAATGGACTAACCGGGAATGATGACGCACAATTCGATGTCAATGGCGAGGAATATGCAATAAAAGTGATGCTAGATAAAGCCAATCGAGAAAATATCGACGATTTAAAGCAAATTCCTTTTACTGCAACTGATGGAAAACAAGTTCTTTTAGGTGAGTTTGCCACGCTCTCAATTGATAAAGCAAATGGAAGTTTAGAGCGAAAAAACCGAATTGCAAGTACTACGATTCGTTGTTATGTATTAGGTACTGCCGCAGGGAATGTTGCCAGCGGATTAGATAAATATTTAGAGAAATCACCCTTGGATAAAAATGTAAGAATGTTATGGGGGGGAGAAGTTAAGCGACAGAAAGAATCCGTTGGCTCACTCGGTACTGCTATGGGAATTGGTCTCATCTTAGTGTATTTAATTATGGTTGTTCTTTATGATAATTATGTTTATCCATTCGTTGTCCTTTTTTCCATTCTTGTTGCGCTTGTAGGAGCTGTTCTTGCTTTGAACCTCTCTGCCTCTAGTCTGGGAATTTTTACCATGCTTGGCATGTTAATGCTGCTTGGTTTAGTCGCCAAGAATGCCATCCTAATTGTTGATTTTACCAATAAACTTAAAGAAGATGGCAAAACAACTTATATGGCCCTACTAATAGCTGTTCGGGAGCGTATGCGTCCAATTTTAATGACCACTATTGCCATGGTTATTGGTATGTTACCCATTGCATTCGCAACAGGAGCCGGTGCCGTTTGGAAAAATGGATTGGCTTGGGTACTTATTGGCGGACTTACTTCGTCGATGTTGCTAACGATTATCGTTGTGCCTATGATGTATTACGTGGTAGATAGAATTAAAGACAAGGTGGCATCCAGACGGGCGATCAAAGTAAATGCATAAGTTTTTATACTTTAGGAACAATTAAATATCACACTGAATTATGCTATGTAAAATCACAGATAACTGACGAAGAATATCGGCAATAATACCATCAAAGGAATATACTTCTTGGAGGTTAAAACAGCAAATTCCTTTATCACAGAGAAGTTTATAAAAGAATGACTTTCAAAAGAATTAGTTAATTTTAATGGCTAGTAGTAAATAAAGTCTAATTATACATTATTTTAAATGATACGGAAGGATTGGCATGAAGCAGGATTTAATTTTAGGATTTTTATTTCATTTGTCTTGCTCGTTTTACAAATATCGCTATGTTTCTCGCAAACCCTTACAGCGACTTTCCCTTCTATGGCTGGAGAATTGGTACGCTTTGAAACCTTTAAAGGCATTCAATCCCGTACCTTAGATAGCGTTAAAGTAGGTCCAACAGGTATCTTTACCTTTACCTTCAAAACCGACAAACCTGCCATCGGCTACTTGATTACTGCGGCGAATAAACCTTATTTCCTCATTCTGGATAAAAATGAACGCATTCGTTTAAAGGGGCAACACATTGGGTATCCAGAGAGCATACAAATTATAGAAGGTCAACAAAATCAAGCTTTCGCAAACTACGCCGCGCATCACCCCAGAAGAGAACAAGCCCTAAGTGCCTGGGGATACTTGGAGAAAATCTATACCATGGACAGTTTATTCGCTACGCAAGAAGTGCCGTCCAAGGCAATTCAATCGGAAAAAAGTCGAATTAAGCAAGAAGATCAATCTTTCCTCAACAAGCTTAACCCTACGTGGTATGTGAGTTGGTACTTGCCCATGCGAAGGCTCGTAAGCGACGTTTCCACCATTGCTCAATACCGCACTGAAGAAATTCCGTCAACCATTACCGCGTTTCGAAAGCTCGATTATACCGACGAACGCCTTTACCGCAGTGGTTTGTTGAAAGATGCCTTGGAAAATCATTTTTGGCTGCTGGAGAATTCTGGACGTTCCATAGATTCCGTTTTTATCGAAATGAAGGTTTCCATCGATTCTATGCTGCTTCACCTTGTGAAAAACGAGAGCCGCTTGAATGAAGTAACGGATTATCTCTTCGACCTACTGGAACGCCATTCGTTGTTTGAAGCATCGGAATATTTGGCGCTTAAGGTATTGAACGAGAGCAGTTGCACGATTAATTCCAATTTGGCCAAGCAACTCGAAACGTATCGTGCCATGAAGAAAGGAAACACTGCTCCCGACATGGATTTTAAGGTTAATTTAAGATCTTTAAATTCAAAGATTAAAAAGTTATCGGAAATTAAAAGTCCATACACCTTGGTCGTCTTTGGCGCCAGTTGGTGCGAGACCTGCAAAGAGGAAGTTCCAAAAATTGCCAACTTTTATTCGAAATGGAAAGGCAAAGGGGTAGAAGTAGTGTATGTTTCCTTAGACGAAAACAAAGAGGCTTTTGAGCAATTTACGCAGTCCTTTCCATTCATTTCCTATTGCGATTACGGCAAATGGAATGGCCCAATTGTATCTGACTATTATGTTTTTGGTACCCCTACCATGTTTTTACTGGATAGCAAACGCGAAATCTTGCTTCGTCCAAATTCCATTAGTCAAATGGATGCCTGGGTGGATTGGTATTTGAAGTAAGAGGTAAGTTGATAGTTTCTTTTTGAGAAAAAAACTCATTTTTTTGTTCCTAATAAAAATAAGTGGCGAAAAGCTAAATTAATTGAGGCGTACTTTGTTTTTTTAAATCCGAAATTAATTAACATGCTGATAAATCATTAGTTGGAAAAAAAATTAATACATTAGATTTCTTCGTTTCGGTAAAAAAAAAAGAACGCTTATGCCTTGGCACTAAAATTCATCGAACAATTTTGATGCAAAAAAGTTATTTTTTTTAGTTCGGAGTCTGTTTTTTTTTTAATCAGGTGTTGTATGATAAATAAATAGGTGTATCTTTGCACCCCTCAAAGAACGTTTGAGTGAATTTTATTTATTACAAATTAAGAGTATTTTATGCCTACTATACAACAATTAGTTCGCAAAGGAAGAACTGCGGTGGTTAAGAAAAGTAAATCTGCTGCGCTTGATTCATGTCCTCAACGAAAAGGAGTGTGCGTTCGTGTTTACACAACTACACCCAAAAAACCGAATTCTGCAATGCGAAAGGTTGCCCGTGTGCGCTTAACCAATGGTAAAGAGGTAAACGCGTACATAGGTGGAGAAGGCCATAACCTACAAGAACACTCATTAGTTCTTGTAAGAGGTGGCAGGGTAAAAGATTTACCTGGAGTTCGTTATCATATTGTCCGTGGAGCTGAAGATACAGCAGGTGTACAAGGTCGTTCGCAAAGACGATCAAAGTATGGCACAAAGAAACCTAAGCAGAAATAATATATAAAGCTTTAAGAAATGAGAAGAAGAAAAGCCAAAAAAATCGCCATTCTGCCAGACCCGAAGTTTAACGAGGTCGTGGTTACCAAGTTTGTTAATAATTTAATGTACTCGGGTAAGAAAAGCTTGGCATTTAGAATATTCTACGATGCAATTGAGCTAGTAGATCAAAAATTAGAAGATCAAGCACCACTCGATGTATGGAAAAAAGCATTGGAAAATGTAACGCCTGCCGTTGAAGTAAAAAGTCGTCGTGTTGGAGGTGCAACTTTCCAAATACCAACTCCTGTTCGTGAAGAGAGAAAATCTTCTCTTGCAATGAAATGGTTAATTGGGTACTCGCGAAAGAGGAATGAAAAAACAATGGCTCAACGTCTTGCTGCGGAAATAATAGCGGCTTCCAAAGAAGAGGGTGCAGCCTACAAAAAGAAGGAAGACACCATGAGAATGGCGGAAGCAAATAAGGCATTTTCACACTTTAGATTTTAATTAAGAAATGGCAAGAGACCTCAAATACACGAGAAATATTGGAATTGCAGCACACATTGATGCTGGAAAAACCACTACAACTGAGCGAATTCTTTACTACGGTGGGGTTAGCCATAAAATTGGTGAAGTCCATGATGGCGCTGCTACGATGGATTGGATGGAGCAGGAGCAGGAAAGAGGGATTACGATTACTTCCGCTGCCACTACGTTAAATTGGAAATACCGTGATGAATTGTATCACGTTAACATTATTGACACGCCCGGACACGTTGATTTTACAGTAGAGGTTAATCGTTCGTTAAGAGTATTAGACGGATTGGTTTTCTTGTTTTCAGCAGTTGATGGTGTTGAGCCACAATCTGAGACGAATTGGAGATTGGCTAATAATTATAACGTTCCTAGAATTGGATTCGTAAATAAGATGGATAGACAAGGTGCTGATTTCTTGATGGTTTGTCGTCAAGTTAAAGATATGTTAGGTAGTCACGCACTTCCTTTACAAATTAACATTGGTGCAGAAGATGGTTTCTTAGGGGTCGTCGACTTAATAAATTTTAGAGGAGTGGTTTGGAATGAGGCAGATTTAGGTATGACTTTCAAGGAAATTCCTATTCCGGATGACGTTATTGACGAGGCACGACAATTACGAAGTGAATTGTTAGAGGCAGTCGCTGAATTCGATGAGTCCCTAATGGAAAAATTCTTCGAAGATGAGAATTCCTTAACCGAAAGAGAAATATTAAATGCCTTGAGATCAGCCACCATTTCAGGCAAGGTAGTGCCAATGATGTGTGGATCTGCATTCAAGAATAAAGGGGTACAAGCCATGTTGGATATGGTGATGGAAATTCTTCCTTCTCCAATGGACATTGAAGGAATTGTTGGTATTAACCCAAAGACTGATTTAGAAGTTTCTCGTCAGCCATCGTTTGATGAGCCGTTTGCTGGATTAGCATTCAAAATTGCAACCGATCCTTTTGTTGGTAGGTTGTGTTTCGTACGTGCTTACTCTGGAAAATTGGAAGCAGGATCGTATGTATTAAATACACGTTCAGGTAATAAAGAAAGAATTTCTCGAATTTTTCAAATGCACGCTAATAAACAAAATCAAATTCCTGAATTAGGAGCTGGTGATATTGGAGCTGTAGTTGGATTTAAAGACATCAAAACAGGGGATACATTGTGTGCCGAAAATGCTCCTATTATCTTGGAGTCAATGAATTTCCCTGAGCCAGTTATCGGTTTAGCTATTGAGCCAAAAACACAGGCCGATACGGATCGTCTTTCCATAGGGCTTAACAAGTTATCTGAAGAGGATCCAACTTTTAGAGTGAAGACTGACGAGGAAACAGGTCAAACTATTATTTCTGGAATGGGTGAACTTCACCTTGAAATTATTATTGACAGATTAAAAAGAGAATTTAAAGTAGAGGTAAGTCAAGGTGCTCCACAAGTGGCGTATCGTGAAAATATCAACGGAACTGTTGAACATCGTGAGGCTTACAAGAAGCAATCAGGTGGTCGTGGAAAATTTGCGGATATCTTGGTGCGTATTTCTCCTCAAGATAATCTTGAAAAAACAGGTCTTGAATTCATTAACAGTGTGAAAGGTGGTAACATTCCTCGTGAATTTATTCCTTCGGTTGAAAAAGGATTTAAAGAATCAATGAAAAATGGTGTACTTGCCGGATTTCCAATGGATTCTATGAAAGTTGAATTGTTGGACGGTTCTTATCATGCGGTCGATTCAGATTCATTGTCCTTTGAATTGTGCGCTAAAATGGCTTATCGTGCTGCGGTTAAAGGTTGCCAGCCAGCTTTACTAGAGCCAATCATGAAACTTGAAGTAGTTACTCCAGAGGAAAATATGGGTGATGTGGTAGGAGATTTAAACAGAAGAAGAGGTATGATGAGAGGTATGGATGATAGAAATAATGCAAAGGTTTTGAAGGCGGATGTTCCGCTATCTGAAATGTTTGGTTACGTAACACAATTGCGTACAATAACATCGGGTAGAGCCAATTCGTCAATGGAGTTTTCACATTATTCGGAGGCACCAAAAAACGTTGCGGATGAAGTAATTTCAAAAATTAGCGGCAAAACAACTGCATAATTATTATAGACGATGAGCCAGAAAATTAGAATAAAGTTAAAGTCATACGATTATAATCTTGTGGATAAGTCCGCAGAGAAAATCGTGAAAACAGTGAAATCAACGGGTGCCGTTGTTAGTGGTCCTATTCCATTACCAACTCACAAGCGTATCTACACAGTATTGCGTTCACCTCACGTAATGAAAAAAGCGCGAGAGCAATTCGAATTGTGTTCTTACAAGCGTTTGATTGATATATACAGTAGTTCATCAAAAACAGTTGATGCACTAATGAAGTTAGAGCTTCCTAGTGGAGTAGATGTAGAAATTAAAGTTTAATATTAATAATTAAGTTATGCCTGGAATAATTGGTCGAAAAGTCGGAATGACTAGTATCTACAGTGCCGAGGGTAAGTCATTACCATGCACGCTAATAGAAGCTGGTCCCTGCGTTGTTACACAACTAAAAACGCAGGACAGAGATGGTTACGAAGCCGTTCAATTGGGTTTTGGTGATCGCAAGGAAAAAAATACGCCTAATGCATTAAAAGGCCATTTTAAGAAAGCGAATACATCACCTAAATCTAAATTAGTGGAGTTCAAAGGTTTTGTAGATGTAAATGTGGGGGATGTTATCAACGCTACCTTGTTTGAGGAAGGTGACTACGTGGATGTTATAGGTACTACTAAAGGTAAAGGTTTTCAAGGTGTCGTTCGTCGTCACGGTTTCGCCGGAGTAGGACAAGCAACGCACGGTCAACACAACAGATTACGTGCGCCAGGTTCGATTGGTGCTTGTTCCTATCCTGCTCGAGTATTCAAAGGGATGCGAATGGCTGGTCAAATGGGTAATAAAAGACGTTTAGCCCAAAACCTGGAAATTTTGAAGGTATTGGTAGAGAAAAATATAATTATAGTGAAAGGGTCGATTCCTGGAGCTAATGGTTCATCTGTAACAATTAAGAAGTAATGAAAGTAAATATATACGATACAGCCGGAACGCTTACTTCAAATACGGTAACGCTTTCAGATGATGTTTTTGGTATTGAGCCAAACAATCACGCTATTTATCTTGATGTTAAACAGCACTTGGCTAACAGACGTCAAGGAACACATAAAACAAAAGAACGCGCTGAGATTTCAGGTTCTACGAAAAAACTTAAGAAGCAAAAAGGAACTGGTGGTGCTAGAGCGGGTAGTGTCAAATCTGGTACACGCGTTGGTGGTGGAAGAATCTTCGGCCCAAGACCTCGTAATTATCACTTTAAATTAAATATCAAGTTAAAGAGATTAGCAAGAAAATCAGCTTTCTCTTTCAAAGCGCAAAATGAAGGACTAATTGTATTGGAAGATGTTACATTCGCTAACACAAAAACAAAGGAGTTCGTTAATTTAATGAATGTACTGCAGTTAACAAATCAAAAGGTGTTGTTGATTTTGGGCGAAAAGAACGACAGTGTTTACCTCGCTTCTCGAAACCTTGGTAAAGTTAAGGTCGTAACCGCTGACTCCGTAAATACATTCGATGTGCTTAACGCAAGAAAGGTAGTATTAACAAGTAGTTCTGTGGGACGCATTGAAGAAATTTTAAATTAAGGGTTATGCAAGGAATTATTAAAAAACCAGTAATTACAGAGAAGGCAACCATGGCAAGCGAAAAGCAAAACGCCTTTTCCTTCGAAGTAGATAAAAAAGCAAACAAGATAGAAATTAAAAATGCTGTAGAAAAAATGTATGGAGTTCATGTTGTAGATGTTCGTACAGCAAATTACGGCGGTGGAAAATCTTCTATGAAATACACCAACAAGGGAATTGTTGAGCAAAAAAGCAAGCAATGGAAAAAGGCCGTTGTTACTGTAGCAGATGGAGAAACGATTGATTTGTTTACTAATTATTAATTGAAATAATGAGCTTAAAAAAATTCAAACCAACATCACCAGGTCAACGGCATAAGATTGCGGTAGACATGAGTGATATTACTGCCTCCAAGCCTGAAAAGAGTTTGGTTTCAAGCATGAAGAAATCAGGTGGTAGGAATAATGATGGTCGCATGACAATGCGTTACATGGGTGGTGGACACAAGCAAAAATATAGGATTATTGATTTTAAAAGAGATAAATTCGATATCCCTGCTACCGTCAAAACAATTGAATACGATCCAAACCGTACAGCAAACATAGCATTGCTTTTTTATGCAGACGGCGAAAAAAGATACATAATTGCTCCAACAGGTTTGAAAGTGGGTGAGGTAATTTTGTCAGGTAAGTCAGCTACCCCGAATGTAGGTCACGCAATGTTTTTATCTGATGTTCCACTAGGAACGGTTGTTCATAATATAGAATTGAAACCGGGTAAAGGTGGATCTATTGCTCGTGGTGCCGGTACTTACGGACAGTTGAATGCGAGAGACGGAAGATACGCTATCGTTAAAATGCCTTCAGGTGAAACAAGGTTAATTCTTACTACTTGTCTAGCAACCATAGGTTCGGTTTCTAATGCTGAACACAACTTATCGGTTTCTGGTAAAGCAGGAAGATCAAGATGGTTGGGTAGACGTCCACGTGTTAGAGGGGTAGTAATGAATCCTGTCGATCACCCAATGGGTGGTGGTGAGGGAAGAAGCTCAGGTGGACACCCAAGGTCAAGGAATGGTATGCCTGCAAAAGGGTTTAAAACCAGATCTAAAACAAAGTATTCAGATAAATTTATTATTGAAAGAAGAAAAAAATAACGTATGAGTCGCTCACTAAAAAAACCTCCATTTATTCATTACAAGATAATGAAGCGCGTTGATGAAGCACAAGCTTCAAAGAGTAAAGCCGTGATTAAAACTTGGTCTAGGGCTTCAACAATAACACCTGATTTTGTGGGCCTAACTTTCGCCGTTCACAATGGAAATAAATTTATTCCTGTTTTCGTAACTGAAAATATGGTTGGTCATAAGTTAGGGGAATTTTCTCCCACAAGGACTTACAGAGGTCATGGCAATAACAAAAAAGATAAAAAACGATAAGCAAAATAGATAGTAATGGGTGCTAGAAAAAGATTAAGAGCAGATTTGCTCAAGGAAACAAAGAAAAAAACGGCGATTGCTGAATTGAATAATTCAACCATTTCTCCTCGTAAAATGAGATTAGTGGCTGATATGATCAGAGGTATGGAAGTGAATAAAGCGTTAAATGTTTTAAATCACAACGCTAAGGATGCTTCGCTTAGCCTTGGAAAGTTATTGCTTTCGGCAATTGCTAATTGGGAAGCGAAAAATGAAGGATTGGATGTTACCCAAGAAAATTTAGTGGTAAAAACCATAGACGTTGGTGGTGGTGCTGTGCTTAAAAGAGTTCAGCCTGCACCGCAAGGAAGAGCACACAGAATTCGGAAAAGGTCAAATCACGTGACTATCATTGTTGATGGCGCAAACAATTAAGAAGAAATGGGACAAAAAACAAATCCAATAGGTAATAGATTAGGTTACATCACAGGATGGGAATCAAATTGGTTCGGTGGAAAAGACTATAAAGATAAGATTGTTGAGGATGATCAAATCCGAAAGTATCTAACTGCTCGACTAATTAAAGCAAGTATTTCCAAGATTATCATTGAACGTACACTCAAACTAGTTACGGTTACAATAAACACGGCTCGTCCAGGTGTTATTATAGGTAAGGGTGGACAAGAAGTAGACAAATTAAAGGAAGAATTAAAGAAGATAACCAAAAAAGAAATTCAAATAAATATTTTTGAGGTAAAACGCCCTGAATTAGACGCCAGACTTGTGGCTGATGGTGTTGCTCGTCAACTTGAAGCAAGGATATCTTTTAGAAGAGCAATCAAAATGTCTATCGCTACATCTATGAAAATGGGTGCAGAAGGAATTAAAATTAAAATTTCTGGACGTCTTAATGGCGCGGAAATGGCAAGATCGGAAATGTATAAAGAGGGTAGAACACCGCTTCACACTTTCAGAGCCGATATTGATTACGCACTTGCTGAAGCGCACACCACTTATGGTCGATTAGGTATTAAAGTATGGATATGTCGCGGTGAGGTTTATGGAAAAAGAGATTTGTCGCCTAACGTAGGTGTTTCTACGCAGTCAAACAATCCAATTCCGAACAATAGGCCAATGGCACCTAGGAGAAAGAAAAATTAAAACGGAGTAAATAAAATAAGATGTTACAACCTAAAAGAACAAAATTTAGAAGAGTACAAAAAGGAAGAACGACTGGCCTTGCTCATAGAGGAGCAACAATCGCTTTTGGTTCTTTTGGCCTCAAGACTTTAGAGCCAGGATGGATTACTTCTCGTCAAATTGAAGCTTCTCGTATTGCAGTAACGCGCTACATGAAGAGAGAAGGTAAGGTTTGGATACGACTTTTTCCAGACAAGCCAGTTACCTCAAAGCCAGCTGAAGTTCGAATGGGTAAAGGTAAAGGTGCCCCTAGCCATTGGGTTGCTGTTGTTAAGCCAGGTAAAATTATGTTTGAGGCAGACGGAGTGTCATACGAAGTGGCAAAAGAAGCAATGCGCTTGGCTGCTCAAAAACTTCCTGTGAAATGTAAGTTTATTGTGAGGAATGATTTTGTTGTACCGATTTAAGAATAATTAAATGAAACGAGAAGAAATATTAAAATTATCAAACGAGGATTTATCAAAGCGTTTGAATGAGTATAAAGATCAAATGGTCAGTTTGAAGTTAACCCACAAAATGGCCCCCATCGAAAATCCGATGAGAATTACAGGGTTGCGTAAAATAATCGCTCGGTTGTGTACCGAGTTAACAGTTAGAGAAAATACAGCGAAAGCTCAAAATTAAAAAGCTTATATGGAAAAGCGGAATCTTAGAAAAGAGAGAATTGGTACGGTAACAAGCAACAAAATGGAGAAATCTATTGTAGTTGCTGTGGAACGAAAAGTGAAGCACCCTAAATACGGTAAATTCGTTAAAATGACAACCAAGTTTGTCGCACACGACGAAAAAAACGACTGTAACGAAGGGGATACCGTTAAAATAATGGAAACTCGTCCTTTGAGTAAATCAAAGAATTGGAGATTAGTAGAAATAGTAGAAAGAGCTAAATAAATTGAATAATGATACAAACAGAATCTAGACTTTCAGTAGCAGATAATTCCGGAGCAAAAGAGGTCCTTTGCATTCGCGTGCTAGGGGGTACAAGACGTCGCTACGCTTCCATTGGTGACAAAATTGTAGTTGCTGTAAAAAGTGCTATGCCTAATGGGGCTGTAAAAAAAGGAACTGTTGCTAAAGCAGTTGTTGTTCGGACTAAAAAAGAAATTAGAAGACCAGATGGATCGTACATTCGTTTTGATGACAATGCCTGTGTAATCCTTAATCAAGCTGGTGAAATGAGAGGAACTCGAATATTTGGTCCAGTTGCACGTGAATTACGTGAAAACAACTTTATGAAAATTGTTTCATTAGCACCTGAAGTGTTATAATTAGTAGAATATGCAAAAGAAATTAAATATCAAAGTTGGTGACTCTGTTCGTGTAATGAGTGGAGAATCTAAAGGACAAGAAGGCGATGTTATTGCTATTGATCGTACCAAAATGAGGGTGACAATCAAAGGGGTAAATATGATTAAAAAGCATAACAAGCCCAGTGCGGCAAATCCTCAAGGTGGAATTGAAGAGAGAGAGGGTACTGTGCACATCTCCAATCTAATGGTGGTTGTCAATGGACAAGTTACTAGGGTTGGGAGAAAATTAAATGAAAATGGTAAATTGGTTAGATACGCTAAAAAATCAGGGGAGATTATAAAATGACAACTTACTCACCAAGACTTAAGGAAAGGTACAACGCTGAAATTATTCAGGGTTTAACCGAACAGTTTGGATATTCTTCTGTAATGAGGGTGCCAAAATTGAAGAAAATAGTGCTAAGCCAAGGTGTTGGTGATGCAGTAGCAGACAAAAAACTTATTGAAAGTGCAGCAGCAGACCTTTCGCGAATCGCAGGTCAGAAAGCAATTACTACTTTGTCCAAGAAAGATATTTCAAACTTCAAACTCAGAAAGGGAATGCCAATCGGAACTAAGGTAACGCTTAGAGGTGATAGAATGTATGATTTCCTTGATCGTTTAATTTCTGTGTCCTTGCCAAGAACTAGGGATTTTAGAGGAATAAATCCAAAGGGGTTCGATGGTAGAGGTAATTTTAACTTGGGTATCAAAGAACATATAATTTTTCCTGAAATAGATATCGATAAGGTTAACAGAATATTAGGCATGGATATCACTTTTGTAACAAGTGCAGAAAGTGATGAAGAAGCGAAAGCTTTATTAGACGCATTTGGGTTTCCATTTATAAAAAAATAAGGAATGGCTAAAGAATCAATGAAAGCGCGGGAGCGCAAAAGAGAAAGGTTAGTTGATCGCTACGCAAAAAAACGTGCTGAATTAACTAAAGTATTAAAATCTACATCTGCTGATGAAAACGTGCAAGCGGAAAAATGGAATGCCATGATGGCGCTTCAAAAGTTGCCTGCGAATTCATCTAAAGTGAGAAAACACAACAGATGCGGATTAACAGGTCGTCCGAGAGGATACATGAGACAGTTTGGTATTTCAAGGGTTACATTTAGAGAAATGGCACTCAATGGAAAAATACCTGGTGTGAAAAAAGCAAGTTGGTAATTGAATTAATAAATAGAAAATGACTACAGATCCTATAGCAGACTTTTTAACCCGAATTCGAAACGCGAGTTCCGCAGGTTTAAAAATGGTTGAAATTCCTGGTTCGAATATTAAACGCGCAATGACGCAGATTTTATTCGATCAAGGTTACATTTTAAACTTCAAATTCGAAGAAGATGATAAGCAAGGTATTATTAAAATTGCCTTAAAGTATAACATTTCTACGCGGGTTCCAGCAATTACAAAATTACAGCGCGCTTCAAAACCGGGCTTACGTAAGTATAGCGGCTCAGTTGAAATGCCAAGAGTTTTGAATGGACTTGGTATTGCCATCGTGTCCACGTCGAATGGTGTGATTACAGACAAAGAGGCAAGAAAATTGAAAGTGGGTGGTGAGGTGTTATGTTATGTATATTAATATTTAAGTTGTAGAAAATGTCAAGAATTGGAAAACTACCTATAAATATCCCGAGTGACGTTGATGTAAGCATCAATGGTAGCGTGGTGACTGTTAAAGGTAAATTAGGAGAATTAACGCAAGATATTGATGAAAGTATTTCGTTGTCTATTGAAAACGGAATAATCACTTTTGTAAGAGCGTCTGACGCACCTAATCATCGATCAAAGCACGGCCTTTACCGCGCACTTGTTCAAAACATGATTATTGGTGTTTCTGAAGGATTTAAAAAGCAAATGGAGGTTATTGGTGTTGGATTTAGAGCAAATGCTGTAGGACAGCAAATCGAATTGTCCCTTGGATTCTCTCACGCTATTATTTTAGAGGTGCCGAAGGAAGTTAAATTCACAACCTTAATGGAAAAAGGAAAGGCTCCACTTGTAACCATCGAGTCTTACGACAAGCAATTGTTGGGCCAGGTGGCAGCAAAAATAAGAAGTATGAGAAAACCTGAACCTTACAAAGGAAAAGGAATACGATTCTTGGGTGAACAAATTAGAAGAAAAGCTGGAAAATCAGCTGGTAAAAAATAAATAAATAGTCATGGCATTAGATAAAGTATTACGTAGAGCAAAAATTAAGCGAAGAATTCGCAAAAAAATTAGCGGTACCGCAATGGTCCCTCGTTTATCTGTCTACAGAAGTAACAAGCAAATTTATGCGCAAATAATCGATGATATTAGCGGTAAAACACTTGCTTCGGCTGCATCACTCAAAAATGATGACGCACAGAAAGTAGCAAAGTTGAACCAAGCGTCAATCGTTGGAAAACTAATTGCCGATAAAGCAATTAAAGCAGGTATCGAAACAGTTGTTTTTGACCGAAACGGGTATTTATACCATGGTAGAATTAAATCACTTGCTGATTCCGCTCGTGAAAGTGGACTTAAATTTTAATTAGAAATGGGTACAACAGGAAATAAAGTAAAAACAACAGATAGTGCTGATCTCCTTAAGGATAAGTTGGTTGCTGTCAATCGCGTTACTAAGGTAACAAAAGGTGGTCGAACGTTTAGTTTTTCAGCTATTGTTGTGGTAGGTGACGAAAATGGTGTTGTAGGGCACGGTCTAGGTAAGGCTAAAGAAGTTACGGAAGCAATCACCAAAGGAATTGATGATGCGAAAAAGAACTTGATTCGTGTTCCAATTTTGCATGGAACAGTTCCTCACACTCAAATAGGAAAGTATGGAGGTGCTGAAGTACTACTTAAACCAGCAACTGCCGGTACTGGTGTAATTGCAGGTGGTGCAATGCGCGCTGTACTTGAGAGTGTTGGTGTACACAATGTACTTGCAAAGTCGCAGGGTTCGTCAAATCCGCACAACGTGGTTAAAGCAACCATTGATGCGCTATCAAAAATGCGGGATGCATTAGCAGTAGCTCGTCAAAGAGGTATTTCACTTGACAAAGTATTTAACGGTTAATAGATTTTATCATGAGTATTATAAAAATAAAACAAGTTAAAAGTGCCATTAAAAGACCTGCTGACCAAAAGGCAACTATTAAAGCACTTGGATTTAGAAAATTACATCAAACACTGGAAAAAGAGGGCACTCCTCAAATTCTTGGGATGATAAATAAGGTAAAACACCTGTTAGTTGTTGTTGATTAATAAGAAGTAGAACAAATGGAATTAAATAATTTAACGCCTGCTAAAGGTGCAGTAAAAAAAGAAAAACGAATAGCCCGAGGGCAAGGTTCTGGTCATGGTGGTACCTCCACGCGAGGTCATAAAGGAGCTAAGTCCCGTTCTGGTTATTCAAAGAAGATTGGATTTGAAGGTGGTCAGATGCCGCTTCAACGACGTGTTCCTAAATTTGGCTTCAAAAATATTAACCGTGTCGAGTACAAAGCAATTAATATCGATGCGATTCAAATGTTGGCAGAAACGAAAGGTATAACCGACTTCAATATGGATGTCTACAAGGATAACGGTCTAATTTCTAACAATGATTTAGTTAAAATTTTAGGTCGAGGCGATCTGAAAGCTAAAGTTACAGTTGCAGCTCACCAATTCTCTGCTAAAGCGATAGAATTGATAGAGGCAAATGGGGGAACACATACACAAATTTGATTTTTATTGCTACCTAATAAATGAAAAGACTAATAACAAACTTGCAAAACATCTGGAAAGTTAAGGAGCTTCGGGAACGAATTATTCTGACTTTAGGACTAATCCTTGTGTACAGGGTGGGTTCGTTTGTTATTCTTCCAGGGGTGAATTATGAAGCATTAAAGGCAGCATCTGAAGGCAGCTCGGAAGGACAAAGAACGCTAGAAAATTTATTGTCAATGTTCTCTGGCGGAGGTTTTAACAACGCTTCTGTTATGGCCCTTGGAATTATGCCGTACATTAGTGCTTCCATAATTATGCAATTATTAGGTATGGCTGTTCCAGCTGTGCAGAAAATGCAAAATGAAGGTGAATCTGGTCGCAAACAAATTAATAATTATACGCGAATCCTTACCATTGTAATTTGTGCATTGCAAGCGCCGAGCTACCTTTCCATGTACGTGGAATCTAAAGGGGCACTACCCGCTGATGCAGGATTGTTTTGGTGGACTCAAACTATTTTAGTACTCGTGGCTGGTTCAATGTTCGCAGTTTGGTTGGGGGAAAGAATCACTGAAAAAGGAATTGGTAACGGTATTTCATTGCTAATTGCCGTTGGTATTTTATCTCGTTTGCCCGGTGGTTTTATCGCTGAAGTAGGAAAATCTTTTGAGGCTGGGAATATGATAAAATTGGTACTCGAGATTATCGCTTTCATGTTGGTAGTGTTAGTTACCATATTGATTGTGCAAGGTGTTAGACGCATACCACTCAACACTGCCAAACGGGTTGTAGGAGCACGAGCTGCTGACGCTCAAGGAGCAAGAAACTACTTGCCTATAAAAGTGAACGCTAGTGGGGTAATGCCAATAATCTTTGCTCAAGCAATTATGACTATTCCTGTTATGATTTTCGTTGGTGCTTCTAGTTCTCAAGGGGAAGGGGGTTTTTTACAACGTATGCTTAGCAATCCGTATGGCTTGAGCTACAACATATTATTGTGTATTTTGATTATCGTTTTTACTTATTTTTATACAGCCATCATGATTAACCCACGCAAAATAGCGGATGATCTTAAACGAAGTGGCGGTTTTATTCCTGGTGTTCGACCTGGCGAGGATACGGCAAATTATATCGATACCTTGGTTTCTAGAATTACTTTTCCTGGTTCTTTATTTCTTGCTGCGATAGCAATCATTCCTGCAATTGCTAAGATGGTTGGGGTGAATGATGCGTTTGCTATGTTTTTCGGTGGCACATCGCTTTTAATCATGGTAGGGGTAGTTTTGGATACCTTACAACAAATAGAAACGTATTTACTAAACAAACACATGGATGGTTTGATGGAAGGAAGTAGAGTAAAAGGAAGAAGAGCAGCAAACGAATTATCAGGATTTTAATATGGCTAAACAATCGTCTATAGAGCAAGATGGAACAATTCTCGAAGCATTACCCAATGCAATGTTTCGGGTTGAATTGGAAAATGGACACGTACTTACGGCTCATATTTCTGGTAAAATGAGGATGTTTTATATTAAAATTTTGCCGGGAGATAAAGTAAAAGTTGAAATGTCTCCGTATGATTTAACAAAAGGACGTATTTCGTTCAGGTATAAATAATAGATAAAATTAATAGAAATGAAAGTAAGAGCATCTGTTAAAAAACGCACAGAGGATTGTAAAATCGTAAAGCGAAAAGGAAGGGTTTATGTAATAAACAAAAAGAATCCAAAATTAAAACAACGACAAGGTTAAATTATAATATATGGCACGTATTGCAGGTATAGATCTACCAAAAAACAAAAGGGGAGTAATTGGTTTAACATACATTTTCGGTATCGGAAGAAGTATGGCTAAGAAAATTTTAACTGATAACGGAATTGATGAAAGCATCAAAGTTCAGGAATGGAACGATGATCAACTTGCTTTGATTCGAAATTCAGTGAATGAAGTTAAAACGGAAGGTTCTTTAAGATCAGAGGTTCAACTTAACATTAAGCGATTAATGGATATCGGTTGTTACCGAGGCATTCGTCACCGTTCCGGTTTACCATTACGTGGGCAACATACTAAAAACAACTCTAGAACTAGAAAAGGTAAGAGAAAAACAGTTGCGAACAAGAAAAAAGCAACTAAATAAAAGTTAAAAAATGGCAAAAACTAATCAAAAAAAGAAGAAAAACGTCAAAGTTGAAGCAACTGGTGAAGCTCACATCCAAGCTAGTTTCAATAACTTGATTATTTCGCTAACAAACAACGCTGGCCAAGTTATATCCTGGTCCTCCGCTGGTAAAATGGGATTTAAAGGTTCTAAAAAGAATACGCCCTACGCGGCACAATTGGCAGCAGAGGATGCAGCTAAGGAAGCCCACGATTTTGGTCTTCGACGTGTGAAGGTTTATGTTAAAGGTCCGGGAGCAGGTAGAGAATCTGCCATTCGCTCATTAAACAATGCGGGCATTGAGGTAACAGAAATTGTTGACGTTACGCCTCTACCGCACAATGGTTGTAGACCGCCAAAGAAAAGAAGGGTCTAATATTTTAATAATCAGTCATCGAAGGAATGCCTTAATTCATGACACAATAACTAAGAAATGGCAAGATATACAGGTCCAACGACCAAAATAGCGAGGAGATTCCGAGATCCAATTTTCGGTCCCGATAAGGCGCTAGACAAAAGAAGTTATGGCCCCGGTCAGCATGGTCCGTCCAAAAGACGTGGGGGAAAGCAATCTGAATACGCTATCCAGCTTGGTGAAAAGCAAAAAGCAAAGTACACTTATGGTATTTTAGAGAAGCAGTTCGCTAACATGTTCGAAAAGGCTTCTCGAATGAAAGGAATTACGGGCGAAAACTTGTTGCAGTTATGTGAAACTCGACTAGACAACATGGTTTACCGACTTGGTGTATCGCCGTCTAGAAGAGGAGCAAGGCAGTTGGTTTCTCACCGTCACATTACCGTTAACGGCGATGTAGTGAATATTCCTTCGTATCATGTGAAGGCAGGTGATGTTGTGGGTGTACGTGAAAAGTCTAAATCACTCGAAGCAATCGTTTCATCGCTTGATTCAACTAGTAAAAAATACGATTGGTTAGATTGGGACCGCGCTACAATGTCCGGAAAAGTGTTAAGTATTCCCGGAAGAGAAATGATTCCTGAAAATATCAAGGAACAGTTAATAGTCGAATTATATTCTAAATAATTTTAAAGTAAAAAAATGGCAATTTTAGATTTTCAAAAACCTGACAAGGTTATTATGATTCAATCAGATGAATTCAACGGTGAGTTTGAATTCCGTCCACTTGAACCTGGTTATGGAATTACAGTAGGTAATTCTTTAAGAAGAATTTTACTTTCTTCTTTGGAAGGCTTTGCGATTTCTTCCATAAAAATTGAAGGTGTTGATCATGAATTTACAACACTTAAAGGTGTCGTGGAGGACATCACTGAGATTATTTTAAGTTTGAAGCAGGTGCGCTTTAAGCAGCAAATCGAAGGAACTGACAATGAAACAGTTATCGTTTCCATTAGTGGACAAAATTCACTAACCGCTGGTGACATAGGTAAATTTACAAGTGCTTTTCAGGTCTTGAATCCTGATTTAGTTATTTGTAACATGGAGTCTTCGGTAAAGTTTGAAATGGAATTAACTATCATCAAAGGTAGAGGGTATGTTCCTGCTGAGGAAAACAAAAACGCGAACGCTTCTTTTGGAACCATTTTTATCGACTCGATCTTTACGCCGATTGTAAATGTTCGTTATTCTGTTGAAAATTATAGGGTTGAGCAGAAGACTGATTATGAAAAGTTGGTTTTTTACATCGCGAGTGATGGGGCAATTCATCCTAAAGAGGCACTTAAAGAGGCAGCAAAAATTCTTATTCATCATTTCATGTTGTTCTCTGACGAGCGTATAACGCTAGACAGCGAAAGTAAAGCAGAAACAGAGGAATTTGACGAGTCTTCTTTGCATATGCGTCAACTATTGAAAACCAAACTTGTTGATATGGATCTTTCAGTTCGCGCACTCAATTGCTTAAAAGCAGCTGAAGTGGAATCACTTGGCGATTTAGTGGCAATTCCAAAGGCTGATTTGTTGAAGTTTAGAAATTTTGGAAAGAAATCACTAACTGAATTGGAAGACCTTGTCGATAACAAAGGGCTAAACTTTGGTATGAATGTCGTAAAATATAAATTAGATAAGGACTAGTTCCTATTTAGAACAATTAAGAAATGAGACACGGAAATAAATTAAATCATTTAGGTAGAAAATCAGCTCACAGAAAAGCGATGCTTTCGAATATGGCTTGTTCGTTAATCGAGCATAAGCGTATATCTACTACTATTGCAAAAGCAAAAGCCTTACGGGTTTTTGTTGAGCCATTACTTACTAAATCAAAAACAGATTCTACGCACTCTCGAAGAATTGTCTTTTCGTACTTGCAAAGTAAGGAAGTGGTCGCTGAATTGTTTAGGGATGTAGCGCCCAAAATTGCAGAACGCGATGGAGGATACACGCGTATCATTCGTTTAGGTTATCGCCTTGGGGATAACGCAGAAATGTGTATGATTGAGTTAGTTGACTTTAATGAGTTATATACTAATGAAAAGATTAAAAAGACAACACGTCGTTCAAGAAGGGGTGGTTCAGGTGCTGGTGTAACATCCAATAATGTTTTATCTGGTGATAATTCAGTTGTTGCTGAAGGAGATGTTGATATTGTTGCCGAGGAGGTAGTTGCTGAAGAAGTAGTTGCTGAAGAAGTGGTTGCTGAAGAGGTAGTTGCCGAAGAAGTAGTTGCTGAAGAAGTGGTTGCTGAAGAGGTAGTTGCTGAAGAAGTAGTTGCTGAAGAGGTAGTTGCAGTAGAGGTAATTGCTAATGAAGTGGTAGCCGAAGAGGTAGTTGCTGAGGCAGTGGTAGCTGAGGAGGTAGTTGCTGAGGAGGTAGTTGCTGAGGAGGTAGTTGCTGAAGAAGCTGTTGCTGAAGAAGCTGTTGCAGAAGATGAAACGCCTTCCGCATCGGATGATGCTGAAGAAGCAACTGATCCAAACAAAGAAGCTTAAGATTTTAACATATGTTGATAAAAAAAGGCGATTTCTAATCGCCTTTTTTTGTTTAATCAAGTGCTATTTGCCTTAAGTTAATACCTTTGTCGAAATTCATAACATGGAATCTCGCAATCCTGCCATTTTGCTTTTAGAGGACGGAACTGTATTTCACGGCTCAGCAATTGGTTCAATAGGGACATCTGCTGGTGAAATTGCATTTAATACTGGAATGACGGGCTATCAAGAGGTGTTTACGGATCCTTCTTACTACGGACAATTACTAATTATGACCACTGCTCATATTGGTAATTATGGAACGCATGCTTCTGAGTATGAATCTGAATCGATAAAAATTGCCGGTTTAGTAACAAAAAAATTCTCTAACGGTTTTTCTAGGCCGTCTGGCCAAATGTCGCTTCAAGACAAATTGGTTCAAAACGGAACGGTAGGTATCTCTGATATAGATACGCGTTCGCTTGTTCGTCATATTCGTGGCAAAGGGGCCATGAATGCTATAGTTTCTTCAGATGTATTTACCATTGATGAGTTAAAGGAAAAGCTACTTGCTGTTCCCTCGATGGCTGGCCTAGAACTTTCTTCATTTGTCGCGACAAATGAAGCGTATGAAAAAATCCCTGCTAATCCATTGTTTAAAGTGGCATTAATTGATTTTGGAGTGAAACAAAATATCATTAATTGTTTGCTAGTGAGAGGATGTCATGTTAAAGTTTTTCCAATGGATGTTAGCTTAACAGAAATACAATCATTTAGTCCTGATGGTATTATGCTTTCTAATGGCCCAGGTGATCCTGCTGCTATGCCGAATGCAATTGCTTTGGTTAAGGAAATAGTTGATACATCATGGCCTATTTTTGGGATATGTCTTGGCCACCAAATTTTAGGATTAAGTCAAGGTCTCAAGACCATTAAGATGTTTAATGGCCATCGTGGGATTAATCATCCGATAAAAAACTTAAAGACAGGGAAATGTGAAATAACTACCCAAAATCATGGGTTTGTAATCTCAAAAGATAGCATCGATTCTAATAATAATATAGAAGTAACGCACATACATTTAAACGATGATACAATTGCAGGTATTGCTTTAAAGAACAAGCCTGTTTTTTCTGTTCAATACCATCCTGAAGCGTCTGCTGGTCCGCATGATTCTCGCTACCTATTCGATCAATTCATTGCCAATATGGCGCTTATTAATAATTAATATATGAGTAAAATTTCACGCGTATTCGCTAGACAAATTCTTGATTCTAGGGGTAATCCAACTATTGAAGTTGATGTGCTCACATCAAATGGTATTTTAGGACGAGCGGCTGTTCCCTCTGGTGCCTCAACGGGTATTCATGAAGCAGTGGAGTTAAGAGATGGTGTTAAATCAAAATACCTTGGGAAAGGCGTATTGAATGCCGTAGCAAATGTAAATACGCTGATCCATAATGGCTTGAAGGGTTGGGACGTTTTTGATCAACAAGGTATCGATACGTGTATGATAAAATTAGATGGTACAAGCAATAAATCGAATTTGGGAGCAAATGCTATTTTAGGTGTATCCCTTGCTGTTGCTAGAGCAGCTGCAAATGAATCCAATTGTAGTTTGTTTAAATCAATTGGAGGCGATCAGGCAGTTACGCTGCCTATCCCAATGATGAATATTCTAAACGGAGGTTCGCATGCGGATAATTTAATCGATATTCAAGAATTTATGGTGATGCCTGTTGGAGCAAGTTCATTTTCGGAAGGTCTTCGATGGGGCACGGAAGTTTTTCATCAACTAAAGGGTGTTTTGAAAGCGCAAGGAATGTCTACAAACGTTGGTGATGAAGGAGGTTTTGCTCCAAGTTTGGGTTCTAACGAACAAGCAATTGAGGTTGTGATTCAAGCGGTAGAGAAAGCAGGATTTTCGCTTGGTCAAGACATGTATATTGCGCTTGATGCGGCAGCATCGGAATTTTATAACGCGGATAAAAATCTTTATCATTTTGAATCCACAGGGGATAGCATGTCGCCTACTGAAATGGTAGATTACTGGAAAAGTTGGGTTGATAGGTATCCAATTATTTCAATTGAAGATGGTTTGGCAGAGGACGATTGGGCAGGATGGAAGTATGTCACGGAAACATTAGGAGATAAAATTCAATTAGTTGGAGATGATTTATTTGTCACCAATACCAATCGATTAACCCGAGGAATTGAGGAGGGAATTGCAAATTCTATTCTAGTAAAGGTTAATCAAATTGGCACGCTCACCGAAACCATACAAGCTGTTCACTTGGCTCAAGCGCATAATTATACCGCAGTGATGAGTCATAGAAGTGGTGAAACGGAGGATAATACCATTGCCGATCTTGCTGTGGCATTGAATACTGGTCAAATTAAAACAGGTTCAGCTTCTCGCAGCGATCGTACAGCAAAATATAACCAATTGTTACGAATAGAGGAGGAACTAGGTGACAGGGCCGTTTATTTGGGAAAGGACTTTAAGTTTGTCCCTTAATTTTTAGATTTTTTCAGGCCAAGGCCTTATTCACTCGGTGATTCATGACCTTGAAAAATAGGGGAGGAATGATAGCTAAAACCATCATGCCTGGATAACCTGTTGGCATCACGGGTGAATCATCGGAGGTTTCCACTAATTGATAGGGTCGATCTGCTTTAAAATGGTGATCGGAATGTCGGCTCAGTTCAAAAAGCACTGCCCGTCCAATCACGTGGTTGGAATTCCAAGAATGTTTCCTTTTCACTTGTTCGTAGTTGCCATTTTCTCTCTGTTGGCGATATAATCCATAGTGCTCAATATAGTTTACAGTTTCCAATAAGACTATGCCAACTAACGCTGCGAAAAGAAAGTAAATTAAGACGGTTAATCCGAAGTAGGCATAAATTGAACCCAAAAATAAGGAATGAAGCATTGTGTATTGAATCATTTTATTCTCCAAACTAAACGCATGCTTTTTCATGATTTTCATTCGGGTAATTTCAATTTTCCACGCTTGGAAATAACTGCCAATTTGTGATCGAAACCAGAAAACAAAAAGCCATTCGTCTCTACGGGCCGTTGCAGGATCACTCTTTGTTCCTACGTTCGTGTGGTGCCCCCTATTGTGATAGGGCAGAAAATGATTTTCTAAGGAACTTAATAAGAGTAATTCGCCAATAAAACGTTCGAAACGATTTGAGCGATGTCCAAGTTCATGCCCTATGTTAATTCCTAAAACTCCACACATAAGTCCCATGGATGAAATTCGTCCGATTAACTCGCTGCTTGATTGCGCCTCTTGAATGTTGAACATGAAATACACCAAGAAGCCAAATTGTATCGGTAACATTAGGTACAGGAGCACTGAATAAAAGGAATCATTAGCAGCAAGTACTTTTTCTTGTTCAGATAAATTTTGCTGATCTACTTTTAAAATAAGTTCGAAGAAAGGAATGGCTCCAAATAAATATAATGCAGGAAGAAAAGTAAGGATGCCGAAACTATGAAAGCTTATCCATACACAAATGGGCAGAGACAAAACGCTTAAGTATTTTAGCTTTTTGAACATAAGGAAAAAATTATTTTGAAAAATTAGGTGAAACAATTAACTCTTTTGTCCCGTGTGCCCATGCATAAAATCCTTCACCGGACTTAATACCTTTTTTGCCCGCCGTAACCATATTCACCAATAAAGGACAGGGAGCGTACTTGGGATTTCCAAATCCGTCATGTAAAACACGAAGAATGGCTAAGCAAACATCTAATCCAATAAAATCAGCCAATTGTAAGGGGCCCATTGGATGCGCCATACCTAATTTCATAACAGTATCAATTTCCTCAACACCGGCAACACCCTCATATAAAGTGTAGATGGCTTCGTTAATCATAGGCATCAAAATACGATTGGCCACAAATCCAGGATAATCATTGACTTCAACAGGTACTTTATTTAATTTTCGTGAAGTATCCATAATTATATCTGTTACCTCATCTGAAGTGGAATATCCTCGGATAATTTCAACTAATTTCATTACAGGAACTGGGTTCATGAAGTGCATACCGATTACTTTATCCGGACGATTGGTTACAGAAGCAATTTTCGTTATTGAAATGGAGGATGTGTTGCTTGCCAAGATAACTTCAGGAGCACATACTCGGTCTAGCTCATTAAATATTTTCAATTTTAATTCAATGTTCTCCGTTGCGGCTTCTACCACAAGTTGAACATTTTTCACCCCATTCTCAATACTAGTATCTGTCGTTATATTCAATAGCGTATTGAGTTTCTCTGCTTCGCTTAACGTTCCTTTTGATACTTGTCGATCTAGGTTTTTTGTTATTGTTGCTCTTGCTTTGTCTAATGCATCTTGTGATATATCAATTAGGGTTACGGTATGTCCAAATTGTGCGAAAACATGTGCAATTCCGTTTCCCATTGTACCGGCACCTATAACAGCTAAATTTTTCATTCTACGAAGTTTTAATTAGCAAATATAATCATAGTATCTTTGTGACTTATGCGTTTAAATAGAATAAGTAATATCTTAAAAGGGGATTTTTTTAAATCGTTTACGGTTTTACTGTCCGGGACGCTTATTGCCCAAGTAATTGGTTACGCAATAGCTCCCATTCTTACGCGCCAATACTCTACAGAAGAAATGGGTGAACTTGGCTTTTACATGCGACTTACGGGTTTTATTGCTGCCATTGCTACCCTTAGGTATGAAGCCGCTTTACCACTTCCAAAGCGTGATGAACATTCATTTTTATTGTATCGTCTTGCCTACTTAATTTCGACGGTTGTATTACTTCTTGTGGCTGTCGTTTTTGCGTTCCTTGTCGTAAGCGGCACTGGAGGTCAATTTGAATGGTGGTTTTACGTATTTAGTTTATTAGGAACCGCTTTCGTTGTGATTATTAATGTAGGAACAAGTTGGTCAGTGCGAATGGGACAATATCCAATTATTTCTCGTCATAAAATTGCCAATTCGCTTGTGGCTAATTCGCTGAAATGGTGCTTTTCCTTTTTTCATTTAAGTGCATTCGGTTTAATTTTAGCCACACTTATCGGGTATTTTGTTTCCAGCTTAGAATTTGCCTTCAACTTTAAGAAAGTAAACAAGAAATTTAAATCGAGTGTTTCTACTAATAAAACAAAGGCATTAATGCGGGAACACAAAGAATTTCCCACCTTGAATTTACCGCATGTTTTTGTTGATAACGGAAGAGACATGCTAATTGCCACTTTGATTTTTAGTTATTTTTCTGTTGGTATTTACGGATCCTTTAATCATTCTTATACCATGTTGCGCATTCCTTTAATGCTAGTTGGGGTGTCTTTAGGACAAGTATTCTACAATAAAGCGTCTGAATTATACAATCAACATAAATCAATAATGCCTTTGCTAACCAGAATGTTATTGCTATTATCGGCTTTGTCTATCGTGCCTTTTTCTATCTTGTTTTTTTATGGCGAACCCATCTTCATTTTTGTATTTGGGCCTAATTGGGGCCAGGCTGGTGCCTATTCTGAAACGATGTCAGTGTGGCTGCTTTTTAATTTTATTCTTTCGCCGATTACAGCGCTTCCCCTTATTTTAGGAAAACAAAAAATTTCATTTTTTTTGGGGATAGTTAGTTCACTTATTCAAGTACTGCCTTTGTGGATTTTACCTTCGACCTATGGGAACAGTCCAGAGGTATTTGGCTTTACCTTGCAAATAATATCGTATTCACAAGCTGCTTGGTTGGTCCTTACTTTAGTTGTCTTTTACACGCTAGCGAAAAAGGCAACAGCTGCTAATATTTAATAACCAATGCCACCTTTACTCAAGTTAAATTATCGGTATTGAATTTAGTTTTATAACGTCTATACCCGCCTTTTATGTGTACTTTTATAATTGCATGAAATTTACCCAATTAAACCTTAACGAACAATTGTTGGAAGCAATTTCACACATGGGTTTCGAAGTTGCCACCCCTATTCAAGAATTAGCCATCCCTCAAATTTTAGGTAATAAGGATTTAATTGCTTGCGCCCAAACCGGAACAGGTAAAACCGCGGCATTCATACTTCCAATATTAAATAAATTAACGGGAAAAGAAGATTGTTCAATCGACACATTAATCATTGTTCCTACGAGGGAATTGGCTGTTCAGATCGAACAAGAAATTCAGGGGCTTTCCTATTTCGTTTCCGTTGGCTCAAAAGCAATTTATGGTGGTGGAAGCGGCAAAGATTGGGATCTCCAAAAAGATGCGCTCAAGGATGGAATTGACATTATTGTTGCTACACCAGGAAAATTACTTTCGCATATTGCGCAAGGTTATGTGGATTTTTCGAAAGTAAAACATTTAGTATTAGATGAAGCGGATAAGATGTTAGATATGGGTTTTACAGATGATTTAATGTCAATTATCTCAAAGCTGCCTGAAAAGCGTCAAACACTTATGTTTAGTGCAACTATGCCAAATAAAATCAGGGAATTAGCCAAGAAAATATTAACGAATCCAGAAGAAATAACACTGTCTGTATCTAAGCCAGCAGAAGGAGTGAAACAAGCCGTATACTTGACCTACGATAATCAAAAAGTACCGCTCATTAAGCATATACTCACTGATAGACCCGATTATTCTAGCATCATTATTTTCACTTCGTCAAAAAGTAAAGTCAACGAAATTGTACATGCTTTGCGCAAAAATGGATTTAAGTCGCAGGGTGTTTCTTCTAATTTAGATCAAAGTGAAAGAGAGGAAGTACTTCTTGGCTTTCGTTCAAAACGAATTAGAATCATTGTTGCAACTGATGTTATGAGTCGTGGAATCGATATTAAAGAAATTAATTTGGTCATCAATTATGACACTCCTTTTGATGCGGAGGATTATGTGCATCGTGTTGGACGTACTGCACGTGCCAACACAAAAGGCGAAGCAATAACACTTGTGAACGAGAAGGACATGAAAAAACTCGCGCAAATTCAAAAGTTAATCGAAGCTGAGATTACTCAAATTCCTCTGCCAGATGATTTAGGAGTAGGCCCTGAATTTAAAATTCAATCAAATTCTGAAAGAAGACCATTCAAAGGAAAGCGTAAGAATTAGTCCTATTTGTTAAGTATCAAAAGTTGTTTAAACAAGGAAAAATTCATCTAATTTTGTTGTACAGACCAACAAATGCCTTTTTATTCACCTCTTTTGTTGCTCTTTTTTCTATGTGTTCAAGATTAAGTTTTTGAACCTGTGGAATAGAAAGTCGTAAAGATTCTCGAATTGATTCACTCAAATCTCCGTTATAGATTATCCCGTTTACACCTGAGTCAATCCATTCTTTGTTGGCAGGTAAGTTAGAAACAATAGGAATGCAACCGTAGGCCATTGCTTCTAAAAGACTGATTGAAGTGCCATCACTTGAAGGTATAGAAACGTATATCGTAGCACTTTGGTAATTTTCTTTGTTTTGCTCATTATTCAAAAATCCCACAAATTCATAACTATCAGAGGGTAAGTTTTCAAACGCTAATTTTTCTAATGCAATGGTGTTTTTACCATTTCCAGCAATTTTAATAGACCAATCAGCATTTGACTTGAGGAAATCGGCACTTTCTTCAATAATTTTTTCTATTTGATAAAGAGGTGCATGCATCCTATTAGAGTAGATAATTTTTTTCTTTATAATTGCATTGTTACTGGTGTCGATATCCACTCCGAAATTTGCGATGAGCACGGTTTTAGAACCAATAAGTTGATGTATTGCCGAAGCCATAAATTGTGCATCTGCCGTAATTTGATCTGCTTTGTTGAGCGCATACTTGACCATCCAACGATGGAAAAAACTCTTATTCGGTAGCAGTAAAACATCGCTTCCCCAGGTTGTAAGCACGAGCGGTATTTTTCTTTGATTCGCAAGAGCAGTCATAAAGCCGTACGAATTAGCTTGATGCACGTGGATTATATCAGGTCCAAATGCTTCAATAATTTGTTTAAGTGCGCGCACATTTCGCCAAAACTGAATGGGATTTCTTAAGCTGAAATTGATTACTTCGCAGGAAGAAAAATCAACATGCTGATTACTCACCACTAAGATTGTTTCAAATTGATCTACTATTAGGTTGTGAAAATTTCGCAAATGGGTGCTTCCTTTACTACTGCCTATGAGTAAAAGTTTATTAATTTTCAGCATTTAGCTCTTTTTTGTCATATTTATTAAAAGCCCAGCTTATTCCGAAAATATAGACTAACATCATATTCTTTTCTGTTAGTGGATTATTCGTTAAGGCGCTAATGGACATTAATAGAATTAATAATACCGCTTGAATTGTGTAGGGTTCTATCTTTTTAATGAATTTAATAAAAGGATAAGTAAAGATACTCAAGTAAAACAACAAGCCAATTATTCCATAACGCCACGTCATTAAAAGGTATTCATTTTCTGAATAAATACGATTAACATAAAAAAAGTTTTTGTTTGGGCCGTAGCCAAAAATTGGATGTTTAATAATCATATTCCACAAAAGTTCCCAAGACTCCCACCGTCCTCTGACAGATCCACTATGAAATGCCGTTCCGTCAAGCAAACTATTATTGTATGAATTATATTTAAAAAAGGAAGTAACTAACATCCACGCCAAAATGTAAATCGTGCTAGTTCCAATTAATAGGGTAAGCCATTGTTTTAGATTAAATGTATGACGATGAAATAGGAACATAAAAAATAATAAGGCTATGATTATAACCAATATGGTACGTGATTGACACAAAAATGTCATTAGTAGTGCAGCGAAAAATCCAATCAGCTCTTTTTGCTTAAATTTAAAGGGGAAATAAAATATAGTGAACATTCCAAAGAGCAAGCCATTAATATTTGGATTGCCCATGGTACCAACTAATCGCTTAACGGCAGGATCACCCAAAGAATTTAATCCGAATAACTGAATGTGAATGCCTCCGTTGTAATAGTTTTCTAGAAATAAATTAATGCCAAATAAATTAAAAAAATGTAATAAATTAACAAAAACTAATACGCCGAAAAGAACATGAACAAATTTTTTGATTGAATTAAAATTTATTAGCGAAAAAAACAAGATTAAAAGAGCGATTTTTAACATTTTATATACTTCGAAATAAGGATTCAAATCGCTGTAGTTGTTGGTAATGAAAATTGAAATAAAAATATAAACGCTAAAAACTAAGGGAATAAAGCTATAAAATCGAATGGTGTTATTTTTTCTATTTATCCAAACCACTAATAATAGCAAAGGGAGTAAAAAGTCTATCAATTGTATAGCCGGCATAAAAGAGTTGAGTTTAATGTCGGGAAGTAGGACTGCAGCAAACAATAAAAAAAATCCTAAAAATGATATGCTAAATTCATTTCGCCCAAGCATCATAATTAGATTTTAGTGACGGATTTTCTTTTAAAAATGATTCATCTATTGTTCTCGTATCACCGATTACTTTAGCTGGATTTCCAGCAATAATTGAAAAATCTGGAAAATCTCCTTTTACATAACTATAGGCCGTTACGATGCATCCTTTTCCAATATGCGTATCTGGCATTATTGTGACATGAGGACCAATAAATGAATAGCGGCCAATTTCTATTTTTCCTTTTACATATCCTTTCATATCAGCGCCAGCATAATTAGCACCATAAATACGCAACGATAAATGGCTTGAATGGCTTGTCATGGTTATAAATGAGGTGAGTTGACAGCCTTCATGAATAATAATTCCTTGGCTTGCCTCAATAAAATTATGATGTCCAATATAAACGTTAGCCCCTAGTTCTAATGATTCAGGATGATCAATAAATGTACTGCTAGAAATTCGAGTTTTTGGGATTCTGTTTTTGTTATTATCTCTTATTATTCCGACCATCCTAGGCATCCCTATGGGGAATATTCGACGAATAATTTTTTGCAATAAGCTGTTTGAAACGTACATTTTCTTCTACTAAGTATAACGAAGTTAATAAAAAACAGTAAGTCACCATAGCTAATTAGGCAAATTAAGACATTGCAACTCCTTTATTCAATTTCATTACATTTGTAATAGATGGGACAGAACAGAAATGTTAAAAAAGAACAAATGGAAGTTAAAATCTTTCATTTTATATTCATCAATAGTATGCGTAAGGTAATTATTAATTCTTTTTATAGTTCTTTTATTTTAATCGCCATATTTGACAATCTTATTTTCGGCCTAAGGGTATCGTTTCCTTTTGACAATTTTTATTTTCAACAGATTGTTAAACTTTAAAACTATGAAAGTATGCCACTTAACAAGTGCTCATCACGACGGGGATATAAGGATATTTCATAAAGAGTGTGTAAGTTTAAGTAAGAATGGATTTGATGTTCATTTAATTGTTCCGAATACCTTTTCTAGGATCGAAAAAGGGGTTAATATTCACAGTTTTGTAAGCAAAAATATTTCTAGATTAAACCGCATGCTAAAAACAACAAGAACTGTTTATCAACTTGCTCTTAAGATTGATGCTGAGATCTATCATTTTCATGATCCCGAATTGATTCCTTTTGGATTGAAGCTTTTGAAAAGAGGGAAGAAAGTCATTTACGATGCTCATGAAGATGTTCCAAGGCAAATTTTAGGAAAGCATTGGATTCCATATTTCCTGAGAAAAAAAATTGCTTCTGTTTTTGAATGGTACGAAAATAGGGCAGCCAAAAGATTCACTTTTTTGGTAGTGTCCACACCAACAATAAGAAAGCGATTTATTCACATTAATCCAAACACAGTTGCTATTTGTAACTATCCTATCCTCGAGGAGAACACTCTACTACCACTTTGGCAATCCCGAAGTAATTCGGTTTGTTACGTTGGTGGGATCACTATAATCAGAGGAATTAGAGAATTGGTTGAAGCGATTTCAATTGAACCGAAAGTAGCGCTAAATATTGCAGGGACTTATTCACCTGCTTCACTTAAAGATGAGTTAATGAAAATGCCCGGGTGGGAAACAGTAAACGATTTTGGTTATCTTTCTAGGGATAAAATTATTGAAGTCTTGAATAATTCAAAAATTGGGATTGTGACGCTTTATCCACAAGCGAATTACCTCGAATCGTTACCTATTAAAATGTTTGAATACATGTTGGCTGGCATGCCAGTAATTGCCAGTAACTTTCCATTATGGAATGATATAATTAAGTTTGCTGATTGTGGTATCACTGTAGATCCGCAACGTCCTAAAGAAATTGCCGCTGCTATTCAAATTGTTTTATCAAATGACGATCGCGCAAAGCAAATGGGTGAAAATGGAAGAAAAGCAGTAATTGAAAAATACAATTGGGCAATCGAAGAAGAAAAATTAGTGCTTATTTATCGGCAATTAAAAAACGAAGGAAAAGTATGATACAATCTGTTTTTATTCGTGCTCGGCAATTATCATGGACTGAATGGGCTTTGTTGTTTAACGCCTTAACCATAATTCATTTAAACTTGGTCCCTTACGGAATTGTTCTTTTAGCGATTGCGGTTTTGATTGACTTTTTGCAGAAAAGAGTATTAATAGAAGTTAAAATTTATTCGGTTATCTTCCTTTGTATCCCGTTTATTGTTTTTTGTATTGGTTTTATTAATACCGAAAACTTTGCGAAAGCTTTTGAGGACTTGGGGCGAATATTGCCATTTATTCTGTTCCCTTTTCTCCTTATTTTTACTAAGTCAAATACGAAGTTAAAGCAGCTACTTTTGCACGTTTTTATTATCGGATTATTGGCCTATTTTCTTTATCATCTGACCATATCCTTCGTGTTGTTTTGCAGGGACGGTGCTGTTTCCCATTTTTTTTATTCCTCATTAGTGGAAAATACAAATTCATTTTCTATTTTCAACATGTTTGCGATTACTGCTTTAATGGAGTATTTTTTAAAAAATAGCTTGGCTAAGTCAAGGCATATACTCGTAATCGCAACGCTGTTTTTTTTGGTCCTCATTCAAATGCAAATGCAGAGTAGGGTTATGATATTGGTTACACTTTTTTCACTTATACTTTTGTTTTTTATTTTTTGGAAGCGTAAAAAAAAGTGGTGGGTAATTTGTTTATTGGCTTTTTCCGTTTTATTATTTCAGCTTCCTGTTTTTCAAGGTCGATTTCAGTCTGGGATTTCTCAAACAAATAAAATTCGTACAAACGTAAAGTTGCCCATCAATCATGACGATGCTCCTATGCAAGTTGGTGATTGTAATTCTTCAGTTTCTTTACGATACCTCGCGCTAATTTCAGGATATGAAATTATTGTTAAGCATCCAATTGTAGGAGTTGGCAGTGGGGATTGGCTGGATGAATTGGTGGCTAATTATAAAAAAAATAATCGATTATGTAATCTGAAGAGAAAAACAGCTCCACATAATCAATACCTTAGGATATTGATTAAACACGGCTTACTTGGTTTTTCTGTTTTTATTTTCTATTTCGTTTTTCTTTTTCGAACGGCAATTAAAGAATTTCAATTATCGCAGGTGTCTTTTTTGTTTTGTCTCGTTTTTTCATCTATCGGATATGATTTAATGGATGGGGGAGCTACTGCTCCGTTTGTTGCTTTTTTTGCGAGTATTTTGTTTTTAAAATCGACGAATCAAATAAGTCATAAAGAGGGTGTTTAATGCTAGCTATATCGAAGGATGAAAAAAATATCTGTAGTTGTTCCGTGCAGAAATGAGTCAATGTTCATAAAGGAATGTATTGAAGCAATTTATCATTGCAGTCTACCTGAGCAGATCCAACTTTCCGTTTTTGTTGTGGATGGCATGAGTGACGACGGAACACGCGATAAAGTGCTTCAATTGATAAAGATTTTTCCTTCGCTTCATTTGGTGGATAATCAGATGCAACTCACTCCTTTTGCATTTAATATTGGTATAGCTCAGCAAGAGTTTGATTATTTGCAAATTGTTGGCGCGCGTCATGTATTAAGTCCGAACTATTTATCGCTAGCATGGAGTCAGTTGAATGCTGATGCTGACACATGGTGCGTCGGCGGTAAAATCAATAATAAATTCCTAACGAAAACAGGAGAAATAATATCCAAGGCAATGGCAACTCGATTTGGTATGGGTATTGGTAATTTTAGAACGCTCGATAAATCTGGTTTTACTGATACGGTTACAAGTCCCATGTATAGAGCTGATGTCTTTGATAAAATCGGTTATTTCGATGAAGAATTGACTCGAAATCAAGACGATGATTTTAATTTTCGAATTAGTAATGCTGGCGGAAAAATTTACTATTGCAACGAAATATCACTTAGTTATTATGTTCGCGCCTCTTTTTCGGGTTTGTGGAGACAATTCTTTCAATATGGTTATTGGAAGGTGTACGTTAATAAAAAACATCGTGCAATTACAACCTGGAGACAAATGGTTCCGCCAATTTTTGTTTTATATATTGGTTTAATGCTACTGCCAATAACAGTTTTACCGGAATATACTTGGCTAGTTATTCTGCCCCTATTAACTTATGTGCTTTTCGCTTCTGTCACGGCAATAAAAGTAGCGAAATTTAATTTTTTTTTTATAGTGCTTAAGTCGTTTATTTATTTGCACATAAGTTATGGATTAGGTTATTTAGTTGGGATTATTCATTTTCTCCTACTCAATAAAAAGCCATCTAAAAAACAAAAAAGAATGTCCCGATAATTTGTAATTTTGTGTTAATTAATTAAACCTTATGATTCCATTCTCCCCCCCACGTATTGACCAAAAAATTGTGGATGCTGTTGTTGAAACGCTCCACAGTGGCTGGATTTCTACCGGTCCGAGGACAAAGCTTTTTGAGAAGAAAATTACCGAATATTGTGGCTGTAAAACTACGGTTGCGGTGAGTGCTTGGACAACCGGAATGGAGGTTTTCTTGCGTTGGTGGGGCATCGGTCCCGGTGATGAGGTGATAATACCAGTTTATACCTATTGCGCTACGGCAAATGTTGTCCTACATACAGGTGCAAAACTAATCATGGTGGATATTAATCAGGATGATTTTAATATTTCAATTGAAAAAATAAAGGCCGTGATTACCACTAATACGAAGGTGATAATGCCTGTTGATATTGCCGGTCTGCCTTGTGATTACGAGCGAATCTATGAACTTATTGAGGAATTCAAGCCCTTATTTTCACCTTCAAATGAAAAACAAGTGCAACTGGGAAGGATTTTATTAGCCTCCGATGCTGCGCATAGTTTCGGGGCGCTGTATCATGGTGTAAGGTCAGGTTCGCACGCTGACGTTTCCTGTTTTTCTTTCCATGCTGTGAAAAACTTAAGTACTGCTGAAGGTGGTGCGGTCTGTTTTAACCTACCGGATAGCTTTAATCATGATGAAATCTATAAGGAATTTTGCATCAAAATATTACATGGGCAATCGAAGGATGCGCTCGCAAAAATGCAGAAGGGTGCTTGGCGATATGATGTATTAGAAGCAGGATACAAATGTAATATGACGGATATTCAAGCGGCAATTGGTTTGATTGAATTAGAACGCTACCAAGAAAATATGGATCGGCGGGCAGAAATTTTTAGGCAATATTATGAAGGATTTAAATCGGCCGAATGGGCTATTTGTCCAATTTCTGTTGATGATTCAAGGCATACGTCTTACCATTTATTTCAGCTATGTATTGCTAATATAACGGAAGCCCAACGAGATGCAATCATGCATGAAATTTTTGAGCAAGATGTATCTGTGAATGTCCATTTCCAGCCCTTGGCGCTCTTCACAGTATATAAAAAATTAGGGTATTCTATCGAAAATTATCCAGTTGCCTATGCTAAATATGCTTCTGAAATATCGTTGCCCGTTTATTTCCAATTAAGTGATTCAAACGTACAAACTATCATTTCAGCAGTTAAGATTGCCTATAAGAAGGTGATGGGATGAAACGAATATTTGATCTTCTATTTTCAATTATTGTTTTACTATTGTTTTTTCCAATAGGGTTTTTAATTGCTTCCTGTATTATCTTCGATTCTAAAGGTGGCGTTTTTTATAAGCAAGAGCGGGTAGGGAAGGATGGCACTCTATTTTATCTCTTTAAATTTCGTTCAATGTATGATAATTCAGCGGTGAAAGGAACACTTACAGTTGGCGATGATGCCAGAATTACACGTGTTGGATTGCTAATTAGAAAACTAAAACTTGATGAATTCCCACAATTTTTGAATGTTGTCCTTGGTGATATGAGTATCGTTGGGCCACGTCCTGAAGTTCCCGAATTTGTTGCTTTGTATTCCAAGGAACAACGAAGAGTTTTATCGGTTAGACCTGGTATTACTGATGAGGCATCCTTGGCTTATTTTGAGGAAAGTAAATTATTAGCCACTTCAACCGATCCAAAAAAAACCTATATTGAGGAAATTATGCCCACTAAGATTACAATTAATTTAGCGTATTTAGAAAACCGAACTTTTCTGGCAGATATTACTGTAATTGGAAAAACAATCTTGAGAATATTTCGAGCGTAAGCTATTATTTATGTGTTAATTTTTTAAACACTGTATTTTTAATTGTAATATTGCAATATTACTATATGACAATATGTTTTGCTTTTTTATAACTTCTTGTCGTGTTAAGATTAAAGTTATTTTGGCATATTGCAATTAGACGATTAATTTTAGTAATGTCATTTTGGTATATTGCAATAAGACGATTGCTTTTAATTAGTTATCAATTTAGATGAAAGTTATTTTGGCATATTGCAATATGACGATTAATATTGCTTTTTTATCAATTTGATTAAAGTTATTTAGGAATATTGCAATAAGACGAACAACATTATTTACGTATCAATCAAATTTAAAAGAATTTTATTTCGTTTAGTCAATTAAAAAATTCAAATGGGAGCTACAAAACACGAAATATTTCACGATCAAATTAATGAAGAAGCAGCCATTTTTAATGCGCTAGGTCACCCAGCAAGGCTAGCAATTGTAAAGACTTTATTGACTTATAAGACCTGTGTTGGTAATTACCTGACAGAGGAAATTGCTCTTTCACAACCAACAATCTCTCAACATTTGAAAGTACTGAAAAATGTGGGCATTATCCAAGGAACTATTGAAGGTAAAACTGTTTGTTATTGCCTAAATCATTCGCTTATCCAAAGACTGCGTGTTTTTGTTGGGGATATGCTCATACAATACGATTTACATCAAACTAATTGTAACTGTTAATATGAAATATCTTGAATTTAAAGAATCACTGCAAAAGTTAGAAAGTTTGACTTTTATAATGCCAAACGGAATTTTATTTCCCGCTCATTTTCATATCACGGAAGTCGGACGTACGCAAAAACAATTTATTGATTGTGGTGGGGTTGTTCGAAACTCAAGTGAAATAAGTCTTCAACTTTGGTTGGCAAATGATACTAATCATTGTTTATCTCCCAAAAAACTGTTGCAAATTTTGGAAGATACGGAAAGTAAAGTAATACTGCCTGATGAAAATGTAGTGTTGGAATTACAGGGGCAAACCATCGAAAAATATGCCATTTCGTTAACTGAAAAAGGGTTTTTACTCCTTCCAACTCATACGGCATGCTTAGCCGAAGACACTTGTGGAATTATCCCTGAGAAAGCAAAATTAGACTTGGCAAACTTAGGAGGTAATTCATGTTCGCCTGGTTCTGGCTGTTGTTAAATTTAGTTTTATGTACATAGATATATCACTTAAAATCGAAAAATTAGTTACGCAATTTGACTTAATTCCTGTCTCAAGAAACTTGGCTTTGCGTCAATTAGCAACGCACATTTTAAGTCATCGGAGTCAATCTAGTTCTTTACAGCTTCTTTTTGTTTGCACCCACAATTCAAGGCGAAGCCATATGGGGCAAGTATGGGGGCAGTTAGCAGCGAATTATTATAAGGTGGAAAATGCCAACTCTTTTTCTGCGGGGACAGAAGTGACAGAACTAAATTCCAATGTGATAGAAATGCTTCAAAAAGTTGGTTGCAAGGTGTCGACTTTTCAAAAAGTATCAAACCCAGCTTATTTAATTGAATTTGGAGAAAATCAATCGCTTACTTGTTTTTCAAAATTGATGGAACACGAAGCAAATCCAAGGGCCGATTTCTTTGCCATTATGATGTGTACTGAAGCAGAGGCCAATTGTCCTTTTGTTCCTGGAGCTATAGCCAGAATTGGCTTACCTTTTGATGATCCTAAAGCTTACGATAACACGCCTATGGTTAGCGATGCTTATCTTTCTACTTTTGAAGAAATTGGCGTTCAAATTCTATATCTTTTTAATCAAATTAAGCATGACAACTACTAAAAGACTTTCTTTTCTAGATCGATATCTCACAGGGTGGATTTTTATTGCAATGGCAATTGGAATTGGAATTGGGTATTTCTTCCCCTCTCAAAACCAAAATGTAAAAGAAGAAGTTTTCAATCTACCCCTTGCACTTGGATTAATAATTATGATGTATCCTCCGCTTACGAAAGTGAAATATGAGTCGATGGGGACTGTTTTTAAAAACGTGAAGGTTTTGGTATTGTCGCTGGTGTTAAATTGGGTCGTTGGTCCATTGTTAATGTTTGTTTTAGCGATAACTTTTTTAAAGGATCTTCCACATTATATGGTTGGTTTAATCATAATTGGACTTGCTAGATGTATTGCGATGGTAATTGTTTGGATAGAATTGGCGAGTGGAAACCGTGAGTATGCTGCAGGATTGGTAGCAATGAATAGTATTTTTCAAGTCTTCTTTTTTAGTTTTTATGCTTTTATTTTTCTTTCGTTTCTTCCAAGTCAAATGGGGATTGAAGCAACAAATGTTTCTGTCGACATGCTCGAAATTGCCAAAACGGTTGGTATTTATCTCGGTATACCTTTTTTATTAGGATTCACTTCTCGCTATTTATTGATCAAGATCAAAGGGGAAGCTTGGTTCACCTCTTCTTATTTGCCGGCGGTTTCCCCCTTGACTTTAATCGCTTTGCTCTTTACTATTATGTACATGTTCTCGCTAAAAGGAGAAATGGTGTTAGCACTACCAGTTGATGTGGTAAGAATTGCAATTCCGATGATTATATACTTTGTTTTGATGTTTGTTATCAGTTATTTAATGGCGAAAAAGTTTGGCGCAAAACAAGATGAGGTAACGGCTATTGCTTTTACAGCGACAGGAAATAATTTTGAATTAGCTATTGCTGTTTGTATTGGGGTTTTTGGCATCAATTCCGGCGAGGCATTTGCAGGTGTTATTGGTCCCTTGATTGAAGTGCCTGCGCTAATCCTATTGGTGAAACTCGCAAATTATTGGAATGCGAAATGGAAAAGTAGTTAGGTTGATTAGTTAGGAAGTATCAAGAATTAGCCGTGTGATTTCATCGAGATCTGATTATCGTTTATTGTAATTGGTGAAAAAAATAAAGTAGTGTTGTTCGATTATTATCAGATATTCGTGATTTTTTGTTAGGTTAATAGTGAGTTTTAGTAATTTTAGCAGGATATTCTTTAGCAAATCTATGAGTAATTGGAATTTGAATTGGTTGGTTATTATTTGTTTCTTTCTGTCGCAATTTGTTTGTTTCGCTCAAGTTGACGAAGAAAGTCAGTTTTCCGATACGACAGTAATTCCTGCCAAAGTGTTGCTCGTAGTTCCACCTTTTCAGCGGATTTTAGCGGATACTTTATCTATCGGGGAGTTTGATGAGTTGGTCATCGATTCTTATTGCGCTCGCCAAATGCCTGCCGTGTACGATGCTCTACACTCCTTTCAAACCAGACAAATGGATAATTTTGGTGGGCATTTAAATGACAAGGTTAATCTCGGCTTGGAAAATATCCGAAAAAAAGGTTTTAAGTCAGACGTTAAGCAGTTTTACATTCAAATTGATCCAAAAACATTAACAGTATATTGGATTGCGGTTGTTGGACCAAGTACCGACGGTAAGTGTTACGTTAGAGTTGATAGCCGAGGAAGTGCCGGCGGTGGTTTGCCTGCTGTATTGAAACAATTAAATCGAATGCATGGGTATTACCCGACTTTAGCAGAAGTTAAATTTTATGAGTTAAATGAAAATGTTATAAAATGCTTCAATTGGAATGGCGATACCTTGAAAGAATTTACCTCCTTCGTCAATATACAACAACATTTTTTTAAATACGCTGACGCTCAAATAGGGTTAAGCATATCGCTCGAGGAATACACAAAAAAATATCCTTTTCATACAAGCGGCAATAATTTACCAGGAACTAAAAATAGACCTCCGGTGACTTACAACTCAAAAAAATACAAGGTTAAGTCAGGAGATACCTTGTCTGAAATTGCACAAAAATACCACACTTCAGTTGCTAAAATTAAAAAGGCAAACGGGCTAAGATCCAATACCATTCAAATCGGTCAGGTTTTAAAAATACCGCGTTGATTATAAGATTTTTTTAAACTTTAACTTAAAGTTGGAAATGACTATTTTTATACTTTAGCTAAAATAGAATTAAACAAATGGAATCTTGCGATAATAAAGTTCAAAACACCAGTAACTTACAACGTTTAGCAGTGTTAATTGGCGCTATCTGTACCGCACTTTTTTATGTATTGCTCCGTTGCACAATCAAAGAGTTAACTTTTTTGGATAAGTTTTGGTGTGCATTACCAATTTTCAGTAGTTTGATTGTTACCGATAGGTGTATAATTAAACGCTTCATAAATTTAATAATAAACAGAAAAATAAAATGATAGAAATTGCAATTGCTGTTTGTCTCGGAATATGTTTGTTTCGTTGTTGTTGCGGAAGGTAGTAAACTTAAGAAATTAGGCCATTTTTTTCGAGTGAATGAACCTTCACGTGCTAATCTGCACCTTTGTGGCAAGATAGCGATCAGCCAATTTAATTAGTTGCTTTTGATTAAACTACGCATTTCAAAATTGGCTAAATAAGTTTTAAAACGAATAAAATATTTTACTCAAAGCAAGGCTCGAAGCAGTAAATTTCCTTAAACTTGTTGAAAATTTAATTCGCTATGCCCTTTCAACAATTTTTTACCAAAAAACGCGTGCGATTATTTTTTTGGATCTTAATTATTATCCCTGTTATCCTCTTTACATTACTTGTTGGAATTATTTATTACGGCCAAGATTCTATCGTTCAACATGCAATTGGTATGGCAAATAAAGATATGAAGGGTAGATTTAGTGTTTCGGGTAGCCATATTGCACCTTTTGCCAATTTCCCCCAAATATCTATCGACCTTGAACATGTCAAAGTATATGAGTCTAAAAAAAAGAATGCCGATTGTCTAGTTCATGTAAACGATGTATATGTTGGCTTTAGTTTGTGGGATATTGTAAGTGGAAACTATACCATAAAGGGAATAAAATCAAAAGACGGCCACATTGAT
>Ga0247834_1000933_pt1 | contig 53200 bp, 51 predicted proteins | sample LaCruzMarch2015__8_FD_187118 | JGI IMG/M metagenome (GOLD analysis project Ga0247834, IMG submission 187118) | Freshwater microbial communities from meromictic Lake La Cruz, Castile-La Mancha, Spain - LaCruzMarch2015_12m | ecosystem: Environmental > Aquatic > Freshwater > Lake | place: Spain...
TCCTCGCCGATGTCGAAATGAATGAGCGAACGCGCGGTCTGAGCCCCCCAATAAACATTGTGAGGGACGGAAATCTGCCCCATCGAGTCGGACTCGAGGCGGTGCGTGGCGGGATTGTGTGGTGCGGGTGAGGTCATGGAGAAATTTTCAGTGAATCAATTGAATCGCGGAGCGTGAGGCACAAGCCAACAACCGCACAGTGGTTTTAGAGGATTTTTGCCCGGACAGGGAAGCCGATTCGAGGTTTGGGAAATGCAAAAATGGCGTCAACCACCCGTATCTGGATTCACTACACTGGCGGTGTCGTCGGCCTGTTCACAGATGATTTATCTACTGGGGGCGGGGGTGTTTTTCGGGTGGCGCGGAAGGGTGTCTGTTGTTTCAAACCACGGCAATCGGTCGTCCATCCAGTTGTGGTCGATGGGGCACATCTCCCCAGCGCGGTCGAGCGTGCATGTGGTGACTTCAAATTGGTGCGGCAAGGCGGGATCGAAGAACATGAGCTGCGATCCACAATCCGGGCAAAAGGTTCGCTCGCGCTCGGCGAAGGTAATTGTTCGAGGAGTTTGGCCAGAAAACCTGATGCTGCCCGCTGGAAAAAATGTCCACGCAACAACTGGGGCGCCTGATGCTTTCCGGCAATTTTCGCAGTGGCAAAGGGTCGTCCCGCAGGGAGCGGCAGAAATCTCGTAGCGAACTTCTCCGCAGAGGCAGGAACCTTTCATTTCATGAGAAAATTAGCGAACTCACGCTCCATCAGGTGTCCAGTCCAGACATTGAGTTCCCAAAGATCAGCAACAGGTTTTTGTGTGTAGGGATAGACTTGCTGATAGCCATCTGGACCGAATTCCGGTGTCATAGTCACCGTTTGAAACCCGCGTTTTTCTTGACCTTTCCAAAGTGCTCGCCACCATCGGACATGGGCTTCGACGAAGTGTTGATACATCGGGGCACGGGGATCAGGCACTTGTGCCCCTTGATCGTAGCCGATACGTGGCTGGATATGAAGAACGCGCTTGGCACAAAGGGCTAGGACGTCGGGGAGTTCGTCCAAGACAAGGCGCTCACAGACATTGCACCAGTGGCTGAAGTCGATCGTGAGTTCGATCGGGGGCGTTTCCGCAAGCAAGTTCTTTGAAATGATCGGATGAAACAGGCTACGACTGCGGTGAGTTTCAAAGCCGACACGCACTCCGTATTTCTGTGCGATTTCCCAAGCGCGCGTGAAGAAATCGACACTGTCCCGAAATTCCCAAAGATCACTTCCCGCCATGGAGGAATAAAAAATTGGCTTGGCTTCCATGCTGTGAACAAGGATTCGCTCAAAGGCGTCCAAGTGATCGGAGACGCCCGAGCCTGGATCGGGGACCGCGAACCCCGTGGTGGAAATTTCGGCAATAAAATCTAAGTTTCTGGATTCGAGCGTATCGAGGAATTCCGCCTTGCGTTCGACATCGACGGGAACCGGTCCCTCAAATCCATGAAATCCGGCATGGATGGTGGCATCGGCTGCGGCGGCATAAGAACCCGAGTGGCCCCAGAGGGTTTTAAAAAGTTTAAGCTTCATATTATTTGGTATTTGCAGCTATACGGAATCCGGCATTGTCTCGACGCTTATCGCGGGCAAGTGCATCGCGCCAAGAACAACGCAGAAGGCGAGGAAGGTAATCCCATGCTCCTCCGCGCAGGACGTGTCGGGGTTCATTCCAGAGTGGTTCGGTTTGATAGTCGGGACGCCACAGGTCTTCCGTCCACTCGCAGACATTGCCCAGCATATCAAAAAGCCCAAAAGCGTTGGCAGGGTAGGATCCGGAAGGAGTTCGGCGACCAAGGCCGATTTTTGCCCCTTGCTCGGTGTAAAGAAAGTTGGCTTGGCTGAGGTCGATCGTCTCGCCGCAGTGATAGGGCGTTTGAGTTCCGGCGCGTGCGGCATATTCCCATTCCGCCTCGGTGGGAAGGCGGAACTCGGGGCCGAGCCACTGACAGTAAGCGACGGCATCTTCCCAACTCACCATGGCCACAGGCCACTCGGAGGGGAGTCCGGACTCGTGGCCGGGACGAAACCTCCGAAACTCGCCGATCGTAACCGGAGCGTCAGCGATCCGAAAGGACGCGATATCCACTCTGTGGCGCGGTCGCTCCGTGTCGTTGGCAAATTTGTCATCATCATTTTCCCCCATGAAAAACGTGCCGCCGGGAAGTTCTTGGAGGATGACGCTTCCGCTGGATTGCGAACTCGATGCCATCATGTCAGCAGGGCGTCAGCGCCGGGGTCCGCTGGGCTGGCGCTGGCGGTTGGTCAATGGTTGGATATGTGCCCCTCGAGCGTGCGGCCATATAGCGCTGGATGAGCCATATGGGCATTTCGAGATGGCTGAGGCGCCCGCGTTGGTATCCGGTAGCGTAAAATCCTCTTTGCACAGCTGTGCAGACCTCCATGTCTTCCAAGTGGAAATCGACGAGCATTTTTTCGGTGATGGCAAACTTCTCATCATATTTCGGATCAGCGAGGGCCTCGTCATTGACCAAGCAGGTTGTCAGCAACCGGCTGCGGTCTGCGGAAACCGGATCGATACGATACCAAAAAACCCGATCTGCCGCCGTAAAAAGCAGGAAACTGGGTTGGCCCAGAAAAACAGCCATCTGGCGATAGTGTTCGGGATCGAGTGTGGGAATCGGTTTGAAATCCGACTCGTCGCTTGAGGTGACACTTTCTTTGTAAGGCAGGTTGACGCGAATGGAGTGGGCGCGCTCGGCGTCGGTCCAGGTATCCCTCGCAGGCATCAGCGGCTGCAGGGTTTTGCAATGTGCCCCCAGATGGTGGTAGCCCTCCATAAAATTCTCAACGAGGACCTTCCAATTGAAAGGGCAGTCCCACTCCTTTGTGATAATGACCTTCATGTCGCCCAGGTTCCAACCGCGCAGGTCGCGATCGAGTTCCGTGTATTGTTCAGCCACAGGGGCGGCATCACCTGAGAGATTCAGAAAGACAAAGCCATGCCAGACTTCACAACGAAAGGTTTTGAGCCCCACGTTGTCGCGCTGGAAGCACTCGGCTTTGTGCATCTCGGGACACCCTTTGAGCCGGCCGTCGAGTTCGAAACTCCAGTGATGATACGGACACAAAAAGATCCGCGTATGTCCACAGCCAGGTTTTCCCTCCGTGGCATCAGCCGGGCCGTGTCCATCGTAGCCGAAGCCGGGTGGCATGATGTCCATCGCGCGGTGTGGACACACCCTTGAGAGGACTCGGATTTCGCCATCCTTGCCGTGAACAACGATGAGAGGTTCGCCGAGGACATCGAGATTGATGAAATCCCCAGGCTTCGGAATCTGGGACTTGTGGGCGAGACACACCCAGCCTGCGCCAAGGATATGAGCCACCTCCCAATCGAGGAACTCGGCACTTGTGTAAGAGGCCGCCGGGAGTGTGCGACTGCGCTCAAGCGGGATGTCAGCGGTTGCTTGGATATCACGTAGAATGTCTTCCACGCTGAGGTCATTATGCGGATGACGATAGTTATGCCCTGCATAGCCCAACCCGTTGCGCCCGGTGAGGGGAGAGGCGCCGTCCTTGACGGTCGCCTCTGAAAAAAACGTCGTTGAAGTATCCATAAAACTTTTATGGTTGGGCGAGGCTTTTGATGGGCTCAAAGCTGATGCCGGATTCGATCGGATTTTCCTTTTTGATGAGTCCAAATTTCAGCCACCACTTGGAAGTGAGCGCCCAGTGTTCCTTGATTTGGTCGTTTTTCAGACCCAACGGTGGATTGCCGGGTATGACGCCCATAAATTGGGCCGCCTGGGACAAATCAAAGCAATAAATGCCTCCGAAGAAGGGCTTGTCATCCTTGCCGAGAACGTCTTCGACATCCTTGACATCAAACTTGATGCCCTTGGCGATGATCGCATTGCCTTCGGCGGGATTTTTCCTCCACCAATCCACGGCGTCCCAATAGGCCTTCATCGCTTTTTTTGCGATCTCCGGAGTCTTGGTGAGGAATGCATCGCTCATATAGAGGCCGTCGCCGAGGAGACCGGTTTTCAACCATTCCTCTTCACCCGAATTCGCCACGGCTTTCGAGCCTTTCAGGGATTTCAAGACCTGGCCTCCGAAGGGTTCCCAGAACTCGCCTGCAGCAACTTTGCCGCTGACCATGGCCGACACGGCATCGTCCATCACGACATTCACATATTTCACCTCATCAAATTTCACTCCGTTTTTTTCGAGCCACATGGCCATGAAAATCTGAGTGAGACCGCCTTCCAAGACGGCCACAGACTTGCCCTTGAGGTCCTCAGCCTTCTCGATCTTTGGAGCGAGGATGATTTTATCTGTGCCGATGGACGGATTGGTTACGGCAACAAGTTTGATTCCGTTCGCCGCGTCGGCCGCGATGGGACCGTATTCGCCCGTGCTCGAGGCCACATCCAGATTTCCGGACGTCATCTGCCCGAAGCTCTCATAGGGATCCTCTATAATCTGAATATCCAGATTGATATCAGGAGCGAGGTTCTTCTCTTTGGCAATGAACCAGAATCCATATCCCGGCCATGAAAAGAGCGAGACGCGGACTGTTGGAATGTCTGCGGCGTGTGCATCGGCGAAGCCGACACAGACCGCGAGTGCGAGTATTGCGCTTTTTATTTTCATAGGTTTTTTGTGGTTGGGTTGTTTCAGTGGTTGTTCCGGAGATGGGGAAAAGCGAGCCAGCGGAGAAAGCGAATGAACGCATCGGAGATGAAGCCGAGGACTCCGATCATCAAGATGCAGGACAAAATAACATCCATCCGCACGACGCGGCGGGCGCGCATCATCACGGCACCGATGCCATCGGTGGATGCGACAATTTCGGCAATGACGAGATACGTCCAACTCACTGCGAGCATCTGCCGCATGGTATCCAGAAAAAACGGAAGAGCGGCTGGAATGATGACGGAATGGATCGCTTGAAGGCGACCGGCACCAAGGGTGCGGGATACTTCCACGAGGTCCTTTGGAACACGCTTGGTGTCGTCCATGAGAAGGCTGATGAGGAACCAGACAACGCCGATGACAAGAAGGGCGATTTTTTGTTCGTTGCCGGTGCCCAGAAGCGCCAAGAGGAGAGGAATAAAGCTTGGTGCCGGAAGATAGCGGAGCGGCGAAACAAGGGGATTGAGCAGGCCCTCCACGGCAGGAAATGCTCCCATGGCGATTCCGAGCGGCAAGGCTATGGCGGCGGCAATCAGAAAACTGATTCCGATCCGTTGCAGGCTTGCGAGCACATCCAGGGCAAAGTCTTTTTCAGAAAATAGCCCGACTGTTGTTGAGAACACCTGCGTGGCCGTGGGAAGAAGGTTGGTGAACTTCTCCGCGCGCGGCGCAAATTGCCAAGCCAGCATGAACATGGTCAACCCAGCCAACATGAGCGTTACTTTCGCGGAAAAGGCGAGCGGGGATTGGTAATCAAACCAGCCCTTGAAAAATCTCCGAAACCACTCGGTAGAACCCTGATTCCCTTTCATTGCGGTGCGATGTTGCGGCATGGCGTGGAGAGTCACAATAGGAAGACCATCCTATGCTTTTTGCATCTGTGTTTGGGATGCGAGAATGGCCTCGTGACGGTTGTGAACACCCATTTTTTGAAACATGTGGTCGAGGTGGTTTTTAACAGTGTGGGGACTGATTCCGAGAATCGTGGCGATCTCGTCGTTGCACTTGCCGAGGCCAAGCCAGTGAAGGACCTCCACTTCCCTTGGGCTCAGGTGGGCAAGACGGGAATCACGCAGTGAATAGGCCGGCGCACGCGCTGCTCCCGAAGCCTTGCCAGTGGTTCGCACGGGGGGGCTGTCCGGAGCTTTGAAGTCCGTTCCCACGGCACCACAAAATCGGCCCTCTACGAGTATTGGAGAGATACGGCTTGTGATACGAACATGCAGATCCCCGAAACGATAATCGATCGGATCCAGGTGGCAGTGCGACAGCTTGCGCTTGGGAATCCAATACCAATCGCCCTCATCAGGGGATTCGTAACCATTCACTGGCACTAACGCCGGTTCTCCCGCTGCCCTGTGCCAACAGGCCACAAAGCGGCCAGAGGCATCATGGCCTGCCGCATTTTGAAAGTGCTCGTCCCGAGCATCCAAAGCATTTGGCTCCCAGACCGACCATGTCGCAAGGAATCCTGTATTGGACTCCAAAGCCTCGCGTAAAATCCTCGAATAGGTTTCACGATCGCGAATCCCTGCCGAATGCAGCGATGCGAAGGCCGAGGCAAGGAACGAGGAGGTTTCCATCACACGTCATTCCCCTTCAGAAGAGTCTAGCGTAGCGGTCGGTTTCCCATTGGCTGATCGTCTGGTGGTATTCGCGCCACTCCTCGGATTTGTAATGGATAAACTCGTCACGAAGGGCCTTGCCAAGGGTTTTTTCCACGAATGGATCAGCGGCGAAGGCTTTGACAGCCTCGTCGAGCGTGCGAGGGAGTTCACTGATGCCACGCGCGGCCAGTTCAGGCGGGCTCAGTTCATAGAGGTTGTCTTCCTGGGCAGGACCCGGATCAAGATTTTCGCGGATTCCCTCCAGACCAGCGGCCAGAACCAGCGTGGCGGCAAGGTAAGGATTGCAGGAGGCATCGGCATTGCGAGACTCACAGCGACCACCACTCATTGGGACGCGAACGGAATTGGTGCGATTGTTGCGGCCGTAGGAGTTGAAAACGGGGGCCCAGGAATAGTAGCTCATCAGCCCCCGGCGCACGAGGCGTTTGTAGCTGTTCACCGTCGGCGCAAAGGCGGCGCAGAGGGCCGGCCCGTGCTTGAGGATGCCAGCGATGAATTGATAGCAAAGCGGCGAGATGCCAAGCCCGCGCGGATCGTTTGCCTTCTCGCAGGCGAAAAGGTTATTTCCCGAGGTATCGGAGAGCGACATGTTGAAGTGCGCACCGTTTCCAGTGCGGTTGGCAAAAGGTTTCGGCATGAATGTCGCCAGAAGCCCCTCCTCAGCGGCATAGTGCTTGGCAAGCATTCTAAAGAACACATACCGGTCGCACATCGTCAGCGCATCCGAGTATTTGAAGTCGAATTCAAACTGGGAATTGGCGTCCTCGTGGTCAAGCGAGTAGAGGTCCCAGCCGAGTCCATTGATGGCGGTGCTGACCTTGTCGAGCCACTCGTAGCGGTCGAGGAAGCGCTTCACGTCGTAGCAAGCCTTCACCAGATCGTCGTCGGGATTCGGAATCTCGAGTTGGCCGCGATCATTGAGCTTCACGACAAAAACCTCACACTCGATGCCCAAGTTGAAGCTGAATCCCATCGAGGCTGCGGCGGCGAGTTGTTTCTTCAATGCCACACGGGTGCTGATTTCGTAGGGTTCTCCATGAAAGGCATTGTCCGCTGGAAACCATGCGACTTCGGGATTCCAAGGCAATTGGAATCCGCGCTCCAGATCGGGAACCGAGTTGATTTCATCGTCGTTCGGACTCTGGCCGAGACCGTCCAGCGCATAGCCGGTGTAAAGTTCGGATCCTGCGGCAAAATCTTCAAAGTGCGCGATCGGCACGACCTTACCTTTTGGGATTCCGTGTATGTCGGGATAGGCTCCGATACAGTATTTGACTCCCTTGGCAGTGAGATCTGCCGCCATCTCGATGGTGTTTGTTGTTTTCATAAGCTAAAAAAGTGCTCTGGAGTTCCTCTCCACTCGCTCTCAGGCAAGGGAGGGGTTTCAGAGAGGCCGGAGCAAGTGATACGCGTCAGCGCCTCGCACATCATTTGAAAGAGCTGGTAGCCGTCTTCAGCGCGTCCCCCGGATGGTGTTCCGGTTGTCCCATTGAGGCTGGTCTGGGAAACTGGGTAGCTAAAAACGAGGCCTTCCGTGCGGTCGGGATCGTCGGCAAGCAGAAAGGTGCTTGTGTCCACGCAATCCGGAGCGAGATGCAGGATGAGATCGGACTCGGCCTTGTTGGCATGAAGGTCGTTGGCATCACTGGTAAATCGCGCCGCAATCTCTGGGGTCAGAGTGAAGGTATCGACGAGGCCCACTTGGATTTTGCCAAGAAGTTCCAAGCGGATTTGATCCACGGCCACGCGGAGGGGCGCGTGGTTCCCAGCATGGGCGTTAACAAAAAGAGTTTTTTTCCATCCCGTCGCCTCTGCCCAGCGCGCCCATTGCACCAATGATTGGATGAAAGTCAAAGGAGCCATGGAAAAGGTGCCTGGCCATTTGGTGGTGTGGGCGCCGGAGGATGTCAGCGAGAGGGTTGGAGCGAACGGAACCCCAGTGCGTCGACTGACTTCGCGGCACAGGGCTTCCGCGATGATCGTGTCGGTGGAGATCGGCAGCGCAGGCCCGTGCTGCTCGGTTGCGCCCAGCGGCAACAAGATCATTGAGCACTCGCTTTGGAGCGCGCGGATTTGCGGCCAGGTCATCAGCGCCAACTCGAGTGATTGAATCCTATTCGACATCGTCGCCAATGGTGGTCATGCGGGGAATCGGAATCTGTTCCATAACCTCCTCCTGCGGCGGGTGGATGAGATTTTCCAATCTTGAACGCGTTGCCTTGAATGCCTCCGAGTCGATCTGGGCTCTGTCGCGTGGGCGCGGAACGGGATTTTCAATCCACTCTACGACCCTGCTGGGATTGGTTCCAAGAACCAGAATTCGGTCCGAGAGGTAAACCGCCTCGTCAAGGTCGTGAGTGATAAACAGGATCGTGACATCCAAGTTTTTCCAGATTTGCAGAAGATAAGCCTGCATTTGCGATCGTGTCTGGGCGTCGAGCGCGCCGAATGGCTCGTCCATGAGTAGAATGCGTGGCCGGTTGGCGAGCGCCCGCGCAATCGCAACGCGTTGCTTCATGCCTCCCGACAGTTGATGCGGGTAGGAGTTTTCAAATTTCGACAACCCGACCAAGGCAATCCACTCGCGCGCCTCCGACTCCGCGATGGTTGAAGCCTGGCCGGACATCTGCAAACCGAACATCACATTTTTTTTCACCGTGAGCCAGGGGAAGAGCGTGTAGCCTTGAAAGACCATTCCACGGTCTGGACCAGGCCCTTGCACAGAATGTCCATCCAACAAAATCTCACCCGATGTGGGAGACTCGAGTCCCGCGATTGTTCGGATTAGGGTGGATTTACCGCAACCGGAGGGGCCGAGCACGCAGGTGAATTCGCGTCGGTGGACGCAGAAGGAAATGCGATCCAGCGCGTGGTGAATAAGGCCCCCGGAGTAAAAGCTCTTGCTTAGTGCGCGCACATCCAGAATGACCGGGCGCTCTTTGAGGCGGGCAAAACGCTCGGTGACCGCCGGGCATGGAATCAATGGCTCGAAACTCATGCGAGAGCCTTTTCGGGGACAGAGACAGTGAGCTTTTGACCCACATCTCCGGCGGATTTTTTTTGCCACGGAAAAAGATTACGGCCCAGGGCCTCGAGAATGCGATCGGTGGCAAATCCGATAAACCCTATGATCAAAATAGCGGCAAAGACATTATCGTAGATACGGTATTTTGCCTGTTGGTTGATGAAATAGGTGATGCCTGAACTGGCTCCGACGTATTCGGCAACAATCAAGTAGGTCCAGGCCCACCCGAGAAGAATTCGCATGTCATTGTAGAGGTCGACGGAGATGCCTGGCAGGACGACATTAAACAGGATTTGCAAACGCCCCGCGCCGAGTGTCTGAGCCGCCTCGACGAGTGAAGGGTCGAGTTTTCGAGTCGTGTTCGCGACGACAAGCACTTGTTGAAAAAATGTTCCGATGAAAATGATGGCAATTTTCGGACTGTCATAGATTCCCATAATGGCCACAGCAAGGGCTCCGAAAACCGGAGCGGGCATATAACGGATGAAATCAACGAGCGGTTCGCTCAACCGCGCGAAGAAGGGAAATGTCCCACACAGAATCCCAAGCGGAACTCCAAAAAGTGAACTCCAGAAAAACCCCCAGAAAATAATCCTGATGCTGTGCCAAAGACTTTCATGCAGCCAGGGTTCGCCATTGCGGCGCGGTGGTGTGGTGAAGCTTCGATAGAGCGACTGAACCACTTCGTGTGGCGCGGGGAGAAATACGGGATTGGCTGGAATACCCTCAGCGGGCGGGATTCCCGAGTTTCGCAGTTTTTCATTTTCAGAAACGAATACCTTCTTCTCCACCAGCATATCCGGCTTGAAGTAAGCCACTTTGCTGGCGTCGGTGATTTTCACCAAGGGATGCCAAACGAAGGGAAGATAACTCACCGCAGACCAGAGCAAAATCGGAATGAGGAATGAACACCACAGTAGAATGCCGCAAGTCGTCGGCCGAAGCGGAGCAAACGGAGAGAGAAGGTTTTTGAAATGCGCTGAAACTCCGGCAGAAGGCATTTGCATGGTTCGACCCGCAGCGAATGAGACTCTTTCCATCGGCTGCTTGAATGATGGTGGCATGTGGCGATGTTCGGTGCCGCCAACTGTGCGGCACCGCGAGAGTTGGCTTATCGTTTACAAGCCTTCGGTGATCGAGGTATCTATGTAATCGGCCACAGCTTGGGATTTTTCGTAAACCTTGTTCTCCACATTGAATTGGTCGACGACCGCGCCGGATCCATAGATCGAGTTCAGACCACTGCTTTTAGCGAAGGCTTGTTTGGCCTCGGCAAGGGTCAGGATTTTGGTTCCTCCGATGAAGGCTTCGTATTCCTCCGGGGCGAGATTCACGCGCGCGGCCATGCTTTTCACAGCATCCGCGTGGGTCTTTGGATTGTTCAGATAATCAACGATTTGATACCATACCTTTGCAATTTTCTTCCACTCCTCGGGGTGGGTGGAAAGGCTCGCAGGGTTGACGGCCAGCACATCGTAGATCAATCCGGGAACATCCGCGCTGGTGTAGATGGCTTTGGAGCCGGGCACGGCTTTCAAAGCCTGTCCGGAATTCGGTTGCCATGCGCCAATCGCATCCACATCCCCGGAAGCGAACGCCTTGGGCGTCTCGTGGGTCGGGATATTGACCAATGTCACATCGGCTTCCTTCATGCCATTCGCCTCAAGCGCCTTGAGAAGCAATAGGTGATCAACGAAACCCAGTTCGACGCCAATTTTTTTCCCTTTAAGGTCTTTGACGGAATCGATTTCCGGTTTGGCAACGATCATATCGTTCCCATTGCTGAAATCGTTGATTAAAATTGTTTTACTGGGTGACCCCGTCGCGCCTGTGACCAGAGCGTCTCCGTTCGTCATGCACACCGCATCGACTTTTCCCGCCACGAAAGCCTCCATGGAGGGGACATATTCAAACCACTCGAACTGCACATCCACTCCGGCGTCCTTGAACCAGCCCTTGTCGATACCGACCTGCCAGGCCGTCCATCCAGGCCAGTCGCTATAGGCGATTTTTAAAGCCTCCGCATGGATGGCGCCGACCGATGCGGCAAACCCGAGTGCTGTGATTGCAATGGTGAGAAGTGGATTTTTCATAGCGTAGTATTAATTTTTTATCCCGAAGTAATACGGGCAGCTAATTGAAAGCATACAGCGTGCCAAATTGAGAAATGCATGCAAAGCCATATGAAACCGGAGGAAGCGAGGGGCGTGGCGTACCCAACCGGACAGAAATGCCCACAATTGACCAAGGGATTGCTCGAAAAGAGACAGGCGAAGTTTACGGTGTCAAGGAGCGCAGATAAGCTCTCCAGCCCTGATGGTGGGAGATGTCGGGGGAGGTCTCCAGCGCCTCGGGTTCGCAAACGAAACCTTTAACCCAAGTCCCGTCAGCGAGCTCCAGACTGCCGATTGCCAGAGGCGGAGGGACCAGAGCCACGAAGGAACCAAATTCCTCGATAGGCATGTCCCAGATCTCAACCTCGATAGGCATCCCCTCCCCGGTTCGCCTCAGGAGTCCGGGCTTGGGAGGTTGGGTTGGCAGTGCATGGAGTCGGTAGTGCGCGCTCGTGGTGGTGGTGCGATTCAACGTGGCGCGACGGCTTGTGAGTTGGTGATTGAGCGGTTGCCCGCTCAGGTGCGCACCGACAACGGCTAAAGAAATCATGTCTCGGGCTGCCGATTGAGCACATGCGATGGCGGCAAGGAGCCGGTCCTCAAAAGCTGGTCCAACAAGGCTGATGCCAAAAGGCAATCCGTTGGCCCGGAATCCGGCGGGGACAGCGAGTGCGGAGAGATCGAGAAGATTGACAAAATTGGTGTAAGTGCCGAGGCGGCTGTTCAATTCGATGGGATTCGCCAAGACGTCTTCAAAGCGATAGATGGTCGGCGCGGTAGGAACGAGGAGGGCATCGATTCTATTCCAAACTGGCGCAATCGTGCTGCGGAGACGCTGAAGTGCGTAGATGCCTTGAAAGGCTTCCACGGCGGATTTAGGGGTGCCACCGGTGATGATCCCTCTCACGACGGGATCGGTGTCATCCGGATGCTGACGAATGAAATCGCCCACGGAGTGATCGCGTTCCGCAACCCACGGCCCCCCGTAAAGAAGTCGGGCGGTTTCGAGAAAAGGGTCAAAATCCACGGGAATGATCTCGCAGCCTTGTGTGCGAAATTTTTCCACGGAAGCATGGAAAAGGTTCTCGGATTCGGTATCGCCAAAAAACTCCAGCTTTTGGGGGACACCAAGACGCACCATGGCATGGCGAGCGGGCAACTTGGGGCCCGTACGAGACCATGGATCGCAAGGGTCAGGGGTGGCTGCTATCCTGAAAACCGTATCAGCGTCCTCGACGGTATTCGCAAAAATGCTCACGCAATCGAGCGAAGCGCAGGCTGGTAGAACACCACGCATGCTGAGAAGGCCACGGGTTGGTTTCAGGCCAACAATGTTGTTGAACGCCGCTGGAACGCGACCCGAGCCCGCAGTGTCCGTGCCAAGCGAGAAAGCCACCAATCCCGCTGCGACAGCCACGGCCGAACCAGAGCTCGATCCCCCGGAAATAAAATCCGAGTGGTAAATACTACGGCACGCGCCATGAGGAGTTCGCGTTCCGACAAGCCCGGTCGCAAATTGATCCATGTTCGTTTTTCCAATCATCAACGCCCCCGCATCGCGGAGTTTCTGGACGACAAAAGCGGATTCCGCAGGCGTGAACGCGAAAGCGGGACACGCGGCGGTGGTTGGAATTCCCGCCACATCGATGTTGTCCTTCACCGCGAATGGAACCCCAAAAAGCGGCAGCGAGGAATCCATGGACAGAGCCTCTCTTAAAACCTCATCTTGGGGGCGAAGAAAAATCCAGACGCTGTCCTCACCGCGCCGGGCAATGGATCGATAAATCCCTTCGAGCAGTTCTTCGATGGTTCGCACGCCGGTTTGAAGGTCGTGCCGGATGGATGAAATAGTCATGATTCGAGGATGGCTGCAAGATGCTCGCCAGCGGCCACAGGGCGGTTCTCAGCAGCTGCAAGGGAGTGAATTTGCCCATCACAGGGCGAGGACACGCTGATTTCGGTTTTCATCGATTCCACAATGAACAACACATCCCCCTCGGAGACGCGATCACCGGCTTTGACCAGAACTTTCCACATGTTGCCGGCCACCGGGGAATCCACAAATCGGCCATTCTCGGGGAGGTCGATGCCTGCGGGGACGGCTGCCACAGGAACCTCCTCCTCCACCTTGAAGCCCGCTTCCTCCCAACGTTCCCGCTCGGCATGAAAGGACGCCTGCTGCTTTGCTTTGAAGATGGCGCATTCGTCGGCGATCGATTTGAGAAAGGCGTGGTAATCCCGCAGACGGAATTTGCTTTCCTCGATCCTCGGGGAAAACCGTCCATGCGGAAAATCCTCGCGAATCTTCAGTAATTCGTCCCGGCTGACGGGATAAAAGCGGATTTGATCAAAGAATCGCAGCAGCCAGGGACGGGTGAATTCCTTGGTGGCATGAAAGCGGTTCCACATCTGAATCGTGCGACCGACAAACTGATATCCCCCAGGGCCTTCCATACCGTAAACGCAGAGATACGCGCCGCCGATGCCGACGGCATTTTCCGGTGTCCAGGTGCGGGCAGGATTGTATTTGGTGGTGACCAGGCGGTGCCGTGGATCGAGTGGCGTGGCGACCGGGGCTCCCAGGTAAACATCGCCGAGACCGAGGACCAGGTAGCTGGCTTCGAAAACAATCCGTTTGACCTCGTCGACACTCTCAAGCCCGTTGATGCGCCGGATGAATTCGATATTGCTCGGGCACCAGGGGGCATCGGGCCGGACCGACTTCATATAAATGCGAATCGCCTCCAGCGTGCTCTCATCCTCCCACGAGAGGGGAAGGTGGACGATGCGTGTTGGAACGACCATGTCATCAACCGCCGGGAGGGCTTCCTCAAGGGCCTGCAAGTGCGGCAGGAGATTTTCCAATGGCAGGATGGTGCTATCGAAGTGGACCTGAAGCGAGCGGATGCCCGGCGTGATGTCGATAATGCCCGGTATGGTTTGACTCTCGAGAGCGTGTAGAAGCGCTTGAACGCGGAATCGCAAATTCAAATCCAGCTCGAGCGGACCATATTCGACCAAAAGGTAGTCATCGCCCGCGCCGCGATAAACGACGCGTGGACGGTTCCCGGTAGCGGGAAGATCCATGAGCACGGCCTCATCGAGATTCGAGACGGATTGGGAAACGCCGGTTCGTTTCAAGCGCACCCGGTCGCCGGCCTTCAACTGACCCAGCTTCCAAAGCTCTTTTCTGGCGACGACAACCGGACACACGAACCCTCCAAGGCTTGGACCGTCAGGACCAAGAAAAATCGGCATGTCCCCTGTGAAATCGAGTGCGCCGATCGCATAGGCATTGTCGTGGATATTCGAGGGATGCAAACCCGCCTCTCCCCCGTCCTTCCTGGCCCACTGCGGTTTTGGGCCGATGAGGCGCACGCCGGTGCGACTGGAGTTGTAGTGAACTTCCCATGCCGTCGAGAAAAGCATGGTGACATCTTCTTCGGTGAAAAAATCGGGCGCGCCGTGCGGTCCATAAAGAACACCGATTTCCCAATCCCGTGTGAGCACCGGCCTTTCGGAAACGGGGGCTGGTTCTCGAAGAGGTTGCCCACCTGCGATGCGCAGAACATCGCCCGCTCGCAGAGCCCGTCCTCCATGACCGCCAAACCCTCCCAGAGTGAAGGTGGATCGACTGCCAAGATACTCCGGAACATCGAAGCCCCCGCGAACGGCCAGGTAGGCGCGTGCGCCGGCGCCCGCTGCGCGGCCAATTCGAAGTGTTTGTCCTGCCGCTGCAGAAACCGGTTCCCAAAATACCACAGGAGAGCCGTCAAGAGTCGCCTCCATTTCAGCCCCCGTGAGACAGAAGACAGCAGGCGAGCGGAATCGAAGCGTCGGGCCGGAGAGCGTAATTTCAAGGCCTGCTGCAGAGGGCAGGTTCCCTACGGCCTGGTTGGCCAGATTGAACGAGCGGTCATCCATCGGCCCGGATGGCGGAACTCCCACGGCCCAATGCCCAAGGCGGCCAGGAACATCCTGCACGGTTGTTTGAGTGCCTCCCTCGAGGACATCGATTGCGAGGGACGGAATGGAGAGGTCGCGCAGCAAAGCCGTGCTCACTTGGCCAGTTCGGAAGCGCGCATCCGCCAAGATGCCACGAAGATAAAACTGATTGGTCTCGACGCCGTCGAGGCGGGTATCCGCCAAGGCCGCATCCAGCTTGCCGATGGCGGACTCGCGGTCAGGCGCGGTGGCGATGATTTTTGCAAGAAGCGGATCGTAGAATGGTGTCACCTCCGTGCCCGAGGCCACCCAGGCATCCACGCGCACGCCGACCGGGAAGTGCACCTGGGTGAGCAATCCCGCGCAGGGTTGGAAATTTTTGAAGGGATCTTCGGCGTAGAGGCGCGCCTGGATGGAATGTCCCGACGGCTCTCGAAGCTTGTGAACCCAGTCTTCGGGGAAAGATCCGGCAGCTTGGCGAACCATCCACTCGACGAGGTCGATGCCGAAAATCTCCTCGGTGACTCCATGCTCGACCTGCAGGCGTGTATTGACCTCCAAAAAGTAAAATTGGTTTTCCGAAGCGTCGAAAAGAAACTCCACCGTGCCGGCTGAGGCGTATTGCACGGAAGCGGCCAGGTCGTGCGCCGCCTTGTGCAGGCTGGCTCGCGTGGACACATCCAGTCCGGGCGCGGGGGTTTCCTCGATCACTTTCTGGTTTCGACGCTGTGCCGAGCAATCGCGCTCGCCGAGAACGATCACGCGTCCGTCACCCAAACCGAAAATCTGAACCTCGATATGGCGGGCCACGCCGACATATTTTTCAACATAGACGCCGCCCTCTTTGAAATTCGCCTCACCTAGGCGCGTGACGGCGGCAAATTTCTCCCGCACCTCGCGCTCGTCCACGCAGAGTTGGAGCCCGATCCCGCCTCCGCCCGCCGTGCTTTTCAGCATCACGGGAAACCCAATCCGGTTGGCTTCGGCAACCGCTTCCACGGCATCCCTCACAAGGCCGCTTCCCGGAAGCATGGGAACGCCGGCGCACCGCGCAAGATCTCTGGCGATGTGTTTCAGGCCAAAGTCCGCAAGGTGTTCCGGACGGGGCCCCACAAACAGGATTCCTGAATCGCGACACGCCGCAGCAAATGTCGAATTCTCGCTTAAAAATCCGTATCCTGGATGAATGGCATCGACTCCAAGGCGCTTCGCTGCGTCGAGGATGGAATCCGTGCGGAGATAACTTTGGGCAGCTGGTGCGGGCCCGAGACACACGGACTCTCCGGCCATGTGCACGTGGCGCGCTTGACTGTCGGGCTCGGAGTAAACCGCCACCGAGGCGATGCCCATGCGATCCAGCGTGCGGATGATCCGGCAAGCGATCTCGCCGCGGTTGGCAACGAGAACCTTTTTCACGGGCGAGCCTCCCAAATGCTCACCCGGATCGGGGTGGGATTGTAAGCGTTGCACGGATTATTGAGCTGGGGGCAGTTCGAAATGAGGCAGTGCACGTCGCGCTCGGCGAGCATTTCGACATATTTTCCCGCCTCCGAAACCCCGTCTGCAAACATGAGACTGCCATCCGCGGTGACCGGCACATTCATGAAAAAATTGATATTGTGCGCCAGGTCGCGCTTCGTCAGGGGAAGGCCGGATAACACCATTTGAAGCAGGAAGCTGTCGCGGCAATTGTGCATGAATCGTTTGGCCAAAGCATAGCGGACCATGTTGCTCTCGGCCGCGCAGGCGCCGCCGAGCGTGTCGTGCCGACCGCATGTGTCCGCAGTGATCGTCAGCATGGTGTTCCCCCGATTTGAGAGCAACGCCGTGCCGGTCGTGAGATAAATGCCGCCCTGTTCTCGGATCGTGACTTGGGCGTCGTAGCGTTCCTCGAGATCCGCTGCGTCGAAGAAAAAAGTATCCGCCGCCTGGTTCCCCTCGAGGTCGGTGATCCGAAGCGTCTCTCCGGCCGCGATTTTGTGAATCCATCCGTCCCCGGCGGGAATGATCTGGCTGAAAGCCGCATCCGTCTCGCTCAACGGGCTCTCGACATAGTTCAAGGTGCTCATAAAAAAAGCCGCTCGCTGAGTTGCATCGCGCGTCCACACTCGGGGCGGAAATTCCAGCAAAAATCATCTTTCCCGGCCGCCTCGCAGCGCGATATGGAAATTTCCACCGGAATCCTCGGATACTCGCCGGCGGGGTGCATGGGATGCGGGGAATTTGAAAAAACGACCAAGAGATCGATCTCGCTCCGGAGCGTGACGCAGGCCCCGGCGTGACCATGGGCGGGATGGTATTCCAACCTGCCGGAATCGTCCGCTGTCACCTTGCTGAAAAAATTCACATTCGCCACGATATCCCGGAGTCCGAGGCCGTGCTTGGCCAGTTCAATCAAAAAATGGTCGTGGGCATTTCGGAGAAAATCGTTTCGCAACTCTTGGTAGCATCCCTCCCCGAACGACCTTTTGACAATTTCCGCCGTCGTGCGGCCGCCGAGCGGATCGTGCCACCCGAGCGAGTCCTCCACGATGGAGGCCATGGCATGCCCCATGTCGCTCATCAACACATGTCCGCGCGTGAGTTTCGCCGTGTGCAAAGCCTTGAGGGTGTCGGGGACATTCAGACGGTCGAGCGGATTGGCTGCATTGAAAAACAATGCCGAGAGGTTCGCTCCTGAGCCGCCGGCTTTGATTTGGATCGCCTGGTGCCTAGGCACACGCATCGACCACATGCCGCCGCCGGGAAGGGATTCGCTGTAGTTCATTTTTTCAAGGGATGAAGTGGAGGAATGATGGTGCTGGTGAGCGTGAGCTTGCCGACCTTCACGCCCTTGCAGGTCGCGAATACATCGCAGATCTTGCGAAGCGTCATCCCAGGACCTTGCACGAGGATGACTTCCATAATGTGGTCGTTCTCGAGTTGAACTTGAAGCGAGCCGATCACTTCATTGAGGTGCCGGCGCTTGAGGATAGCGAGGTCGGACAGGATGGTGTTTTTTCTCTGGCTGTAGAAAAGAGTGATTGTGCCGGCCATGACGGCGTCGCCTGCGTCCTTGCGGTGCTCGATCAGGCTTTCCGTGATCATCGAGGTGAGGGCTTGTGATCGACTCTCAAAGCCCCTCTGCGCTACCAAGCCATCCAACTCGATCGAAAGATCCCGAGGCAACGAGACGCTGATCCGGGTCACACCATTGGGGACTTTGCCACTCACTTTTGCCGCCGTGCGTTTCATTAATACGAATCTTTATAAATGTAATACTCGATTGGCAAGATTTGTTTCTTTCGTCCCGTCGCGGGATTTCGAAGGTGTGGTGGCTCGTCTGGTATTAGGGCAGGACCGGGAGGTGGCTACAGGTGCCGAACGAGGTCGCTTTTTTCGAAGCGGACTTTGGGGAGTGTGGCGTATTTGTCATCGGCGGAGCGGTAGCCGGCGGCGCAGGCGACGATGGTGTTAAAGCCCTTTGCGGGGAGGTCGAGGATCGCGTCGTATTCGCGCGGGTCGATGCCTTCGAGCGGGCAGGTGTCCACGCCGACGAGTGCGGCGGAGGTCATGAAGTTTCCGAGGGCGATGTAAACCTGGCGGGCGGCCCACTCATTGACCCAAGCCTGGCGGGGACCGGCGATGACATCGGCCATCATCATGTCGCGGTAGAAGCCGAGCGACTCGATGGTTACCGAGCGAACTTCCGCAATGCGGGCGAGATATTTTTCCATGTAGGGAACATCGACTTTGTCCGGAATGGCAAAGACGACGAGGTGCGAAGCGTCTGTAATCTGGGTTTGGTTCCAGGAATGCGGACGCAGCTTGGCCCGGAGGTCGGAATTTGTGACGACAAAGAACTGCCAGGGTTGGAGACCGTAGGATGAGGGAGAGAGGACGAGCGAGTCCTCAAGAGCCTGCCAGACTGGAGTGGGAATGGTTTTGGAGGCGTCGAATTGCTTGGTGGCGTAGCGCCATGCTTGGGCGGCGAGGAGCTGGTCGGTAGTGATGGGATTCATGCGCTGCGATGGGAATGCGGCGGCGGCGTGACATCAAGACTTTTCATAAAAACCCATCACGCGTGGTTCCTTGACAAACTGGCGCATGACGGAATCGTTCATGAGGTAATTGAAGAGATCGGGGGGAATTGTGGGCTCGGTGGCACGGAGTATGGCGGCGGCTTTTCCGAAATCGCCGAGACGCATGGCAACATAGGCCGCACAGAGATCCTCTGTGGTTGTGTGGCCTTGGGAAAGGTAGGAGGGCAGTTGATCGTTTTGGGTTTCACTGAGGGCTTGCAGTGCCAAGGTGGTCAGCATCTCGATGGCGGGGCGATCGGGTTTCGATCCGCGCAGGTTAAGCAGTGCGGCAAAGGCTTTGTTGGTCGTGGAAGTGGATTCGATTTCGGACTCGTTGGACGGAGTGCGGGCATCGACCGCTCGCAGAATGCCCTCGGACATGCCCGACTGATAAAAAAAACGACCCACCATAATGTTTGATCCGGCGAGGACTGCCAGCACACCGCCCAGAGCAACTAATTTCCAATTCCAAGCTGGCGCACTCGGCGATTTGGATGGCAAGTGATCCTTCGAACTCCGGCGGTGGCGGCGTTTATGACTGATGGAGGCACCGATACTTGGGATTTGACCGTCCTCGCGCGGCATGGGAACTGGTTGCCCGTCAAAATTTGCTTCGTCGATGCTGTCAATACGACGGGGTCTTAATATCAATTTTTCGTGGTTGGGATGTGATGTCTGGCCGTTTTCCTCGGCAGGCGGAAGAGATTCGTCAGGCTTATTCATGAGGTGTGATTGAGCATCCCTGAGGCGACATGGAAATTATAGGCTCTCTGGAGACTTTGCTCCAAGCCGAGTGTGGATGTCCAACGAGTCTGTTTGCGAAAGAGGGAGGAATCAACCACCCATCGGTCGGCCCAGATGTCGAGGGCGCGGTCGCGGGTGAGACTGGGCACGGAGGACCGGAGGCGCGGAACGGCGTCCACGATGTGCGAAAAACATTTTACAAGAAGGTGGGGTAGGGGAAGCGTAACACCTCGGCTTTTGCCGACCCGTGCTGCTGTGTTGATAAGCTCGACATCTGTAATGGTATTTTCTGCGGCGATGTAGAACGGACCTGATAAACCGCTCTCCCACGAAGCGCGCACAGCCTCCACGGCATCCTCGGCTGCGATGAAACTATACTCTTTTTTTCTCAGGCCTGGTTTGGCGCGCACCAGACCAGCGGCCATTTTGAAAAGTGGAAGAGTGGCCGTGTCTCTCCCCCCGAGAATCATTGGTGGTCTGAGGACGGTGACCAGCCGCTTTGAGTGCGAGAGCTGGATGGCGCGCTCGAGTTCCAGTTTGGATTTGCCATAAAGCGTGATCGGTGTGTCAACATCGACTTCGCGGCGCGCAGAAACACCTTTTGGCGTTGGACCCCCAGCAGCTTGGGAGGAAACAACAACGACGCGGCATTCCATGGGCAGAGCCTCAAGCACCTTAAGTGTCCAGTCAACATTGACGCTGTGGTAGGCCTCGCGGTCTCTTGCAAAGAGGACGCCTGCTGAGAGCAGTGCGTGTGTCGGCTTGATGTCTCCCCAGGTCGACGGGTCTACGCCCAAAGGAATGATATTTTCTCCTGAGATGCCTTCCGAGGCGATCAATCTGCGAAGTTTATTCCCGTCTCTCACACTGGCGAGGATTCGCGTTCCCGCTTTGGCTTCTGAAACCAGCATGTGGCTTCCCAAAAAACCCGTTGCGCCTGTGAGGAGCAGAGTCTTCATGCAAGACCGCCCGCTAACGGAATCAAGGAGTTGTCCGGGGGGCAGACCCCGTGCCCGCTGGCGCTTGCTGGCGCTGGATTTTATACTTTTCCACAACGCTTCGGCTGTCTGCGTCGGTTTCTGCAAGTTTCAACACATCAGTCAGCATTTCTGTGTAGCGGGCTTGAACCTGTTGTGACTGCTCAACGATAGTTTCGCGCTGTTTGATGAGTTCGCCGAGATTTTTATCCGATTCCACAAGTGATGTGCTCTGGCGGTCGAGGTTCTCGGACTGCCACCTCATGCTGCGTCCGTTTTGGGAGAGGCTACTGATTTGGGCAAAAAGAAAAACGGAGAAGCCAAAGGCGAGGAGCGCGATGGGAATTTGGATGTTTGCTGAGCCGTTTTCCTTGGGGCTCAGATTTGCGTCGATGTATTCGTCCATGGTCTTTGAAGGTTGGGAAGATTAAATGGGTTTTTTAATTGGGTTTTGCCTCGATGCCGTATTTCTTCAAGAGAGTGGCGATCGCTTGGTTTTTGTTCTGAATCTGCAGGGAGGCGAGGTCACGAATCATGGCTGGACCGACTTGGTTGGCCAGCTGGGAAGAGGCATCGATGACTTGTTGCTGGGCTTGGAGTTGCTGTTGCTTGCTTTGGATGGTCAGTTGGTTGGCTTGGATTTCATCCTGCTGCTGTTGGAGCCCCCGCTGTAGGCTCTGGTTGCTCCAGTTGGATACAAGAAACCAGAGGCTGAGTAGAACGGCGATTGAGCAAGAAGCTGTTGATATGAGATTTGAAGGCATGGTGGGGTTGGGAGAGTTAAGACTGCGAAAAAACTCAAATCACCTTAAATCCTACTCTGCGTCAAGACTCAATCCTCTCGAGGCAATTTGCCAAACAGGTTGTGGCGTGCGCTGGGAACAAAAAAATATCGCCATGCCATCGGCATATGGCTACTCGTGATCTACAGACTTTCTACAATTTATGAATCAGCATTCTTCATCCCCGACAATTACCACTTCGGTGGAATCACCCTTCATAAACAGTCTTGGAATGCCTTTTGTGCCCATTCCGAGGTTTTCCACACTCTTCTGCATCTGGCCAACACGATATCGGGATTTTCAGCTTTTTGCGTCAGACAGGAATTTGACTCTGCCAGATCAATCTCCGAACGCAGGGCCAGATCATCCTGTGGTGAATGTCACTTGGAAGGAAGCGTGTGATTTTTGTGATTGGCTCAGCGAAAAGGAACGCGCTGCTGGAAGCCTGCCAGAGGGCGTGGGGTTTCGTCTTCCCAGCGATCTTGAATGGAGTGCTGCGGTGGGTTTGCCCGTCGAGGAAGGAACCCGTCCTGACCTTCGAAGTGGTGTGGCCGACGGTTACCCATGGGGGGCGACTTGGCCGCCGCCGAAGGGTGCTGGAAATTACTCTCAAGAACTTGGAGTGGACGATTTTGAATTTACTTCTCCGGTTGGAAGTTTCCCCGCGAATCACCACGGAATATATGATCTTGGAGGAAATGTGTGGGAATGGTGCAATGATTTCGTCGATCGTTCCCATGATTGCCGCACACTGCGCGGTGCATCGTGGTTCAACGGATACCAAGACCGCATGAAATCCTCGTTTCGCAATGACCTGGGACATCCGGACGCCCGGTTTTCAAGCTTCGGGTTCCGTGTGGCGCTTGGGGCCCCGCTGAAATTCTGAGACGACCCAATTTTATGACAAAACCGACTCGCCTGAGCACAGGATATCAATGAACGTATCCTGCCTCGGAGTCGATAGGAGTTTCTGAACGAGATCCTTGTTGCTGCACAGGCGGGCAATAGTGCCCACGACCCGCAGGTATTCAGAATTCAGGGCTGAAGGAATGCCAGCAACAAAAACAAATCGGACATTTTGCGTTGTGGCATCCGAGGCGAAGCCTTCGGTGGATCGCCCCACCGCCATCACAAGCGATCCAACGGCATCCGTTCTACCGTGAGCAATCATGATGGCGCAACCATCCGCATCGATGGCCGAGGCATTGCGCTCGAGCACGGATTTCTTGAGTCCATCCCATTGAAGGATTCGGGTATCGCCGCTGAGCGAAGCAAGGATTTCGTTGACGGCTGACGGAATCTCTGTGGAGGAGAGCGAGAGGTTGATGTGTCCAGGTTGGAGGATTTGTCGAATAGAGATCATAGGTTGCTACCGGTCCATTTGAGTTTGCGGCGGAGAACCTCTGTGAACGGTCTTTCGGGAAGCATGGCGAGCGGCAAAAATCGATCGCTTTTTTCCAAGCGCAGCGAATCCCCGCCGGACATGGGGAACCAGCTCTGTGCGTCGACTGAAACAAATGCCACCTGTCCCGGCTTGGCGACCTGGATTTCCACGACCGAACTGTCGCTGATCACTACCGATCGGTTTGTAAGAACATGCGGGCAGATGGGGGTGATGACGAAACCTCCTGAGTCAGGCATGAGGATCGGCCCACCGGCGGAGAGCGAATAGGCGGTGGAACCTGTGGGTGTCGCCACGACCAGACCGTCTGCATTGTAATCAGTGAGTGGGATGCCGCCTAAGGTGACACTCATCTGCACGAGCTGTGAGCGCTCGCCGCGGCTTACGACCACATCGTTAAGTGCAAAGAGCGTGCTCTCATCCCCTGAGGTCTGGGTGAGGACAGCTTTAAGCAGGGCGCGGCGGCTTAGGACGTAATCTGCCCTCTGAATGCACTCGACCGCGCGTCGGATTTCACTGGATCCCAGACATGTGAGGAATCCGAGTGCACCGATGTTGATTCCGAAAATAACGGGTAGGTGGCACTTGATTCTCTGGACAACACGAAGAATGGTGCCATCTCCGCCGACCACCACCAGAAGCTCGCAATGCTCGGCGAGCGATGATTCATCGAGGTCCGAGGTCAAACCAGCCAATGGGGCCGTGTTCTTGTGCAGCAGGAAGGGTAAGGCATTGCGCTCGAGTTCAGAAATGATCTCACGCACCACTCCGCCGGCATCCGCTTTTTCGGCATGGGCGATGAGGCCGATCATTTTAAGTGGTGCTGTAAACTCCATCGCATGGATGAAAGCGACATATCGTGATGTGCGGACATGTTTTCTTGAACCCACTAAGCCAAACGGGGGAACCAAAAGCAACGCCAACCTGCGCGCGGCTTTTCCAAGGCACATATTGCGTTCCCTCGCATGCAGGAGGATACTGGACGGCTATGGTGTTTGAATTGGAGTCAAATTACAGTCCGCAGGGCGATCAGGCACGCGCGATCGACGGGCTTACTCGATCACTTTCCGCAGGGAATCTTCACCAAACGCTCCTTGGTGTCACGGGATCGGGCAAGACATTCACTATTGCGAATGTGATTCAGAATTTGGGGCGGCCTACGCTCATCATGTCGCACAACAAGACGCTCGCCGCGCAGCTCTACAGCGAATTCAAGCAGTTCTTCCCACACAATGCAGTCGAGTATTTTGTGAGTTACTTCGACTACTACCAGCCCGAGGCCTACATCCCCCGCTCGGACACTTACATCGAAAAAGACTCCTCGATCAATGAAGAGATCGAGCGCCTCAGGCTCTCTGCCGTGAGTTCCCTATTGACGCGCAGGGACACGATTATCGTGGCCAGCGTTTCGTGTATCTATGGTCTCGCGTCGCCAGAAGATTATCTCCAGATGCTTGTCACGATTCAGCCCGGTCAGCGCATCAGCCGTGAGGAATTCCTGACAAAAATCGTTGAGATGCTCTACGAGCGAAATGACATCGCCTTTGGTCGAGGAAAATTCCGGGTTCGTGGAGATGTGGTGGAGGTTCACCCGGCGCAAAATGATGACGAGGCTGTGAGGGTGGAGTTTTTTGGCGATGAAATCGACAGGATCAGCGTGTTTGACCCGCTGACGGGGCATGCCAGCGCCACGCTTACGACATTCACTCTTTTTCCTGCCAAGCAATTCGTCACCCCTCACGACAAGCTCCGAACCGCGATGGCTGGCATCCGGGGCGAGTTGGAATCGCGCATCGCAGAGTTTGAGAGCCAGAGCAAATTTATCGAGGCCCAGCGCATTCGCATGCGAACGGAGTTCGATCTCGAGATGATGCAGGAGATGGGATTCTGCAACGGCATTGAAAATTACTCTCGGCATCTCACCGGTCGCCCGCCGGGTTCTCGACCTTACACGCTCCTTGATTTTCTTCCCAAAGATCACCTCCTTGTCCTCGACGAGTCCCACGCCACGGTTCCACAGATCGGGGGCATGTATGCGGGAGACCGATCCCGCAAAAGCGTGCTTGTGGAATACGGCTTTCGCCTACCCAGTGCGCTCGACAACCGGCCGCTCAATTTCGGCGAATTCATGGATACGGCAAAGCAGCTCGTCTATGTGAGCGCGACTCCCGGTGGATTTGAAATCAATAACAGTGTTGTCGGCAACACCGCGTGGATTCCTAATGCCGAAAACAAATTTGGTGAAGGTGGCAAGGCGGTGGGATTGAAACACGCCGCTCCGTCCGCTCGGGAACTGGATATCGCAACGCCGGGCGCAAAACTTGTGGTAGAGCAAATCATCCGCCCGACCGGCTTGTTGGATCCGAGGATCACCGTCCGTCCGCTCAGGGCCCAGATCGACGAAACCATCGAACTGTGTCGAGGCCGGATCGAACTCGGCGAGCGGATTCTCATCACCACCCTCACAAAAAAAACAGCTGAGGACCTCGCCGATTATCTGCGAGAAATCGGCCTCCGCGTGCGCTACCTGCACAGCGATATCGATACCATCGAGCGCGTCGAAATCCTGCGCACCCTTCGTGCGGGGGACTGCGACATTCTGGTCGGCATCAATCTACTCCGCGAAGGACTTGATCTTCCCGAAGTGTCGTTGGTTTGCATCCTGGACGCCGACAAGGAAGGCTACCTTCGCAGCCGCACAAGTTTGATCCAAACCGCAGGCCGGGCCGCGAGGCACCTCAATGGCGAAGTCGTTTTGTTTGCGGATACCGTTACCGGCAGCATGCGCGACTTGCTGGATATCACCGAATATCGGCGCACTCGTCAGGAGGCGCACAACAAAGAACACGGCATCACTCCCCGCAGCGTTGTCCGGGCCGTTCAGGAAAGTCTTCATGTGATCGTGAAGGGAGACCAGGTCGAGCAGGGAGTGCTTCGAGAGGACTCCACTGGCTTTGATGCTGGAGAACTCCTCCGCGAACTCGAACGCGATATGGTAGATGCCTCATCGCGCTTGGAGTATGAACGGGCCGCACTTTTGCGTGATCAGATCGCCGAACTCAAAAACGGAACCTCTTCAACAGGCGCTTCACCAATTCGCAAGAAAGCCACCTATGCCAAGGCCAGTCGCAAGAAGCGGGGGTAAATCAGAATGCCTTGCGAAGGTGGCTCGGGAGGATGCCGAGTTGCTCGCGGTATTTGGCAACCGTGCGGCGCGCCACGCCGAGACCATGGTCTGAGAGAAGTTTGACGATATCCTGATCGCTGTAAGGGTTTTTATTATTCTCTTCTTTAACGATCTGGGCGATCGCCTGGCGGACGCTCTCGTTGCTGACACCCTCGCCGTCGCTGTTCGTGTAGCCGTGGGTGAAGAAATACTTCATCTCGAAAATCCCTTGCGGGGTGGAAATGAATTTGCCGGCAGCAGCGCGACTCACCGTCGTTTCGTGAACGCCCACGGAGTCTGCGACCTGGCTCATCGTCATCGGTTTCAGATGCGAGGGGCCCCGCTCCATGAACTCCCGCTGCCGCAGGGCGATCTCGCGCCCGATGTTCAAAATCGTCTGCTGGCGCTGCTGGATGCTTTTAATGAAAAAATTTCCGCCCCTTATCTTGTCTCTCAGGTATTCGCGAACCTCTTTCGAGGATGCCGAAAGCATATCCTTGTAGGAATCGGAAATCCTCAGGCGTGGGATTTCATCGCTGTTCAGGCTCACGGTGTAGTCTTCTCCGTCGTATTCGACAATCACTTCGGGTGTGATCACTTGATTTGTATCTGCTGCGTAGGCGCGACCGGGCATTGGGTCGAGCTTCGAGATCAATTCGGCTGCGTGTTGGATTTCCTTGGGATCGAGATCCAGCGCCTTGGCAATCTCGTTTAACTTCTTGCGGCCGAGTTCATCCAAGTAGTGGCGGACGATCCGCATTTCGGTGGAATATTTTCGCCCCATTTTCTGCAGTTGGAGAAGAAGGCACTCGGCAAGATTCCGTGCGGCAATGCCCGGAGGATCGAATTCCTGCACTTTTGCCAGCACGCGCTCGACATCATCCGGCAGGCAATCCACCTCCGAGGCGATTTCCTGCGTTGTAGATCGTAAATATCCGCCACCATCCAGATTTCCGATAATTTCGACAGCGATGAGAGCGTCCTCTCTCGACCAGGAGGCGGTTTGGAGTTGCTCGAGGAGATGCTCCGAAAGCGTGGCGCTGCGCACTTGAGAATCCAGAAAATGCTGGCGCTTCTCCAACGCTTCACGCGTCCAAGTCTCCCCAGATGAGCGCTGGGTGTAGTATTCGTTCCACTGTTCCTCAATCGGGCTGGCCTGCTCCGGTGTGGTGTCGGCCACTCTTTCTGGAACGAGTTCCTCCAAGGCGGGATTTGCCCGCAGCTCGGTATCCACAAGCTGCTTCAATTCCGCCAAAGGTGCCTGGAGCACATGGAGGCTCTGCTGCATCTGCGGCGACAGCGATTGCTGGAGCGCCATTTTTCCGACCTGTTGCATGCCTGCCATATGTGGTTGAAGATTTGGGCACACTTGCTGCTTCCGCAAGCAAATTCCGCGCCAGTTTTATTTTCAAACCTTGAGTCTATTTTCTAAACTCAACACGCCCCCGTTCGTTTTCGTTAAAAAAGTTCGCGCTGAAGCGCTGGTTGGGCTTTTAACAACTCCGCTTCGATCTCGCTGACGAGGGTCTTGAATTCACAATCCCTGAGCGCGGCGAGGAGTTCCGGAAGGCGAGGGGAGATTTCGAGGGTCGTCCAAGGAGCGGGCAGGGGGAGGTCGTTGTCGAGGCGCACCATCTCACGGTTTGCCGTAATGATGTCGCGATTGGCGAGGATTTTCTCGCGCAGGCGGGGATTTTCGATGAGCGAAGGGTTTTCGAGAATCGCTTGGATCGAACCATGCGAGGTGACCAGCTGCACTGCGGTCTTCCCACCGACTCCGGGAACGCCGGGTATGTTATCCGAGTTGTCGCCCGTGAGAGCCAGCACATCGGCAATTCGCGCGGCCGAGACACCCCATTTTTCCGCAACTTCGGCGGGCCCGAGGAGAGCAAAGCCACCCTCCTTGATGTCGGTTTTATTCGTCGAGTAGATGTGAATGTTTGGATCAACAAGTTGGAGGATGTCCTTGTCGTTGGTTGCTATCACGACATCTGCTCCATCTCTCCGTGCGGCCAGTGCGTAGGAGGCGATGAGGTCATCGGCTTCGGTGTTCGGGAGTTCAACGCCCCGGGTGCCAAGGAGGCAGATGTTTTTTTGAAGCCAATCCTCCTGTGGGCGCAGGTCTTCCGGCATGGAAGAGCGGTTTTGTTTGTAGGCGGGTTGGAGTTCGACTCTGCGCGCTGGCAGGCCTGCATCCCAAACCACAGCCGCGCGATCGGGTCTCACATCGGCCAGCATCTTGCGAATAGCTTTAATGAATCCGTAGATCGCATTTGTTGGCTCTCCACGGGAGTTCTTCAGGCCTCGAATGGCAAAAAACGAGCGGTAGAGATAGTAGTGACCGTCAACAAGGAGCAGGCGCATCAGGGAAGTGCGAATTTCAGCTTGCGATTGTCCCGATTTCAACCGGTTCGACTTTTATGCCGCTTTCCTCAAGCCATGCGATGGATTTTTTGATTTCCTCGCGGGCGCCATCAAGCTCCAAGGAAACCAACCCGATTTCATCCGTTACGCTCGCCTGTCGGATGTTCGTGACCACTTCAAATTTCTTGGACAATTCCCAAAGAATGGGTCGGGTGATCAGGCGGGCCGGAAACATGAGCCACAGGCGAGTTTTTTGCATGACACCATTTTAGCGAAACTATCCGGAGCGCGCCACCTTTATGATGCGGGGAAAAAGCACGCGCACGATTCTTAGGTATTGGAAGAACCCTCAAAAGTTTGTAGAATTTGCTCCTATCTACCTTCCGCCCATGGCCGCTTCCTATCCAGATATCCACGCCCTCACTCACGTTGACGAGTTTCTTGCGGTGGGCAAAGAGTCGAATGCCTCGGACATTCACTTGAGCGTAAATTCCCAGCCGATCTGGCGTCGGTTTGGTCTTCTCGAGCCTATCTGGAGACAGGCCGAGGTTCTTTTGCCGGAGGATACCGAGCGGCTTGTGGCGAGTTTTCTTTCGCCTTCTCAGCAGGAACAAATCGCCAAGCGCGGAGATGTCGATTTCGCCTACGCGACAGCCATCGGGCGCTTCCGTGCAAGCGTCGTGCGTCAGCGGACCGGATACGACTTGGTTTTTCGTATCATCAGCGACCGCGTTCGCTCGATGGATGAACTCGGACTTCCCGAGCCTTTAAAAATGCTCACGGAATTTCACAACGGCCTTGTTCTTGTGACCGGTTCGGTCGGCAGTGGCAAGAGCACGACCCTTGCCGCGCTTGTGGACCAGATCAACCGCTCGCGCCACGACCACATTATCACTCTGGAAGATCCCATTGAATACATCATTCCCTCGGGCAAATGCCATGTCACCCAGCGCGAGGTCCACACCCATACAAAATCCTTCGCCAACGCCCTGCGAGGCGCCTTGCGTGAGGATCCGGATGTCATCATGGTCGGTGAAATGCGCGATCTCGAGACGATCTCCCTGGCCATCACGGCTTCGGAAACCGGACACTTGGTGCTTGGCACCCTGCACACCAGTAACGCCGCTCGAACCCTCGATCGCCTCCTCGATGTCTTCCCTACCGACCAGCGTGACCAGATTCGCATCATGGTCAGCGAGTCGCTCCGGGGCATCATCTCGCAGCAACTCGTCCCTCGGACGGATGGCAACGGCCGCGCACTCGCAATCGAGATTTTGATGAACACTCCTGCCGTCGGAAATGTGATCCGCGAAGGCAAGACCTTCATGCTGCCGGGCATCATTCAAACTGGAAAAAAACTCGGCATGAAGCTCATGGACGACTCGATCGCCGAGCTCTTCCAGGCTGGTATCATCTCCGCCGAAGAAGCCGTCTACCGCTCCGAACAGGAAGCTGATATGAGACGGCTCGTGGGCCTGAAATAATCCAAAATCACAAACTTAAAACTCTCCCAGCCATGCCTTACATCGACCAGTTTTTCCAAGTTCTCATCGATAGTGGCGCATCGGATCTCCACCTCGCCGAGGGGCAATCGCCGAAGGTTCGCCGCCACGGCGAGATCGTTCCAATCCGCGAAGAGGCCCTCACCACCGAGGAAATGAGCTACATGCTGAGCGAAATCTGCTCGCCCGAGCGGTGGCAACGCTTCGAGGAACATGGAGACCTCGATTTCGCCTTTGAGATGAACGAGGACAATCGTTTTCGTTGCAATTATCTCAAGCAAGCCCACGGCTACGGAGCCGTCTTCCGCATCATTCCCACAAAAATCAAAACCCTCGAAGACCTGCGCGTGCCTGAGATCATCAAATCCTTCGGCCACATGCGGGGTGGCATTGTGCTTGTCACAGGTCCGACCGGCTCGGGAAAAAGCACCACACTTGCGGCTCTCATCGACTACATCAATGCCAACTTCTCTCGCCATATCGTAACGATCGAGGAGCCGATCGAATTCGTGCACCGCAATAAGAAAAGCATTATCACACAGCGCGAAGTCCCCGAACACGCAGAATCCTTTCCCATCGGTCTCAAAGCCGCCCTGCGTGAGGATGCGGACATCGTCCTCGTCGGTGAAATGCGTGATCTGGAGACGATTTCGCTTGCTCTCACAGCTGCCGAAACCGGGCTTCTCGTCTTCGGAACCCTTCACACCAATAATGCCCGCAAAACGGTCGACCGTATGATCGATGTCTTCCCGAGCGACCAGCAGGCACAGGTGCGAACCATGCTTGCCGCCTCGCTGCGCGGCGTCATCGCCCAGTTGCTCATGAAAAGACAAGACGGCTCGGGACGCGTCGCCGTGAACGAAATACTTGTCGTCAACAACGCCGTCTCCGCCATCGTGCGCGAAGGTGCGACCCAGAAATTGCAGGATGTCATCGTCGCCGGCAAAAGCCAGGGCATGCAATTCATGGACGACGCCATCTGGGAACAACTCCTCGCCGGAGTCGTCTCCCCTCACGAAGCCTACATGAAAGCCATCGACAAGGCGAGGTTCCAACCCTTCCTCCCCCCGGAAGAAGCTGGCTTTGCCAACGCCGCCGGCGGGGGAGCATAGCAGTCAATCCATGGAATGTTTCCGCAAGCATCGAAAAGCCAAGCCGAGTATCGGGTTTTTACTTGCCGCTGTTCCAGTCCAGTGGTTGATTTTCGCACTCCGTTCCGTGTCCTAACAAAACGCAGACAATTTCATTTTTCTGGGGGTATAGCTCAGTTGGTAGAGCGTCTCGTTCGCAATGAGAAGGCCAGGGGTTCGAATCCCCTTACCTCCACTTCACTTTCACATGCCCGCTCTTCCAGTCACAGACCACCTTCGCACTTGGGTTGAAATAAACCTTGGAGCACTCGTCAGGAATTTGGCTTTCGTGAGGAAGCGTATTGGTCCGGGAGTCGGCATCCTTGCGGTCGTCAAAGCCAATGCCTACGGCCATGGAGTCGCAAATGTGGTCAAGGCTCTGGCCCACGATACCGAGGTCTTTGGCGTGGCCAATATCACCGAGGCGGCAGAGATCACTGCCGCAGGGACCGGTCGTGCCGTGATGATCCTGAGCCCCTGTCTGCCTGCGGAGCGCGAGACGGCCGTGCGCTGTGGGTATATCGTCACGGTATCCACTGCGGCCGAGGCTCTTTGCTACTTGCGGCACGGCAGTCTGAGTGTGAATTTCAAGATTGACACAGGAATGGGGCGTGCAGGCTGTGAACCAGGAATGGCGCAGGAAGAGTTGCGCCTGATACTTGAGATGGATGGGGTTTCTTTACACAGTATTTCAACGCACCTGCCTTCGGCGGACGAAGACGATATTTTTACCTGCGAGCAGTTGCACGCATTTGAAGCTCTTCTTGCAGATTGGAGGAGGTTGCTCTGTGGAACAAAGTTTCATGTGCTCAATAGCGCGGGAATTCTTACCTTTCCCTCGCACAGTCTTGATCTGGTGAGGCCAGGGTTGATCCTCTACGGCATCTCTCCTTTGCCGGAATACTCTACAGAGATCGAGCCTGTGCTGACATGGAAGTCGCGTGTGATTCTTTTGCGTGATTTGCCAACCGGCGCCAGCGTGAGCTATGGGCGTTCCTTTATTGCGAAAAATCCGATTCGCACGGCATTGGTGGCTGTGGGATACGCCGATGGCTTTCCGAGGCAGGTTTCGGGACGCGGGGCTTGCGTTCTGGTGCGCGGAGTCCGATGCCCACTCCTCGGGCGGGTGACGATGGATCAGATCGTGGTCGATGTCTCCAGGGTTCCAGACGCGGCCCTTGGCGACGAAGCCACACTGATCGGCTCCGATGGATCTGCGAAAATCGACATCTCCGAATTAGCTCACCAAGCCGACACAATTCCCTGGGAAATTCTCACGGGCATTGGCCGCCGTGTGGAGCATTTTCAGACTTGAGGCATCAACTGCCCAGATCCTCAGTTGTCAGTGGAAGAAACGAATCGTCAGCGGAAAATGGCAAGCCTTTCCATTGCTTGCTTTGATCGCTCCATTGATTACAAAGGCGATCCACACGACAAATGTTGCCACGGGCAATGCGAGCGGCAAGAGAAGGCAGGATCCGAGTGCCGCCACGATCCCAGAAATGAAAAACCAAATGCTCCAAGAGATTTGAAAATTCAGAACATTTTTTCCCTCTGCATCCAATCCCGAGATTTCATTTTTCTTTAAAAGCCAGATGACCAGTGGCCCAAGAATGTGGCCAAAACCAACAAGGATAATTCCGGTGAGAGCGCTCAGGTGCAGCAGCGTGATCCACTGCCGCACGGTGGCCTCGTTCTCGCTGGGCGGCAAGGACGGCGGTTTCGGTTCTTGAAATTCTTCCATGCTCTAAATCTCACCGAGCCCTACTCTGAAATCAAGCTCTCGCCTGGGTCGTCGCGGCCTAAAAATCGGTTGGAATTGCAAGCCTCCTTCGTCTATGCCTTGAGCGTATGAAATACCTCCCTTCCGCCATTGTTGTCTCCCTGATGCCCCTGATGCTCTGGACCGGCTCACTGCAGGCCCAGTCGCAGGCCGCAGGTCAGGAAAACGAGGCGGCTTATGCGCTTCTCTCAGCTGCCGACTACAAAGCCGCCGCTGCTGCCTACCAAGGCATCATCACAGGATATCCCACCGACATTCTGGTTCAATCGGCCACTGTTCAACTTGGCATTTGTCAGTTTTACCTCGGTGAGTTCGACAAGGCCCTCGCCAGTTTGGAGAAATCCAAGACCGGTCCGGCTCTTGCGCCAGAGCAGGTGGAGTTGATAAGCAACTTAAATGCGCAAATCTTGGCTGCCAAAGCCATGTCCCTGCCTCCGACGGATGCCAACCGCAAGGGAATTTTCGAGCAGGCGATCAAAAGCTACACCGAGTTTATCTCAAAGTATCCGAAGTCCTCCGATCTTGAAGCCGTCAACTACGGCCGTGCTCTTTGCGAATATCAAATCTCCGACTTTGAGAAAGCTGCCACGAATCTCCGCGAGAATATCCAGAAATTTCCAACTACTCCCACGATCGACGGTAGCAAGAATCTTCTCGCAATCACGCTCGCCACGCAGGGAGGCGAGATGCTCTCCAAGGATGGCGGGGACAAAGACAAGGGGCTTGACCTCCTCAAACAGGCCGAAGAACTGCTCCGGGGAATCATCACGGGTAAAAAAGACCTCGCTTTGGTAAACGATGCCAATTTCCAGCTTGGTGAAATCCTTTTCATGAGAGCCGCATTCAGCCCCGAAGCCGATCGCAAGGGCATCTACGAGCAAGCTGCTGGTGCCTACATGGCTGTGCTTCCCAAAGAGGACATCGTCGCCATGCAAGAGGACAAAGTGAAATCCTACGGCCCACAGAAGATCACAGCGCTCCGAGCCAAGAATCTTCCCCTCAAAATCAAGCTCGATAAGGAAAACGAGCGCGAGCTCAAGAAACTCGCCGAGATTAGTGCCAAGCCCGACCAAACTGCGCAGGCCCTCCTCAAGCTCGGAGAGATTTTTTTCAATGCCGGCAAATACAATGAGTCACGAGTGGTCATCACCCATGTCGAACCGTTCCTGACCTCTGATGACGAGAAGATGCGAGCACTCTATTATACGACGATGGGTTATGTCGTTCAAAACGCGATGGATTCCGCCTTGCAGGGTTATGAAAAATTTCAAGGCGCCTACAAAGGCAAGCCTCTTGGCGAGAACCTCCCTTTTCTGATTGGAAACATGATCCTCGCCAAGGGCGACAATGCCGGCTCGATACCGTATTTTGAGGAGTCCATCCAAACATATCCCGCTGGCCGCCTCTCCGGTCTCTCGGTCGCGCAGAAAGCCCAGGCCCAGCTTGGACTCAAGCAATACGATGAAGCCTTGAAGACTTTCCAAGACAGCCTGCAAAAAAATCCATCGCCGGATGTGGGAGTGGTGGCCCAATTTGGTATTGCGAACATCTATCGCGATACCTCCAAGTGGGACGATGCCATCAAGGCCTTCCAAACGACTGTTGAAAAATATCCCAGCACACCACAGGCTACGGAATCCGCTTACTGGGTCGCTGCCTGCACGCAACAGAAGGGCGACAATGCCGGTGCCATTCCACTTTTGGAGAAATTTCTGGCATCGAATGCGGAGAGTCCGCTCGTCCCGCTCGCGACCTTTGTGCTCGGCAACGCCCAGATCGCCTCGGGGCAAAGTGAAGTTGGTGTTGCCAGCCTCGCCAAGGTCGCCGCAGAGTTTCCCGACTCGCCCCCGGCACCTTTCACCTACTTTGCGCGCGCCCAGGTTTTCGCCGCCAAGCAAGATGTCGCCGAGGTCAATAAACTCATGCGCGAGTTTATTGAGAAATATCCCAAGGACGAAAAAATCTACTTTGCCTACAATAGTATCGGGCAAAACGCCTCGACAGCTGGAAAAGTCGATGAGGCCATCGCCACCTGGAAGGAATTTGTGGAGCGCTATCCCGAGGATTCGAAGGCCCCGTCCGCTCTTGTGATCGTATCCGATCTTCAGCGCACCACCGCCGAGCGTCTCGCAACCAACTACACCTCCCTCAACGAAGCTGACCGGGTGAAGTGGAAAGATGCTGTCGATGGATCATCCGCCACCATCGAGGCCCTCTTGACGAAATATCCGCAGAGTGGAGATGTCTCCGCAGCGCTTCAATCCTACCTCGCCAGCCAGCGCCTGCTCATTCGCTCGGAATTGAAGGATGACGCTGCCGTGGAGGCCTCCTTCCAAGCTCAAGCCGAGCAAGCCTCCGATGCCGGAGCTCGTAGCAAGATTCTCTTTGCCCTCTCGGGGTTTATTGCCGAGAAAGACAAACCCCGCGCCCTTGCGAAGATGTCCGAGGCTTACAGCGCGGAGGTTGTCTATGGGCCTAAGGATATCGATGTCTATGGGCTCGCCCTCGTCGATTCAGGTAAGCTCGACGAAGCGCAGGCTCTCTTTGAAAAACTTGCTGCAGATTATCCCGCTCCTGCCGGTGTTGCTCCAAACGCCGCCCCGCCACTCGTTCAAGAGGCGCAGGCGACCTCGATTTTTGGTAAGGGCCGAGTTGCCCAACTGCGTGGACAAACGGTCGAGGCTGGCCAGTTTTTTCAACAGCTCAAGAGCACCTACCCATGGTCACCGAAGGTTCTCGAGGCGGACTACGGTATCGCCCAGTCGCTTCGCTCGCAGAAGAAGTCAGACGAGGCCATGGCGCTCCTTGGAGGCATCATTCGCGCCCAGAACGCCACTGCGGAGCTCCGTGCAAATTCCTTTCTGCTCTACGGGCACATCATGAAGGATAAAATGGCCGCCGAAACCGATCCCAAGAAAAAAGCTGAAAATTGTGGTGCCGCGATCGATTTCTTCATGAAAATTTCGCAGTTTTATTCTGGCGTTCCCATAGCCGCAGCTGAGGGACTCTGGGAAGGTGGGCAGCTCCTCGAGTTGCAGGCCTCCACTCTCACCGAGGAGTCAAAGCCTAAAAAGTCCGAGCAACTCGCCCGCGCAAAAGCGTGCTATGCCCAGCTTGAAAAAGAATTTCCGAGCGATAAGCATGTCGATCAAGCCAAACAGCGACTCCAAGCATTAGGTGGCATGTAGGACTATGCCAACTGCCGCAAAAAAACCTAAATCCCCCAGAAGCAGGCCGTTTTCCGCAAAGATGGCTGCGGAGCTTTTCATCCGGCTGCCTCAAATCTATCCCGATGCCCATTGTGAACTCGTTTACTCGAATCCGTTGGAACTCCTTGTCGCCACTATTCTTTCTGCGCAGTGCACGGACAAGCGGGTAAACATTGTTACTCAAGATCTCTTCAAACGCTGTCGCACTGCCGAAGACTACGCCTCCATACCGCAAGAAGAACTCGAAGCCATCGTCCGCTCCACCGGTTTCTACCGCAACAAGGCCAAAAACCTCCGCGCCATGGGCGCCGCCCTCGTTGCCAAGCACGGCGGTGAAGTGCCGTCCACACTCGAAGCCCTCGCCGCACTCCCCGGTGCCGGCCGCAAAACGGCAAATGTGGTTCTTGGAAATGCCTTCTCTAAAAACGAAGGCGTCGTCGTGGACACCCACGTAGGCCGTCTGTCCCAGCGCCTCGGTCTGACATCATTTCAAGACCCGATTCGCATCGAGCAAGACCTCATCAAACTCTTCCCCCGCGACTCTTGGACCAATCTCAGTCACTGGCTCATCTTCCACGGCCGCCGCCGCTGCCCCGCCCGCAAGCCCGACTGCCCACATTGCGAACTCCAAGATATTTGCCCCTCCGCGCCGAAACTCGTCAGCTGACTCTCAAGGAGGGTTTCATCGATACATTTTTGTCCCGCCGCCCGGGTCGGGAAATCAAAAAATCAAGCTCCTCGCGATAGCGCGGGCTTCGGTGTCAGCGGAAAAAAGTTGCTCTAATGAGGGGTTCTCGACATGCGGGCATTTCTGCAGGACCCCGGTCACCAGATTCCAGATTCCCGGGAATGCGATACGACCCGAGAGGAAGCCGTCCACCGCGACTTCGTTCGCGGCATTCAAGACTGCGGGACGCGTGCCCCCGAGACTTCCCGCCTCGACCGCAAGGTCCAAGGCTGGAAAATCCTGCTTGCGAGGCGCTTCAAATTCGAGACTTCCGAGGGATGCGAAATCCAGCGGTTGGAGGGAGTTCGCGACCCTGTCAGGACAAGTCACGGCGTATTGGATCGGCAAGCACATGTCGGAGTGGCTGAGTTGCGCGAGGATCGAGTGGTCCACGAATTCAACCATCGAGTGCACGATGCTTTGCGGGTGGATGACGACCTCCACGCGTTCCATGCCAATGTTAAAAAGCCAGCGTGCTTCGATCATTTCCAGGGCCTTGTTGAACAAAGTGGCTGAATCCACCGTGATCTTCCGCCCCATGCTCCAAGTGGGGTGCCGCAGCGCCATTTGAGGTGTCACTTGTTGCAGTTCGGCAGCCGGCGTTTTGCGAAATGGCCCTCCCGAGCAGGTGAGAATGAGACGCCTCACGCTGGCAGCGTCCTTTCCCTCGAGGCATTGAAAAATCGCGCTGTGCTCGCTATCCACAGGCAACACGCGCACACCCTTCCTGCGCGCCGCCTCCATGACGATCTCGCCGGCCATGACCAGGATTTCCTTGCTCGCGACCGCGATGTCTTTTCCGGCTTCGATTGCCGCCAGAGCGGGGCGCAGGCCGGCCGTTCCAACGATGGCCAGCAGCACCAGATCGGCCTCCCGCATCGTGGCAAGCTCCACAAGGCGATCAATCCCATCCGGCCCGCTTGAAATGACCGTCTTCGCCTCGGGAAACTCGCGAGCTGCCATGGCGAGGCCCTCAGCATTCGAATGGGCGGACATCCCAACAATGCGCATCCGGTCAGGGATGTCGCGGGCGACCTTGAGGGCGCTCTGACCGATCGATCCGGTAGCTCCAAGAATGACGACATTTCGCATGGCGGTTGAGATTGTCCGAGAGGCGGCGATTTCGCAACGCAGGAGAAAAGCGCTACACGGAATCAATGCCTGCAAACTGGGGCAAGGCACGGACTCTGGTTTCAAACCTTTCTTGGTCGGCAAAGCACATCCCAGGCGGAAATTTTGCCGTCGAACGATTCCATTTTTTGAGCCACTCGGCGGCAAGAATCTCGCGTCCGCGCTCGCGAGCCTTGTCCAGATGAGTGAAGGCGATGGTTGTTTCCTCCTTGTCGCCTGCATTTCGGCCTCGAGCGACACCCCACCCGCCTCCGAGCATGGCCACTCGGGATGCCGTGGAGCAACTGTAGGTGAAAAGCTCAACATCCCGCGAACCGCAAATGGCACGCATCGATTGAAAAGCATCCTCGGTCCATGCGGGAGCACAGGTTTTTCCGGAAAACATATCGTAAAACACAAGATCTGGCGGAGTGGCTTGGGCCAAGAGATCAAGGAAGTCGCCTTCGTGCAGTTCCCACGAAAGGCCTTCGTGCCACTTGGATCTCCAGAGCCCATCTTTTAAAAGCGCCGGTGGTCCGGCATGTCGCAGGTAGGGGAATCGATCATTGTTCTTCAAGGCCAGACGGAGTGAATTCAGATCGTTCTCAAAACTTACAATGTTCATCGGGCGCAGCGATCCTTCGCAGGCAAGTGCCTCGTAGCATTCGACAGCGGCCATGGCATTCGCTGCTGCTCCAAGGCCGACATCCCAGATCACGAGCGGTTCGCCCGCATCCTCGCGCAGTCGCGAGGCAAGGCGGGACTGTTCGATATAAAGACTCCTCGCCTCGTCCATCGGTGGAGTGCGCGCATGCATGATCTCGCCCGAACTCACATGGAGGATACTCGAAAAGCCCTCGATGGCCGTATGGATTTTGTATTCCCCGAGCGTGATAGATCGAGGCGGATTGCGACGCATCGGTGTCACGGGATTGTCCAAATCATCCACCGCCAGCATAGCGCGCCTTTCGTTGTAGAGCGCCAGAAACCTGTCCTCGAGAATGCTCTGCCGAATCTCGGCCATGAGCCTGTGGTAGAAAAAAATATTATGCTGCCCGATCAGTTGCCATCCCAGCGTCTCCTTGCATTTGGTGAGGTGGTGTAGATAGGCGCGGGAATACTTGGCGCAGGTCGGGCAGCCGCAATCGGGATCCAGCGGGTCGTTCGAGGTCTTGTAAATGCCCCGGCGCAGTTGAAGAAAGCCACGCGAGGTGAAGGCCCCGCCGCGCTGCGCGACCTGGGTGGGGATGATACAATCGAACATGTCCACCCCCCGGTGCACGGCTTCAAGGATATCCAGCGGCGTGCCGACCCCCATGAGATAGCGCGGTTTGTTCTCTGGCAGGAGTGCCGCTGTGAATTCGCAGGTGTCTTCGCGCTCGGTTTTTTCTTCGCCCACGGCAAGGCCGCCGATGGCAAAGCCCTCGAACGGCATGGCACAGAGCGCCTCGGCGCTGGCTTGGCGCAGCGATCGATTCAGCGCTCCTTGAACGATCCCGAACATCGCCTGACGGGAGTCGCCCCGCGCCGCCAGACTCCGTGCCGCCCAGCGGTGGGTGAGTTCTATCGCCTGCCGAGCCGTGGCCTCATCCACAGTGGAAGGAACGCATTGGTCGAGGACCATCATGATGTCGCTGCCGATCGCCTTTTGCATTTCGATGCTTAGCTCGGGGCTGAGAAGGATCGTGCGGCCATCGAGGTAACTTTGGAAAGCGGCCCCCGCCTCGCTCATCGAGCGAGAGTGCGGCAGTGAGAAAATCTGGAATCCCCCCGAGTCGGTCAGCACCGAGCGCTCCCAACTCATGAATTTGTGAATGCCTCCGATGCTACGGAAGACCTCCGCGCCCGGACGCAGAAGGAGGTGGTAGGTATTCGCCAGGAGAATCTGCGAGCCGGAGTCATGCAGAAAATCGGGCGTCTGCGCCTTGACCGTGGCGTGGGTGCCCACAGGCATGAACAGCGGGGTGAGAACCTCGTTGTGCAGCGTGCGGAATGTCGCCGCCCGCGCACGCGTGCCAGCGGATGTGGCATCGAGTTGAAAGTGAAGAGAAGTTTGCAAGGTCTGGAATCGAGTGCGCGGATCGGATGCGAAATTCGCCGCAACATAAAGGTTTTTCCGCTCGCCGCAGGGAACCCTCGGGCGTTGACCCCATGGTGCAGAGCTTCCCTGTCCGCGAAGTTTAGGCGTCAGAAAAACTCATATGATGAACGCAAAACCGAAAACTAAAATACGCTCATCCTTGTCGATGGTCATTCCCTGCGGATGCCTCGTCGCCTTGGTTCAGGGTCAACCTCTGGCGCTATGTGTGATGGCGGCATCGGTCTGGGAGCAGGTGTCGAAATTGACAGTCGAGAGGCACCTTTGTCGTTTAAACCGGACGGCGACCGGTGAGTGCGCGCTGGAGCGTGAGTTGATCTGCATGCTCCAGCCCCCCGCCGGCGGGTAGCCCATGCGCGATACGTGTTGTGCGGATATGCAACGGCATGAGGATTTCCGTAAGATAGTTGGTCGTCGCCTCGCCTTCCACATCGGCGCTCAGTGCAAGGATGATTTCTGTCGGGTTTTCTTCGCGGATTCGTATCAGAAGAGGTTGGATTCGGAGCTGAGCGGGGCCTATGTGATCAAGCGGTGCAAGGCGCCCGCCGAGGGCATGGTAAAGTCCCTGAAAGGCGCCACTTCGCTCCAAAGGAAGGATGTCGGTGGATTGCTCGACGATGCAAATCTCCCTTCCCTGCCGCAAGGGCTGGAGGCAGATTTCGCAAAGCTCTGAGATGGCAAAGAAGCCGCATTTTTTGCACGGATGAATCGATGCGGCTGCGGCTGTAATGGTTGCCGCCAGCGGGCCGGGGCGGGCATCCTTGTGCCCCAGGATCCATAGCGCACAACGCTCCGCACTGCGCGGACCAAGCCCGGGTAAGCGGCGCAGTTCGCGGGTGAGTTCATTGAACGGGGCCGGATAGTCGAGCGGCATGTCAGTGTGCGGCGAGACAGCCGTCAACGATTCTCACCAAGCGGTCTCCTCGACGCGCAAGGTTCTCATCGTGGGTCACAACGGCGAGTGTTCGCCCGCCTGCCTTGGAAAGATCGAGTAGTAGGTTGATAATCACCTCGCCGTTTTTGGAGTCGAGATTGCCGGTGGGCTCATCCGCGAAAAGAATCGCTGGGTCGTTGATGAGAGATCTGGCGATGGCGACGCGCTGTTGCTCGCCGCCGCTAAGTTCCGCTGGCAGATGCTCGATGCGTTCGGAGAGGCCCACACGCTCCAGAAGATCGCGCCCACGGGCGGCTTCGGATTTTCCACGGATGAGGGCTGGTAAAAGGACGTTTTCAAGGGCGGTCAACTCCGGCAGAAGGAAGTAGGACTGAAACACAAATCCCATGTGTTTGTTGCGCAATCGGGCCAGTGCATTGCCCGAGAGGCCGTAGAGCGACTGTCCCTCAAACTCCACCGTGCCAGATTCTGGGGTTTCCAGACCTGCCAGGGTGTAGAGAAGCGTGGTTTTTCCGGCTCCGCTGGCCCCGCAGAGGAAGACGGACTCGCCACCAGCGATATCCATATCGACGCCCCGCAGAACCTCGATGGATTCCCCTCCGATGCGGAATGACCTGCGAAGCCCTCTCGCCTTCAGGCGAGGGGTCATGGACGATCGACTATGGGCTGGAACTTTTTACCAACAGCCGGACCCGTGTATTCGCTCAGTGGGCGATAAAGGCGGTTGTCGGCGAGTTGCTCCATAACATGACCTGTCCATCCCGCTGTGCGAGCGATCGCAAAGATCGGCGTGAAAAGATCCGTCGGGATGCCCATGGAATAATAAACAGTGGCGGAGTAAAAATCGACATTCGCATTGAGGCCTTTGCGTTCCTTCATGATCGAAGCGATACGCTCGCTCATGCGAATCCACTTTGGCTCGCCAAGTTGATTGCTGAGCAGGATGGCCATCTCGCGGAGGTGCGGGGCACGCGGATCGAGAACTTTGTAAACCCTGTGTCCGATGCCCATGATTTTTTTCTTCTGCTCGAGCTTCTCCTCGACCCATGCGTCCACTTTGTCCTCGCTGCCTATTTCCTGCAGCATGTGGATAACGCCTTCGTTTGCGCCGCCGTGAAGCGGGCCCTTGAGGGTGCCAATAGCCGAAGTGATGGCGGAATACATGTCTGAAAGGGTGGCGATGGTTACTCGGGCGGAGAATGTTGACGCGTTCATGCCGTGGTCGGCATGGAGAACATAGGCGACATCCAAGGTGCGGGCAGCCTCGGCTGTGGGCTCGGTGCCATTGACCAGATAGAGGAAGTGGGCGGCCTCGCCGAGATCAGTGCGGATAGGTGGGAGGTCAAGACCGTTGCGGGCGCGGTGGAAGTAAGCCGTAATAACGGGAATCTTGGCCGTAATACTAATCGATCGAGTGTAGTTTGCCTCTGGGCTCTCATCCTTTGGACTCGTATCGTAAAGGCCGAGCATCGAAACCGCCGTGCGGATGACATCCATCGGCCCTGCGTCTTTCGGAGCATTTCGGAGAAAATCAATGACCTGCTGAGGCAATTCGCGGGAGGCGCGGAGTTTTTTGCAAAGGGAATCGAGTTGCACGCTGTTAGGCAACTCCCCATGCCAGAGCAGATGGATCGTCTCTTCAAAGCTGGCATTTCCTGCGATTTCATTGATGTCATAGCCAGCGTAAATCAAGATGCCTTCTTGTCCGAGAACATCACTGAGGCTGGTTGAGTTGGCGACGATTCCTTCGAGTCCTTTGGCGATTACTGGCATAAATTTGAGTGTGGTTAAAAACTACACCTGCAACTTTGAACAAGGGGTTTTGAAATGAAAAGCCTTAGTGGGAAAATTCTTTCACGCATTCCAAAAGGCAGAGTCTGCTGCTTGACGCTTTGTCGCGTCTGCGTTTAATTCCGCCCCAAGACATGACACGTAAGGATTTCGCTGTTATCACCGCAACCGCTCTGCTCTTCGCTGGCTGCGCCAACTATGACAAACGCCTGACCAGCACGGCCACCAGCTATTTGGGAACCGATGGGTCCGTCATCTCGCGTTCCGCCGAATCCACACTGGCCGACAGGAATTCCTACTGGGACGGCGATGGAGTGCAGGGACAAGCGTCCATAATCATTGATCTCTCGGATCAGAAGGCTTCTTTTTATAAAGGCTCAAAGCTTGTCGGTGTCTCAGCCATTTCGTCCGGTCGCGAAGGCTTCGGAACCCCAACGGGCTCTTATAAAATAACCCAGAAAAATCCGAACCATGTCTCGAACCTCTATGGCGATTATGTAAATCCGCAAGGTGACGTGCTGGTGAAAAATGTGTCCAAGGGCAAGGATCCCGTGCCAGCAGGTGGCAGCTTTGCTGGATCTCCGATGCCTTATTTCATGAGACTCGGCCGCACAGCTGTTGGTATGCACCAAGGCTTTCTCCCTGGCGTCCCGGACAGTCACGGCTGCATCCGCATGCCGGAACGCATGGTGAAGATTTTCTTTGAAAACGCACCGCCAGGCACACCCGTGAGTATCGTCAATTAGTCGGGAGAGTAGAAGGCACGCACGAGTGCCGTGCAGCGCTCATCGGGAAGAATGCCCGACTGCATCTGGTTCATCACATAGCCGAAGCCTATGCCTCGCTCTCGGTCAGCAAACCCCAGGCTGCCCCCTGCACCGGCGTGGCCAAAGGCGGATGGCGATGGGCCGAGTAGGAAACGACTTTTTTGTCCATCCTTGTCGATGGGATCCATCATGAATCCTGCAGAAAAAGAGAGCTCTCGCTGAAGCACAGGATCGAATCCCTGCGTAAGGCGGGTGGACATCCACTCCAGCGTATCCTTTTTAAAAAAAGCCCGTCCGTCCCAGGTGCCATCCGATGCCAGCATGGCGTAAAATTTGGCAAGGGCCTGTGCGGAGGAAATCCCTCCCATGGAGGGCAGCGATGCCGCGCGAATATCAGGAGCGTTCATAGCCGAGATTCCTGAAATTCCCCTGAGGCTTGAGAAGGCTCGGCGCGTCAGAGACCCAGAGTCGGCAAATGACTTCGCAAAGAGTTCATCACCTGCGCCCGGCTTGCCCCCGCGCGGCGGGAGGATAGTGGCAACGCGGTGGTTGAGTCTCTCTGGAAGACCGATCCATAAATCAATACCGAGGGGGGCGGCAAAAACGCGACGCCAATAGTCGGAAAGGGCCTCCCCACCTGCCAGGCGGCGCAAGATTTCATCCAACACAAAACCAAAGACTCTCGGCCCATAAGCCGGTCCCGCCTCGATGGGTAGAAGTGGCCTTTGCCTCTCTACAGCCCGCACGACGCTGTCACGGTTGAGAATGTTGGCAGAAGTATCATCGAGGGTGCAGAGTCCTGCTCGGTGCGAGAGCACATGGCCCAGCGTGAGAGTCCTTTTTCCAGCCTGTGCAAATTCCGGCCAAAAATCGGCAACGAGCGTGTGAAGATCGGCACCAGCCTCCTGCATCGCATGCAGCGTGCAGGCTACCGCCACGCCTTTTGTGGCTGACCATATGAGCACCATCGTTTCGTTGCGCCATGGCACAGATCGTGCCGCATCGCAGAAGCCGCCGCACATCGAGTCAATTTCTCGCTCACGGCGAAAAACACTCAAGGCGGCTCCGACCTCAAGGCCCTCGCTAAAATTCTTTTCAAAAGCCTGCTGCAACCGACTCACAAGCGGCCTCGAAGCTCGATCAGGTCTGGATCGATCTTGGCGATATCGCGGAATTTACCATCCATGGCAAAGCTTCGCTGGACATAATTGAGAGCCCCATCGAGATCGCCAAGGACGGCGCTGTAGCACGCCAGGTTGTAGAAATAGGTGGCCTCTTCGGCGAGGGACGGCGGTCCGCTGAGGAGAAGGTCCAAGGCCGAACCCGTGCGGCCGCGCTCGTGCAGGCAGAACGCACCGTGGATGTAGCCCGACACCGCTTCCGGATACAGCTCGCGCAGACGATCGCAAATCTGAAGTGAGTCGTCCCATTTGTGACTTTTCATGGTGATGAACAGCCTCAACTGTAGCGCCGACTCGACATCCCTGTCCTCGGGCGGCATGGAGTCAAGCTCCGCCAAGGCATCGACCGGCATATCAAGCTCCAGGTAACCCTGCGCAGCGAGCAGGCACTTTTCAAACGACATACTGCGGAAACTAACGAGCAAACAAGAGGCACCGCCAGCGTTATTTTCCGCTATGTCGTGGGCAGATCATCTGTTATCAGCGAGTCCTTAACCGTGAACGTTTCCGACCTGCGTGAAATATTGCAATATGTGCCTCTCTTCAGGGAGCGTATTTTTGTGGTTGCCGTGGATGGCGAGGTAGCGGGCTCCGAGAACTTCCCAAACATCCTCCTCGACCTCGCCGTGCTTCGTTCCTTGAGCGTGAAAGTGGTCTTGGTCCACGGGGCCAGCCATCAAATTCAATGCCTCGCGGCTGCACGCGGTATTCAGGTCACGAATTCCGACGGCATTGGTCTCACCGATGAACCGACACTCCAAGTCAGCATCGATGCGGCCATACGGCTCACAAATGAAATTATGGAGGGCCTTTCTTCCGTCGATCTGCGCGCCGCTTATCTCAATGCCCTCATCGTCCACCCCGCTGGAATCCTTGGCGGCGTCGATCAACAATACACCGGCAAGGTCGAGCGTGTGGACACGAAAGCCCTTCGGCTTCTCCTCGACGAGGGCATCATCCCAGTCATCCCGCCCCTCGGTTTTGATGGCGAGGGTCGCACCTATCGTGCGAACTCGGACAGTGTCGCCCTCGAGGTGGCAGTGGAACTTGGTGCAGCCAAAATCCTCTACCTTGCCCCAGGTCGTGTTTTTGAAAACTCGGCTCCGCTTCCCCGTCAGCTTTCGGTTTCTGAAACGGAGGATCTCATCAAAAAACGCAAATCCGACTGTCCGGCTGGCCTTCTTTCCAAGCTTGAAAATGGTGCCAAGGCCTGTCGCCAAGGTGTTGCCCGCGCGCATCTGCTCAACGGTGACATGAATGAGGGCCTTCTCAGCGAAGTCTTCAGCCATGAGGGCATAGGAACGATGGTTTACTCGAACGAGTATCAACAAATTCGGCGCATCTTTAAAAAGGATGTCCGCTCCATGATCTCGCTCATCAGGCAGTCTGTGCAGAATGAGGAACTCGTTCGCCGCTCGCGCACCGAGATTCTCGAGTCCATGAGCGACTACTGGCTCATGGAGGTAGACCGCTCTCCCGTGGCCTGCGTGGCCCTGCACCTCTATCCCGAACAATCCGCAGCCGAACTCGCGTGTCTCCATGTGCGCAAAGCTCAGGAAAACCAAGGCTACGGACGCAAGTTGATGGCGTTTGTAGAAAATCTCGCCCGCGAGAAAGGCGTAAAAACACTGTTCGCCCTCTCCACCCAAGCCTACAGCTACCTTCAACAAAAGGGAGGATTCATGGCGGCTGATCCCTCCCTCCTGCCGCCCGAACGACTCCAAAAATACGAAGCCAGTGGGAGAAATTCTGTTGTGCTTGTGAAAAGCCTCCGCCCGTGACCTACACTGCTGCTCTTCTCATCGACGGCTTTGTCATTCTCGTTTACTTCGTCTTGATCGTAGGCATCGGCCTCTACGCTGGGCGTCGGAATGATACCTTGCAGGAATTCGCCCTCGGGGGACACAAAATCCCATGGTGGGCCGTTCTGGCCTCGATCATCGCCGCCGAGACAAGCGCGGCGACATTTCTGGGCACACCGGCTGAGGGTTACAAAACACTCGGCTTCGCCTACGCCCAACTCGCCATAGGAACGATTCTGGCCCGCGTCATTATCGCCTATCTTTTCTTGGCTCCGTATTTTCAGTTCAAGGTCCAGAGCATTTATGAATACCTCACAGTTCGATTCGGCTCGCGCACGAAAAACATGGCGAGCGGGATATTCCTCCTCGGCCGCGTGCTCGGAATCGGTGTGCGACTCTACTTGGGCGGAGTCATTCTGGTCGTCATCTGGAGATATCTTTTTCCCGATGTGCAAATCACGATCTGGACCTATTTCTGGGGTATCGTTTTTGTTACAGCCGTCACAGCCGCCTACACGGCTGTCGGGGGCATCAAGGCCGTTGTGTGGACGGATCTCATTCAAGCCTGCCTCATGTGCGGCGCCGTGGTTTTTGCCATTTTTACCATCCTTCACAGCATCCCCGGTGGTTTGGGCAAAGTGCATGAGATGCTCGACGGACGCGAAGTCGCGATGTTTCAAACCGGGTGGGAGGCGACCAAACCCTTTGGCGAAGCGCTCCGGCAAATGCTGGAGAATCCCTACACTATTCTTGCCGCGATTCTCGGCTCGACATTCCTCACCATGGCAACCCATGGCACCGACCAAGACATGGTGCAACGCATGCTCACAGCGGAGAATATCAATAAAAGCCGTTTTAGTCTCATTGTGAGCGGATTTGCAGATATCCCGATCGTGCTGGCATTCCTCGCCGTAGGAATTCTTCTTTGGGTCTACTACCAAGTCTGCCCCGATCCGGCACTGCCTGCCGCTCACAACGAAATCTTTGCCCACTACATCGTCCATGAGATGCCTGTCGGTATCCGTGGGCTCATCGTCGCAGGGGTTTTTGCAACTATGATGGGGTCCACTTCGGCCGCTCTCAATGCACTTGCGACATCATTTATCCGCGACTTTTATCAGCCCTATTTCAACAAAACATCGACCGATGCTCAGTCGATCCGTGCCGCTCGCACGGCAACTCTCGTTTTCGCTGGGCTCATGATTTTCGTCGCCACTGGAGCCGCCTACGCGGTGCTCGAGACAAACATCACAATCATTCCCCTGGCCCTCGGCGTATTGGGTTATGGCTACGGTGCGCTCCTTGGTATTTTTCTCCTCGGCGTTCTAACTAAGACCCGAGGCCATGATGTCGCAAATGTCCTCGCCATGCTGGCAGGAATTGCTGCCGTCCTTGTTCTGGGGAAAGTCAAAATCCCTGCCATCGATCTGATGGCCCTTCTGAATTGGCAACTGATTCCTGCCGAGTGGAACTTCGGAATTTTGATGCCGATATGGTGGCCGGCCATCTCTTGGCCATATTATGTGTTCATCGGCAGCACAGTCACATTTTTACTCGGCGTGCTCTTCAAATCCCGCCCTGTAGCGGCGCATACCGAAGCACAAACGACTTAGAAATTCCACCTTCGGGATTGCGGCTTGAAGGACAAGCCCACCCGCTTCAGCGGTTGAGGGCAAAGTTGACAGGCACTTCAACCACTCCAGCCATGGCCACGCCCCCTAGGGTGCGGGGTTGGAACCTCCAGCTTTTGACAGCCCGCAGAGCGGCTTGGTCCAACACTCCGTAGCCCGAACTCTTCCCAAGAGTAACAGTCATCGGCACCCCGTCGGCCGAAACCTCCACCCGCACAGTGACTCGGCCTTCCCATCCCGCGCGCCTGGCTGTCTCAGGATAATTCGGAGGCGTATTGAGGGTGACCACGGGTTGAGGAATATTGGCCTTCTTAGACGCCGATACGGACTTCGGGCTTCGCGGGACGGGCTTTTTCTCAGTTCTCTTGAACTCTGGAGTTGGCTGGGCGGCGGCAACTTCCTTGCTCTGGTTTGTTGTGAGAATTTCATCGGCATTCGGAGGTGCTGGTATCTCAGGAGGCGACTCTGGCTCGGGGATTGGCTCGGGGATTGGCTCAAGCAGGGGAGGGGTTTCCTCAATAAGAAAAACTTCCGTTGTTGCTCCGCTCGTGAACTCGATTTTTTGAGGTCCCAAATGCACGAGAAAACTTCTCACCATCACAAAATGCAGCAGCGCTGAAATGCCGAGCAACACAGGGAAAAGCCATGCCCAAAATCCCCGAGCCCAATCCATACCATTGCTTCTCACTCTGTGCTCTCCGTATCCTCCGTGTTTACAATATCAAGGCCTGTTCGCCCCCAGCTGTTCGTGAAACAACTGAAATTGCTGCGCCCCGGCTGTTCGTGCGCGGCTCATGAATTGAAGGAAAATTCCGTAGTCTACCGACTTGTCCCCTCGAAAATGCACAACACGGGTTGCATTTTTTTGGAGTTCGATTTTTAGCAAATTCTCGAACTCGCCGTCGGCCACCAGTCTTTCTGCGATGGAAATCCGGCCTTCACCATCCAGGGATACGATGACCTTCGCTGCATCCGAACTTTCATCGGACGCGGCCTGCGGGAGCGCGAGAGGGACCGATGGAGGCACGAAGCTCGATGTGAGCATGAAAAAAATCAGCAGCAAAAATACAACATCGATCAACGGTGCCATGTCGATCGAGAGCGTGGGGCGTTTCGGACGGCTGAACATAGCGAATCAGGCTACCGAGTTCATATCACGAGCGGCATCTGCCCGAAGCGGCATGGTTTTTCCACTCACCGCGCAAACCGTCGAACAGGTCGGCTGCAGGGCGTCGTCAAGCGCCGTCACAGCCAGTTCCATACGGCGCGCAATTTTGTCCGCGTGACTCTCATAGGCATGGTAGGCAGCCATGCAGGGAATGGCTACCAAGAGTCCAAAGACGGTCGTGAGAAGCGCCTCCCAGATGCCCCCGGCCAAGTCCGAGGGTTTCGGCGCGCCAGCAAGATTCTCGATACTCGCAAAGGCCACCACCATACCCAGCACCGTTCCGAGCAAGCCCACAAGCGGAGAAAGGTGTGCGATCGAGGCGAGGATCCGGAGTCGTTTTTCTACGGACTCCAGCACCAAGCTTCCCGCCCGCTTCACATTGTCCACGCGAACCTTTGCGGGGCGCTCCAGATTCTCCAAATAAACCTGCACGACCCTGGCTACCGGATGTCGACTCGCCCGCGCCATCCGCAAGGCCTCGGCGCTTCGTCCTTCGCTTAACTCCCCAAGCACTCGATCCAGCCAGCGATCCGGTCCGAATCCATACGAAAGGTATACGAGCGCACGCTCCAGAATGACTGCAACACCCACCACCGAGAAGGCCAGTAGCACCCACATCAACTCCCCGCCTCGAATCAAATAGCTCAGTAGTGTCTCCATACGCCTTATCTATAAGCACTCCCGCCCTCAAGCGCCATATCGAAAATGAGACCTATTCTCAAAAAAACTTGTTATTGAGACTCTGTCTCACTAAAAACTCTTCCCTACATGATAAAAAAATATGCGATTCCGCAAAGTGTGACATCTCTGTTTGTCACGACCCTGATGGGCTTAAATACACTTTTGGCTCAAGAGACAGTGGTAAAAATGGAAGAGGTGCAAGTGCGTGCTGACTACGATCGTGAGGTCAGTGGCGCGTTTTTGCCGGATGTCGATGGCACAAAAATCCATGCGGGAAAAAAAACTTCGAGTATCGATTTGGAGCAAATTCCAGAAGTTAGCATGGACAACTACCGGCAGGTTATTTCGAAGACGCCGGGCCTCGTGCTTGCCGAGGAAAGCACACCTCTGCTGAGCATCGGATATCGTGGCTTCGATCCGCATCGGACGCAGTTTTTTCAAGTCCTCGAGGATGGCATTCCGATCCATGCCGACATGGTGGGATATCCCGAGGCCTACTACACACCGCCGCTTGATGCCGTGGAAAGCGTCGAAGTGGTTCGCGGTGGTGCCGCGCTCATGTATGGTCCGCAGCCTGCGGGCGCGATCAATTTTGTGATGAAAAAACCGCCTCTGGAAACGCCGTTCACTCTCGAGTCCACAAACATCCTCGGCAGCTTCGACATGTATTCGAATTTCACCTCCTTCGGCGGCACGCTCGGGAAGTTTGGCTACTACGGCTACTACGATCACCAGCAGACAGACGGCTTCCGTGAAGCGAACAGCGACTTTTTCCTGAACGCCTGGGGGGGCACATTCGCTCTCGATGCCACAGGACCCGTGCGCTGGTATCTGAATGCCACTGCGTATGACGAAACGCACGGCGAACCTGGCGGACTCACACTGGAAGACGGTCCGAACACCGTGAATTACGACACCAACCGCGACGGCACCTCGCGCTTCTACGACCGCATGCGGGTGAGCCGCTATGCCGTTTCGGTGATTAACGAGTGGGATGTTTCAGACCGCACGCTTTTGACCTTCCGCACATGGTTCGACTACTACCTGCGCTTCAGCCGCCGTCAGAACGGGGGAGGCTTCGGCACGCTGCCGACCGGCCCGAAAGCGCAGACCAACCAGATTGAAAACCAGCAATTCTACACCTACGGTGCCGAGCCGCGCATGAGCCATAATTGGGACTGGCTTGGGAATACCCACACCCTCACCGGTGGCATGATGTTCTATTACGACTGGTCTCCGCGCGTGGATGAGACCGGCAACTCGCCCACAGCGATGACCGGTAGCACGGTGAATCAAAGCAACCGCGAGAGCGTTTATTACAGCCTCTTTGCCGAGAATCTTTTCCAGTTCGGCAGCTTCTCCATCACTCCCGGATTCCGACTTGAGAACATCTGGCAAAGCGTGCGCGAACTCGTGAACAAATCCTCTTTCCAGACCGGCAAGCCGCTCCAGGACGAAACGATTTACAATTTCGCCCCGCTCTTCGGACTCGGTCTCGAATACGACTTCACGCCCGAGGTGGCCGTCTACGCCAATGTCTCGCAGGCCTACCGTCCACCGATCTTCACACAGGCCGTGCCGACCTCGCCGAATATCGCTGTCGTTGGCAATCTGCAGGAGAGCAACATCGTGAATTACGAAATCGGCTTCCAAGGCGAACCTGTCGATTGGATCACATGGGACACCAGCTTCTTCCTCATCGACAACTCCGACCAGATTGGCTCGCAGGCGGTGAATGATGGCCAGATCACGACCATCATCCAAAATTCCGGGCGCTCCATTGTCTATGGCTGGGACCTCTACACGGAAGTCGACTTCGTAGGGGCCGCCAATGCCGCTTGGAACAAAGACGGCGGCAAAAGCTGGGTGGACCGCTACGGCTCTATCTCCGCCTACACGGCGCTCACGCTGCAAAAAGGACAATTCATCAATGGTCCGAACGATGGAAAAACCCCGCAGTATCTCTCCGATTATGTCCTCCGCCTCGGCCTCACCTACAACTGGCGCGACCGCATCAAAGCGGCCTTCATGGGCAACTTCATGGGATCCACCTATGCTGCTGACAACAACCCTGCGAGCCGCTTCATCCCCGCCTATAATGTCTGGGACCTCACCGTCGAGGCCAAGGTCTACAAAGACAACGTGAGCGTCATCGCCGGCGTGAACAACGTCTTCAACAAAGACTACTACGCCCGCATCCGCGCTGACGGCATCGACCCTGCCGCGCCCCGCAACTGGTATGCCGGCGTGAAAGTCGAATTCTAAAAATTGTTTAAAAAATCGCTTGCACACGATATCAAGCCTTGTAGATTGAAACTCTTAATCGCGGGGTGGAGCAGCCCGGTAGCTCGTCAGGCTCATAACCTGAAGGTCAGAGGTTCAAATCCTCTCCCCGCAACCAATTTCTTATTAACGTCTTATAAGAAATTTTCCGCCCGAAAAATTCTCTCAAAATCGGGCTCCGTGACAAATCTGTGACAACCCTACTTATCCTCATGGGGTTGAGTAGTTTGGAGTAAGGTTGGTAAATTTGCGCCTTCCATGCACTCCCCTCAGTGATGGATATTTTGGAGTCCAGGCTGGCATATTTCCTCTATGCCAACAGCCGCACAGCCTCTCATTGACACGCTCTCCGGGGATATGCCCGATCTCCTCCGACCAATCAAAGTCCAAAAACGCTGCGCCAGTGCCGGCCCGATCCTTCAGGTTAAATCAGGTTCCGTCACGGTGCCGGTTTACCGCTGTGGGGACGGACGCTTGCCGCGATTCTTCATCGCCTACTACCGAAACGGACAACGCGTGCGGCAGAGTTTTTCGACAA
>Ga0247834_1000939_pt1 | contig 53079 bp, 46 predicted proteins | sample LaCruzMarch2015__8_FD_187118 | JGI IMG/M metagenome (GOLD analysis project Ga0247834, IMG submission 187118) | Freshwater microbial communities from meromictic Lake La Cruz, Castile-La Mancha, Spain - LaCruzMarch2015_12m | ecosystem: Environmental > Aquatic > Freshwater > Lake | place: Spain...
AGAACGACGACACCACCGGGGGCACATGTCCTTTCCAGGTGCTTACGCGCGGGGGATGGGTGGTACTCCCCGGTGGTTGGTCGGCCCCAGGAGATCACACTCCTGAGGCAGAAAACACGTACCGGGGGTTGGGGGGTGAGGTCTCATTGGGGCCGGGCAGTGAAGTCGGATGAGGGTTCTGGGGTGAGGTCTCATCGGGGCCGGGCAGTGAAGTCGGATGGGGGTTTTGGGATGAGGTCTTCGACAGACCCATGGTTCGGCTCCAGGAAACGAGAAATCGGGGAAACGGGGCCTCCCGGTGGTCTGCCTTTTTGCAGCAGGGCCACCGGGAGGCGTGGTTCGGTCAGCTCAGGTGGGGCCGGTGGGTGCGGGCCTGGCGGGCGGCAGGGCACCGACGGTCAGGTACGGCTTCAACCGGGTCAGGGTCTTTGGGCCAAAGCCCTTCACCTGAAGCAGTTGGGTCACCCGCAAGAAGGGCTGCTTGGTCCGCAGGGCCATGATGGCTTTGGCCTTCTTCTCGCCGATGCCGGGCAGGGTGCAGAGCTCCTCCACCGTGGCGGTGTTCAGGTTCACCACCTTGATGGCCTTCTTCGGCGACCCTTCGTCCCGGGTGTCCTCGACAGCGCCGCTGGGGTCGCCGGCGAAGGCCGCCGGGGCGGCGAGGGCCAGCAGCAGGGCCAGGACCAGGTTCTTGAGGGTGGGGTTCATGCCGCCACCTGCTCAGCCTTGGTGGTGACCTGGTCGCTGTTGGCGGCGCCGCGACCGTCGCGGTCGCCGCGACCGTGGGTCGAGCGGTCGATGGGGTCCCGCATGTTCAAGCGGCCGCTGCCCACGGGCAGGGCGGACAGGCGGATGTTCCAGCTGCCGTCCTGGTTCTCGAAGGCCGTGCCCACCCGGGTCCAGATGGACTTCGCCTCCGGGCGGTCCTCCACCATCCAGACCTCCTTGAAGCGGCGGCGGGCCTTGCCCTCGGTGACGGCTTTGCCTTCGCCGCTGGCGTGGCTGTCGGCGGTGCCTTCGCCTTCGCTGCTGCCTTCATTGTTGCCTTCGCCGGCGCCTTCGCTGTCATGGGCGATGGCCTCGGCGCTCTTCTGGGGGCGGCGTTGGGTGGTGGGGGCGGTCTTGGACGTCTTGGTGGTCGTTGTCATCGGCTTCTCCTTCGGCGGGCAAAGGGCCCGCGTCGTGAGACCAGCAAATCCACGGGGCGTGCCTGGTTTGGCGCCGGGGCCCGATGGCCTCGGGGTGCGACGACGACGCTTCGTGCGTTGGGGCTGGTGTCTGGTGAGATGGCTTCCGTTCCACCCGCCATCTGTCGACGAGGAGCGCTTCCCTCGGGGGGTACGTGGAGGCACGGCAGTGAGACGGTCGTAAACTTGCGACGGTGCCCCAAACACCGTTCACTGGGCGCCATGCGGGCAGTGGTGCAGCGGGTCAGTCGGGGCAGTGTGGAGGTCGACGGCCAGGTCGTTGGCGCCATCGACGCGGGCCTGGTGGTGCTGGTTTGCGCCATGGAGGGCGACACCGACGCCGACGTGGCCTGGCTTGCGGCCAAGCTCCCGGCCCTGCGCATCTGGCCCGATGCCGTCGGCGGAACCGGCGGGCCCATGCAGCTGGCCCTGGCGGACTTCGAACCCGCCCGTCGGCAACTGCTCGTCATCAGCCAGTTCACCCTGTCGGCGGACCTCGGCCCCGGCATCAGCAAGGGCAACCGGCCGGCCTTCACCAGGGCCATGGCCCCCGGTCCGGCCGAAGCCATGGTTGCCGACCTGATGACCCGGTTGGCCGGGGCCGGTTGCGTGGTCGCCGGTGGCCGCTTCGGCGCCCATATGGCGGTGTCCCTGGTGAACGACGGCCCCGTCACCCTCTGGCTCGACACCCGCCGCCGACCAACCTCCACCTCCACCGACCCGACCTCCACCGACCCGACCCAGAAGGGAGGTGCCTGATGGGCACCCCGGACTTTGCAGAAACCCTCACCCGGGCCGCCGCTCGCTGCGGGGTGGTGGTGCCTCCGGCGGTCATCGCCGGCTGCGCCACCCACTACGCCCTGCTCGTGAAGTGGAACGCCACCCACAACCTGACCCGGGTGGTGGACGCCGAAGACGCCGCCCTCAAGCACTACCTCGATTGCGCGATTCCCCTGTTGCAGGCCCTCGAGGCCGGTGAGGGTCCCCCCGAGGCTTTCGCCGACATCGGGGCCGGCGGTGGCTTTCCCGGGTTGGTGGCCGCCCTGGTCTGGCCGACGGCGAAGGCGACGTTGGTGGAACCTGCCCGCAAACGGCAGAGCTTCCTGCAGGTGGCGGCCTCGGCCATGGGGCTGAAGGTGTCGGTGGTGGGGCCGACGGTGACCCCGGCGGGGACGTCGACCCTGACGGCGCCGTTGGTGCTGTCGCGGGCCACGTTCTCCGCTGGCGAGCGCCAGACCCTGTGGCCGTATGTGGCGCCGGGGGGTGCTCTGTGGGCCTGGACGACCCCCCACGAGCTCCCCACGTGGCTCCAAGAGAGCGCCACGTGGCCCGGCGCGTCTGCCACGGAGCGGCCGTACCTGCTCGATGGCGTTGATCGCCGGCTGCTCGTGGTGAAACGGGCTATTTCCAGTGGCTGAAACGGCTGCGCGCCCGGTCAATCCCGGAGAATTGCGGGCGCCGGTTGGCCTCCAGGGGGCCGTCGAGGGCACGGCGCGGCCTGCGGGGACGCCCTGTGGGGTATGTGGGGAACCTGTGGGGTTTCACGTGGAACATACCCCGGGTGAAGGCCATTGGAGTGAATAAAATCAATGGCTTATGGTGACTTTCGAGAGTCGACGTGAGCGTGGCACACCGGTCGATTTCAGGGTGCACCAGCCCGTCACCACCGAAGTTTCACGTGGAACAGTCGTTTGATGTCGGCGGCCCGGGCGAATGACCGGACGGGGAGCCCCAGGGGTCAGACCGGTCACCGGCCAGAACCGGATCGGGCCCACCACGGGCCACAGTGGGAGGTTCCACGTGGAACAATGCCGCCGGTTGTGAGCAATCCGGTGGACAACGGACCGGGTCCATGCGACGAAACGGGCCCCTTCCAGGAGTGAAAAGCGGGGGACAAGCCCGCCGACCCGTCTGCCCACCATCAGAAATTCCGGCTCCCCCTCGCCCTTCAGGGAGAGGGGGCCAGGGGGTGAGGTCATAGCGACCGTCTGACCCAAGCCGACTGACCTCACCCCCGGCGCTTCGCGCCGACCCCTCTCCCTGAAGGGCGAGGGGTGACCCAGAATCCGAACCCGAACCGATCAGGAGTCTTGATGACACGCGCTCGAGTGGTCGCCGTCGCCAACCAGAAGGGCGGGGTGGGCAAGACCACCACCTCCGTCAACCTCGCGGCCTCATTGGCGGCCCAGAAGAAGCGGGTCCTGTTGGTGGACATGGACCCCCAGGGGAATGCCTGCAGCGGCCTCGGCGTCTTCGCCGCCCCTGAAGAGCGGACCCTCTACCATGTGCTTTTGAGCCAGGCCGAGATGGCGGATGTGTGGCGGGAGACGGCGGTGCCCGGGCTCTTCTTGACCCCCTCCAACACCCAGCTGAGCGGCGCCGAAGTCGAACTCGTCAGCGAGATGGCCCGGGAGACCCGCCTCAAGCGGTCCCTCAACAAGGTCCTCGACCGCTTCGACGTCATCTTGTTGGACTGCCCGCCGTCCCTCGGCATCTTGACGGTCAACGCCCTCACGGCGGCGGACGGCGTCTTGATTCCCCTGCAGTGCGAGTACTACGCCCTCGAGGGGCTCTCCCACCTGATGAAGACCATCGACCTCATCCGGGGCAACCTCAATGAGAAGCTGGAGCTCGACGGCATCCTTTTGACCATGTTCGACGCCCGCAACAACCTGGCCCACCAGGTGGTCGAAGAGGTCCGTCAACACCTGCCCGGCAAGGTCTGCGAGACCATCATCCCCCGCAACGTCCGCCTGTCGGAGGCCCCGAGCCACGGCAAGCCGGGCATTTTGTACGACGTCGGCTCCCGCGGCGTGCAGGCCTACATCGCCCTCGCCGAAGAACTCGCCAAGCGCTGGAACCTCCAGCCGGCGGCGTCGGCGTCGGCCCCCCAGGCCTGAGCGCTCCTCTTCAGCCTTCCGTCTTCTTCGGCGCCAGCCGAAGAAGCATCAGAACTTCTCGTTTCTGCTTTCTTTCTGCCTGCCCGTTGGAGTGAACGTCATGGATATGAACACCGAAAAGCGTCGTGGTCTGGGTCGTGGGTTGTCGGCGTTGATTCCCCCCAAGCCCGGTTCCGACGAGCCCATCAGCACCGGCAAGGGCCTGCTGCAATTGCCCGTCGAACAGATTCTCCCCGGCGACAGCCAGCCCCGGCAGAAGTTCGATGATGTGGCGTTGTCGGAGTTGGCGGAGTCCATCCGGGCCCACGGCATCATCCAGCCCATCGTGGTCCGGCAGCGGCCCCTGGCCCCCAACGCCAGTGCGTCGTCGCCCCTGCAGTACGAGATCATCGCCGGCGAACGCCGTTGGCGGGCCGCCCAGAAGGCCGGGCTGAAGTCCGTCCCCGCCGTGGTCTCCGAAGCCGCCGAGGTCGACACCCTGACCCTGGCCCTGGTGGAAAACCTCCAGCGCGAGGACCTGAACCCCATCGAAGAGGCCGAGGCCTTTCACCGCCTCCACGAGACCATGGGCTACACCCAGCAGGAAATCGCCGAAGCCGTGGGCAAGGACCGCACGACGGTGGCCAACAGCCTGCGCCTGTTGAAGCTGCCGGCGACGGTCCGCCAGCAGGTGTTGTCGGGGGAGCTCAGCATGGGCCACGCCCGGGCCCTCCTCGCCCTGGACAGCACCGAAGAAATCGAGAAGCTCGGTCGCGAAGTCGTGGCCCGCAAATGGAGCGTGCGCCAGACCGAGAAGGCCGCCCAGCCGGCGTCGCCGCGGAGCCGCAAGACCTCCAGCCGGGAGAGTGAGTCTGAGCGCGACGTGCGCCAGCGCCTGCAGCGGGCCCTCGGCACCAAGGTCGAGCTCAAGCAGAAGGCGGGGAAGGGCACGTTGATGGTGCACTTCAACAGCTTTGCCGAGCTCGACTCCCTGCTGGCCCGCTTCGGCGCCTGAGCCGACCTGGCCCCCGACCTGACCTGAGCTGTCTCAGACCTGACCAGATGCCTTGAGTTGGGGCCGTCGTCGTCGTATCGGCGACGTCGGAACCTGCTCGACCTGCTCGACCTGCTCGACCTGCTCGACCGCTCGACCCGAACCAGACTCGACACCGAGTCGACTGATTGTGGAGACAGAACCATGGCCCTGATGCGCAAGGAAGATTCGGCTCAATCCCAGGGTGGCCTGGGCATTGGCGCCCCCCACACCATCCTCGGCGCCGAGGCGGCCTTTGACGGCAAGCTGGTGTTTCAGGGCAGCGTTCGCATCGAGGGCAAGTTCACGGGCGAAATCGTCACCGACGATGTGTTGCTCGTGACAGAGACCGCCGAGGTCATCGCCTCGGTCACCGTCGGGACCCTGGTGTTGAACGGCACCCTGCGCGGCAACGTGAAGGCCCGGCGGGTGGTGGAGTTGCAGGCGCCAGCCCGCCTCTACGGCGACATCGAGACCCCGAGCCTCATCATCCACGCCGGCGTGATGTTCGAGGGCCACTGCAAGATGGACGCATTGTCGACGGCACCGAAGCCCGAGATCTTGAAGTCCGAGAAGAAGCCCAGCTGAGCCGGGCTTCAGGCATTGATGTCTCTTGAAGAGCCCGGGTCATCCCGGGCTTTTCTGTTGCCGGGCTTCTCTGTTGCCGGGCTTCTCTGTTGCCGGTGGCTTCTCCGGCTCCTTCCCCCAGCGGGGGAAGGCTGGGATGGGGGCAGCCCGGGACCCGGCTTTTTGTCGGACTCGGGGTCGGGCTACACCGTGGCCATGAAGCCCACCCCCCTTCCGAAAGATCCCTGGTGGGGCAGGGGTATTGCGGCTGCTGATGTCTTGCCGTCGGCGGCGACGTCGACGATCGAGCCTCGAAGAGAAACCCGCTTTGGGGTTTGTCGCCGAGTCGAGTCTCTTGAGGGGCGGGCGGGGAAACCTCCCCGCCATGGTACTGCCCCATGACCACCGAACCCGACGGCGCCCCCATCCAGGATGACCCCCCTCCGGTCCTCCGTCTGCGGGTCGAGACCCTGTCACTTCCCCCATTTCAACCCGGCTCCGAACGGGCGCCAACCGTTGAGGCCCTCGCCGACGCCGTCGACGACGACAGCGGGCTTGTGACCAGCGTCGACTTCGGCGGCCGGGCCCGGGCCCATCTGGTCCGCGGCGTCACGGTGGTCATCGACACCAGTGAGCCTTTTGTCTTTGGTCGTCGCGCGGCAGCCTCCGTGTTTCTGAGCCTTGATTTCATCAGCCTGAAACACGCGTTGTTGGGGTCTGGCAACGACGGGCTCGCGTTGACGGACAACGGCTCGGTCAACGGCACCTTTGTCAACGGCGACGCCATCCGCCGGATTCGTTTGCGGCACGGTGACGTCGTTCACTTCGAGGCACGGGGGAATCCCACGCGCCTGATGTTTCGCGTGCTCCTCGAAGAACGCCCGGTCATCGACGGTGCCTGCCGCCACGACGGCTGGATCATCCTCGACGGCGCCCGCACGGTGGCCGATTGCCACCACCGGGCCTTTCGCCGGGTGGACGCCGAGACCATCGAAACCGGCACGGCGGTGGCCACAGGCCCGGCCGAGCGGCTCGCCAATCTCGAGCACGTGCCACCGCCGACGGGCTTTCACATCACGGTCGACGGCGCGGGCATCCCGGCGGGTCGCCTGCGGGAGATGCTTCGCAGCGGGAAGGCCGAAGGCGACCTCAAAGCCGCCCTCGACTCCGTGGCCGACACCGACACCGTCGACGTCGACGGCCGCGTCTTTCGCTGGACTGGCAATCACGGTGTGCCCATCGCCCTGTCCCGGAGCGAACGGGAAGCCGTCGCCGCCGCTGTCGCCGGCCTGCTGCCCCGGCTGGTCCAGCAGCATCAAGCCCTGGTGGCGGAACTCGAGCTGCTGGGAGCCGACGATCTGGCGGCTGTCCCCCTCTTCACGGCCTCGGTCGGAGCATGATTTCGATACATTCAGATCTCTGGAATCGTCATCGACCACCCGCCAAGAAACACTTCCATGATTTTGCTTTTGAAGAAATGACGATGACGGTCCAACGGGAGACGATCCCCTCATGAATGAGCCCGCCCTTCGCGTTCGTGCCCCGAGCTTCAGCCCCCGCTTCACGGCCACGACGACGCTGGAGCGGCGGTTGTCGTCGACGCTGTGGTCATGGCGCGGGGCCAGCTGGTCGGGCTTCATCGATTTCCGCGAGCCCGGCATCTACATGACCCACTGGGGCTACGGCGAATGGCGCCTGGAGGGCACCACCGACCGCGTGGTGATGCTGCGCAACGGCTACGACCCGTTCCAGTTCGAGCTCACCTTCGACGACGAGCTCCTGTCGTTTCGCTGCACGCGCACGAACCACAGCGACCGACCCGTGGGGGACCTGCTCTTCGACTACGCCACCCAGGCGCCGCCAGCCCCCTTCTGGCGCTGACTGGTCGCGGCATGCGTCGATCCCTGGTGTCGGTCCCCGGCCCGGCTGGAGCCGCAGGCATATGATGCGCCATGCAGCGCACGCGGTACGGGCACGACTTGATCAAGGCGATTCTCGCCGCCACCCTCGGGGCCAGCCTCGGCGGCTGTGACACGGCGACCACGATGCCGGTGACCACGATGCCCGTGACCACCCCGGCAACCGTCACGCCGGCAATCCCGGTGGGCACGCCATCGCCACCGCTGATGCCCGCTCCAGCACCCACCAACACCGTGAGCGCCGCCACGGAGCCGCCCGTGCCAGCGTTCGTCGGCGACACCCACGTTGCCTGTGAGCAGCGTGGGCTGTCCCTGCCGGACCTCAAGCTCGCGACGGCGGTGGACTACATCGAGGAGAATCAGCCAATGGCCGGGCCAGGTGGCAGGCGGTACGGCGCACGGCGGGCCACGGGCACGCGATGCAAGACGAAGAACCCCGCCACCTGTGAGAAAAAGCTGGCCTCCCTGGCAGCGAAGCGGCCCGAATGGCCACGCCCCGACACGAGGTGGTTGACCACACAGGCGGGCATCGCGAAGGCGACCACCCTGCGCGCGCTCCTCGGCCCGATCGACACCGCCACCGAGGCCTATCTCCTGCTTGGGAGCGAATGGGGCGGTGTTGATTGCGCTGCACGCGTCCACAAGGATGGCTTTGTCCTGCGCGGCAACCGCATGGTGACCGACTGCCCCATCGTCACCGAGACCGCCGACGTGCTGGTCCGCGGCGATGGGCGTACCGAGGTGCTCGCGGTGCTCGCGACCCACACCTCGGGAGCTTGCGCCGGGCGTCGGGCGCCCCAGGTGGTGGAGCACACACCCGGGTCACGCGCACCGACTTCAAAAGCAGCGGCCTGGGTTGCTGACGTTGCCCGACTCGAAGCGGAGGCGGTGTTCGCGTTCGCGCAGCTTCACCGCGAGCTCGTCGCCCTCGACGCACCACCTCGGCTGCTGGCGCAGGTGAAGCGTGCCATCGCCGATGAGGTGCGGCACGCCCGCGATACCAGCGCCCTCACGGTGGCCCTCGGGGGGGAGGCCCCCAGGGTGGTGGCGGCAGAGATCCCGTTGCGCAGTGTCGCCGCCATCGCGTTCGACAACGTCGTCGAAGGCTGTGTGCGCGAGACGTGGGGAGCGCTGGTCGCCTCGGTCCAGGCGCAGCGGGCCAAGACGCCGGCGCTGCGGGCGCTCTTTGCGCAGATCGCGGCGGATGAGACCGCCCACGCTGGGCTCGCCATCGAGCTCCATGATTGGCTCAGGACCCGGGCAGGCGCCCCGACAGACCAGGAACTCGAGGGGGCTCGCCGCGAGGCAACGGCGTCCCTTCGCCGCGAGGTGGAGGCCGCCGCCCCCGTCGATGACGATGGCCTCCTCGGCTTGCCGACGAAGGCCGAGACCCGTGACCTGTTCACGAACCTCTTCGCCGCCCTGTCGAACGCTTCATCAGGGTCAGGCCTTCGTTGCTGACGCCCGGTTCTGCTTCAGCACGTCCAGGTAGGCCTTCTTCTGCGCCGGTCCGTAGCCGAGGATGGCCCCCGGGCAGCGTTTTTGGATGAGCGTCATCAATCCCACCGAATCGTCGCGGTTGGCGCTGAGGGAAGTCTCCTCGCCGTTTCTGAGATAGAGGCGGACCCCGTTGCTCTTGCCGACGGTCAGGTGGGCCCAGGCCAGCATCGACGTGTCGCCACTCTCAAACATTGTGTAGAGCTTCGACGACGTCGCCGGCCACAAGCTCCGGCCGACGCTCAGCGATGCCCACGACGCGAACAGACAGACGAGCCCCATGGCGAGCATGAAGGCGGCCTGACTCCAGTTCTTGCTGCGAATGGGCATGATGATGGCGCCCAGCACCCCAAGCCCCATCAAGAACACCACAGCTGAAATGACGAAGCTGCCAATGGCCGTCGCCTTGATGCGCTTCTCCAACAATCCGAGTCCCGTCGCTGCCGTCGCTGTCGTCGCTGCCATTGCTGCCTCCATGTGCGTCAGACGGGCAGGGTCCAACCAGACCCCGGGTCGGTGTCGTGACCGCAGCACATGTGTGACAGCCCGTCGGCTCAGCGGCCGCTGGCCGTGCCGCTGGCCTCGATGACCAGATGCCCATCAGCTGTTCGTTCATCGATCCCGACAACAACGCCGTGTGCGACTGACGGCACCATCAGGTGCGCAGGTCCCACTCCTCGTCATCCACCACCCTCGCCGCAGCCTCGGCTGCTGCCGCCCGTATCGTGGCCGTGGAGTCCAGCGTCTGGCCCCCATCGTCGATGCTGGACAGCTCGAAGGGCACGCCGTCCACGCGATGGGCCACCAGCCAGAGCTTCCCGTGCCGCGCAGGGTCCACGCACCGCAGGCACCACTCGAGCACGTCGTCGTCGCCGGCCTCCGGCGGCGTGAGCAGCGCCGTCGTGATCTGCTGCAGTTCCCCCAGCGTGTGCACCGCCGCTGTGCCCGCCGGCAGCGGTGGCCCCGATCCGGCCCACAGCGACGTCGACACGTCGCCCACGATGGAGAAGCGCAACGGCGCGCCCCACACCGCCAATGCTGCCGAGGCCCAGGCCACCGCAGGATTGCTGACATTGTGGGGACCGCGGGCTTCGAGGATGGCGCCCCCGCTGCCGACCTCGACGGTGGCCTCGTGGCCCTCGTGGTCCACGTGAAACAGGTAGCAGGAGCCCGCCAGGGCCCGCGGGGCGCGGGTGGCGACGCAATGGTCCATGTCGACGCCCTCCTTGAGGATGTCGCCAATGGTGGCGAGGAAGCGCACGCCGCGGGCCCGGGGCAGGGGGATGGGCGGCTCGATGGTCTGGGCGTGGAGCTTCAACACGTGCTGCAGGGCGTGCATCGCTTCTTCCAGCAGGTCCTGGAAACGCACCCGACGGTCGAGGGCTGTCCGCAAGCGATCCATCGGCACCACACTCAAGACCTCGGCGAGGCGCACGGCGGGCGGGTCGCGACCAAAGACGACGCGGTCAAACTCTCCCTCGTCGATGAGCACCAGGGCGGTGCCGAGCTCCGCCGCCGTGGCCCGCAAGATGGCCTCCTGCAAGGCGTCGTCGACGGGAGGCCCGGGGATGTGGGGATGCCGGTTGCCAAGGCAGCCGAGGACCTCGAGGTGCTGCACCGAGGGCAGGGGCGCGTCGATGGGCACCCGACGCAACCCCCAGAGGGCATCGGCGCTGGCCTCGTCGCCAAACTGCGCCAGGGTCCGGTTGACCGAACGCTGGACGCTGCCCGGGGCACAGTAGAGCTCACGCCAGCGGGAGAGCCGGTCGGCCCAGACCTCGGTGCGCTCCGGCGCGCTGGCGTCGGTGAGGTCGTCGTCTTCGATGCGGCTGACGGCAATGGCGGCGGGGGCGAAGCGCGTGATGTCCTGCAGCAGGTGGTGGTTGGCGACGACGCCACGACAACACACCAGGGGTGTGCGCTGAATGACGTCGACGGCGGTGAAGGCCTCGTCGGCGATGGGATTCTTCTGTCGGGCGGCCACGATGAGGGCGTCCATCAGGTAGCCCTCAATGGCATCCTGGGACAGCCGCCCCACGCCGAGGCCGTCGTCGACGATCGGGACCACTTCCCCCAGCCCTCGACGAGACGCCGCCAGTCGGGTGGACCTTGAGCCCGGCCGCGTCAGGAAGAAGTCGTGATGGCGGGCGTCGACGGTGATGGTGATGCCCGCCCGGCGAAAGATCGCGCGGGAGCCATCCAGATGACAGTCGATGTCGTCGTCTTCGCTCATCCGTCGACCACGCAGCGAAAGCCGACGTCGACAGCGGGCTCGTCTTCCCAGGATCGATGGCTGAAGCGACCGGGCGTGGCGGGGTTCGCCCGGTCGGGTCCACCCCGCACCACGTGGCCCGTGCGATGACGCGACGCCGTCCACTCCCACACCACCCCGGCGCCGGCGAGGTCAAAGCCCAGGGTGCGGATGCTCTCGGTCCACTCCCCCTGCAACGGCAGGCGCTTGTTGGCCCAGCGGGCGTAGGCGCGGGCATCCTCGATGGACACCCCCGTCACCGGCTGGAAGCGCAGCCCCTCGGGGACCACCAACGACGACGATGCTGACGACGGCGCTGACGACGACCACGATGGCGGCGCCGGGTGTCCGGTGGCCACCACGAAGCGCAGATAGTCGTCCTGGGTGACGGGGGCGGCGTCGATGCGCAAACGCGGGGCCACCCGGCACATCAAGCGCTCGTCGCCCGGCCAGGCCTCGGGGGCCGGCAGCACCGGCTGATAGTCCTCGGTGGGTTCTTCCCAATGGTCGGCGTCATCGGCGGGAGCCATGGGCCGAGCCTAGCCGACGTCGACCGCGGCCGGGCGCGCCCCCGATCGAAACGAACACCGTCGACGACGATCTCGCTCTGCCGGCCCCATCAAAGGCGCTGTCAGTGCCGGTGGCGATGGTGGACGTCGGGGGTGTGGGCGTGGGTGTGCACCAGGGGCTGATGGCGATGACGATGGGTATGGGTCACGCCCTCCCCGCCGCTCCTGTCGCCGTCACCGTCGACGACGTCGTCGTGGGCATGCTGGTGATGGGCGTCATGGCTGTGCCGCTGGCGCGGTTGATCAAGCGCTCCGCGCGTGGTCAACCGCGCGCTGCTCGAGGACGTGCGCGATCCAACCCGCTGAACGCCCAAGCGCGAAGAGCGCCGAGGCGGCACCCGGCGGCAATTCGAAGGCGCGGCACATGGCGACGAGTGCCAGCTCCACCGACGGCGCGGCGTTTTCGGTGCCCAACAACGTGTGCATCGCACCGATCAGGGCCCGCGCGGTGCCTGCCCCCTCGCCGGTGGCGACGCGGGGCAGCTCGAGGAGCACGGCGGCGCGCGGGTCGCCCTCCGGGGAGAGCGCGTGGGAGAAGCCGGGCACGCTTTCCGCCTGGCGGAGACGCTCCTGGACGATGTCGACAGCGCGGGCAGGTGTACCGATGACGTCGAGCAGGGCCTCGATGCGGTCGAACGCCCCTCCGTGGCGCGGTCCCGAGAGCGTGGCCAGGCCGGCCTGCAGGCAGGCGGTGAGGTCTGCTCCAGTGGAGGCCGCCATGCGGGCCGCGCACGTCGATGGGTTCAGCGCATGGTCGGCGATGACGACCAGCGCCCGTTCGATGGCGACCACAGCGTCGGCGGCAGGTTCGCGGCTCGTGAGAGCATAGGCCGCGGCCACGGCGATGCCGTCGTCGCGCCAGGCGGCGTAGTGGTGACGACGGGAATCGGTGCTGAGCGCGAAACTGGCGGCCATTTGCCTGACGATGGCGCGCGCCCGACGCAGCTCGAGCTCGCGCGGTCCCTCGAAGCCAGGCGCTTGCCGACGGAGCAGGAACACCACGGCCTCGAGGGCCGCCATCAGCTGGCCGTGCTCGACAAGGCCGACGAGCCTTCTCGGGTCGAAGGCATCCGGCTTGTCGGTCTTGTCGGTCTTGTCGGCCTTGTCGGCCTGCTGGCGAAAATCGGGTCGCGCCTCTTGCGGCAGCCGCCCGGTCCACAACAACACTGCGGTGGCCTCGAATGTGGTGCCCTGGCGCGCGAGGTCGACGGCGGCGTGGCCGTGGTACAGGGGGCCGCGCCGGGGATCGATGACGGTGATGTTCGTGTCGAACTCGGGAGCCCCGGGCCGCAGGGCCGCGGCGGCCCCGGTGTGACCGGAGCGCGCCTCGATGCGCAATTTGTGGCGGGACAGCTCGCTGCGCGCATAGGCCTTCTGCCGTTGGCCCGGGACGCTCATGGAGGTGAGCAGACCGCGGGCGGCGTAGGCGTACAGCGTCGCCTTTTGGACCCCGAGGAAGTCCGCAGCTTCGGTGGCGTTGAGGTGGTCTGCGCTCATGGACCCGATTCTGGCTGAGATGGATTCAGCTTTCAATGTTGATCAACATGGATCAACTCGATCGAGGAGCTCGGGGCTGAGCGGCGACGGGGGCGTCGCGGTTCAGTTCCGGCGGCGGTTCAGGTCCGGCGGTTCAGTTTCGGCCAGATGGTTTGATAGTCAATTGTTGATCAATATGGATCAATGTATTGGCCAAAGGTCTGTCGAGGAGGCGGGTCCCAGGCGTTCCGGCGCCCCACCAGTCCGCACGGACGGACGGGTGCTCGGGGGCCGCCGCCACCCCCGGTGACCTCGGGGAGCGGTCCCGGGGCCCGGGATGCTTCCAGCACCCGGCGCGCCGTGTGTGCGTGCGGGTCTGTTTTCAAGAGCAGGTGGATGGCCCAGTCACCGGGTGGCGCGGTTCATCAGCAACGACGACGCCTCCAGCGAGAACACCATGGACACCGTTCGCACCGGCCTGCGGGGAAACCTGCCCCAGTTCTCCCTCCTCGTCGTCGTCAACGCCTTCGTCGGCGCCATGGTTGGCATGGAGCGCACCATCCTGGCCCCCATTGCCGAGCAGGAGTTCCACCTGGCGGCGAAGACGGCGGTGTTGTCGTTCATCGTCGTCTTCGGCGTGACCAAGGCGTTCACCAACTATCTGGCGGGGCGCTGGTCGGACCGCTTCGGGCGCAAGCAGGTCCTGGTGGGCGGCTGGCTGGTGGCGGTGCCCGTGCCTTTTCTGCTGATGTGGGCGCCGAGCTGGTCGTGGGTCCTGTTCGCCAATGCCCTGCTGGGCATCAGCCAGGGGCTGACGTGGTCGACGACGGTGATCATGAAGATCGACCTCGCCGGCCCCGCCCGTCGTGGCTTCGCCATGGGGCTCAATGAGTTCGCCGGCTACTTCGCCGTCGCCGTCAGCGCCCTGGCCACGGGCTTCATTGCCGCCGAGTACGGACTGCGCCCCGAGCCGTTCTATCTGGGCGTCGGCTTCGTTGCCGTCGGCCTGCTGCTGTCGGTGTTTGTGGTGCGCGAGACCAAGCACCATGTGGCGGTGGAGGCCCAGGTCCACGGAGCGCCAGCCACGGTGATGCCGACCCAGAAGGAGATCTTCTGGCGCACAACGCTGCTGGACCGGAACCTGTCGAGCGTCAGCCAGGCGGGCCTCGTCAACAACCTCAACGACGGCATGGCCTGGGGTTTGTTCCCCCTGTTCTTCAGCGCCGCCCACATGGACCTCGCCCAGGTGGGCATCCTCGCCGCCATCTATCCGGCCACCTGGGGCCTGAGCCAGCTCGTCACCGGCGCCTTGTCGGATCGAGTGGGTCGCAAATGGCTCATCGCTGCGGGCATGTGGGTCCAGGCCACAGGCATCGTCGTCGTCGTCATGGCGGGCGCTTCGGCCGGAACGGCGGCGTTCGCGGCGTTCGCCGTCGGGGCAGCGTTGCTCGGCATTGGCACCGCCATGGTCTACCCGACGTTGCTCGCCGCCATCGGCGACGTGGCCCATCCGTCGTGGCGGGCGTCGTCGGTGGGCGTCTATCGCCTGTGGCGGGACCTCGGCTACGCCATCGGCGCGCTGCTCGCGGGCGTCATCGCCGATGCTCTCGGCCTGCCCGCCGCCATGTGGGCCGTCGCCGGGCTGACGGCGGCGTCGGGGGTCGTGGTCGCCGTGCGCATGCAAGAGACCCTCGGCATGGTGAAGGGCACCATGAAGTCGACCACCGAGGGAGCGCCGGCCACCCCGTGACCACCGAGACGCCGCCTTCCCCGGTTCATGCATCCGTCAGTGCCCTGGCGAGCGCCAACGGCCGACGCACCCTGGTGGTCGGCGTCGAGGGCGGCGTCGTCCGCCGCGCCGTCGTCGACGTCGTGCCCCGACCGGGGGACCTGCTGGTGCCGGGCTGGCACAACGCGGTCGCCGTCGCCGACGTCGATGTGGTCGAACAGCCCCTGCGTGACGGCGACTGGGTGAGCGGTCTGTTGGCCGTGACCCACGAGACCCGGGCGGGGACGGTTCACGCCGTGAAGCTGGTGCCGGCGACCCTGGGGGCTGTGCTGCGGGGCTTCGTCGACGAGAGCCGTCGGCAACCCGTGCCGCTGCTGGGCTGGATCATCATGGCCGTGGTGCTGACCCTCATGTGGTGGGTCTTTGCGGTGCTTGGTGCGGTGCAGCTGGTGCGTCTGCTGCGCAACACCCGCACGCTGACCATCAGCCGCGCCGGGGTCGTCGGCGAGGACGACGCCGGCGCCTGCGACATCGTGGCTCCCTTCAAGCTGCGGGCGAAGGTGCGCTTCACCCGGGGGACCCAGAGTCGCAAGCGCAAGGGCAAGGCCAGCCTCGTCATCAAGGGCAGCGACGGCGTCGAACACGCCATCGCCTTTCGAGATCCGGAGTCCCTGCTGCGCTTCACCCACACCCTGCAGCAGGAGCTCGGTCTCAAGGTGCGGGAAGACATCAAGCTCGACGGTGTCGAGGTTGGCGAAGCATGAGCGCCGGGGAACCATCTCCCAATGAGCGGTCAATTCATCGGCGCCAGCCGATGAACGTGTAGACAATTCACCGACATGGGCGCAGCCCGTGTCGGCGAATTCCTGTCAAGGTCGGCGGACCACCGGACCTGCCTCGGTCAGAATGGAGTCATTGACGAATATTCGTTGTAGATGCATATGGTTCACAACAAGTCACCTGGCAGCGCTACCGGCGGTGATGATTGTGTGGGAGGGGCCGTCATAAAGGCCGACCACATCCGCTCTGAAGAACTGACCACCGACATCGTGAGGACGACCGATGGGGACCCTGCCACTCATTCTTGGCTTCGGGCTGGTGATGAGCCTCATTGCGCTCGTGGGCGGACTGTTCGCTCTGCTGCCAGAGGCCATCCTCTCTCGCTGGCTCAAACCCCTGGTGGCCTTCGCGGCGGGTTCTCTCCTTGGTGGCGCGTTCTTCCACATGCTGCCCCACGCGCTCGGCGAAGGCCCAAGCGGCCCGGTGTTCCTGTGGGTCGTTGTCGGTTTCACGGCGTTCTTTGCCCTCGACCAGCTCCTCGAGTGGCACCACTGTCACAAGTTGCCTTCCGAGCACATTCAGCCCCTCGGCCCCCTGCTGCTCATCGCCGACGGTGTGCACAACTTTCTGGGTGGTCTCGCCATCGGCGCGATCTTCCTCATCGACGTGCGGGCGGGCATCGCCGCCTGGGTCGCGGCGGCGCTCCATGAGATCCCGCAGGAGATCGGTGACTTCGGTGCCATTGTCCACGCCGGTTTCTCTCGCCGACGGGCGCTGTTCTTCAACTTCATCTCGGCGCTGACTTTCCCCCTCGGCGGATTCATCGCCTGGGCCGTTGGTCAACGCCTTGACGTGGGCTTTCTCATTGCGCTGGGCTGCGGCAACTTCATCTACATCGCTGCGGCAGACCTCATCCCCGAGGTGAAGCGCGCCGAGCGCCTGACCGAAACCGGCATCCGCTTCGTCTTCTTCGTGCTGGGCGTCGCGCTCCTGTACGCGGTCCACGCGCTCCATCACGACCACTGACCTGCACCGTCGTCACAGGAACTCTCAGCGGGGTCGCAGCATCGAGGGCCGTTGGCGCGCCGCCGAAAATGTCGCCACCGCCACCGCCACCTCCGCCGGTGGCGATGGTGCCACCGGGCTGAGGGCATGGCCATGACCGGCGCACCGATCGCCATGCACGGGACAAAGCCCATCGGGCGGTGTCGGCGAGAGCTGGATGAGGGCCCCCGCCACCCCCTGTCGCCACACCGACACGATCACCAGCAGCGACAGCACCAGGACGCCAACGAAGCCGACGACGTCGACAACACCTGCGTCAGCATCGGCGCCGACCCGATGATCAATGTCCAGGCCAAGGCCGTTGGCCAGCAGGCCCAGGGCGATGGCCACCGTCGCCATGGTCGCCGCAAACAACGCCGCCACCCGGGGGCCGTGCAGGCGGCCGATGAGGCCGAGGGTCGTCAGGTTCGTGGCCGGGCCCGTCCACAGAAACGCGATCACGGCCCCGGGGGAGACCCCTTGCAGGAGCAGCGTCGCCGCCACGGGTGTCGAGCCGGACGCGCACACATAGAGGGGCACACCGACCACCGCCGCCGCCACCACGTCGAGGCCAGCTGGCACGCGGGCAAGGACGTCAGCCTGCAGCATCGGTGAAGCCACCGCCGCCACGAGCAGACCGAGCAGAATCCACGGTCCAGTGTGGTCAACGGCGTCGAGGGTGCCTTCGACGAAACGACGCGCCATCGCGCGCCAGTCCCTCATCGTGGGACGCACCACCACCATGGTCGGCGCCGATCGCGCCGGCACCCGCGCCCCGACGATGGCGCCAACGACGACGGCCAGCAAGAAGGCGCCCACCGTGCGAAAGGCTGTGACCTCTGGTCCCAGCAGCGACAGGCTCAACAGCACGGCCGGGACGCCCACCTCAGGGGCCGCCACCAGGAAGGCCATCGCCGTCGGCGGCGGAACGCCTCGGCCGACGAGGTCGCGATAGAGGGGCACCACCGAGCAGGAGCACAGCGGGGTGGGCAGCCCGACGGCAGCCCCCACCGCAGCCTGGAAGAGGGGCGATCCGGTCACCGTGGGCGGTGATACGTCGCGGGCGGCGGCCTGCATCAGCCCCACAACGAGGAAGGCCACGAGCACAGGCATGGCGCTGTCGAGGGTGATGAGCCACAGGGCCTGCAAGGCCTCGGTCTCGCCATGGAGCATGCCGAGGCTGACGACGACGGCGGCGCCCGCGCCAGCCCCGAGCACCTGCGCCATCCGCTCGTTGGTGGCTTGGGGTATCCCCGCTGGCCTCGCCACCGGCGTCATCAACACGGTGTAGAGCAAGGCCCCGATGAAGACCGCCTGGCCGGCGAAGAGCCCGTGTGCAAAGCGCCCCACGAGCAGGTCCGCACCCGCAGCGCCGATGGCCGTGCCGACGACGAGGGCGGCGGCGACGAGCAGGGTCACCAACAATCCGGCTCGCGGTCGAAGCACCGACCAGAGGGCAATGCCCACCGGGATCCGATGCAACACGACGCTGACCGCGAGGGCACCGGCGCCGTGCTGGTCACCCACCAGAGCCGCACCGTCGAGCAGCGCGTGGATTCCGGCCGAGACGGTCATGAGCACCACGACGGTTCGCGACAGGGGCCCCGTCGACGCGCTCGGCATTCCCTCTCGCCGGTCATGCAGCCAGGCGAGCACCACGCCGCCGATGGCCAGCGCGCCAGCCCACAGGCCAAGGTGCCCAAACGACTGGGGCACCGCGTGCAGAAACACGAGCCCCACCACCGTCACCAGCACGAAAGCGTCGAGGCCGTGCCCGATGGTCTTGCTGTGGAGACGGGCGGTGAGAGGCCCAGCCAGCAGGGCGAGGCAGCTCAGCAAGACAATCGGACCCACGCTCCACCTCGTCCGGTGGCATTCTCTTGCAAGTCCCTTGCATCTGCAATGGATACTTCGAAAAGAAGGCACGCAGCGACCGATCGCCAAACCGTGGCGACGGCTGCGGCTCCTGCGAAGATGTCATCAGTGCCGAGAGCCTGGGCGTCACAGCTGCCGGGAGCGCCAGCCAGGAACCGAAGGCCAGCGCTGGCTCAGGCGCAGGCTGCGCATCGGCCCTTGAGGAGAATCTCGTGGATGCTGCCCACCCGGGCCGCCGCACGGGTCGTCTTCAACGTCACCGACTCTTCCGGAAGGCATTCAACGACGCCACAATCCTGGCAGACGAAGTGGGGGTGCTCGTCTCCCTGGGTGCGCAACTCGTAGCGCCAGGTGTGGTCACCCAGGTCGAGGCGATGCAGCAGCCCCGCCTCGAAGAGGTCCATGAGATTGCGGTAGACGGTCGGGCTTTCAAGGCCGTCGCCGGTGACAGCCTCGACGACGTCGGCGTGGGTCAGCGGCGTCGTGGCGGACTCCATCACCCGCAGGACCGCGGCCCGGGGCCCGGTGAATTTCAGCCCCGACGCGCGGATACGGGCCTTCAGCCCGGTCTGTTGCTCTGCCTGCGTCGTCTTCTTCGTCACCATCGGTTTCCCGCCTGAGCTCTGCTTCCGCCGTGGAGTCTAGCTGCTTCGGTGCTCCCTGTCTTTGCGAAGAAAGCCGGCTCGGCGGTGTGTCGCCGAGGTGAAGCTCAGGATGTGGGCGGGGAACGCTGGCGTCATCCGGGTTCGTCGGCGTCCGGCTCGTCGAAACTCCACCGGGGAAATGGGTCGACCAGCGTTGCCCAGCCATCGACGCCAAGGTCCATCTCCCGATCGGAGAGCAGGCACGAGCTGAGGGCAGCCTCCAACGCCCGCTGGTTCATCTTCTGGCCGATGACCACGAGTTCATTGCGCCGATCACCCCAGGCGGGGTGCCACCGCCCGAGAATCTCCTGCCGGGCCTCGTCATCCAGGCCCCAGGCCTCCGGTGGCATGGTGGCCCACCACGTCCCGGCCGGCTCATGGCGTACCAGGCCCCCGGCCCGCTGCATCAGGCCAACGAACTGCATCCGCGACGCCAACCAGAAAAACCCTTTGGCGCGCAGGACGCCCTCCCACTCGGCCGCCAGCAACGCGAAGAAGCGTTCGGGGTGAAAGGGTCGGTCTGAGCGAAAGACGAAGGAGGAAATGCCGTACTCGTCCTTCTCCGAGGTTTCGTTGCCTCGCAGCACTTGAAGCCAGCCGGGCGCCTGTTGGGCCTTCTCCATCGAGAAGAGGCCGGTGCCGATCACGTCGTCCACAGCGACGGTGCCAAAGCTGCTGTGCAGGATGCGGGCACTGGTGTTGAGTGAGCGGAGCACGGCCTCGAGGGCTGCAATCTCTTTGGGTTTCATGAGGTCGGTCTTGTTCAAGACGATGACATCAGCGAATTCGACTTGCTGCACCAGGAGGTCTGTCACCGTGCGCTCGTCATCGGCCGACAGCGCCAGGTCCCGGTCCTTCAGGTCCTCGGCCTCCCGCCAGTCCTTCAGGAAGGAACGACCGTCGACGACGGTGACCATCGTGTCGAGCCGCGCCACGTCGGAGAGCGAATGACCGGCCTCATCGGTGAACGTGAAGGTTTCGGCGATGGGAAGTGGCTCCGAAATGCCGGTGGACTCAATCAGCAGGGCGTCGAAGCGCCCCTCCTTCGCCAACTGCGACACCTCCTTGAGGAGGTCTTCGCGCAACGTGCAGCAGATGCAGCCGTTGTGCATCTCGATCATCTTCTCTTCCGTCCGCGAGAGAGCAGCGTCGCCACCCTTGACAAGGGCGGCGTCGATGTTGACCTCGCTCATGTCGTTGACGATGACGGCGACACGCCGGCCATCGCGGTTCTTGAGGACATGGTTGAGCAGGGTGGTCTTGCCGGCACCAAGGAAGCCGGACAAAACGGTGACGGGGAGTGTGTTGGTCGTGGTCATGATCCTCAATTCCTGAGCGCGCGTGGTGATGCCCCTTGGGCCGGGGCCAAAGAGGTGGGCAGGTTTCAGCTACGAAGCACAGTCAAACGTGACGACGACGCGATCGCCGTCGCTGTCGCCTTCCTGGGCCGGCGAGCGATGGCGGCAGCCCCGTGCATGCAGGCGGGTCCCCTTCATGACGACGAGGTCGCCAACGTTTGTGGTGATGGTGGCGCCGTCGATCTGCAGCTCGGTTCCCGGTCCGCGCAACGTGACGCAGCCGCGGAGCTCGACCTGGTCGACGTGCCACCGGGGACACATCGGGGCAAGGAGCGTGCGCCAGCGCACGCCGACGTGACCGGTGTCGGCCAGGGAGGCGAACACCTCCACGACCGCCAGCAGGGAGCCGAGCGTCAAGACGGCGGGGACATCGCCAACCTCGAGCACGAAGCGACCCTGCGGGCCCGGCAATGTCGCCAGATCGGCCACGAGGGCCCCCCGCCAGACGACGGCGACCACGTCGTCGTCATAGATCTGGGCCAGCTCGACTGGTGAGTCGACCACCACCAGGCGATCGGCGTGGGGCTGACCATCGACACCACCGCGCCAGGGGGCCTGCGGGCCTGGCTCAGGGGAGGCTTCAGGTGTGTTCATTGGTTCACGAGGGCCGTCGAGAACGCCCAGTGGGACAGATGGAGGCGTTGGCCCTCAAGCGGGGTCGTCTCGTTGTCGTCGGCGATCGCCACAGGCTGAAACGTCAGGTCGTGCAGGGTGCCGGCCATTGCCGACGTGAGGTCCAACGTCGAAAACTCGACCTGGCCAGCGGCGGTGGGCATCAGCGTCTCGCTGCAATGAAAATGATTGTCGTGGGCGGCACACCCGGTCTGGACAATGACGCAGACCGCACAGCTGGCGTAGCTCGTCTCATCGTCGTCGATGGCGACGACCGCGGGCGTCTCGGGGGCGCCGAAGCCGACGTAGCCCTCGAGGCGAAGCACGACGTCGCCGGCGACAGCCTGCACGATGTAGACGGCATCGCCCTGGCCATCGGTCGTTGACTGACCGGTGATGATCGCGTCGTCCATGTTCAGGGGCGCACGCTCTTCATCATCCTCGACGACAGGCAGACAGGCGGTGCCCTGGATCTCAAAGCCGTCGTCGCAGTGGCAGTGTCCGTGCTCCTCGCTGAAACCCGAGTTGGGCCCACAGCCGTCATCGGGTGCCTCCTCGGGTTCAGGGGATGGCCCACAGCCAATGCCGACACCGGTCAGAACGAGCGCTGGCATCAGCAAGGAACGAAGCGATTTCGGCATGGGCACTCCAACGGTGTGACGTGGCGAGACAGGGGCGTTTCAGGTCGGAAAAAAAGTGTTTCTATTCAGGCACTTGTGAAGACTGCGTGGCCGTCAGGCGCTGCAGCCGCAGGCTTGACCGCTGGGTTCGACCACGAGTCGCAGCCGGGTAATGCCGGTACCGGCGATTGGCGGCGAGCGGTGGATGATGGCTGGCGTCGTGTCAGCGATGTGGTTGAGGTGGGTGTGCACCTGGTTGCCGCGAAATGCCGCGACGGCGAAGCGGGGCAGTCGGTGCACACGCGTCCAGTCGGCGACGATGGCCTGGTTCATGGCGTCGATCGTCGAAGGGCGAGGCAGGCCGCGTCCGCCGAGGTGCTCGCGTCGGGCGGCGCTGTCTTCGAGCCAGTCGGTGCCCGGGCCGATGCAGGTGGTGATCAAGCGAACGGCGATGTGGTCGACGTGAAAGATGCGGCACTCATCGCCATCGCAGGTGTGGAGCTTGACCCGCACGGTGCTGGTCCCCGTCATGCGCTGCAGGCACAAGGAGAGGCGATCGATGTCCGCAGCCAGCAACGCCCGGATCTCGGCTGGCAGGGCCTGTGGCAGCAGCGATGCCCCCACCCCGCGGCCGACCCGAACGTCGGTCTCATCCAGGGCAACGTCGAGGTGTGGAAATCGGTCAAATGCCTGCCGGCGGGCGTCGCAGCCGGGCTGCCCGTCGCGCAACCAGATCGCCAGGTTCAGGCCTGGTCGGAGGGCACGGGCGAGGACCCGGACCGACTGGCCCACCGCCACGTGGGCTGGCACCGGCGTCGCCGGCTCCATCATCGCCGGCACCGGCATGAGCCGCCGCAGGCCACCCAACAGTGGCAGGAAGAGCGATGCTCGATGAGGACTCTGGACCTGACTCATTGGGCCACCTCGAGAGAAACCATGACGCCGTCGCTGTGGGCGGCGACGATGTGCCGACCGACCAGCGCCAACTCGACAACTGGAGCGTCATGGACATGAACCGCCACCGGTGAGGCGCCGCGTCGCGCATCGAGATCCCACCCAATGACCGCTCCGTCGGCGCCACCGCTCCAGAGGCGCCGCGGCGACGAGAAGACCAGGCTTGTCACCAGCTGGGCATGTCCAGTGAGTTCCCGGGGGGAACTCCCCTGGGGGCCTGCTCCAGCGAAGTCCCACACCGTGACGACGTGGTGTCCGCCGGTGGCCAGGAACCTGCTGTCGGGAGAGAACGCGAGGGCCTTGACCTTGGCGGGGTAGCCGCTCATCTCGAAGTCCTCGCCGCTGCTCCTTCGCCAGCAGTGCACGGCAGCGTCTTGACAGCCGGCGGCATAAAACTTGGCGTCGGGACTCTGCACCAGCGACAGCAGCGCGCTCCGCCACGGGTATTGGCGCATCGCGCCGGTCCCGTTGTTCGACCACACGAGCACGCCGCCGTAGCACGCAGCGGTCAAGACGCCGTCATGGAAGCGAAGGGTCGACGGGGTCGAGGGAAGCAGGTGGGTCACACAGACTTCGTTGGTCGCTGTGTCGACCACCGTCATCCGGCGGCCACGGCAGAAGGCGAAGCGGCGGCCGTCTCGCGAGATGGTGACGTGCTCAACCCAGGCGGTGTCAGAATCGGTACGGTGGTACCTGCCCTCTCCGCGGATGACGCAGGCGCCATCCTGTCCGCCCGTGATGAGCAAGGCACCGTCGGCGCTGAGTGCCGCAGCGCAGGTGCCGCCCGCATGATCATGATGGGTCGCGGTCACGCCGAGGGCTGGGCCGTCGAAGCAGATGACGGGACCACCCGCACAGACCACGGCGAAGGCCCCGAAAGGTGATGGTCGCGTCGCGACGACGATGGCGAGCGGTCCCTCGGGCAGTCTCGCGGTGGCGACCGGGGCGACCATCGGCAGCGATGACGAGTTGCGCTCAGGGGGGATCAGGCCCGGCATGCGTTGATCCCGTTGATGAGCATCGCCCGGTCCAGATTGCGGCCGATGAAGACCATTCGGCTGGAGCGCTCGGTCGCACCCCACGGGGCTCCAACGGCGCTGTCGAGCAGCATGTGCACCCCTTGAAAGACAAACCGCTCATCCTCGCCAGCGAGGGAGACAATGCCTTTGCTGCGAAAGAGGTCTTGCCCACGCTCGCGAAGCAACGTGCTGAGGAAGGGCCCGAGCTTCTCCCGCGACAAAGATCCATCGATGACAATGCCGACCGAGGACACCGTGCTGTCATGCTCGTGGGCGGCGCCGTAGACGTGACCGAACGCTGCGTCGATCACGTCGCCGGCAGGACCCCGCACCGTGAGGGTGAACTCCTCGGGGAGGTGCTCGGTGAACAGAAAGACCATGGTCGGCGCGTCCAGCACCACCGGAAAGCGCCGTTCCCCCGCGCCATCGAGCTGCAACTCGACAGGCTCTGACAGGGGGAGCTTCATGCCAGGCGCGTGGGGCGGGAGGTGTTCGGCAAACAGGCGCGCCACCCGCTCGGCGACCTGCTCCAGGGTCCCTTCATCGAGCTGCGACGCCGGCATGACGCACAGCCCCATGGAGGGGTCTGGGCCGTCGTTGACGATGATCGTCGTTTCGCCGCGCGGCAGTCTGAGCGCCAGCGCCGACTCAAAGGGCATTTCTGGCTCAAGGAAGGTTGGCTTGACCTCCAGGGCCCGCTGCAGGTCAAAGCCGCGGATGTCGAGGATGCGATCGAGCAGGGTAGCGGTGGCCTCGGTGTGCAGCGTGGTCCGCTGGACATCGGCCTGATCGTTCATCGCCGTGATGCGCTCGATGACCTTGTCGACGGTGTCGCTGTCGACGAGGTCGACCTTGTTGACGAGGATGAGGTCGGCGAACGCGACCTGCTCCCTGGCCTCCGGGGCATCATCGATGTGTTGCTCGAAGTGGCGGGCGTCAATGACGGTGACAATGCCGTCGAGCCGAAAAATGTCCTTCATGTCGTCGTCGACAAAGAACGTCTGGGCCACTGGCGCCGGGTCGGCGAGGCCGGTGGTCTCGATGAGGATGTGGTCGAAACGATCCCGTCGGCGCATGAGATTGCCGAGGATGCGGATGAGATCACCCCGCACGGTGCAGCAGATGCAGCCGTTGTTCATCTCGAAGATCTCTTCATCGGCGTTGACCACCAGCGCGTGGTCGATGCCCACCTCACCGAATTCGTTTTCGATGACAGCGACGCGCTTGCCGTGCTGCTCGGTCAAGATCCGGTTCAACAGCGTGGTCTTGCCGGCGCCAAGGAAGCCAGTGAGGACAGTGACGGGAACACGGCGATCAAGCACGGTGACACCTCGGTGGAGCTGCGACGTTCAGGGGAAGGCGACGGACCACGCGATGACGGCCGCGACAGCGAGGGCCACGATCCGGCTGCCGGTGACGAGCCCGCTGAGAATGCGTGTGGACAAATGCGCGCTGGTGGCCACGAGGCTCACGGTCAGGCCGAGCATGGCGACCGTCGTGCCGAGGCACATGGCCCCCAGCGAAAGAAAGGCGTCGGAGCGGTCAGGGACGAGGGCCAGCGCAACCACCGATGCACCGGCGGCGCCCGCTGTTCCGTGAACAAGACCCACGAGGGTGGCCCGCAGGCCGGACCGTGGCACGCCGGCCGCCGTCTGCAGGTGCGGCGCCTTCCAGGCCAGTCCGACAAGCATGGCGGCGACCAGCAGTTCGGCCGCCTCCTCGAGGCCCGCCGGTGCCCTGATCCCGCCAAGGACGATGACCGACCCAAGTGCCAACGTCGTCAGGCTGTGGCCAAGCCCCCAGTAGAGGGCAGTCCGTGCCGCCCTGGTTGTACCCCCGCCGGGGCGAACCAACTGGACGATCGCCACGACGTGGTCGGGGTCCGCCGCGTGACGAATCCCCAGGACGATTCCGACTCCAAGGGCGCCAACGGCTTCCATGGGCCACGGATATCGTCCCGGCATGCAAACGCAACCCAATTGCAACAGCGTTCCGTTTGCCACTGAACTGAAGGGCCCCTTGGGACGGCTGCCGGTCCCGCCCCCATGGAGACCCGAGCCCGAGAGGGGGGAGGGCTGCAACCGATGGGCGTGGCCGTGCTGTGGATGGCGGCTCCTGAGATCCGGTCGGGCCAACGCGCACGGCGGGGGTGGGAAAAGTCGCACTCGGGGGCCTCTGGAAGCGCCCTGGTGCATCACGCCCGGTCGAGACCAGGCACGCTTCGTGATTCGTTCACCCTCCATGAACCGACGAACCACCACTGAAGCTGACGGCCAGGCGCGTGTTGTGCGGGCGGCCGAGACGAAGTTCCTGGTCGAGCGGTATCACCGCGCCTTCCAGGATGAAGCCGAGTACTTGCGCGGGCTGGTGAAGGTCTGGCTCGTGCGCGAGCACCGCTCCCTTGAGGCCCGCAGCGTCGAGGTGGCCCTGCAGGCCATGTGCACCGCCCTCGCCGAGCACGTCACGTTGCAAGAGACCGTGATCTTCCCGGCCTTCGAACGGACGGGCCACTGCAACGAGCCCCTGGTGGAACGGGGGACCGCCGACTGCGCGGGCCTCTTTGCCGCCATCAATGGGCTGCGCGACGTGTGCGCCGTCGACCCCAGCGAACGGCCCTCGTCCACCGACGCCCGGCTGCGGGTGCGCCTGGTCCACCTCGCCAACGAAATCCAGCAGCACCTGGCTGACGAGCTGCGGCTGCTGCTGCCCGACGGCATCGGTGACAATCTGCCGTCGCCATTGCCGCTGTCGGTGTCGTCGTCGTCGGTGTCGCCTTCGTCGGTGTCGCCCTCGTCAGCCGGGCACCAGCATCCGGGGCCGGACGCCCCCCGGGTCCATCGGCGCAAGCATCGGCAAGGGAGCCCGGGCCCCCGCCGGAACGGTCGACGCCTCGACGACCGGGTTGACGACGCCACCGGAGGCTGACCCGGCGCAGTACACCCATCGCAAGCTCCCTGGCCGGACCCAGGAGATGATGAAGCATTGCAGGATGGGTCATCCAAGGGTACGCCATGGGAGTGAGTCGTTCGCTTGCCCGGGGTCTTGCCGCGCCGTCGCCCTCGTGGCGGGGTGTGGTCGCGGCGGTGGCGTTCTTCGCCAGCCTCGTCGCCCAGTTCGGCATTGTCGGCCACATGGGCCTCGTGCCCCACGAGATCTGCGCCGACCATGGCGAGCTTGTTGAACGGGAAGCGGGGGCCCCCGCCGCGCCTGCCACTCCCCACAGGCTGCCGTCGGCGGACCACGATCACTGCCCGTTGGCGGCGAACCCCGGCCGGGCACCCACGCCCGTGCTCGCCCTGATCGATGTCGGAGTCCTGCCGCCCGTGTGCCTTGAGGCGTTGCCAGCGACGGTGACCCCGCCGACGGCATCACAGACATCGCTGGCGCTGCTCGCGGTGGCTCCCAAGACCTCGCCGCCCGCCTGAGGGCCTCCATCACCGGATTCGTCGGGTCGGTCGTCCACTCTCTCCAAAGAGTGGTCCCGTCTGAGCGTGGCTTTCGTCACGCGTCGATTCCATGGCGATGCCAGCCAATGATTTCCAGTCACCAGTGAAACATACGTTTCAGTGGGTGGTTTGTGATTGCTGGCGCCGAGGCCCGCTCATCTTTCTCCCGTGTCCCTTCACGTCCCTGCACGTTCCCTCCACCTGTGGATGAAAACATGAACCGCTTTGCCATTGCTCTGTTGTTGCCCGTCGCCCTCACTGGTTGCCCCGACATCGAGAACCCCGACGAGAACATCAACGAGGGGGAGGTCATCACCACCGTCGAGCTGACCTTCACCCCGGCCGCTGGCGCCGCCCTCGTCTTCACCCATGCCGATCCGGAGAACGACGGTGCCCCCGTCATCGACCCCATCGTGCTGCCGGTGGGCGCCTACACCCTCGGGGTGCGCTTCTTGAATGAACTGGAAGACCCCGCCGAAGACATCACCGAGGAAGTGAATGAAGAAAACGACGAGCACCAGGTGCTCGTCTACGGCAGCGGGGTCGAAAGCGAGGCCACCGGCGACAACGCCGCCGCCCTCGCCACTGTGAGCTACGACGACGAAGACGCCAATGGACTGCCAGTGGGTCTCGCCCACACCGTCGACGCCACCACCGCCGGGACCGCCGAACTGCAGCTCATGCTGCGCCACCTGCCCCCCGAGAACGACACGGCGGCGAAGGTCGCGAGCATCGCGGCGGACTTCGCCAGCGGCGGCTCCACCGGCATCGGCGGCGAGGTGGACGCCGACGTCACCTTCCCATTGACGGTGCAATGACCGTGGCTCGGGTGCTGATCGCAACGACGGTGGCGACGATCCTCGGCTCGGCAGCGGCTGCTGCCGCCGAGACTTCGCCGCCGCCCCGTCTCGAAAGCGCACCCGAGTTGGTGGCCGGCGCCGACCCCATCTACCCCGAAGCGGCCCGTGCGGCCGGCCGCACGGGGGACGTCGCGCTACGCGTCGTCATTGATGGGGACGGCGTCGTCAGCCGTGTCGACGTCGTTGGCGTCCCCGTCGATGGCGCCGGCGTCGTCGACGACATTGGCGTGGCCATGGGCTGGGCGGCCCTGGGGGCGGCCACGAATTTCGTGTTCACCGGGGCGTCGTTTTGCACCTCGTCGCCGACGAAGGACGGCGGGGTCACTGAAACGTGCGGCCAGCATCTGCCCGTCGCCGTCGACTACCGCATGACGTTTGCCCTGACCCCGGTTGGTGGGGCTGCGGGCACCGCCGACGGCATCGACGAGGTCAACTTCAGCGGCGTCGTCCGCGACGCCGTTCACCATGCGCCCCTGGGCGGGGTGTCTGTGACCGTGCTGGTGGGTGACGTTGGCCTGGACCCCGGCACCGAGCTCGATCATGCCGAGCACGGCATCGAGGGCAAAGACAGTCACGGGCCCGCCGATACGGCCACCATGGCCGAGCTGCGCGGCGGGGTCATCGAAGCCGTCACCGACGACAACGGCCGCTTCGCCATCCCCGGCGTCCCCGACGGGGACCACCGCGTGCTGTTTGTGGTGTCGGGCTTTGAACGCGCCGAAATCGTCGAGCATTTTTCCGCCCACGAACGCACCGAGGTGGTCGTGGAGCTCAGCGAGCACGTGGTCCGAGAGACCGTCATCCATCGCCATCGGGGCCTGCGGGAGGTCGGCCATGTGGCCCTGACCGGCATGCAGGCGACGACGACGCTGACCGCCGAAGCCCTGCAGGCGGTGCGCGGCCGTTCGTTGGCGGGCACCCTGACGGAGGTCCCCGGCGTCACCATGGTGCAAGCCGGCCCCCAGGTCGCCAAGCCCGTGGTGCGGGGCCAGTTTGGTCGGCGGCTGATGACCCTCGTCGACGGTGTGCGCCACGAGGGGCAGGACTGGGGCATTGATCATGCGCCAGAGATCGATCCGTTTTCGGCGGGCTCCATCTCGGTGGTCCGGGGCGCCGCCGGCGTGCGCTACGGCCCCGACGCCGTCGCCGGCGTGGTGCTCATTGAACCCCGCCCCCTGCGCAACACGCCAGGGATCGACGGCAGCATCGACGTCGTCGGCATCGACAACGGTCTGATGGGCATGGTGGCTGGTCGCGTCGACGTCGTGCCTGCGTGGCTTCCCGGCTTGACCGTGCGGCTTGAGGGCGATGGCAGCAAGGGTGCGGCAGTGTCCACGCCGACCTACGTGCTCGGCAACACCGCCAGCCAGAGTTGGAGCCTCGGCGCCGCCGCTGGCTACACGAGCCGCTGGGCGGGCGGCGGCGTCACCGCGCGGGCATCGTTCCGCCACCTGCAGCAGGACAGTGGCGTGTGCTTCTGCTTGAAGGTCAATACCCCCGACGACCTCACGGCGCTGCTGTCGGCGGACAAGCCCGTCGGCGCCGACGGCTGGACCACCACCTGGGACATCGACCGCCCGCGCCAGGCCGTCGCCCACGACACCGCCATTGCCCGCGGCGCCGTCGAGCTCGGCGGCCTCGGCAGCGCCACGGTGACCTACGCGTTTCAGCTCGACCGGCGTGATGAGTTTGATCAGGTGCGCCAATCCATCACGGGTCCCCAATTCAGCTTCAACCTCATCACCCACGCCGTCGACGTGGTGGTGGAGCACACCAGGCTCACCTTTGGACGCTTCACCCTCGGCGGCACCGCCGGCGCCCACGGCGACCTCCAGGAGCACGCGTACGTCGGCCTGCCCCTGATCCCGAACTTCCGTCGCCTGACGGGCGGGGTCTTCGCCATCGAACGCCTCGACATCGCGCCCTCGGGGGTTGGCGACGTCACCCTCGAACTCGGCGCCCGCTACGACCTGATGGGCCAGACGGCGTTTCTCGCCGACAGCGCCTTCGACCGACAAGTGCGTCGGGGCAAGCTCGACAGCACCGCCTGCGTCACGGGGGCCGCCGGCGCCCGCTGCGACACCGACGCCGATGCCTTCACCGTCACCGGCGGCGCCCGCACCGCCATCGACCTCGGCGCCCTCGACGACGCGCTGACGTTGTCGGTGGAGGGGTCGTCGGCCACCCGCTTCCCCGACGTCGACGAGCTCTACCTCACGGGCCGGGCGCCAAGCTTTCCCGTCTTTGGCCTCGGCGACGCCGCCCTCGGGCCAGAGACCACGCTGTCGTCGTCCATCGGCGCGAGGCTGGCCCTGCCGCAGCTGCTGGTGGTCGACGTCTCGTTCTTCGCCAGCCAGACCTCGGACTACATCGCGTTTGGCCCCGAGCTTGGGCCCAATGGTGCCCCTGTCGTCGACGTGTTGATCACGGGGGCCTATCCGCGCTTTTCCTACACGGCGGTCGAGGCCCTCTTCTCCGGCGTCGACGGCAGCGTCATCGTCGCCCCCGACAGCCCCGTCAGCCTGGTGGGCCAGTTGGCGGTGGTGCAGGGGCGCAACCTCAGCACCGGTGGCGCCTTGCCGTTCGTGCCGCCGGTGCAGGGGCGCGTCGAGGCCCAGTGGCACGTCCCCGACGTCGTTGGCACCACGGACGGCTTCGTCGCCGGCGGCATGCGCACGGTGTTTCGCCAGAACCGCACCGACGCGGGTTCAGACTTCACGCCGCCGCCGCCGGGCTACGTGCTGCTCGACGCCTCGGCGCGCACCACGGTGCTCGACGGCACGGTGCAGGTGGGCCTCGAGGTGAAGAACCTGCTGAACCAGCGCTACCGGGACTCCATGAGTCTGCTGCGCTTCTTCGCCGATCAACCTGGCCGGGAAATCTGGCTGCGCCTGAGCGTCAGCCTCGACAGCGACGACAACGGCTGACTCGCGAGTTCAGCGGCGAGACCCGCACCCAGGCCCCGAAGGCCGCAGCCCCGTGCGGGCGGCTCGCCTCGCGTGTTCGCCATCGTGATGAGCAGGGCGCACAAAAGTGACGCTCAAACGGCGGTACAGGGACCCTGTCGCTCACCCAGCGTTGCCCCGCCGAAGGGACTGGCACCGCAGCCGCGCCGAGGCGTGCGCCCCACTGCCGCCGGGCTATCGCCCGCGTGAGGTCGAGAACACCCCGCTGCACCGCGCGGTCCGTCACCATCGCGCGGCGTTCGGTGCTGCCGTCGCTCGTCGAGGCCACCTGGTCCCCCGGCTGGTCGAGCGCGAGCTCGATGGCTTCATCGACTGCGGCGTCCTCTCCCTCCCGCGGCTTCGCCCGCGTCCGCTGCGGCGCGTGCGGGCATGAGCCGCTCGTGCCGCTTTCGTGCAAGCGCCGCGGCATCTGCGGGCCCTCAAGCGCAGCCTCGAGATCGATCGCGAGGCCTGCGCGCCGCCCTTGAGCGCGAGGCCTCGGCCCAGGCGGGCAGCCATGCGAGCGACGACCTCCGCGAAGGCCTCGCCGCCCTGCGCGAGCGGCGCCCGCCCCGCTTCTCCTGACGATGTCGACGACGAAGCTCAGGCCCGGTAGGTCGCGGGGTTGAAGCCGTGGCGCCGCAGCAGCTCATGCAGGTCGGTGCGGTTTCGTCCTGAGACGCGGGCCGCTCGCGAGACGTTGCCGCGTGTCCGCCGCATGAGCTGATCGAGGTAGGTGCGGTCGGCGAGCTCCCGCGCCTCCTTCAAGGTCGGCATCTCGACGTCGCTCGTGAGGGGATCGTCCACGTCGGTGTCGAGCTCGTCATCGGCGGCGTCGATAGCAGGGACCTTCGGTGGCGCCCCCGACATGGGCAGCACCGCCTCGATGTCGTCGCGGTCGAGGATGTCGCTGCGGACGAGCAGCAGGGCCGCCTCACAGACGTTGGCGAGCTCGCGCACATTGCCTGGCCAGCCGTGACCCGTGAGCGCGGCGGTCGCCGTCGCCGTCATCATCGGCGGCTTCACGCCGTGGCGCGCCGCCGCCCGGTTCATGAAGACCTTGGCGAGCAGGGGGATGTCCTCGCGACGCTCGGCGAGGGGCGGCATCGCGATCGGCACCACATGCAGGCGATAGAAGAGGTCCTCGCGGAAGCGGCCGGCCTTCACCTCGGCGCGGAGGTCGCGGTTGGTGGCAGCGACGATGCGACACTCGGCCTCGCGCTCGGCGGTGGAGCCCACCGGCCTGAAGCGCTTCTCCTGCAGGACCCGCAGCAGCCGCACCTGCACCGGCAACGACGCCTCGCCGATCTCGTCGAGAAACAGGGTGCCGCGGCCGGCGGCAGAAAAGACTCCCTCCTTGTCCTTCACCGCCCCCGTGAAGGAGCCGCGCAGGTGACCAAAGAGCTCGCTCTCGAGCAGTTCGCCCGGCAGGGCGCCACAGTTGATGGCGACGAAGGGCTTCTGGGCGCGATTGCTGAGCCGGTGGAGGGAGCGGGCCGCGAGCTCTTTGCCGGTCCCCGACGCGCCCAACAGCAGCACCGTCGCGTCGGTCTTTGCCACGCGCGAAATGACGTCGCGGACCTCGGTGATCCGCGCACTGGTGCCGAGCAGCCGATCATCCTCACCAGCCCCAAAGAGCGTCCGCAGGCCCGCCACCTCACGACGCAGTCGGACCCGCTCAACAGCGTGGGCCAGCTTCTGCAGCAGCTCGTGATCGTGAAACGGCTTGGTGAGAAAGCCATAGGCGCCCCGCGACATGGCCTCGACGGCGGTCTCGATGGTGCCGTGGGCCGTGAGGATGACGACAGGGATGTCGAGGGAGCGCTTCTGCACCTCCTCAAGGACGTCGAGGCCGCTGCCATGCTCGAGGCGCAGGTCGGCGATGATCGCATCGACGGTGTCGCGCTCGATACAGGCGACGCCCTCGGCGATCGAGTGGGCCACGCTCACCCGATACCGGTGGTGCTCAAGGCGGAGGGCCAGCAGCTCGCACATATCGGGCTCATCGTCGATGACGACGACGTGCGGGTCGGCGGGGACGGTGGTGGGGGTCATGGCGACGGCGTTCCTTCGGTGGTGGGCGGAATCGCCGGCGCGGTGGGGGAAGCCATGGAGGCCTGCGGTGGCTGGAGTGGCGTGGCGTTCGCGCGGCCCGCGCCGATCGGCAACCACAGCGAGAAGGTCGTCCCCGGACGGTCGGCGACCTCGTCCAGCAGGAGCTCACCGCCGTGGGCGCGAGCGACCTCGCGGGCCAGCGCCAGGCCGAGGCCGACGCCGATGCTCTTGGGGGAGCGCTCCACCGCCGCCGTGACGAAGGCGTCGAAGATCACGCTGCGGATCTCGTCGGGGACGCCCGGCCCCTCGTCGGCGACGCGGACGACGACGAAGTGGCCGGCCTCGCCGCGCCAGTCGGTGGTGCGGCGCTCGCGCTCGATGCGGACCGATTGGCCAGACTTCGAGACGGCGACGGCGTTGCGGATCAGGTTCGCGACGGCCCGCTCACAGAGGGCACCGTCGTAGTCGCCGACACCGCCTTCGCCCACGGTGGCCAGCTCGATCTCGACGCGGCGCTGCTGGGCCTCTTCTTGCTCGTCGTCGATGGCGTCGCCGATGATCATGTCGATCCCCGTGCCGGCCTGGCGGCGCAGCGGCGTGCCCGCCCGGAGGCGTGACAGGTCGAGCAGCGTCGTCACGAGCCGGATCTCACGCTCACAGGCGGCCCGACCGAGGGACACGACGCGCTGCTGACGTTCGGTGAGGGGGCCGACGACGCCGTCCGCCAACAACGCCAGGGCCTCGCGGATCTTCGAGAGGGGCGTGCGCAGCTCATGGGACACCGAGGCGAGGAACCCCTGCTTCAAGGTGTCGACCTCGGCGAGGCGGCGGCGCATGCGCTCCAGTGCCATTGCGAGCTGCTGGAGCTCGAGCGGCCCCTCAGGGTGGACCTGCACGGTGAAGTCGCCTTCGCCGAAGCGCCGCGCGAGCCGCTCGAGCGTGAGGAGCGGTCGGCTGATGCCGCCCGAGAGCCGCCTCACGAAGACGAGCGCCGTCAGCAGCCCCGCGAGGGCCAGCACCGTCCCGAAGATGACAGCCCGCACGCCGAGCAACGACGCCTCCTTCTCCTTGCGCTGGACGGCGTCGTGCAGCTCCCGCAAGCGCGCGATCCAGGCGTCGGTGAGCTCTTCGTCGAGCTGACTGCGACGGGCCTGGATGGTCGGGTCGGCGAGGCGCGCGCAGCTCACGGGTCCGAGGTCATCGACGAGCACGAGGTAGCGACGGCCGATGTCCACCATGAGCGGGCTCGCGCGCTCGATCGTCGTCGCCCCCGGCGGCAGCATCGCGCGCAGGGCCTTCGTGCGCTCCCGCACCATGGTGGCGGCGCCGTCGTCGCTGCCCCCCTGCAGGCAGGCGGCGTGGGCCCGGCGCATGGAGACGTCGGCGGCCCAACCAGCGCGGTGGAGTTCGCCTTCCTTCTGCAAGGTGACGAGCTCCACGGCGCTGAGGTCGGTCAGCGTCGCCGTCATCTGCACGAGCAGGGTGAGCACGGAGGCCAGCCCCACCGTCACGAGCCCGAGGGGCAGGACCTGCGCCACCAGCAGGCGACTCATCAAACGCACATTCAACCTCATCACCGCTCACCGCAGCCGTCAACCGGAAGCAAGACCCGGGCTCACTCGCAGCCCGCACCAGCCGGCACGGCGCGGATCGACTGTCGGCCCTGGCAGACAGTGAGCCTGTCACTCCAGACCGACAGTGTATGGCCACGCCCGACAGGAGGGACAGCGACCACAGCGTCGCAGTCCCGCTGCGCGAGGATCGGACGGCTGGCCCGGTTCTTGGTGTGTTTCATCGTTGATGGCCAACGCACCGACCTCCGACTGGCGCCAGGCGGCCCGCGACACGACGAACTCCTGGCAGGAGATGCTCGTGCGCCAGACGCCCACCCCCGCCGTCGATGTCGATGTCGACGTCGCCTCGAACAACAACCAGGGAGCTGCCCATGTCCGCCCGACCACAGAAGCCTCCTGACCACAGCGCCTCGTTGGGCTTCCTTTCGCACGGTCGTGACGACCACGCCGGCTTCGACCGGGGCGTCGGCGACCCGTCTGACCGGCGCAGCAATGGCGATGGCCGCGGGGTGGTGGGCGACCGTGAGCTCGCCCAGCGGGTCCTTCACGACCTCGCCGTCGAGCGGGCCGACGCGGCAAGCGCGAGCCTCGTGGGGGCGCTCCTGCTCATGGTGGCCTCGGGGGCGGTCGCGCTTCTGTCGGTCAAGGGCGATCAGTGGATCGCCGCCGCCGCTGGCCTGCTGTTCGCCACAGCGGGTGGCGTCGTCTTCGTCGTCCGCCTGCGGCTGCAGCGCGAGCTGGTCATCGTTGGTCGCGCCCATGGGCTCGACCAGAGCGAGGCCACCCGCCTGGCCCGCCGCCTCGCCATCAAGGCGCTCCGCCTCGAGTGAGCGCCTGCGACGAGGGTTGGCGGCGCCGGGTCAGGCCGGCACGCCGAGATCGAAGACGAGCACCTCGGCGTCGGCGGTGCTCTACGCCGGTGCCGGCGCTCATCCGCTGGATGTCGCCGGAAGCGACCTGTCGGCGCTTACCGACAGCGATACTGTCGCCGCAGACAGACAGTGTTGGCCTGAGGCCGACAGGGCAACGGTCTCGTTTGGGCTGGGATGCGGGCCCAGTCTTGGCGCGGATCGTGGTTTGTGGGCACTTGATGTCAGCCGCAGCTCCCTCCGACTGTCCCGCTGCCTTTTGGGCGGTGCTGGGATCGGCGGGTCTCTCTCCGCGACATCTTGGTTTTCACCGCCCTCCCCGGATCCTCGATGCTCTCTGAAATGTTCACGCGGCTGCGGCTCTTCAACCGGTTCTTTGACAGCCGGTGGGAAGACCTCAACCGAGAGACCGCCGTCAAGACCATCTACCGCGACTTCAGCGCTGGGCTGGTCGTGGCCCTGACGGCCATCCCGATGGCGATGGGCTTTGCGATGGCGAGCGGGCTTCGGCCCGAGCAGGGCATCATCGCCGGTGCCCTGGCCTGCGTGGTCGGCCGCACCTGGGGCGGCTCCAAGTACCAAGTCTATGGGCCCACCGCGGCCTTCATTCCCGTCATCGCCGCGCTGATGGCCAAATACGGGGAGCAAAACGGCGGCACTTTCCAAGAGGCGCACGGGTTTTTGGTGCTCGTCTCCATGATCTCCGGTGTGGTGTTGATGCTGATGGGCCTGTTTGGCCTTGGGCGATTCGGCAAGCTGGTCCCAAACTCGATCATTGTGGGCTTCACAGTCGGCATTGCCGTGGCCATCGCCTTGACCAACGCCTCGTCGATCCTCGGCCTGGAGAGCTTCAAGGTTCTCCTCGGTCCGGCCGAGGCCGCAACCGGCGGATTCGTCGCCAGCCTCAACACCATCATCGGCAACATGGACCTGATCAACGGCTGGTCGATCATGCTTGGCCTTGGGACCTTCCTGGCCACCCGCTACCTGCTCAAGCTCTCCATCTTCATCCCAGCCCCGCTGTTGTCGATCGGCACCGCCACGGCCCTGTCGGCGACCGTGCTGTCGGACAAGGGCATCATGGTCGTGCGCGACCTCTACGGCCAGATCCCCAACAACTTCTTCGTGTTCACAGGGCCGATGATGCCCACGATGACCAGCGGCGTGGTGTTGGACATCCTGTACTTCGTCGCGGCGATCGTCTTTGTCTCTGCCGTCGAGAGCGTTTTGTGCTCATCGATGGCCGACCGCTTGGCCAACAACAAAAAGACCCCGTTCAACCCCGACAAGGAGTTCTGGGGTCAGGGGATGGTGCAGCTGCTCGTGCCGCTCGTGAACGGCTTCCCGTGCACGGGCGCCCTCGCCCGCACAGCCACCAGCATCAAGGCCGGCGCTGTGACGCCGTTGGCTGGCTACTTCAAGGCCGTCCTCAAGCTGCTGCTCGCCTACTTCATCGCCTCCTACCTCGAGGCGGTGCCGATGGCCTGCATCGGCGGCATCCTTGTGTGGGTGGCCAGCAACATGATCAAGCCCGCCGAGATCAAAGAGGTGATGGGCGTCAACAAGTTCCACACAGCGCTGATGATCTACACCGCCTTCATGGTGCCGGTGACCGACTTCCTGACCGGCGTGGCCTCAGCGCTCACCATCTACGCCGTACTGTTCAGGTTCCTCGACAAGCCCACCCCGGAGGCCATCGCCCAGTGACGGGACGCATCGGGCCCGCCCCGCCCCCCCTCGGTCTGGGTGGGGGCGGTCTCTTTTGTGCATCTTCTTTGTCGCCGCCACAGCGCTTGGAGCCAGCCATGAACATCATGATCGCCACCGATGGCAAGTCCATCTCCACCCACGCCGTCCGGGAGGCCATCCGCCTGCTGCCGCTTTCTTCCTCCAACGTCTTTGTGGTCTCGGTGATGGACCCCGAGCAGCGCATCGGCGGCAACGAGAACGCCGCGCAAGACGTGGAGGAGGCCCTCGCCATGCTCACAGCGGCTGGCGTAACCGCCGAGGGGATCGTGTTGCGCGGGACGCCGTCCGCCGAGATCGTGCGCACGGCCACCGAGAAGGATGCGGACATCATCGTGGTTGGCGCTGGGCAGCGCGGGGCCGTGGCGCGGTTTCTGCTTGGGCGGACTGCCCAGAACCTCATCGAGACCTGGCACAAATCGGTCTTCATCGTCCGCGCGTGACGTCCTCCCAAAGGGGGGTGGTGTGTGTTGGTGTGGGCGGTCCCCCGCCGCCTCGCCATCAAGGCGCTCCGCCTGGAGTGAGCGCCTGCGACGAGGGTTGGCGGCGATGCCGCGGGACTTCGGCAAGAGCCAGATTTGCAGGAAGTGGACGGGCTTGTCCCGCCAGGAAAGACCGAACGGTTCATTGGGGCATTTGGCCCGGTTGGCGACCCAGCGTAGAACGCCCGCCATGAAACTCTTCCGTTCTTCGGCCGTCGTTCTTGGTGCCCTCTCCCTCACCACTGGCTGCGTCGCCAACACCTTGGCCATGATGTCGCCTGAGCCGTCGATGAACGACGGCTTCGACGCCCGCCTTGCCTGGTGTCAGGAGATGGCGAAGGCGCCGGACTACTTCCTCGTCGACGGCCAGCCGCCCTTCACCAACTGCCCCTCCCTGCGCGAGCGGCAGGACGCGGCTGTTGTGGCCCAGGCCGAGATCGACGCCCGGGCGAAGGCCGACCTCGAGAAGGACCTCGCCACCTGGAACGAAAAGACCATCGCCCCGGCCCGCGCCGCCATCGCCACCGACGTCGTCGAGGCCGCCCGCCTGATCGGGCGCGGCTTCCAGGGCCAGCGCCAGTCGCAGAAGTGGGACGCCGACCAGGAGGCCGCGACCTTCATCGCCGCCGAGCTCAAGCCGAAGGTCGACGAACTCCTCGCTGCCCTGCCGACGAGCCACGGCTACGCCGACGCCCTTGTGGTCCTCGACGAGATGGGCCGCGCCTGCCGGAAGTGTGCGTGGGTGGCGCCGACGAAGACGTCGACGCGAGAGGCCTGGGCCACCCACCGGGCGAAGAACGCCGACGTCCTCGCCGCCGCCGGCAAGCACGGTCACGCCTTCGTCGAGTTCACCTACCTCGCCGACAACGGCCAGGCCGCCGCCGCCGCGAAGGCCACAGCAGAGCGGGCCCGCTTCTTCGCCGGGAACGGCCTCACCGTCGTCGCCAGCGGAGCCGACGCCGCCTCCACCGAGGCAGCCCGCCGCTACACCGAGAGTCTGACCAAGACGGCCCGCAAAGAGACCCTCATCGCCGGCAAGGGCGACGCCCGCGTGAAGGTCGAGGTCGTCGTCGGCGCCGCGAAGTGCAACACGAGCACAACGTCGTCGACGCGCACGGTCAGTGTGACCCGCGGCAAGAAGCAGGTCGAGAGCGAGGACTACGGGAGCGCCCAGAAGCGTCTCAAAGACGCCGAGAAGGACGTCGCCAAACTGCAGGACGACATCGAGGACACCCAGAAGAGCAGCTCGTGCCGCTCGGGCAGCTCGGGGTGCGACACCAGCCTGCGGTCCCTCGGCTCACGGATGGAGACCGCCCAGCGCGAACTCCGCAACGCTTCCGAGAAGCTCTCGCGCGTGAAGCCCACCCGCGAGGTCGACAACGTCGTCGAGGCCTCCTACCCCATCAAGGTCACCACCAACGAATGTCGCGCCCCCCTCGAGGTGAAGACCACCGTCAAGGGCAGCCCCGCCGTGAAGGCGACGTCCACGGTCTCGCAGTCGAGCGAAGACTTCACGACGGCCGGCTTCCCCGAGGGCAACGTCGAGGCGAAGTCGAGCGTCGACGTCATCGACGCCGACGGCCTCACCGCGATGCTGCCCGCCGCCGCCACCGGCCAGATCGAGGGCGCCGTCAAGGCGGCGCTGTCGACGTGGGCGAAGGCCCAGCACGAGGCCGCCGCGAAGAAGAAGGGCCAGGAGCACCTCACCGCCGCCATCGACGCCGCCCTCGTCTGGCCGTCGGCCACGACGTCGGCCCACGCCGACCTGATCGCGCGCGAGACCGGACTCAACGTGTCCGTCTTGAAGCTCGAGCAGCCCTGAGCGCCGGCGTGGGCAGGTGCCGTCAGGCCCGCGACTGGGTGAACTCCATGTTCGTCAACTTCACCCCCTGAGCACGGCTTCGAGATCGGCCACGACCTCGGAGAAGAGCGCCAGAGGCACGTCTCCGAGCGTCAGCGTCGTTTTCGCCGGGATCTCGCGACCGGCAACACGCAGGGGGCGCGTCGTCGCGAACGTGACGTCGGTGATGGTGAGGGCCTCGCTCTCCTCGATGAAGCCCATGGCCACGGCGCCGTCGTAGCTCACGGTGGCCCGCACCCCGCCGAGCTCACGGTCGTGGGAGCCAAAGCTGCCGCCGTCCCCGGCGCCCTCGCGCCGCCAGAGGCGACTCTCGAGGCCAAAGACGAGCTTCGGCGCCGACAGCGTGCGGCCGGCGAAGCGCGTAAGCGCCGTCGCCGTTCGCTCGGTGTCAGCAACACGATGCCGCCCACGGCCGAGTTGGGCGAAGGGCTGCAGCAGTTCGTAGTCGGCGAAGAGCCCGCTCCATCGGGCAAGCGTGGCGTCATCAAGCTCGAGGGGCGCGGCCACCGCGACCTGCGCACCCCGCGGCAGATTCGACCACGAAGTGGTCGAATAGTCTTGATTATTCAAGTCTTTGGCGCTGCGCCAAAGACTTGAATTCCAGGCGTCGTCGTGCTCGTCGGCGAAGGTGCGGTCCTCGGCGAGGCGGAACAGGCCCAGCCGCTGTCCGTCCACGTCGCGGGCCTCCCACAGCAGCCGTCGGGCCACGTGGAAGGAGAGGGGATGCTCGACGAAGCAGGTCCGAAAGACCCCGGCGTCGAAGGCGCGGCCCTCGAGCATGGCGCGCTCCAGACGACGCAGCAGCACGTCCGCGACGGCCTTCACATCCTTCTTCAAGCCCGAGAGGCGGGACTTCGCCGCCTTTGCCTTGTCGGCGTCATCGGCCTTGGCGGGCTTTGGCAGATCCTTGAGCAACGTGCCCGCTTCGTCCTTCACGCGCGGCACGAGCTGCTCATCGAAGGTCACCGTGAAGCGACGGGGCCCGAAGTCGAGGATGGCGCCGGCGTCCTCGTCGAGGCCGAAGGTGGGCACGAGGCGATCGGCCAGCTCATCGCGGGTCAGGCCACGACGCTCGGCGATGGCGCCGATGCGCTCGGCGGCCCCCTTCTTCAACCCTGCGAACTTCGACTTCTCGGCGATGAGGGACACCTGCAGGAGCGCCGTGTCGCCGCCGTGCACCACCAGCACGTCGAGGCCCTGCTGGGCCCGCGCCGCCGCGCTCTCGCCCGGCCAGGCCCGCACGAGGCTCGCGAGCTGTCGCACCAGTTCGTCGTCGCCAAAGACGCCGACGGCCAGCATGCACCAGGCGTGCTTTGGATCGGCCCCGTGCTGCAGCCAGGCGTCGAAGAGGGCCCGGGCCAACGACGTCAGCGACGATGACGTGAGCGAGCGCTTCGCCGCCTGCAGCGCCGGATGCAGCTCGTCGGCGTTGCTCACCGCCAGCCGCACCACCAGGCCCTGTACCTCCGCGTCGGTCAGCATGCTCCCCGAGCTCGACACGAGCTTCGGCAGTGCCGTGGGGCTCGCGAAGGGTGGCAGTGTCGGCAGCTTCACACCCGGTTGCAGGAGGGGATCTTCATCGAGCAGTGAGGTCACCCTGGTTGCCAGCGCGGCGTCGTGGGCGTCGCTCAGGGCGAGGATGCGCTCGCGGGCCCCAAGCCCATCGAGGAAGCGCAGCACGCGGATGGCCCGGACCTCGGGAGACACACCATCGACGACGAGGAGGGCCAGGGCGCCGGCGATGGCGTGTTGACGGTGGCGAAGGATCCATTGGCGGGCGAGGGCCTTGTGCTTCTTGCCGCTGAAGGCCTCGACAACGGGTGTGATGCAGGCGACGTCGCCGACGGGCAGCAAGGTGGTGAGGCGGTCGTCAAGATCGGCGTCGCCATGGACGAACGCCCGCAGCCCCGACAGGGCGAGCTCACCACCCTTCAACAAGGCGCCGTGCCAATGGTTCCAGCGCCCTTCGCCAGTGGCCGCCCCCAGGCCCGCGAGGCGCTCGTGCAGACGGGCGGGCAGCAACACATAGAGGTCGCTCGGCGTGGGCAGACGCCAGCGCTCGCGAAAAGCGACATAGGCATCGGCGGCCTCCCCCCGGAGTTTCCGGACGAGGTCCTTGCTGTCGCCGCCGTCGTCATCACCGTCATCACCGTCGTCATCACCGTCGGCCACGATGCCGCCCGGGGCGATGCCGTCGGGCTGGAACTTCCAGTGGCCGTCATAGGGCGTCTTGGCGGCGGCCGCGGCAGCCTCCTCGTCGGTGAAGGCCACGTCGGGAGGGAGGGCGAGGGCGCGCGGGACGACCAGCGTCGGCGACGGCAGCGGCGCCGGTGGCTGCCATGTCGACGGCTCCCCGAGGCGCCGGACCAGGACGTCGTGGCCGATCGGGGTCGGCATCGTGCGGGGGACCTGCAGGGTCTCAAGGGCTGCCCGACCCGCGACGTCGTCGACGGCGAGCTGCTCCGCCTCGGCGACCAGCAGGTGGGCCATGGCGGTGGGCGCGAGGACCGCACGCCAGGCAATGGCGGCGTCGACGGCACGAGCCGGTTTCCGGCGCCGTTGTTGGAGCAGCTCCTGGATGGCCCGCTCGCCGTCGACGCGGCCAAGCAGCGTGGCCCAGACGTCGACGTTGAGGTCGTAGTTGGGCCGCAGATCCGGCAGGCGATCGACGAGGACGGCCACGCCGCGTGCCATCATCGTGGCGAGATGGGGACGAGCACCGCCGGCGAAGAGCTCGTGGCGGTTCTCCTTGTTCTTCGCGAGGAAGGTCGACATCACGCCGGCGTCACCCGAGGCCAGCAGGCAGGCATGGGCGATGTCGAGGTCGCCGAAGCGGCCAATGTGGGTCGAGGCCCGTGTGAGGAGGGCGCGCTCGACGTCGTGTTCCCTCGCGCCGGGTGGCAGCAGGAACGACGCGGCGCTCATGAGGTGGACGGCCCGGCGGGTGTTCCTCCCATCCCGGCCGATCTCTTCGTCGACGACGGCGGGGACGCGGGCCAGCACGGCGGCGTAGACCTCATCGCTGGCGGTGACGACGCGATCCCGCAGGCGGCCAAAGATGGCGACGGCGGTGTAGGGCAGCTCCCGGGGCAGGCCACGCAGGGCGGCGACCACGGCGCGCTCGATGCCCACGCTGGCGACGAGGAGGTCGGCGACGGCGTCGTACAGGCGGTCGGACAGCGGACCCTGGAAGCCATCGAGGAACGCGGCCTTCGCCAGTGCGAGCGCGGCGTCATCATCAAGCTCTCGCCAGCTGTCGTCGAGGAGGCGGCTCGCGAGGGCGCGGCCGCGCGCGGTTGTCCCGGTGGCGAGCTCCCAGATGGCCGAGCCTTTGGCGGTGAGCGCCACGCGGTAACGGTCGCTCGCCCAGAACAGGGCGCGGGCCTGCCGCCACGCCGCTGTCGTCGATGGCAATGGCGGTGGCGGGGTGAAGAGACCGGCGGGTGCGCCGCGCCAGGGGCGGACCATCCCCTGCAAGACATCGTCAACGATCACGCCGGCGACGAGGTCCCCACGAACGGGTGGCGGCGTCGCATCGCGGGCGCGGGCCTGTTCGAGCGGAACAAGGCGCGCGATCAGGCCACCCTCACCGCCGACGAAGACGTCGTTGCCCACGGCGACGCAACTCCACAGGGTACCGGTGAGTCCGGTTGCCGCCTCGCTGAAGGTGAGGCCGTCATCGTGGGAGACGCGGACGGTGCCAGCGGCGCCCACGGCGAAGATGCGGCCGTCGTCGGTGGCGCAGACGCCACACAGGAGCTGGCTGGTGCCGGTCTCGATCTTCGTGAAGGTCCTGGCTTCGTCCGTCGAGCGGAAGCACAGGCCCTTGCTGCCGACGATCATCACGGTGCCCCGCGGGGTCGTCGTCGCGGTCATCAGGTCGGCGCCAGCGCCGATCGGGATCCGCTTCAGCGTCGGCTTCTTCTTCGGCGAAGTGAGCACGAGCACATCGCCAGGATCGTCGGTGGGGACAAGGATGCCGTACGGCGAGCGATGCATGCGGGCGAGCGAGACCTTCACTCCCGAGACCTTCTTGAAGGTCTCGCCGCCATCCACCGACGCGATGACGAAGCCGCCGTCGCCGCAGCACCACACGACGCCGTTGTCGTCGACGGCAACGCCGAAGAGGCAGCCCCCCGCCTCGGTGGGGATGGTCGAAAACGACGCGCCACCGTCGGTGGAGCGGGCGAGGAAGCCGTACTCACCGCACACCCACAGCACATCGCCATCGAGGAAGGCCCCCCGCAGTCCCTTGCCGGGCGATGGCAGCGCCTGCCAGGTGCGGCCATGATCCTCGGAGAGCAGGGCCACATCGATGCGCTGCCCACCGACCGCCAGGAGGCGCTCGGGACGACGAGCATCTCTGGAAAAGCCCAGGATGAGGTGGTCGGGACCCAGGACCGGGATCGAGGCAACAAAGCTGTGGGTGCTCATCGGGACTCCGTGGCGGCCACTCTCGATGAGGTGCCGACGTGACGCAACCCACGCGTTGCGTCAGCCGACAGGGTCTCCCACCGGCGTGCCCATGCGGCCCGGATCTCGGTTGGCGCCATGTGTCGCCCCAGAGCTCGAGCGGGAGGAGTGGGGCGTCGGCCTCACCAGGACGGGCGACAAGCATGTTCTCCGGGCGCAGCGCCGCCCGCGCCACGGTCATCCCGGTCGCCTCGTCGGCGAAGCCCGACCGCAGCTTTCTGCCGAAGGCCTCCCAGTACAGAGATCCGACGCGGGCGCGTTCGCCCTCGATCCAGACGACGAACGTGCACAATGGAAAACCGGCGCCAGCGAGGGGGACCCCGTCTCGCGCTGGACCGCTGGGCCCGACGCCCATGCTCACATCGTCGACGTTTCGCCGTGGGTGCCCTTCGGGCTCTCGGCCTCGGTGCCGGTGAGCAGGGCCTTCGCCACGTTGAACAAGTACGTGATCCCCGCGACGCCCGAGGTGTCCCAGTACTCGGCGCTCGTGGGCCGGAAGCTGATCAGGCCGACGTTGGTGTCGGCGGGCCCGTCGGGGAACCAGGCTTCGTGCACCTTGGTGAAGAGCGCCGTCACTGTGGCCCGGTCGGAGACGATCTGTGCGTGCCCGGCGAGCTGGATCCAACGCGAGCCCTGCTGCCCTGTCAGCACGACGTCGTCATGCGTGCGGATCTGGGCGACCTTTTTCGAGTCGAGGCCCACCATGAACCACATCGTGTCATCAGCGTCGAGCTTGGTGACATGGAGGGGTCTGGCGCTGACTCGCGGCCTGTCGCCGGTTGCCTCCCAGGTCAGAAACATCATGTCCGGCATTGCCGAGAGGATCTCGTGAACATGTCGGCGTGCGTCAGTGGGGGTTTCTTCTGGTGCTTCGGTCGTCGTTGGCTTGGTCATCATCCAATCGATGCACGACCCATGCCGGTCGATGGCAGTGCTGCAGAGAGAGAGATTGACTGCATGCGCCGCGAGGCCGTGGAGGCGAAATGTCTCACGCGAGTCGTCGCGCCCCAGCGCCTGGGGCGATGTGGTCGCCATTCGGGCCGACGACGACGACGCGGCCATCGTCTCCCCGAGCGGGATGGACACCACCTGCGCGCCGTTGCCCGCCGGGTATCGATGGCGTGAGGTCGCGCGGAGCTCGACGTGGCCGCGATGACCGTCTTGCGTGCTTGGCCGAAGGCGAAACACCTGGCGCGTTGGCCGATGAGCGTCAGCGACGACGTTTCAGCGCGGCTGGATCGCTTCGGCCACCCGGCGCCGGAGCAGGTTCCGCAACGTCCTCATCTTGTTGCCGTTCCCCTTGAGGCCGGCGGCGCCCTTGCACGTGAGCCCGTACATGCCCGGCGATACCTCGCGCCATTGGCCGAGGATGGTCCGACTCGCCGGCTCGCGAACAGCGATGTCGGCGATGATCCGGTAGGCATCCATCGACTGACCATTGAGCTGTTTGTCGCCATCAAAGCGTTCGCACGTGAGGTTCCCGTCGACCTGGAAGGTCTGCGACCCCTGCTCGATCAGGATGACCTCGCGTCCAGCGTCGTCTGTCTCGTGACGGACGGTGCCGAGGCCGGAGAGCTCGGGCATCAGCTCGGCCACGAGCGAGAGTTCGTCCGTGGCCGATGTCGTCGGTGTCGTCGGTGTCGTCGGTGTCGTCGGTGTCGTCGGTGTCGTCACCGGTGTCGTCACCGGTGTCGCGCGGGGCGCCACCCTGGCGGGGTTCGCTGGCGGTGGTGGCCGGCGCTCGTCGAGGACCCGCTCCGTCGCGACAAAGACACGCTCCTCGAACATCGTCTGGGCGTCGACGACGCGCTGCCGGCTGTCCTTCATGAGGAAGGCCGAGTCACAGCGAATTCCGCGGGCCCGGGCAAGGGGCTCGTGCCAGCGCCCCAGGATGACCCCGGTGGATGGGTCGCGCAGCTTGACGAAGGCCGTGAGCTGGAGCGACCGCAGGGGACTCATGAGGTCCTCAATGACGGTGCCGACGGCTTCACAGGTGAGCTGACCGACGAGCTCAAAGGTTTGTCCCTCCCGATCGAGCAGGAGGGCTGCGTCGTCCTGGCGCACGGTCCCGAGGGGGGAGAGGACCGGGAAGAAGAAGTCCGAGAGGGGGAGCTCCTCCCGCAATGGTTCGAACGCCTCCCGGCAGAGCCACGGGACGGCCACCGCCGCGGCCTTCTTGATCGCCGGCGTCATGACGTCGGATGGGCACCGGCTGGCGCCGGTGGGCAGGTCCCGTTCGAGCACCGCGATCTCGTTGCGCCTGGTGGGGTCGACCGTCGACCACCGGGTCCGGATGACGGCCTCACGGCCATTGCCGGTGTTCGTGACGCTGCAGGTCGCGTGGCCCGCGACCAGCACGATGGGGCCATTGAGGCGCCCGGCGATGAAGCCACCGCCGCGAGCATGGACCTCGACGCCGGGGCATTGCTCAAGTTGCGCCCGCACCATGTGGGCCATGAGCTGGCTGAGGGACTCGGCGGCCTTGACGGGGTCGTCGGGCTCCACCCGGGTCACCTGCCCCTTCGACTCACCGTGGGCGGCGTTCGGCGCGAACCACAAGACAGCGGCGAGCAGCGAGATGAATGGGCGCACCGCCACAGCATGCCACGACACGAGAGTGAGACACACCCGTCGAAGCCCAGGTCTTCTCGAGGACGTGATCAGCGGCACCTGGGAGTGACCCTTCAAGTGGCGCACCTGACTTCGGTCTGACGTCGGTCTGACATGGCCCTGCCACGTCGTGAAATGGCGCCCGGCGTGGGCAGCGGCGCCAGCGGCTTCTGCTAGAAGCCCGGCATGACGCTCAGCCTCGCCCTCGCCCTCGCCCTTGCCACCCCGTCATCGCCGTGCCCGTCGGGCACGTCGGTGGTCATGACGTGTCCTGCCAAGAAGAAGCAGATCGCGGTCTGTATCGACGCCTCGGCCAAGCCCGTCTTTGCGCAGTACCGCTTTGGTCCGGTCGACTCCATCACGACGGCACCTGAGCTTGTGGTACCGGCCGACACGAAGGAGGGCTTCGGCCGCTTTACCTTTGAGCGCCGCGATCTCGCGTCGGGGACGTCGGCGACGCTGACGTTTCAAAACGGCGACGTCGGCTACGAGGTCTACACCCAGGACGGCAAGGACGCCGGCGGCGGCGTCAACGTCTCGCGCGGCGGCAAGCTCCTCGCGAGCATCGCCTGCACGGGGGACTCCGAGGAGCATTGGGAAAAGCTTGAGCCGCACCTCGCGGGCGGTGCCAAAGCGCCGACCAGCGGCGGCGGCAAGCCCGACCCCACGGCCGGCAAGAGCATGAAGGACATCTGCAACGACGACGTGCTGCTGCTGACCAGGTTCAAGTGGGACGACCTGCGCGGCGACGCCTTCACCAAGAACTGCTGCGTGAAGGGCGCCCTCGGCAAGGACGACGACCGCTGCCAGCTCGACTGGCCGAGCAGCGACATGCCGGAGTGCGGCTTCTTCGACGAGCTGCGCAACGGGATCTTCGCCCGCTACGGCTACCAGTTCAAAGACCCCAAGTGGCAGCAGCTCTTCGGCGAGAAGGACTGGTACCAGCCGCGCAGCGACTTCAACAACGCCTGGCTGCCGAAGGTCGCCGCCGACAACGTCACGGCGTTGAAGGTCTTTGCGTGCCCGAAGCCGGTGACGGCAGCTGTGTGCACCAAAGCCGCGCTCAACTGGTCGCTGCAGCTGCAGCAGGGGGCGAAGGGGCAGATGGACGGCATGCAGCAGAGCGAGATCGCCCAAGGGCTGGCCGCCGCCTGCACCAAGTCCCAGTGGCACGACCTCGCCGCCGACTGCTTCGCGGCCAACCAGAAGAAGTGCGAAGACAAGCTGGGCGGTGATCACCTCACCGAGGCCTACGACATCATCCGTGCCATCAGCGCCGACGCGCTCAAGGGCCGTTGACGCGCTCGTGCCACTCGCCGGTCGACAGCACCTTGTGCGACGATCAGGTATGACCAGTCCATCGCGTCGTGTCGTCGTTGTTCCCCGCTGGGGTGGTGGTCCGGCTTCGGACTTCTATCCATGGTTGGTCCGGGCCCTGGCCCCGACCCACGACGTTCAGGTCCTCGCCATGCCCAACCCGAATGAGCCGACCATCGAGGGTTGGGTGCCCCTCGTGCTGGCGGCGTTGGGCAACGCGACGGCGGCGTCAGAGACGATCCTCGTGGGCCACAGCGTTGGCTGCATGGCGGCGATGCACGCCCTGGCTGAGGACGACGCACCGCAGGTGCGGGCCCTGGTGGGCGTTGCCGGTTGGTTCACCGTCGATGAGCCGTGGGCGTCGATCCGACCCTGGATTGACGCGCCGCTCGACACCGCCGCCGTTTGCGCCCACACCAAGCGCATCGAGATCATCGTCTCAGACAACGATCCGTTCACGGCCGACGACGTGGCCACAGCGGCCCGCTTCCGTGACGCGCTGGGCGCCACAGTGACGACAGCCGCCGGTGCTGCGCACTTGAACCGCAGCGAGGAGCCGATCGTCTTGGCGACGATTCGCGGGCTGTAGCCGCGGGTGTGCGCGAGCTGCGCGACAACGTCTGCCGGCAGCCCGGCCGACGACGCCTTCTACGCCGTCTACGCCGTCAGCTTCGCGGCCGAAGCGCGGGCGGCCATGGACAACGGCTACGACAGAGTCAAGGTCGGCGCACTCACGGACAAGAGCGACGCGAAGGTGGGCGAGATCCGCATGCGGCAGGCCGTCGTCACGGTGACAGGCTGCGACTCGACGTGGCGCTACGCCGTCGTCTGCGAGGACGACAACTGCGTCTCCAGAGACATCCTGAAGGGCCCGCCACACGACGCCGACGGTCCCACGCCGCACGTCGACGTCCGCTCACCGACACACAAGCGCCTCCCAGAGGCCCGCCACTTGACGGGCGAGCGCCGCGTGGCAGCCGGGGTGGGGATCGGAGCACACCACCCTGATGGACAGCTCGTCGGCGTCGAGGGCCAGGGTGGTGCCGGCGCCAAGGGACAGGAGCCTGTTGGCGGCGGCATCGGCAATGGCGGCGGCGGCTTCGGCGTCGCCGCGGATGATGAAGGCGTCGTCGACGTCAGCGACGCCGCACTGCACATCCCGTCGATTGCGGATGGCATCAGCGATGCCCGCCGCTCTCGAAAACAACACCGACGGCACAGCGCGGAGCCTCGGCAACGTCGCTGTCAGGGTCACCAGCGTCGGCCGCTGGGCGAGGGTCACCGTCAGCCTTGCTGTGCCCAGCACGTGGGTCACCATGGCCTCGACGGCGGACGATCGGCGCTCCACCACACCGGCGAGATGCGACAGCGCGACCCCCAGCTTGTCGACCAGGTAGGCGACGTCATCGTCGTCGCGGGCGTTGGCGCTGCGTTCACATCGGAGCTCTGCCTCAAGGGCGGCCCGTTCTACGTTGGACATCGCAAAGAACGCGCTCAGCACGGTGGTGGCTTCGGCGGAGACGGGTGCCGTGCCCTGGTCGTGGACAGCGTTGACGACAAGCGTGACGGGCAACTGGGCCCCCCTGCGCAACACGGAGGCGATCGCGGGCGTCTGATGATGGGTCACCACGGCGTGGGCCTCGCCGCTGTCATCCACGAGCGTCAGTGTGTGGGACAGACGCGGGTCCACCTGGCGGCTTGTGAGGTCGATGATGACCTCGTGGCGCGCGGAGACCACCGCCATCGACTGCGCGCCACCGCCAGTCCAGTGGGCGACGCCAGGGGTAGAGACCATTGTCTCAATGGTGATGGTCTGGTGCAGCAGGTCGTATCTCTGCACTTGACTGTCGGCTTGGTGCAGGAGGTCGTATCTCTGCACTTGACTGTCGACAATCGACATCGTCGGCAGCGCCTGGGCGCCGTCCATGAGATCGGCGATCTCGGTGATCTCGACCAATGAGAATGCCTGCGCCCATCCCCGCATGGAGGGATGGGGTCGGCGAATCCCCAGGCCAAAACGAACCTCACCATCAACGAGTTCGGCGTTCAACAGCAGCATCGGTGACCATCACTCCATGCGTCGACAGTCATGTCGACGGCCCGCGTGCTCAGCGGCGCAGGGTGAGGGTCGTGGTGCGCGTCGTGAACTGCGTGTCGCTGAGGTCGACGCGCACCACCCGCTCCAGCACAACGTCCCCCGAGACCTGCCACTCGCCGCTGACGCCATCGTCGGTGGCGATGGTGACGGTCGCGCCGCCGCCGTCGGTCAGCCAGGTGAGGGGCGTCTGGGTTTCGGTATCGAGCTCCAGGTAGTTGAGCCCCACCAGGTTGAAGATGGCCCGGGTCGTCACGGTGCCGGTGCCGTCGCCGTTGAAGACGAAGGCGTGGGCGTCGTCGTTGCTCGCGGTGATGTCAGACGTGACCTGCTCGACGCCGTCACCGTCGATGGTGCCGTCAACGGCATGGGTCTCGGCGGCCGCGCCGCTCCAGGTGCCGGTCAGGTTCGAGGCCCCGCACGATGCCCCAAGGGCACAGCCGCCCAGGACCATCACGATGGCGAACACGCGAGACGACGTCGGGGCGGTGAGCATGGCGGGCTCTACCAAAACACGCGTCGGTCCTCAACGTCACCGTTGCAGGTCTCGACATCAGGCTGAGCCTGGGCGTCAGCGACGACAGCTCGTCAGGCCGGCACGAGATTCCCCTGGGAAGGAGCACGGCGTACAACCGGCTCGGCCGTCATCGTCGAGACGCGTTCGGGTCAGCCCCTTGGAGTTGCCGCCATGACAAGTCTGCGCGCGGAGGCCGAATCGCTGGCCAGGTGTATTTCTGAGACGTCAGACGACTTCAGGCCCGCCATCAGCGCGTTCTACCAGAAGCTGGAGGGTACTCTTCCCCCAGCGGCCCTGAACGAGGCTGCCGCCGTCGTCTTCGAGTACGGGACCCGCGCCTGCGCCATTGAGCGGGAAGTGAATCTCTACCTGGTCACCGGGACGCTCATCGAGCACGGCGCTGCTCCCGAGATCGGCTGGGACCATCTGCAGTCACGCCTCCGACGCTGTCTCACGCTGCTCGCCAGGGATGCTGAACAGCTCGAGGGGGCAGGCGTCGACCTCGATGCCGGTGAGCCAGGCGCAGGCCTGGAACCTGAGCTCCGTGGCTGGGTGCGCTCGTTTTCCCATCTGGTCGTCGCAGCGATGGCGCGCCTGGCACGACGGCCAGAGCTCCGGCGGCAGGCCCGCCGGGTCGATTCAGGCTTCGCCGACGTCCTTTGGCAGGTGCACCATGCACTGCCCTCAATGCATGGCCATTATCTGAGCGAAGTCCTGAATGTCCTCGATGACAAGGTTCTCGTCGTCGACGTCACGTCGCAGAAGATGGAGGTCCTTGAGGTCCAGGCCGTGCGGAATTGCGCGCACCTGATCGCGCTATTGGAGGGGGCGAACGCCAGAAAGCTCGGCGAGACGCCGGGGGCGAGCTACGAGATCCGGCACCACTACGCGTCCTTTGGCTGTCTCGACGAGGTCGTCGCCGGATTCTTCAGCCGCCAGAAACGGCTGAAAGATGTCGACTGGATGTTCATGCTTGGGGTCGAGCTGAGCGCCCTGAACATCCCGGCATTCGATGTGCAGGGACTCGGGCGGGTGCAAATCGTCGTCCGCGCGCCGAAACGGGTCGGGTAGCGCAGCTTCCCGGCTGCCGACTTCTTTGCCCCGATCCATGAGGCCCTCATCGAGGCCGTTGTTCCCGTTCGTTCCCTCTCGGTGCAGGAGCGCGGGCCTGTCGCGACCTCGCTCGTGGAGGCGGCGCGTGCTCTCCGTCGCGACCTTGGTCGCACCAATGGCGCTGCTCCCTTCACTCCGGAACAGATGGAGCATCCGGCGTGGATCTCCCACTGGAACCCGTGAGTTCGCTCGCGCCGGGATCCCGTGGAAGGTGGTCGGTGCGCTTCTTCGCCGATGAACCAGGCCGCGACGTCGGCAATGCATCGGCGTGGGGTCATCCAGCCGTCGGCGATGTGGCGAGTTGTTCGAGAAGGGCCTCAAGGTGCGCCGCGATCCGCGCTGGATCCACCGGCAGTGCGCGATCAGAAGCCACCGAGACCCGCAGGGCGGCGCCGTGGCTGAGCATGGAAACGCTGACCCCGATGGTGCCGCCGACGGGGGCGCTGACGACGATACCGGACAGGCGATGCCCATGGAGCCGCACATCGCCCCGGGGCCCCGGCACGCTCGTCATCAGCAGCGACGCCTTGCCCGTGAAGATGGCGACGGCCGCCCGCTCGAAGAGGTTTGGCACCAACCCCATGCCCCCCAGCACGAGCATGGCCACCTCGGTGTCGGCGGAGTCTTTGAGGGCCTTGAGCGCCGTGCGGGTGAACGCGACCCGTTCCGCCAGGGGACGGGACCCGGTGGGCAATGGCAGAAACACGAGGCCAAAGCGGTTGGCGCTTCGGTGATCACCCCCGTGGACAAAGACGGGCACGAGCGCGCGGACGGCGTGCAGCGGCTGGCCTGTGGCCCGGCGCTCTTCATCCTCGACGGCTTCGGTGACGCCGGCGATGACGAGGTCTGTGAGAGTGGCGTGGTGGTGGGCGTGGGCCGCCGCGAGCAGTGGCTCCAGGGGCAGGGGCCGGGTCCACGCGATGTGCTTCTGGCCCGAGAGTGGTCGTCGCAACGACGAGGGCGGGTCGTGGGGCAACGCCGTCAGGCGCGCGAGCTTTGCTTGGAACTCGACGAGCTTGTCGATCGCCGGGCAGCATCGGCTACCGCTGTTCGGGGCGCGGGCCGAGCAGCGGCGCGAAGACTGCGTGCTCGCGCGGGCGGAG
>Ga0247834_1000943_pt1 | contig 52982 bp, 41 predicted proteins | sample LaCruzMarch2015__8_FD_187118 | JGI IMG/M metagenome (GOLD analysis project Ga0247834, IMG submission 187118) | Freshwater microbial communities from meromictic Lake La Cruz, Castile-La Mancha, Spain - LaCruzMarch2015_12m | ecosystem: Environmental > Aquatic > Freshwater > Lake | place: Spain...
ATCCAAGTCGGCTTCACAGATGGCACGCAAGGGTTCATCGAAGTGCTGGTGCCGTAGCGGAACCGCGCCTGTCCCGTCCCGCACGCGGGACGGTGATGAGCGTTCCGTGGCTTGAGAGTCTTCGCACGCACGAAGAACAAAGCACCTTCAAAGAGCGGAAGGCTCACGCCTTCCGCTACGCGGAGCGGCGTTGCGGGACCGCGTGAGCATTCCGTGGCTGGGGTGATGGGCGTTCCGAGGTTTGGGGTGCCCTTGTCTCCACGAAAGCAGTGAGCGACATACCAGGCATCCGATGGGTTTTGCATCGTGCTGACCTCCACCGCAGGCTGGTCGTGTTTGGCGGAAACAGCTCCTAACAGAACATGACCGGCCTACGGTTGCTCGCTACGCTTTTGAAATTCGCGAATGGCCTTGGAGTGCGGTTTCATTTGCGCAAGCTCCTCAATGAGCCTGAGGTCAATGCCGGGAAGCACTCTGCTGATCGCCACGGCCTCGTAACCGCCTGCGGCCAGGGCGAAGGCGTGGAGCTTTCCGTTCTGCCAGATCCACACCTCTTGCGCTTTGATTTCGCTCCAGAACTCCAGCTTGTCTATGCCGCCGGAGCTGAGGGCCACCTCAATAAATAGATCGGGCTGCGGTTTCATCGCCTCGCCAAAGCTGAACGAGTCGTCCGGTTCCCCGCCCATCACGCCTTCCACGCGCTGTGTGGTGCTGCCCCAGGCGTTGTAGTCAATGTTGTGCATCACGCAGAAGGTTCGGACAAATTGGCCGATCTGGCCTTTCAATGACTCGTGTGGAAAGGATATGCTCATGACTTCGATGATTCCCCGGTGAAAGCGCACCCTCATGCCGCGCTTCTCGCAAAGCTGATCCAGATTCAGATAGCTGTCCCAGTCGCCGAGGCCAATCATGATGGTCTGCCCTGGAGTCGGCCTGGGGAAAGGCAGGGAGACATGGCCGCCTTCGCGGATCGGAACGCGGGGGCGACGGCGTGCTGCTTTGGGCTTGGTCAAGGTCGCGACGAGCATGGGGCGAGGTTACGCCGGTGGCTGCAGCGTTTCAATCAAGATGATGGGAAGGCAGCCAAACTGACCGGCGGCACTGGAGGTAGATACCTCAAGCGGGGGGGCGGAGTTCAGGGAAGCCGGGCAGTTCGGCGGGGTGGCTGCGCATGTTTGCGATGTTCAGCGCGCCGAACATGACCGGCCTACGAGGGTCACGCGGCTTCGATCTCGGCTTCCATCTTCTTGCGCTCACGCTGGCGCTGACTGGAGTCAAGCGTGCGCTTCCGCAGGCGGAGGTTCTTCGGCGTGCATTCCACGAGTTCATCGGGGGCGATGTATTCGATGGCGCGCTCAAGGCTGAATTTGACCGGCGGGGTGAGCTGGATGCCTTTGTCACCACCGGCGGCGCGGAAGTTGGTGAGCTGCTTGGCGCGTGTGGGGTTCACGGGCAGGTCGTCGGTGCGGGGGTTTTCGCCAATGATCATGCCGTCATAGACGAGATCGCCTGCGGTAACGAAGAGCTTGCCGCGGACCTGGATGGTATCCAGCGCGTAGGAGGTGGCTTCGCCGCCTTCGGTACTGACGAGGGTGCCGGTGCTGCGCGTCTGCATGTGGCCAGCGTGCGGGGCGTATTCGCGGAAAAGGTGGCTGTGAATGCCGTGACCGCTTGTGAGGTTCATCAGTTCAAACTCGAAGCCGATGAGGCCGCGCGTAGGGATATAAGCCTGGACGGTGGTGCGTCCGTTGTGGGCGTTCATGTCTTCAATGCGGCCTTTGCGCTCAGAGATGGTTTTCATGACAGGGCCGAGGAAATCATCTGGCACGTCCAGGTAGAGTGTCTCGAACGGCTCGCAGGTGACGTCGTTGATCTTCTTGGTGATGACCATCGGACGGGAGACGAGCACCTCGAAGCCTTCGCGGCGCATTTGCTCCACGAGCACGGCGATCTGCATGGCACCACGCGCGCTGACATCGAAGATACCGGCGGTGTCGGTGTCTTTGAAGGAAAGGGTGACGTTCATCTTCTGCTCGCGGTCCAGGCGGTCACGGATCTTGCGTGAGGTGACGTGCGTGCCTTCGCGGCCAGCCAGCGGGCCGTCATTCACGGCGAACTGCATGACGATGGTCGGTGGGTCAATGGCGACGAAAGGCAAAGCTGGCGCGTCTGCCGCACCAGTGATGGTTTGGCCGATGTCCACATCCTCAAGGCCGCTGATGCCGACGATGTCGCCCGCGCCGCCTTCGACGGAGTCGCTGGTAGTGAGGGTGGTGTATTGGAAGACTTTGGTGACCTTGAAGGGCGTGGGTTTGTCCTCGGGCTTCTTACCCAGGAGGAAGACGCGGTCGCCCAGCTTCACCGTGCCACGGGTGACTTTGCCGATGGAGACACGACCGACGAAGTTATCCCAATCAATGTTCGAGACGAGCATCTCGAAGCTGCCTTCGAGTTCGGCCTTGGGTTCGGGGATGTGCTTGATGATCTGTTCGAGGAGGAAGGTCATATCCTTCTGCTCGCCTTCGGGCTTGTCCGTGACCCAGCCAGCGCGCGCGCTACCGTAGATGAAGGGCGCATTGAACTGCTCTTCGGTGGCTTCCAGCTCCATCAGGAGTTCCAGCACCTTGTCATGCACCTTCGCCGGCTCGATGTGCGGGCGGTCCATCTTGTTGATGAGGATGATGGGCTTGATGCCCTGCTGCATGGCCTTTTTCAAAACGAAGCGCGTCTGCGCCTGCGGGCCTTCGTAGGCATCCACGACGAGCATGACGCCATCCACCATCTTCATCACGCGCTCCACCTCGCCGCCGAAGTCGGCGTGGCCGGGGGTGTCCACGATGTTGATGATGTGCTCATTCCAGTGAACGGAGGTGTTCTTGGCCTTGATGGTGATGCCCTTCTCTTTTTCCAGATCCATTGAGTCCATCGCACGCTCGGCGATGGCCTGGTTCTCGCGGAAATTGCCGCTGGCGCGCAGCAGGGTGTCCACCAGCGTGGTTTTGCCGTGGTCAACGTGGGCGATGATGGCGATGTTCCGAATCTTTGAAGGAGGGGTCATTAGAGGCTTGGGGGAAGGGAGCGCGGAGGCTAGCAGCTTTGCCCCTGATGGCAAACGAGGGTTTCGACACAGGAGGACAGCAGCACTGGGCATGTGGCGTCCCGCTCACTGTCCTCCGTTCTCGCCGCTTCCTCCTGTTTAAACCGAACAACAACCTCTGGAACAGGAGGCTACAGAGTTTTGTGTGACATTCGACAACGGCTCAGGGTTTGACCCAACCGTAGGAGTCACCCATATCCAGCACCTTCTGGGGCAGCCTGTGGGCGAAATTACCACCATCGTCCACACCGTTCCGGCCCACCGAGTAGAGGCGCAGGGAGTCCTTTTTCCAGATCACAGGCGCATCGGACCAGGGATCACGAAGCGTGGGGTCCAGCAGCGTCGGGGAAACCTCAGCCAGCGTGGCGGGCAGCGAGCCGACAGCCAGCTCCTGACGGCGCAGACCGATCTGGGTGAGCAGGAGAATCCGCTGGGCTTCAGTGTTCGTCATTGAGGTTGCCAAGGCATCCGCTGATCCCTGGGTCATGTAGAAAAGCATGCCACCACCACCGTATGTCGCGACTCTTGAGAGCCGATGCGCGCTAAATTCAACCATAAAGGCTTTGCTGTCGTTCAGAACGGGACCAAGACCCTGCCACCCTGCATCGAGAGTTCTAATGATCGGCCCCACTGAGCTGTGATGAAGTCCCAGTGCATGATTGGGCTTCGTCAGCCAGGGAACTCGGGTTAGAAAACTTGGATTTCCAATTGGCAGAGCGCCCAAGCGGCCTGCGGCGGCGTCTTCGACCAATCTGCGGTAGGCTTCGTATTCCACGCGCAGGGCGCTGGCGAGATTCTGAGGTCGCACGGTCACACGGCTCAGCAGGGTGCTGGCCTCCTCCAGATTGGAAACAGTCGAGTCCTGCCGGGTCATCGCTAATTTGAGCGCATTGAATGCCTGCTGCTGGATCGTGGTGCCTGCCATGCAATGAAGGGCACCCCCTTGCGCGCTGGATACATTTTCCCCAAACCGCGCCGCCTCAATGGAACGCTGCATGGCTTCTTGGACGGTGCTTGCTGCTTTGGAACGGATAACGGCGAGTTGGCCGAGGTATTGGATACTGTTTAGGTAATCGAGTTTCGCATCATACCGAGCCAGCACGGCTCCTTCGCACCAGTGCCATTTCTTCGGGTTGCTGGACAGCAGTTTGTCGATCTCGCGGAGATGACCAGCGTATTTTGTCAGGAGCGCCTGGGCTTCGGCTGCGTTCCAGGGTTCCTGAGTCCCGGCCATGCGAAACCGCTTATCATCCTTCGGCAACGGATGCGCGATGAGGAAAGCCTGCAACTGTGCCAAGGGATTGTTTTCTCCGTCCTCAGCAGAGGTCCAGTTCGGACGCAGCCAGGCATCGTCGGGCTGCGGGGCGTCCTGCATCCAAAGGACAAAGCCGAGGGCAGGCAGCACGAGGAAGATTGTCAGGATCAGCAGCCAGCGCTTGCCATGACCTGGGGAGGATTGATCAGAAGCTGCGGCGGAGTCATCTGCAGGGTGGGGAGAGGCCATGCGCGCAAGAAATGATGGTTCATGGAGTCAGTCACGCACTTTCTTCGGTGGCCTCACTCCCGTGCCTTCAGCACGCCCACCATGTCCAGCTTCCGCAGCATCCGCCCGACGACCAGGAAGCATAGCCCGGCGGCGGTCATGACGACGACGACGGCCTGCGCATAGGTGAACAAGGAGATCGTCAGCGGCAGGCGCACGGTCTCGGTATTGATGGAGGTCATGATGAAGGTGGCCAGACCCCTGCCAAACAGCAGCCCCACGGGCAGCGCCACAAGGACCAGCAGCGTCAGCTCCCCCAGCAGCACGCCTGCCACCTCGCGCTGCGTAAAGCCGACGACGCGCAGGGTGGCTAGATCGCGCCCGCGCTCGCTCAGCGCGATGCGGGCGCTGTTATAGACGACACCGAAGGCGACGATAATGGCGAGTGTAAGGTAGAGCTTGCGTATGATGCCGATGCTCTCGCCAGTGGTCTTGCGGAAGGCGGCGAGCTGCTCGCGCTTCACCAGGGTGGCAGCGATGCGCGGGGTGTCCTTGATCGCGCGCATGAAGCTGGCCCAACGCGCCTGGTCCACGCTGAGATAGGCGCCGCTGACCGTCGCGCCCTCTTTCATGACACGGCGCAGGGCGTCGAGGTCCATGTAGGCGGCGATGCCGGAGAAGTCCTCGATGAGTCCGCGCACGGGGATGCTGAGCAGGGGGCGCTGCCCCTCCAGTACCTGCACCTGGATGGCATCGCCAATGCGGGCACCGAGAACCTCGGCGAGCACCTTTGACATGATGATGCCCTCCTCCGGCAGAGTGATGAGGCGGCGCTGGGAGTCGAGCAGTCGGTTCAGGCTGCTGCCGCGCGGCATGCCGGTGATGGCGAGCCTGCGCGTGTGGTGGCCGTGGCGCAGGCGAGTCTGTACGACGCGGATCGGCTCCGCACGGGTGACGCCGGGCAGGTGCTCCAGGTCATGCAGCGCGCTGCCGGTGCCCGGCTCGCTGAGAATGGCGATGACGTCCTGCCGCTGAACGTCATTCCACTGGTAGGTCAGCAGGTGGTCAATGCTGTCCGCCATGGAGCCGGGCAGCACCATCAGTCCGGTGGCCAGCGCCAGCCCGGCGATGGTGAAAAGTGATTGCCAGGGCCGCCGCTCAATGTTGCGCAGGGCCATGCGCAGGGCAGGGGAGAGCCAGCGGGTGAGGCCCATGCGCTCCAGCAGGCTGGGTTTGAAATCCGTCGGCGGCTCCGGGCGCATGGCCTCCGCAGGCGGCAGCCGCACCGCCAGCCACACGACGCTGAGCACGCCAATGACGGACGCGCCTGCGCTGACCAGCAGGGACAGCCCCAGCGCGCTGTAGTCCAGCCGGAAGACAAGCGCGGGGAAGCGGAAAAAAAGCTCATACATGCCTAGCAGCCCGCCGCCCATATAGCGCCCCGCCACCCCGCCCATGATGGAGCCGACCACGACGATGACGAGCGCGAAGCCGAGGTAATGCCGCCCGACCTGCCAGGAGGAATAGCCAAGCGCCTTCAACTGCGCGATCTGCTCCCGCTGCAGCCGCACCAGCCGTGCCAGCACGGCATTCACCATGAAGGCGGCGACGCTGAGAAACACCACTGGGTAGGCCACCGACAGCGCATTGAGCACGCGCAGTTCATCATCCAGCCGTGCTGCGCTGCCGTGGTCCCGCCGCGTATAGGCACCGCCCGCGCCATACGCGGCCAGAAGCCGGTCGGCATCGGCGATGACTGCCCCTGGCTGCACGCCGGGCGCGAGGTCCATGCAAAAGTCATTGAAGGCACCGTCCATGTTGTAGGCCACGGCGACGGCGCGGTAGTTCATCCAGAAGACGCCGAAGCGTGTGTTGTCCGGCAGCGTCTCCCCGGCGCGCGCCTCGAAGACGAACTCGGGAGAAAGGCCGATGCCGGTGATCTGCAGCGTGTCACGTCGGCCATTGATGATGGCGGTGACACTGCCGCCGAGCTGCAGCTTGTTCGCCAGCGCAAACGCCTCACTGACCACCACCTCGCGGCGCGCGTCGGGCTGCGGCATCCGCCCAGTGCGCAGGAAGACCTGGTTTAATAAAGGCAGGCTCCCATCCTCCGGCAGGGAGACGATGTGACCGGTGCAGGGCTCCGTGACGCCGGGTAGGTCCAGCACGGCATCCAGCACCACGCGCGTCTCCAGCGTCGACACGCCGGGGATGCGGGATAACCGCTCGCGCATGGAAAGTGGTGCGCGCTTTAGCGAGCCGAACACCTCGGCCATGCGATACTTTTGGTAATACGCATCGCGCGTGCCCTCCAGGGTCAGGATCAGGCTGCGCGTCATGATCATCATCGCCAGCCCGCAGGCCATGACCAAGGACACGGCGACGATCTGCCCCTTCATGCGGCTGACGTCGCGGAGGAGTTTGAGATCGAGGGGGGTGAGCACGGTGGGGAATCAGTGCCACGAAAAGGCCCGCTGTCAGGCCATGACTTTCCTCATGTAAAGAATGCTCTCGCGGGCGATGTGCTGCGGCCCAGGGCGGTAGTCAAAGACCTCCACGGAAAGGAAGCCCTGGTAGTCCACCTTGCGCAGCGCGGCAATGATCGGCTCATACTTCACCTCGCCCATGCCGGGGCCGAGGAGGTTCGGGTCGTTGGCGTGGAAGTGGACGAACCAGTCCCTGCTGTCGCGGATGATGTCCGGGATGGGCTTCGACTCGTCGCTCATCGCCTTCACATCCAGGTGCAGCTTGCAGCTCGGATGGTCCACCAGCTTGCACAGGCGGATCGTCTCCTCGGCGGTGTTCAGGAAGTTCGTCTCCTTCCTCCCAAGAGGCTCCATGGCGATCACGACACCGTGCTTGCCCGCCTCCTCCGCCACGGTGCGCACGGTGTCGGCTGCGCGCTTGAACGCCTCCTCATAGTCCCACTCTGGCAGCGTGGTCCGCGCCTTAGGGCTGCCCCAGACCATGATGCGCCCGCCGGTCATCGCGCAGAAGCGTGCCAGATGCCGGCCGAACTTCGCGGTCTCCTGCCGTTGCAGCGCGTCCGGGGTCGTGATGTGGAACCACGTCGGCTTTGTCAGCAGCCAGTGCAGGCCCAGGATCTCCAGGCCAAAGGAGGAGGCGATGTGGCTGAGGCGCAACGCGTCGGCCTCCGTCAGGTCGCGCGGGTCGGCCTTGAGCGTGAAAGGGGCCAGTTCGAGCGCGTGATAGCCTGCGGCGGCGGCATCCTCGCACACTTTCTCGAAAGGCCAGTCCGGGTAGGTCTCGTTGCAGATCGCGTAACGCATAGGGCGCGGAGACTGGAGCGCCGTGCGGAGAGCGTCAAGACGGGTTTTAGTCCTCGATCAGCCGGGACAGCAGTTGCTGGACAGCCCCGGCGATGCGCTCGCGCGCGGTGAGCTTCTCCAGCCATGCGACGGGGATGTTCTCCACCCCGTTCGCCGCGCCCAGCCACGCGCCGATCATGCTGGCCCGGCCCGCATTGTCGCCGCCCGCGTGGACAGTGCCTAGCACCGCGTCTTTGAATGAATCATGATGCCGCCAGGCCGCGTGCAGGGCGGAGGGGAAGCTCTGCGGCAGCGGGCAGCTCTGGCCAAAGCGCCCCGTGGCGGTAACGACATCCATCTCCCGCAGCATGTAGGCGAACTCAAAGTAGTCCGAGCCATCGCAGCTCACCTCGCGCGCCTTTCGTGTCAGCTCAAAGGCGGAGCGGAAGGGGATGCCCACCAGCAGCATCCGCAGCAGCACCGCATGGGCCGCCGCACAGGCAAGCGCGGTGGGGTTGTTCTGCGTCACCAGCGTCAGCCGTCGAACCGCGTCTGCGGCATCGTCGAACTCATCTTTCTGGTAGGCCACTACCACCGGGGCCAGCCGACTCACCGTCGCGAGCTGGTCGTCATCCGCGCCGTTCTGGAAGTTGCTGGGGTCCGTGCGTAGGTTCGCCAGCGTCTCCCGCGTGGAGTGGTCGTGGTAGCTGCGACACACTGGGCTATTAAAGTAACCCTCGAAGCGCATCCCGAAGTCATTCTCCCGCAGCCGTCCCGCACACGCCGCCAGAGACTCCAGCACCAGCAGTGCGGCATCGCCATAGTGCGTCTGATCGCCCGGCACCTTGCCTTCATGGTAGTGGCCCTTGAGCGGCTTCTCGAAGCCTTGCACTCCGCCTGGATATTTCTTTGCCATTTCATCCAGGTCATAAATCCAGTGCGTCCCCAGCGCGGCAGCATCGCCGACAAACTGCCCCCACAGGGCACCTTGCAGACTGGAGATGGAGGGAATCACAGTCACCGTTTCTGCCCCAGATCATCAGATAGGGCAAGCACTGAGACGTGAATGTTTGCTGCCATTGGCTACGACAGACTGCCGCTGACCCGCACCGCGCAGTGCTTGTAGCTCGGCTGGCGGCTATGCGGATCCGCGGACCAATGCGTGAGCTGGTTCACCCTTGCATCATGCATGGGTAAGAAGACCTCACCAGGCTTTACGCACAAGGTCACACGCGCCCTGCAGGTCAGGGTACCACGCCTTGAGGTGATCCGCACGCTGCCACCATCGGTGACGCCCAGGCGCGCGGCATCCTCCACATGCAAGTCTAGCAGCAGTTCCCCAGGAGCCAGCATCCGCAGCACCGCTGACTTCGCCGTCCGTGTCTCCGTATGCCACTGCGCCGAGGTTCCACGTCCCGTCAGCAAGATCAGCGGATACTCCGCATCCGTCCTCTCTGGCGGCATCTCCGGCGCAGCAAAGATGAACCGCGCCCGCCCATCCGGCGTGAAGAAGCGCCCATTCTCAAAGAGACGACGTTCTGAATTTCGGATTTCGGATTTCGGATTTCGGATTTTCAGCAGTGGCCACTGCACCCCGCCACAGCGCTCCAGCATCTCAAACCCCTCGATCCCCGTGATCTCACAGGGCTGGCCTTCCGACACACGCTTCATGATTTGAAAGACCGCCGCCGGGCTGGCCCACTCTTTGAAAAGCTCCCCGCAGCCCCAGGCATCCGCCAGCAGGCGAAAGATGCGGAAGTCACTCAGCGCCTGCCCTGGAGCACGACGGACCTGACGGCTCAGGCCGATGCGGCGCTCCGAGTTGATGAAAGTGCCCTCTTTTTCCCCCCAGGCCGCCGCAGGTAGAAAGAGATGCGCGCGCTGTGCGGTCTCGCTGGTCGGATACATGTCCTGAACCACCAGGAAGTCGAGTTTGCCCAACAGTTCATTGAAGCGGTTCTGGCTGATCCACGAGTGGCTTGGGTTTGTGGCAATGATCCACAGCGCTTTGATCTTTCCTGCTTCGATGCTTTCCAGAATCTGATCATAAGCCAGACTCGGCTGAGCCGGGATGCGCTCCACCGGGATGCCCGTGGCGGCGGCGATCTTCTCGCGATGCTTCGGGTTATTGAAATCGTGGCCGCCAAGCAGGTTCGTGGTGTTGCTGAACAACCGCGAGCCCATCGCATTGCACTGACCCGTGATCGAATTTGCCCCAGTGCCCGGTTTGCCGATGTTTCCGGTCATCAGCGCCAGATTGATGATCGCCTGCGCCGTGCGCGTGGCCTGGTGGCCCTGGTTCACGCCCATCGTCCACCAGAAGGACACGCGTGGCGTGCCAGTGATGATGGTGCGGGCGAAATGTGCCAGGCGCTCAGTGCTCAGTCCGGTCTCGGTGGCGACCCGCTCAGGGGTGAACTCAGCAAAGAAGGTCGCGAATTCGTCGAAGCCGCTCGTGTGCTCTGAGATGAAAGAGGCATCCAGTCCGCCCTCGTGGATGATGAGATGTGCGATGCCGTAAAGCAGCGTGAGATCGCTTTTGGGCTTGATCGCGTAGTGCTGTGTGGCTGCCATCGCCGTCTCGGTCATGCGCGGGTCCACGACGATGATCTCCGGGCTGCGTTTGTTCCGCAGCACGCGCTGCCACATGATCGGATGCGCGATGCACGGGTTCGCGCCGATGAACACCAGCACATCGCTTTCCTCGAAGTCCGCATAGGTGAACGGGGGTGCATCAAAGCCAAAGCTCTCCTTGTAAGCCGTCACTGCCGTCGCCATGCACTGGCGCGTGTTGCCATCTCCATGGATCATGCCCATGCCGAACTTCGCGAAGGAACCCAGCAGCGCCATCTCCTCGCACATGATCTGCCCGGTGCTGATGAAGGCGGCTGACTCCGGCCCATGCTCAGTCATCACACGCTTCATGCGCTCGCAGAAAATCTGCGCTGCTGTCTGCCAATCAGTCGCCTGGCCATCGAGCAGAGGCGTCGTCGCGCGATCAGGCGCGTCCAGCACCGTCAGCGCCTCCCAGCCCTTGGGGCAGGCCGTGCCGAGATTCACCGGATAGTCAGGATCAGGCGTCGCATTGATCGCCACTCCATCTTTGAGATGCAGCTTCAAACCACAGCCCGTGGAGCAAAAGCCGCAGATGGACTTCGCCGTGCCATTCGGCTGCAAACGACGCGGCAACTGGCCTAACCCAAAGCGTGATGGCTCGCGCACAAGATCCGCCGTGAGCGGCCCGGTCCATTCGCGAAAGGTGGGTGCAGGAAGGTTGATCATGGCTAGTTCCCTGGCATCCTCGGCCCCGCTGCCGCTGTGAAGAAATACATTCGCTCCACCAACTGGCTGGCGAAGGTCAATACCAACGAAAGCGTGAACAGTCCGGGCGCATGAAAGCCGCCGAAAATGAGGGTGGGGATGAGGATGCCTGTCGCCACCAGCAGCATCGCCCGCACCTCCGTTTGAGGGCGCAGCAACTCTTTGATAATGCGCGCGGACTTGTGTCTCCGGCTGCCTTCATCCGCCAACGCCAGTGCATCTTGCCTCATTTCAAAGATCGAGACAGCCCAGCGCATGACAACCGCGCAGGAGATGATCACGAACATTTGCGGCAATCCCAGCCAGGCCCACACGACACCGGCAAGGCTCGCTCCGAGCAGCAGCATGGTGCCGATAAACTTCACGGTGGTGAGCTTCAATGACCAATAGGCGCGACGTGTGTCCACATAGACCATGATCGAGGTGAAGACCGCCAGCACACCTGCCGCTGCTGCGCCCGTGACCGCCAGCTTCATGAGATAAAGATCACCCCACCAACATGCGACCATCACGGTTGAGCCGACGCCCGCGAAGCCACCAAAGGCCATGATCTCGCGCGAGAGCCAGGATTTCCTCCAACCCATGAAGGCACGCCAGGCTTTGAGCGGTTGCCCCAGATGCAGCACGCTGAGATTGATGCCGACGATCCCCACGAGGAGCGCCACAGCACTCGTGATGCCTGCTTGCGTCAATGTCAGCGCATCCATCCAAAGCGCGATGGCACAAACGACAAAAGCACCTGCGCTCATCTGCGTCATCACCAGCATCCAGGCCAGCGGGTTGTGCGCGTGATCGAGTTCCAGCCGCGCCGCATCCGCCGCATGGGCATGAGCGGGAAGGGGGCGCTGGCTGACATACCGTGTCGTGGGCCGTGTGTAGCTGCTGTCAAACGCCCCTGCGATGATGCTGCCCCGATCTGGCACCGATGTGATCTTCACTGACGTGATTTTGATCGCCTCATTCGGACAGGCCTGCACACAGGCGGGTGCCTCACCTTCGGCCAGCCGCCCCTGGCACATATCACACTTGCGCACAATACCACGCTTTAAGTTAAACTTCGGCACATCATAGGGGCACTTCAGGATGCAGTAGCTGCAGCCGATGCACTGGTCATCGAGATGCCGCACGATGCCTGTGACCGCATCCTTGTCATAGGCCAGCACCGGGCAGCCATTGGCACAGGCCGGGTCGGCGCAGTGATGGCAGGCCGTCGTCACCGTCTGCACATAGGGCTTCTTGCGCGTGCCAACCAGCAGTCCCATGTCACGCCAGGATTCATTGTCATCGAGCCCGTTCAGCGAGTGGCAGGCGGCGACACATGCCTTGCACCCTGTGCAGGAGTCCAGATTGACCTCGAAAGAATACTGCTCGCCCGGTTGTGGTTTGCTCAGCGGGATGAGGTGGGAGAAGCGCGTCGCTGGTGTCTCCTGGTCGTTGGCTTCGGAGAAAAGGGTGACCGGAGTCCGCAGTGTCTGCTGCTCCTCAAGAAGTGTCTCCAGCAGCAGCGAATGGATGACCCCTGATTGATGATTTGCGGCTTCAGGAGAAGCATCGCCTGCTCCTGAGACCGGTGTTTCCAGATCATAAATCATAAAGGGGTCACTCACAAAAGGCTTCCAGCAACTGCCCCACCGTGTGCCGATTGCAGAAGCTGTGGAATGACTCGTCGCCCACGCGCCTGGTCAGGTAGCCTTTCAGCATGGCTTCCAGCGTGGTGCCGAGGGATTCAAAGGGCACGCCGCTGAACACCTGACGCCCGATCTTCCGGTTCTCGCCAAAGCCGCCGCCGACGGTGATGTGGTAGCCTTCGCCGGACTCAGATTTCACTTTGGTGCCGAGCAGGCCAATATCGCCCATGAAGTGCTGGGCGCAACTGTGGGCGCAGCCTGTGAAATGAATGTTCACGGGCCTGTCGAGCTTCACGCGCTTGTCGAGGTGGTCCATCATCGCAATGGCATGGCCTTTTGTGTCAGTGGCGGCGAACTTGCAGTAGCGGTTGCCCGTGCAGGCGATGAAGCCATTGCGCAGATGCGAGGTCTCGCACGGGAAGCCGAGCTTCTTTAGCGACTTCGCCACCGTGGCCGCGTAGGCCGTCTTCACGTTGGGGATGATGAAGTTCTGCCAGACGGTGAGCCGCACTTCGCCGGAGCCATAGCTGTCCGCCAGATCGGCGATGCGTCCGAGCTGCTTCGCGGTCATCTGGCCCACGGGAACGCTGGCACCGATGTAAACCAGCCCCTTCTGCTTCTGCGGGTAGGTGCCCACATGCGAGTGGCCCTGCTGGGAAAAGTCGCGCTTTTCCTGGCACGCCGCATCGGGTGGAAGGCGTGTGAGCTTGAAGGGCAGCAGCTTCTCTGTCTCGACCAGAACGCCGGCGAGTCCTTTGTCTTCGATGACATACTTGAAGCGCGCCTTCTTGCGGTTGGTGCGGTCGCCGAATTTGATGAAGACGCGCAGCAGGGCCACCATCACATCGTTGAGCTGCTCCGGCTTCACAATCACTCCCCAGTCGCTGGCAAAGGTCTGATGTCCGGTGACCCCACCGAGAGCGATGCGAAAGTAAACGCCAGGCTCAATGCCCTCGCTGTTCCCGCAGATATTCACCGCACTCGCGCCGATGTCGTTGGTGTCCTCCACCGCAGAGATGAGACCGCCGCCATCGTAGGCGATGTTGAACTTGCGAGGCAGATCGTAAAATTCCTTCGAGGCAATGATGAGCGTGGCTAGCTCGTTCACCAGCGGCCGCACATCAATGATCTCATGCGGATCATAACCCGCGCAGGGGTTCATCGTGATGTTGCGGATGTTGTCCGCGCCAGCGCCTTTGGAATGCAGCCCGCAGGACTGGATACGCCGCAGCACCTCCGGGCAGTTCTTTGGCTCGATGAGGCGTATCTGGAAATTGTTCCGCGTGGTGATCTGGATGTAACCCGTCGTCAGCTCGCTGGCGATAGCGGCAAGTTCACGAAGCTGGTAGCTCTTGACCACTCCACCTGGAATCCGCAGTCGGCACATGTAGCCATCTTTCACCGGGTTCAGCCAAAACAGGCCGTTCCATTTGTAGCGGAACACCGACTCCGGCTCCGGCTTCGCATTCCACCGCGCATCCATCACGAGTTGCTCAATGGCATCGAAGGGATGAAGCTCGCGCTTGATGCGCTCCTCCTTGGTCAGATCATCCATCGATGGGCCTTCTTGAATCGGTGCTGCCGCAGTAGGTGCGGTGGCAAGATCATCAAAGCTGACGCCGCCTGCCTGGATGCCTGCAAAAAAACCTTCGAGGTAACGCTTTTGTTCAGCAGAGAAGTCCGTGCCAGGAGGTGCCATCGGTGGGCTTGATTTGGGAAGTACTGCGGCAATACTCATGGCATGAACGATCTAGAATTGATTTTCCGTGTGCGCCCGGCAGAGGAAGGCGGCTTCACTGCCGACTGCCGATTGCCAGATGGGCTGATCGCGACGCAGGGTAACTCCTGGGAGGAAATGGAGGTGATGGTGCGCGATGCGGTGAAGTGCCACTTTATAGATGCTCCGTTGAAGCCTGGCCGAATTCGGCTGCATCTGGAGCAAGATCGCGTGCTGGTGGCTGCGGCATGAAACTGCCGCGTGATGTGAGCGGTGCGGAGTTGTTGCGAGGATTGCGAAGGCTGGGATACGAAATGCACCGCCAAGCAGGATTCCACATGGTAGTGCGCTGCGGTGAACCACGCGCGCACTCGGTCACCGTGCCGAGTCACAAGCCGATTAAGGTCGGAACGCTTTCCTCCATCCTGCACGAGGTCACTTTGCAGCGAAGTACGAGCGTGGAATGCATCTTGGCAGAAATGAAGCTGTGATGTTCTAATACACATCGCGGGCGTAACGTTTCTCCTTCTTCATTTGGGCGATGTAGGCAGCGGCTTCTTCTGCCGTCTTGCCGCCTTGGGTTTGGATGACTTCACGCAGCGCGGCGTCCACGTCTTTGGCCATGCGTTTGGCGTCACCACAGACGTAGAAGTGTGAGCCTTCTTCGAGCCATTGCCATAGCTCGCTGGCAGCTTGGAGCATCCGCGTTTGCACATAGACTTTCTCGTCTTGGTCGCGAGAGAAAGCGGTATCGAGGCGGGCGAGCACGCCCTTTTGTACCCATTCGATGATTTGATCGTGATAGAGAAAATCGCTGGCACGCTTTTGATCCCCAAAGAACAGCCAGTTTTTGCCTGGGCTGCCCGTTGCCTCACGTTCCTCAAGAAAGGCGCGGAAGGGGGCGATGCCTGTGCCTGGCCCGACCATGATGACCGGCTTCGAAGGGTCAGCGGGAAGGCGGAAATGCTTGGCGACATGGAAGAAGATGCCTGTCGTGTCCCCAAGCGCGAGGCGGTCTGCGAGGAAGGTGCTGGCGACGCCTTTGTGCTGCACGCCGTGGGCATCATAGCGCACGGCTCCGACGCAGAGATGCACCTCCTCAGGATGCGCCTTGAGGCTGGAGGCGATGGAATACAGGCGTGGCTGCAGTTTGCGCAGACTTTCGATGAAGGCGCCGACGGTCAGGGGTGAGTCGGGTGTTTTGCCGACGAGCTGACGCACTTCATAATACTTCAACATTGCCTCACGCAATGACGCAGTGCCGCCATCAGGGAGTGCTGCTTCGGCTTGTGGGTCGAACTGATAGGCGGCGATGATGGCGTCCACAACTTCCGGGCAATTTTTCACATAAACACCGAGGGCATCCCCGACTTCATAATCAAGGCCGGAGCCTGCGAGGGAGAAGGCGATGTGCCTCGTGTCCTTGGCGCTGGCTTTGGTGTTGAGTTCGATATTGGCGATCAACCTAGCGGGGAAGGGATTCTTTTTGGTGTAGCCGGATTCGGGTTCGGACTCGGTGGTTTCAATAGAGGCCGGGAGAACGGTTTGAAAACCCGCTTTATTGAGGGCTTCAAATGCAGTCACGCTCCAGGTCTTGGCGAGGTCGTCAAACTCCACATCGCAATCCACACGGGCTGCGATGCGCTGGGCACCAAGTTCTTCGAGGCGGGCATCTAGTTTTTTGCCAGCAAGGCAGAAGGTGTCGCCGTAGTTTTTGTCGCCCAAGGCGAGGACGCTGTACTTCACGCCATCGAGCTTTGGGCTGCTGCCGTTTTGATTGATCGTGTCCCAAAAGGAAATGGCATTGTCCGGCATGTCACCTTCACCCCAGGTGCTGGTGATGAGCATGACGTTTTGTTCTTTGATGAAGTCGGCTGGTTGCAGCGAATCGAGGCCCGCAGCGCGCGCTGCAAAGCCCCGACCCGCCGCTTCCCTGGCCAGCCGCTTGGCCAAACTTTCCGCATTGCCGCTCTGACTGCCGAAGGCGATGAGCAAGGGGCGCTTGCTCTCCGCAGGTGTGCTTGTCGGGAGATTCCCTGGCGACGTGCCACGGCTGAGCATTCCGGCGAGGAAGCCATTGAGCCAGGCACGCTGCTCCCCGTTGAAGGGAGCATTGTCGGGGATGATCGGCACAAGATTCATATCAGAGCGGCGGCGATTGAAAAATGGGACGGTTAGAAATCGAACTGCACCTGGAGGTAGCCGAAGTGCGCGTTGTCACTGGCACCCGTGTCAGCGAGGTAGCTGCCAGCGGCGAAAAGGCTATAACCGGCCTGAAATGCGACGTGCGGATTGTATTTATAGACCGCAGTCAGATCGAACTCCTGACCACGGAAGTTTCTAGCCCCGGGGTTGAGGCCACGATTGGTGGCGATGCCATTGACACGATACCAGCGGTCGTTGTTGGTAGCTGCCCAGTAGAGATGGTAGTCGAGCATGATCTTGAGCTTTGGCTTGGGCATGAAGCTGAGGTTGATCTCCGGGTTGTGCATGTTGATCCAGGCGCTGGTGTCCATGTAGCCGTAGAACATGTGGTTCGTGGGATACAGGTTTTGGAAGGTCTGGCTGTCCCCATCCGCAACGTTGTCATCCCCTGTAGAGAAGTTGTATTGAATCCCCAGGCGTGGTTTCCACGGGTTGCTCAGCCAGTTATAGCCCGTACCCCAATGGCCGGCGAAGGCAGTGTGATCGAGTCCGGCGACCTTGCCGAATTGAAAGGCCATCTCCATCTCGTAGTCGAAGCCGCCGAGCTTTTTGGGATCACCTTTCATTAAGGTGCCAAGAGTCCAGAAATTCGTTTCACCGACGAAGCCAAAGGGCGGGCCTGCGGCTCCGGCTGGAGAGGCCTTGTCCTCTATTTTGTGAAAGACATAGAAATCCGTGGTGCTGTGCCAGGGGTCTAGCGTGGGCATGGAGAAGTATACACCGCTGAAAATGGAATGCCGGACATCGTCGTAATCGAGGAAGTCAGACTGGTTCCACATGTGGTCTTTGAAGTTCACCGGACTGGAGGTGAACATGTCGAGTGACCAAGTGGACGTGGCGTAACGAAGTTTGATGGCATCAAACGTGCGCGCTTGGTTCAGCCATTCCAGTGGGCCAACCAGGCGTTGATCACCATAGCTGAGGAACTGACGCCCCACTGTGGCGCTGAAGCCTTTCTTTAAATCCCCTGCCTGAATGTAGGCTTTGAGAATGTCGAAGGTGTCATCGCCCTCTGCAGCAAAGACGCCGATTTCATTGGGGCGGCTGCCGCCGATCTCGCGTACATCTTGTCCTTGGACATAGAGCTTGAGCCAAGGGGTGACGGCATAGCCGAGTCCAAGACGGAAGCGGTTGAGCAGCCAGGAGGCATCTTGCGGGCCGTTGATGGCGCTGTTGAAGTCAAAGTTGTTGTCTCGGATTTCGAAGCGCATTTTTTCCTGGATGTCCACCGTCAGCTTCCCGTCGAGGAAGGTGATCGGCTTATATCCCGGAGGTGGGAGTGGGGCGGGAGCCGCTGGTTTGTCAGCGGGTGTGCCTGCGAGGGCGATGGATGCCGATGCGAGCAGTAGCAGTGCTGTCTTTTTCATCTCGGTGTTTGGGTGTTGGTGTTGGGTTTCTGGCTACGCGGCGGCTGTAGGGAAGGGGAAGGCATGGGCGGCGAGTTCGGCGGCCATGTCGGGGGAAGGTTTGAATTGAGGCTCGCGGCTGGGGCGGATGTGTGAGCGGTCGTTGAGAAAAGTGATGAGGTGCTCGCGCAGCTCATAGTAGCTCGGGTCTTCCATGATCTGTTTGCGGTTGCGCGGGCGCTCGAAGGGGATATTCAAGATGTCGCCGACTTCGGCTTCGGGGCCGTTGGTCATCATCACGACGCGGTCGGAGAGGAAGATGGCCTCATCCACATCATGAGTGACCATGAGGGTGGTGATGCGGTTGCGGCGCCAGAGTTCGAGCAGGACTTCCTGGAGTTCGTAGCGGGTGAGGGAGTCCAACATGCCGAAGGGTTCATCGAGCAGCAGCATCTTTGGCTGCAAGGCGAAGGCGCGGGCGATGCCGACGCGCTGGCGCATCCCTTGGGAGAGTTCACTCGGGTATTTGTGCATTGCATCTCCGAGGCCGACGATGGTGAGGTAATACGCTGTCATTTGACGGCGCTCTGCCTTGCTGGCGGTGAAATAAACCTGATTCACGCCGAGCATGACGTTTTCAAAGGCTGTCATCCACGGCAGCAGGCAGGGCGACTGGAAGACGATGCCGCGATCCGGTCCAGGGCCGCTGGCTTCTTTGCCAGCGAGGATCATGTTGCCTTTGCTAAGATCACTAAGACCGGCGACCATCATGAGCACGGTGCTTTTGCCGCAGCCGCTGTGGCCGATGAGTGTGGCGAACTCGCCCTCGCGCAGCTTGAGATTGAAATTCTTGACGATGGTGGTTGGTCCTTTGGGAGTGTCGTAGGTCTTCCAAAGACGATCCAGTTCGAGCATTTTGGGATTTGGAACACTCATGCGGCCACCTCCACTTCTTCACGCTTGTTGTCTGTGCGGCGCTTGGGTCCGCGACGGTTGATGAACTCCATGCTGTTCAAGTTGGTGAGATCCTCTGGCAGGATGTCAGGCAGGGTAAGTTTAACCGATGATTTAATCTTGGTGCGGCCTTTGGCGTCGAGCAGGGTGGTGATGAGTTGCGTGCGCAGCTTTTTGAAGCGTTTGTCGTGATTGATGGCCTTGCGGTCGCGCGGACGCTCAATGTCCACAATCATTGGCTCGCCCAATGTGGCGGGCGATGTGGGGAGCAGTGGGATGACTTTATCGGCGACGAGGATGGCTTCGTCGGGGTCGTTGGTGATCCAGATGACGGTGGTTTTATTCGCCAGCCAGATGTCGGCGATCTCATCTTGTAGCTGGGCGCGAGTGAGGGCATCTAGGGCGCTGAGTGGCTCGTCCATGAGCAGCACCTTCGGTTCCATTGAGAGGGTGCGAGCCACTGAAACACGCTGCCTCATGCCGCCGGAGAGTTCTTTTGGTAATTTGTGTGCTGAAGGAGTCAGTTTGACCATCGCGATGTATTTCGCGACGTGCGCCTTGCGCTGCTCTTTCGTCCAGTCTATGAAGACTTCATCCACGGCAAGTGCGATGTTTTCTTCAACGGTGAGCCAAGGTAGTAGCGAGTAATTTTGGAAGACTAGCCCCCGATCTGGGCCGGGTTCGGTGATGAGTTTGCCTTCGATCAGCGCTTCGCCATTGTCTGGCTTTACGAGGCCGGAGAGCATGTTGATCAAGGTGGTTTTGCCGGAACCAGAGTAACCAACGATGACGACGAACTCGCCTTCTTCAACGGAGAGGTTGATGTTTTTGAGTACTTCGGTTTTCGAACCGTTGTGCCCGAAGCCTTTGGAAGCGTTTTTGATTTCGATGAGCGGCATATCGGTATCTGAATCCTCCGGGTTATGCTGATTTAAACCTCGCCTCCACGAGGCTCATGAGACGGTCTAGTAGCCAGCCGACGAAGCCGATGGTGAGGATGCTGAGGATGATGCTGGTGTAGAGACCGTTGTTGTACTCGTTCCACAGGAAGTTGCCGATGCCGATGCGGCCAGTGAGCATTTCCACGGCGACAATGACGAGCCAGGCGATGCCGAGACTGAGGCGATAGCCTGTGAACATGTAGGGCATGGTGGCGGGCAGGTAGATTTTCCAGAGGGTCTTGAACCAGGATAGTTTGAGAACTTTGGCGACATTTAGGTAATCCTGTGGCACGGCGCGCACTCCGACGGCGGTATTGAGCACCGTCGGCCACATGGCGCAGACGGCGATGGTGAACAAGGCACCGAGATCGTTGGCGTGCTTGCCAGCTCCCATGAAAAGCACGACGCCGAGTGGCATCCAGGCGAGTGGTGAGACGGGGCGCAGTATCTGGATGATGGGGTCAAACATCCGCGTGAAGGTCTTTGAGAGACCGAGCATGAAGCCGAGCGGCGTGCCGATGAGCAGCGCGATGGCGTAGCCTTTGGCGACGACAATCAGGGAATACCAAGTGAAGCGGAGGATGCCCTGATCGAGTTCTTCGCGTTTGGCGAATGGTTGGGTGATGTATTTCTTTGTCTTGTCCCAGGTTTCCAGGGGACTGGGCAGGTCTTTAATGAAGCCGGTCTTCACTTTCTTGGTGAAGCCAGAGGGGGTCTTCTCCTCACGGACACCGCCAGAGATAGCGGTCCAGATGAGGAGCACGGCGATGATGCCAAGGAATGGCAGTATCCAGGTGGTGATGAAGTCTTTGCTGAGTTTCACGGCGGCGGCAGTGTTTGGGGTTTAGCAGCACGCCGGTTCTGGGACTGAACCGGCGTGCCAGGATGAAATGACTAGCCTTTGAGATTCTTCACGGCGGCGGCTGTGGCGAAGTCTTCGGGCTTGGTGGGGTCAAAGACAGCGCCGTCCATGAAGGTCTCCGGCTTGTCATCGAGTCCGCCGTGGGCGTAGCCGAGTTCCTTCATCGCATCTTCATAGAGCGCGGGCAGCATGACGGCTTTGGCGACGCCATCGTAGTCGGGCGTGCCTTCGACCATGCCCCAGCGGCGGAATTGGCTGAGCCACCACTTCACAAACTTCGGCTGCGGGAAATTGCAGTTCCGGCTGCTGAACATCATGTAGTCTTCATCCTTCTTGGTGCGGCCATCGCCATAGTCCAGCTCGCCCATGAGGCGGCTGTAGATGACTTCGGGCGGGCAATTGACATAGCTGGGCTTGCTGATGATCTCGACCTGCTCTTTGCGATTGCCCAGATCATCCAGCCACACACTGGCTTCATGCAGCGCTTTGATGATGGCTTTGACGGTTTTGGGATTGGCGTCGGCGAACTCTTTGGTGAAGGCACAGACTTTCTCGGGATGATTTTTCCAAATCTCTTGGGTGGCGACGCTGGTGTAGCCGATGTCTTCGGCGATGGCACGGGCGTTCCAGGGTTCACCGACACAGTAGCCGTCCATTTTGCCGACTTTCATGTTCGCGACCATTTGCGGCGGTGGAATGGTGGTCAGCGTGATGTCGCTGTCGGGATTGATGCCACCAGCGGCCAGGTAGTAGCGCATCCACATGGCGTGCGTGCCTGGCGGGAAAGTCATGGCGAAGGTCAGTGGCGTCCCAGCGGCCTTGGCCTCATCCACCAGGGGTTTCAGTGCCTTGGGGTCTGCGCCGACCTTGCCCTTGAACTTGTTGGAGAGCGTGATGGCCTGGCCATTGCGGTTGAGAATCCAGGGAATGACCATCTCCTTTGCGGTGGAGCCGCCTAGCCCCATCGTGGCGGCGATTGGCATGCCGAGCAGCATGTGTGTGGCCTGGTTTTCACCGGTGGTAAGTTTGTCTCGAATGACGGCCCATGATGCCTCTTTGCTGACGCTGGAGGTGATGCCAAATTTTTTGAAGAGGCCCTTCTCATGCGCGATGACGATGGGTGAGCAGTCGGTGAGGGCGATGATGCCGAGTTTGATGTCGGCAACTTCTGGGGAGTCATCGGCATAGGCTGAGCCGACCCAGCCTTTGGGCAGTCCGGCGAGGAGGCTGCCGAGGCCGACAGCGGTGGAGCGTTGCAGCAGGCTGCGACGTGAGATGGTGGTGTTCGTGGATGGATTCATATGAGGGCGATGGGGACTCGTTTGTTGGTTTTGCTGGGTTTCTTGGTGGCAGCTGTAGTGGGAAAGGTGAGGGCGCTGGAGGTCCAGCACTCACGCAGAGCTTCTGTGGCTTCAGCGCGTTGGGAGGGTAGGAGGAGGCCGTGGGTGATGAACTCATTGAGCAGCCAGCATCCGCGCTGGCTGGTGGGTTCATTGGCCTCACGGCGATGGAAGATGTGGAAGCTGGCGGCGGCGGCAGTTTTGCCTGTACCGAGATCGAGGGGACCGACGAGCGAGTGCTTCAAGATGTCCTCGCAGCCAGGGAAGAAGCCGCTGGCTGCTAGCGTGTTGGCGACCTCGGCACGGCTATCATCGCTGTCGCAGATGGCGCAGGCTTCTCTCAAGGCAGCGGTGATGGCCTGGGCCTGATCGCGCTGGCGTTCGATGAAGCTCTCTGCAAAGAGTAGGACTTTTTCTGGGTGATCGGGGATGATGTCTGCACTCGTTGCAGCGATCCAGCCTGTGCCTTTGGCGACAGCGGCGGAGTTCCACGGCTCACCGACGCAGTAGCCGTCTATGAGACCTGCGGCGAGGTTTGCGGCCATTTGGGTAGGTGGTAGTGCGACGATGCGAACGTCCCGCTCCGCATCAATGTCACCAGCGGCCAGCCAACGGCGCAGCAGGAAGTAATGCGAGGAGTAGCGCGAGACCATGCCGAAGGTAAGGCGACGCGAGGTGGTGCTACGGATGAGTTTTTTTAGCGTGGCGGCATCGCGCACGCCACGGTTCCAAAGGTCACGGCTGAGGGTGATAGCGTTGCCATGTAGATTGAAGATGAATGGGGCCACCACACGGCAGGGCGGGGTGCTCAGACCCAGACGCATGGCGAGCGCCAGCCCGGCGATGGCGTGTGCCGCATCCACTTGGCCATAGAGCAGCTTCTCCCGAATGGTGGCCCATCCAACCTCACAACTTAATTCGACCCTGACGCCATGTTTGCGGAACAGCTCCCGCTCCTGAGCCACTAGCAATGGCGCACAGTCCGCCAACGGGATAAACCCGATGCGGACTGGCTTGATGATGCCAGCTAAGATGGGAGCTGAAACTGGAACTGACTTTGGCATGACAGCCCAATGCACAAGCATCAGCAGTGCCAGCGCGCCTAAATCATCCAGAAACCGCGTGCAATGTTTTTCACATCAAGCATGAATATCATTCATGGATCACGCAATTGATACCCGTCAGCTCAGAGCCTTCATTTGCCTTGCCCGCAGCGGTAGCTTTACCCAGGCCGGGCGTGAGTTGCATCTCACCCAGTCGGCGATCAGTCACGCGATCAAGGCACTGGAGACCGATCTTTCGGCGAAGCTTTTTCACCGGCAGGGAAAGAGCGTACACCTGACCCACGCTGGCCGGGAACTGCTGCCGCATGCGGAGACTATTTTGCAGGCGATGAGCCAGGCGCGGGCTTCACTTGGTGCCTTGGACCAGACACCGCGTGGTCGCCTGACTATTGGTTGTACGCCTGCGGCCTCGCAGTTCATCCTGCCCACGGTGTTCCGTGAGTTTAAGGAGAGCTTTCCACTGTATGACATCCGCGTGCTTCCGGGGGAGACGCCGCAGACTATTGAGCGGCTGCTCAATAATGAGGTGGATTTGGCAGTGACACTGCGGCCAGCGGATGTCACGCGACTGGAATGTCATGGCATCTTTGAGGATGAACTCGAATTCCTTGTCTCGCCCCTTCATCCTTGGGCGACAAAGGTGCCGAAGAGCAGAGAAGCCGCTGAGCAAACTTTCATCGTTTCCAGCAGGAACAGTCTGAATTTTACGCTCATCCAGGAGTTTTTCCTGAAGCAGGGGGTACGTCTGCAGCACTTCATAGAGTTGGGCAGTAGCGAGGCGATCAAGGAACTCGCCAAGCTGGGGCTTGGTGTGGCTATCGCTGCACGCTGGATTGCGCGGGTGGAGATTGAGGCGGGCCAACTCATCGCGGTGCCTTTGCCAAAGGCGAAACTGAGGCGGCGCTGGATTGCCGCATCACTGAAAGGCAGGGGGCTTAATTTAGCAGAGCGCACGTTTGTAGGTTTGTGCCAGGAGGTGGGTAAAAGGATGCTCTGAGTGGGCAACAGAGCGGGGGCGAAGCCACCACGGGAGTCCAATTTGGGATCAAGTGGGACCAAGATATTTTGGATATGCCGAAAATAATGAGGGCATGGAGATAAAGTGTTTGTGCAAAATTGCCACTATAACTATAGTTTCCATAAATTATCCCCATTTTCATGCGCAAGCCTTCCCCCTCAATTATCTGCTCGCTCCTGGCTGCGTTGCTGCTTGCTCCTGCCATTGAGGCGCAAATGCTGAAATCCGGCTTTGCCCTCACCAGTCCAGCCTATGAGGCGGAGGCATCTAGGCTGCGGGATGCTGCCCCCCAGCAGTACGACTTCCCCAAGGCGCTTTTGTCGGACGTGCTGCGCTTTTTGGCTACTGATGCGGGCATTTCTTTCTTTTCCCTGCCGGATGACAGCCCGGAGGGATCGCGGTTGATTACCTTTTCCATTAAGGCCAGCCCCTTCCGGGTGCTGGAGACGCTGTGCAATGCCAACGGTCTGGCCATCATCCCCGATAATGGCATCTGGTACATTCGGCCTGCGGATGACAAAGAACTGATCGGCAAGTCCTATGAAATCCGCCACAACTCCCTGGAAAGGGTGGAGCGCGTCAGCGGTGGTGGCGGCGTCAGCATGAGTCCTGTGGGGGCCAGCGGGGGTGGCAGCGGCGGTGGGGGTGGAGTGGACCTTCAGGGCAATAAGGAAACCTTTTCCGTGAAGCGCAGTGAATTCATCAATGACATCCGCAACCTGTTGGGGCTGCCGCCGGAGGAGATGGAAATGTCTCAGCAGGCGGGCGGCGGTGCCGGCGCACTTGGTGGCCAGCCTTCGGGAATAGCTGCCACGGGCGGGGAAGACATGGCGAAGGCGATGAACTCCAACGAGCTAAGCTCATTCCGCAGGCCAAAGGTGATCTGGAAGTCCGATTCGAACACTCTCTACATCGTCGCCACGCGCCTCCAACATATGTGGGTGGAGGGCTTCCTGGCCGTCTCTGACAAGCCGCAGACGCTCATCGCCATTGAGGTGAAATTTGTCGAGACTGCACGCGACCCGAAGCGTGAGTTCGGCGTGGACTGGTCTGGCACTTTTGAGTCGGGAAACTTCCGTCAGGTGGATACCGTAACCACCGAGACGGACGCTGCCACCGGCCAGCAGACGGTGAATGTGGAGTTCAATAACGTGGCGACGAACGGCGGCTACCGCACCGACCTGGCGAATCTTTTCACCTCCACCAATCTCAATGCCGCTGGCGGTGCCCTGGGGTGGCCTGCGCTGGGTATCCTCAGCTCCCAGGACATTAATGTAAAGCTGCGTGCCATGCTGCGGGATGAGGAGACACAGACCACCTCCTACCCGCGCATGGTCACGCTGAACAACCGCGAGGTTTCCATCAGTGCCGTGGTGAATCAGCCTGTGCTAGACTCCAGCGCCTCTGCCACCGTCGGCCAGGGGGCCACCACCTCCCAGTCCATCGCCTATTTGCCGATAGGCACTGTGCTCAACATACTGCCCAAGCGCATGGATGGGGACAAAATCCTGCTCAACATGGCCGTGACCGTCTCCAGCATCATCGGCACCGAGGTCATCGGCGGGAATCCCTTCCCTGTGGCCTCCTCCCGCGTTTACTCCGCCCCAGTGGAGGTAAACTCCGGCTACACCGTCGCGGTCGGCGGACTGGACGAAGCACGCGAGCGCGAAGGCAAGGCCGGTGTGCCTTTCCTCCACAACATCCCGCTGGTCGGCAAGCTCTTCAAATTCGACAGCAAGAGCAAGAACCACAAAAACCTCATGCTCTTCATCACGCCAAACATCATTGATGCCCGCAATGGTGGCCTGCCAGCCCAGCCGCAGTCCGTCATCCCACAACGGCCAGAAAGGCTCCTGCCAAAGATCCCCAGGGTGGACCCAAACTCCGGCGCGCTCATCGGCGGCCCGAACGCCCTGCCGAATGCCGTCTCCTTCCTCCAGCGCGAGACCGACATCCTCCACCACACCATTTACGAGAGCCGCATCACGCCGGATGAAAGCCGGAAGCTCAAGGAGCTAAAACTCGCCATCTCCCAGCTCCATACGCAGTGCGATATTCTAAAGCAGCAGTACCCCGCCGAGTTCTCCAAGATTGACGCCCACCAGCAGCAGCTCAAAGCCCTGCTGGACAGGAGCCAAGAGATGGCGCGGCTGCTGTTTTCCAAAAAGTACTTCTGAGGAGGGCACGTCTAGTCCACGAGCAAGCGATTTCGCCCCGTTGAAACTTCGCAGACGCAATGACTGTTCTAATGAATAGTTGCGGCGTCCATCTACCAGCCCTGCCGACCCCGCGCCTTCCCGTTGTGGCAAGTCGTCCACGCCGCTTGGGATGACCTCCTCGCCCGTTACGAGCGCTACCACCGCCCCGCCATGGGTCCCCTCCGCCCGGAATCCGTCGCAGCCGTCCAGGCCTATTACCGCTGCGGCGACCTCACCACCGGCTTCACCCGCTACCTCTGCCCCGACTGCGGCCACGAGCGCCTCCGCGCCTTCACCTGCAAAACCCGCCACATCTGCCACTCCTGCCACCAGCGCCGCACCCGCCAGACCGCCGAATTGATATCCACCCACGTCTGCCACCCCGTCCCCCACCGCCGGAAAAGAAAGAACCACCCGCCGAAAAAGCGCTACAGGCACCACCCCAAGCCAAGCCACTCCACATCCCGCCGCCGCCCGCCAACGCCCAGACCATCAAGCCCCTCTGACTCGACCTCTTCCTCACCACTTGGGGAGCCGATCCTCTCCGGTGCTCCCGCTGCCGTGGCACCATGAAGCGAGTCCTAACCCTCATCCGCCCGGAGCAGATCGAGTTCTTCCTCCGCCTCCACGGAATGTGGGAGGGCCTCATCAACATCCCGCCACCGCCCGACCCGCCCTTCGACATCGAGACGTTCGAGCCCATCGAACCACCCTGGCAGGCCATCAAACAATGGATCCCCGCCGATGACGATGAAACCGGCTTCCACTGGAAGGACACGCATCACAGCAACGAATCCCCCTTGAAGCCCAAAGAAATCCCGCTCGGAGATGGCCGCATCCTCGTCCTCGATGCCGATTGATCCAATGCGCACCGCCTGACCCGCAAGAGCGCGCCTTCAGCCCCCCAAAACACCGCTGCCGAAAAAAAATCTTGGCACAGCGGGCAGGAAAGCTATGCTAGCGGGCGTTGAAAATGCGTCATTAGTCCCGCCACGGCCATCCCAAGACGGTTCAATATCGGCCTGAAATCGTCATTCAGAGCCTCCGTTAGTCATTCCACATTCGGATTTCGTCATTTTTCCTCCCCTCTCTCCCCCCAGACCCCCTCACACCCCGTCCCGCTCCACGTCCAGGGCCAACCCGACCCGGCCCCCCCCTCAAAAGCAATTTCCTAGCAGCCAGCCAGCTATTTCCCCGGAAGCATCACTCTGAAGCCATTCCACCGGCTTACGCCAGGGGATTTCCTCAACGATTTCCAAATCAACTGTCTCGGAGCGGTCGAAGCCATCCAGGCCGCGCTGCCCGGTCAGAAGGCAGCGCCCTCCGCCTCGATCGTGCTATTCTCTACCATCGCCGTCACGCAGGGACTCTCCTTCCACGCCTCCTTCGCCGCCGTGAAGGGCGCGGTGGAAGGGCTAGCTTTTTCGCTCGCCGCCGAGTTGGCACCGAAGATCCGGGTTAACGCCATCGCCCCCTCCCTCACCAACACACCTCTCGCGGGAAATATGTTGAATTCCGATGCTAAAATGGAGGGGGCCGCCAAACGCCATCCGCTCCAGCAAGTCGGCGATCCAGAGGATCGTCGCCCAACTCGTCGCCTTCCTCCTCTCCGATGCGTCCAAGTTTTTCACCGGGCCAGATCCTGCGTCCCGATGGCGGCTTGTCCTCAGTCCGCACCTTCTGAAATGCAAACCCTCACCGCCGCCGACGTCGCGGGCATGGACCCTTTCGCCCGCGTCCAGTTCGCGACCTCGCTGCCCGGGCCCAAACCCATCAGCCTCATCGGCACCTCCGACAAATCCGGCCAAACGAACCTCGCCCCGTTCTCCAGTGTCCTCCATCTCGGTTCTTCGCCTTGCCTCCTGGGAATGGTGAGCCGCCCAGATCTCGTCGACCGCCATACGCTGGCCAATCTCGTGGAAACCCGCGCCTGGACGATCAACCACCTGCATCCGGAAATCCTTGAGGCCGCGCACCAATGCTCCGCCCGCTACCCGAAGGACACTTCGGAATTCGACGCCACCGGCCTCACCGCCCACTATGAAGCCGGCTTCGTGGCACCCTTCGTCAAGGAATCCCGATTCCGCATCGGCCTCGAGTTGGAGGACCTCATCGACATCCCGGCCAACGGCACGAAGTTAATCGTCGGCCGCGTCGTGCTGGTGCAAGTCGCCGATGATGCGCTCGCCGCCGACGGCGGTATCGACCTCGCGGGACTGGAGTGCCTCGCGTCGACCGCGCTCGACACCTATTTCAGCCTCCGGCCGCTCGCCCGCCTAAGCCACGCAAAACCCGGCGTGCCACTGCGGCGACTTTGACGATGACCGAAGCGACTCTCCTCTATCCGCATCAGCTTTTCGAGAACCATCCGGCCATCGCGAGGGGACGTCTCCTCTACCTGATCGAGGATCCGCTGTTCTTCGGCAACGACCCGCACTGGCCGACGGCGATGCACCGGCAGAAGCTTCTGCTGCACCGGGCCTCCATGAAGGGCTACGCCGCCGCTCTCGAAGCCGCTGGACACCGTGTCCACTACCTCGAGGCTCCCGACGGATCGACCACCGACAGCACGGAACTGTTGGAGAAAAATCTGCCGGCATCCCTCACCACAATCCACCTCGCCGATCCTGCGGATGAAATCCTGATGAAACGCGTCACCCGCTTCGCAGCGAGGCGCGGGATACAAGTCATCGTCGCCGATTCTCCGAATTTCGTCAGCCCGCCGGAATTCCTCAACACCTTTATCGCTTCGAAGAAAAAGCCCTTCATGGCGAAGTTCTATGAAGCCCAGCGCAAGCGGATGGGTCTGCTCCTCGAAACGGACGGCACACCTACCGGCGGCAAGTGGTCGTTCGACACTGAAAATCGCGCTAAGTTGCCCCGGAACCACGTGCCGCCACGTGTAGCATTCACCGGAGCCAACCCCTTCACCCGCGAAGCCGCCGCTTACATCACTCGAAAATTTCCCGACAATCCCGGATCTCTGGAACATTTCCGCTGGCCCGTCACTCGCGCCGACGCGGAAATCTGGCTGGACCAATTCATCGTCGAGCGCCTCGAAAGCTTCGGCCTCTACGAAGACGCGATTTCCACCCAACACAGCACGATCTATCACTCGGCCATCACCCCGGCGCTCAATATCGGCCTTCTCGATCCGCAGGACGTCATCGCCCGCGTTATAGAGAAGTCCGACCATATACCGCTCAACTCACTGGAAGGCTTCATCCGCCAGATCATCGGCTGGCGCGAGTTCATGCACGGCATTTATCGACACCGGGGAACGGAGATCCGCAACGGCAATTTCTGGAACTTCACGCGGCCCCTGCCCCGTTCCTTCTACGACGGCACCACCGGTATCCCGCCCGTCGACCGGGTCATCCGCCACCTCCTGGACGACGGCTACTGCCACCACATCGAACGCCTGATGGTGCTCGGGAACTTCATGCTGCTCTGCCGCATCCGACCGGACGACGTTTACCGCTGGTTTATGGAACTGTTTGTGGACTCCTATGACTGGGTGATGGTTCCCAATGTCTACGGCATGTCCCAGTTTGCCGACGGCGGCACCTTCACTACCAAACCCTACTTTTCCGGCTCAAACTATCTCCTGAAAATGTCCGACGAAGCGAAAGGTCCGTGGTGCCAGATCTGGGACGGCCTCTTCTGGACCTTCATCGGCGACCACACGCCTTTTTTCCTGAAGAATCCACGGTTGTCGATGATGGCGAGGAGCTGGGAGAAAATGAGCCCGGAGAAACAAGCCATCCACCGGAGCACGGCGGACAATTTTCTGGCGAGCCTTGAGTGAAATTCCAGAATAGAAAGACTATCGCCGTGAATGGATTGTTCGACTGCTCACTCACTTCCGGTCATCCATCGCGCGCTCTCCAAGGTTTAGCGGGAGGCGCTGTTGCGCTTTAGGGGACCTCGAAAAACCCCGCCCCGCGTCGCCTTGAAACAGAGCAGGTGAATGGATGTTTGAGTCCCGGGGATCATGCAAGGCCTTTGATTCAACAACGGACTGCCCCGCAGTCAAGGCATCCCAATTTTCGTGGCAGGCGTTTCGGAGTGCGGTGTTCTGTGTTCAACACTTCATTCCCAACCGCAATATCCGTTATGAAACCATCTCAACTCAAACAACTCAGCAACCTCTGCTTCGTGCTGGGTTTTGCTTCCATCATCGGTTCCATCGTCATCTGGTATGCGTCCGGCGGCACCGAACCGGAGGCTAAAGCACACGCAGAGCGCTTTGGCATCTTCGTCGGCTTGTGGGCTCCGACGTTCTTCATTCTCTCGAATCGATTCGATCGTTACGCCACGAAGCCAGCCTGAGAAAGACGGCTTTCAAATGCGTGCGATTCAGCCGCTCACCCGCCAGCATGCGCTAAGTTCCTGGGAAGCGTTTCTTCCGAAGTTGGTCTCGTATGCAAGTGATAGGAACCATGTGCAGGAGGGGCATTGCAAGCTGTCGCGTCTTGGTGCGAGCCTTCGGTTCCGGACATTGCTTGAGAACGAGATCATCGAGAAGATCCTCGAAGAACATCCGTTTGGAGAAGCTGAGACAGACCCCCTCACACCTCGCTCCACGTCCAGGGCCAACTCGACCCGCCCCCCTCAAAAGCAATTTCCTATCAGACAGAATGAATGGAGAGCTCCTGCCGCAGATCGTTGGCCGCTACAGCCAGCTCATGCTCACCGTGGGCAAGGCCAAGTCTGCCGAAGAAAGAATCGACGCCGCTTACATGGCCGTGCTTTCACGCAAGCCCACCGCCAGGGAAAAGGCCCTTTGCCTTCAGGCCCAGGACAAGGGCCTCAGCACCGTGGAGGACCTGATCTACGCACTGATCAACACCCGGCAGTTCATCTTCAATCAGTAAGTCCTGATCGGCTGAGACGGACGGCGAATCTTGAGGGTGTCGTGGCTCCCCAAGTCTCTAAAAACGGGAATCTTGAAATTTGAAATACCTGACCCCTGCTATGACCGGTGGCGTGACGGTGGCGGTGAAGGAGGCTGTGCTGCAAGAGCCAACGCCGGACTACGGCGGCAATGGCTGGAAGCGCGGGAAGCCGGAGGACTTCAACGCGGAGTTCGCGGTGGATGAGGCGATGCTGTGGCAGTTCCTGGAGAGCACACAGGCATTGCGCCAGGGAAACCGTCTCCTATATTTTGCCCTTCGCCATGCTGTCCCCTGAACAAGTTCAAGAAGTCCTGACCTCGACTGAAGCCGACCTGATCGAGCGGACGCGCTCGACCACGAACACGACCAAGTTCCGTGAGGCGATCTGCGCATTCTCGAATGATATGCCTGGGCATGGCAAGCCGGGCTATTTGCTCATTGGTATTGAGGACGACGGCTCTTTGTCTCCCAATGTGCCGATCACAGATGATCTACAGAAGCAGTTTGCGGCCTATCGAGACGATGGGCACATCCTGCCTCAGCCCATGATGTCTGTTTTCAAACAGGCACATCCTGCGGGTGGTGAGTTCTTGGTGGTCGAAGTTCAGCCATCCGAGATTCCACCGGTCTTCTACGATGGGCGTGTGCATATCCGCGTTGGGCCGCGCCGGGCGACAGCCTCCGAAGCGGAAGAACGCCGCCTGAGTGAACGACGAAGCGTTCATTTCCGAACCTTTGACGCGGCACCTTGCCTGGGTTCTACATTGGAAGATTTGGATTTGGATGCTTTTCAAAACACATATCGGCGTGAAGCCGTGGATGCCGAGGTGATTCGCGAGAATGGGCGCAACATTGAAGCGCAGCTCGCGGCGCTTCGCTTTTACAATCCGATCAGAAAGTGCCCCACGAATGCAGGGGTCTTGATGTTCGGAAAAGACCCGCTGAACTTCTTTCCGGGAGCCTACATTCAGTTTGCGCGTTTTGAGGGACAACATCTGGAAGACGGGCCTCCTGTTGAGGAGAAGCAGTTCACCGGTCCGTTGATGGTTGTGTTGAGGGAACTGGACATGTTCATCAAGTCCCGTTTCACTCAGCGCCCAGTCAAGGAAACGGCATTGCGGGAGCGCTTGATCTGGGATTACCCAGAAACAGCTGTGCGTGAAATCGTGATGAATGCCGTGGTTCATCGCGACTATCAATTCAACCGCCCCATCACGATCTACATATTCAACGACCGAATCGAAGTTCAAAACGCCGGTGGGCTATATGGACTGGCTCAGAGTGATTTCCCCAGCCTTAACGATTACCGAAACCCAATCATCGCCGAGGCCATGAAGCCGCTCGGATACGTGAATCGCTACGGCTATGGCATTCGAATGGCGAAGCGCAGTTTGGAGGAGAACGGAAGCCCCCCCTTGGAGTTCACACCCGCCCAGCACCATTTCCTCGCCCTTCTTCGCAAGCATCTCCTCCGATGAAAACCATTGCCTTCTTCAACAACAAAGGCGGCGTGGGTAAAACTACGCTGGTTTATCACCTTGCCTGGATGTTCTCCCGAATGGGGAAACGTGTCGTGGTGGCTGACCTCGACCCTCAGGCCAATCTAACTTCGATGTTTCTCAAAGAAGATAGACTTGAAGACATCTGGAGTGACTCGGGTCCCGGCCAAAGCATCATGCTTGCGCTGTCACCGATCATTCGAGGCACTGGAGATATTGCGCCAGCTCCTGTCCAGAAGGTGCGCGATTCATTGCGCCTTATTCCCGGTGATCTTGGTCTCGCCTTGTTCGAGGCCGAGCTTTCAGAGGCTTGGGGCAAATGCTTGGATGGCAAGGAACCAGCATTTCGCACCACGAGCGCATTCTACCGAATTATTCAAGCTGCCGGCAAAGATGCCAAGGCTGACCTGATTCTCATTGATGTGGGACCCAACCTTGGTGCTATCAACCGAGCAGCCCTAATTTGCGCAGACGCGATTGTCTTGCCATTGGCTCCAGACCTCTTCTCACTCCAAGGACTTAAGAACCTTGGTCCAACCTTGAAAAGATGGCGTTCCGAGTGGAAAACACGGATGGCCCTCAACCCTGCTGACGATCTTGCTTTGCCAGCGGGAGAGCTTCGTGCTCTCGGCTATGTGATTCTTCAATTTGGCCTTCGTGACTCTGGCTTGGTCAAAGCCTATGACCGGTGGGCTCAGAAGATTCCCGGAATCTATGAGGAGTATATCCTTGGCCCCAAGGGGCTGTCACAAACTTGGGACAACGTGGACGACCATCAGATCGCAATGCTGAAACACTACAGATCGCTTATTCCGATGGCCATGGAGTCGCGCAAACCGATTTTCGAACTGAAAGCTGCCGACGGTGCCATCGGTGCACACAGCTACTCGGTTCAGTCTGCATACGGTGATTTCCGTGTTCTGGCAGAAGGAATTCTGAAGCGCCTTGATTGGTTCGATCTTATGTGACCCGAAGTCAGAGCCCCATGTCCAATCAAACCACCGAAGCCGCCCTGGAGGCCTGCATTGAACGCGCCCTGAGCGGCGGCGTGACGGTGGCGTGACGGTGGCGTGACGGTGGCGTGACGGTGGCGTGACGGTGGCGTGACGGTGGCGTGACGGTGGCGGCGAAGGAGGCAGTGGTTCAAACCTGAATATGCAATAGGAGCCTTGCAAGATGCGGAGGCTACGGGGCATGGCCGGATGAGAGCCGGGCCTGTCAGTTTGTCAAGAGATGACGACTGACCCCATTTTCCCCGTATCGTTCCGGTGGATTCCAGATAACAAACCAGACAGCCGCAGCCACCCCTTCAGCCCGGCAAAGGATACCTCAGGCAGACGCCAACAATCACCCCGGCAGATCATCACATTACCCTCGGCACCGGCACACCCAGCGCCGGAGCGGTCAAGATTCACTCCAGCTCGTGCAACATTAGGTCCAGCAAATGTCAACTTTAGGTCCGACGGGTGCCAACATTCACTCCGGCAGCGGCAAAGATGAGGTCCGACCATAGCAAAGGCACCCCCAAGCATGTCCACATTCGCTCCAGCGAGATCCAGATTGACTCCACAAACTACAGAGCAAACTACAAAGGGTATGTCCCTTAGTTTAAGCAACATCACCGAAGCGAGCGAACATCGAAGACCCCAACGTGAAAGGTGTCTGGTGATTCATTTTGCGGAATTCCAGAAATTCAAACGCCCGATCAGGTCAGGGTATGGCTATAACGATCTATAATAAATTTATATCGGTATCTAGCATTTTGCAATTAAGCATTAATCTGGGAATGGGAGGCACTGAATTCAGGAAACGCTGCGGAGGATGCAGCGCCCGCCGCATCAGCGCAGGCAGGCAAACCTGCTGCGGTGAGCCTATCCAAACACTGCCCCGTCAATGGCGGCCTGTAGGGCGTTGAGGTCCGCTCGCTCGCGCAGCTTATCACCGTTGGCGTCTTGGATGTAGATGATGTCTATGGCCATGCCCTTCTCCGTGCCGATGCGGGCGTGGGTGATGCTGTGGCCGAGTTTGCCAATGGCCATGAAGGCATCATAGAGCAGACCAAGCCGGTCCACGACTTGTAGCTCGACGATGGTCTGGTCGGGCGAGACGTCGTTTTTGATATAGGCACGCTGGGGCATATCGGCAACGACTTCTTCGTAGCCGGGTATGGCCTTCCGCGTGGCGGCGATGGCGGGTGCGAAGTCGAAGGTCTGATGCAGGAAGGCATCGCGCACGGACTGCTCCACGCGCTGGCGGGCGCTCTTGTTGGTCACGGCGGCGAAGTTGGTGTTGCACACGCGGAACATGTCCAGCACGAGGTTGTCAGCACGTTGGTAGAGATCGGCGCTGAGGATGTTGATGCCTTGGGCGGCGAGCGCGCCGGAGATGCGGGCTAACAAAAGGTGACGGTCCCAGCAGGTTACGGTCAGCTCTGTGTAGCCCTGCACGACGTGGTCCTCCCAGGTCATCACCGGTAGCAGCCCAGCCTCTGCTTCTTCTTCGACGAGTTGAACGAAGAATTGCCGGAACTGGCGGATGTGCGCGGAGATCTGTGAAGGCTCGCGGAAGTTGAAGTAATTGCGCGGCATGTGCTGGAAGTGGGCGCTTATCTCCAGGTCGTAGTCACCTCCCAGCCGTTTCGTGACCCCCGCGCGCACGTCATCCAAGGGCACGGCGATGCGGCGCATGAAGTCTGCGGGCGCGTCGAGGTATTGGAGCGTGTTGTGGTAGAGTTGGCGGATGGATGCCTCTTTGTAGCCAGACCAGCTCGCGGCGTTGGTGCCCTTCGAGTCGGCGTAGGTCATTACCAGCAGCGTGTCGAGATACTCCTTGGTCTTCACCACGGCAGCGAATTCGCCGATGATCTTCGGATCCTCCAGGTTCGTCGTCGTCGCAGTGCGGTACATGAGGAGGTGGTTATCCACCAGAAAGAGCAGTAGCTTTCGCCTCTCCCCTTTGATCAGGAGGCGGCGGCAGACTGCATCCGCCAGCAGCGTGCTTTGGACATCGTGCGCTTTGGTGTTCGCAGCACGGCCGGCATCATGCAGCAGCAGGGCGAGGTAGAGGATGGCGGGCTGCTGGAGATCGCGAAAGAGTTGCTGATAAAACGCTGCTTCGGGCCTGGGCGGACCGCTGAGCTCATCCAGCTTATCCAGAGTGCGCAGCGTGTGCTCATCTGCCGTGTAGAGGTGGAAAAACTCATGCTGCACCAGGCAGGTCAGCGCGCCAAACTCCGGAATGTAGCGCCCCAGAAAGCCCACGCGGTGCATCTGGCGCAGCACGCGGGCCACATCTCCTTTGCGGCTTAGGATGGCTTCGAAGGTCTCGCGCACTCCTTTGTTATAGCGGTAGCTGACGGTGACGAGGCGGAAGCTCTCCTGCACGAGCTGAAACAGCTCAGGGCTAAGTCGCAGATGCCGCTGCTGGGTGTGGAGAAACGTCCGCATGAGGCGCGCAGGGTCTTCCTTGTAGATCGTCGGCGTATCGGCAAACAGACGCTCGTTTTTGGCGATGAAGCCGTCGAACTTCTCGGCACGATTTTGCGCCGTCTTTCGCCGCACCATGAAGTTCAGCAGACCCCTGCGCGTGCTCTCATCATCCAGCGCGCGCAGGTGAAAGCCATCCATCACCTGACTACTGCGCTGGAGGATGTCTCGCGTGGCCATGTAGTAGTCGCGCATGAATGCCTCAATACGGCGCAGGATGCGCTTGTGCCGGTAGCCTAGTTGCCCGGCCACCTGGCCCTGGAGGCGCAGCGTCAGGACATCGCTGGCGCGGCGCTCGGTATAGTGCATCTCATTGCGCGTGCGCAATATGAAGTCATAAGCCGCCTCGATCTCGCGCCAACCGGCGGGGGAGAGCAGCTTCTTTGCCACCAGGTCTTTCGGGTTCAGCGTGCCCAGCTTCGCGTATGTCATCCAGATCAGGTTCTGGAAATCACGCAGGCCGCCGCAGCCATTCTTCACATGTGGTTCCTGGACGCAGTTGGTATTCTCATGCTTCGCGTGGCGCGCGGCCAGGTCTGCCTGGCGACCTTTGAGAAATTCTGCCTCGCGACCCACCATGCATTCCTTGTCAAAGCGCATGCGGAATTCTTGAAACACCGCTTCATCCCCGCACAGATAGCGCGCCTCCATCAGCGCCGTCTTTGTCATCATGTCCTCGTTGGCTAGCTTGATGCAGTCCCCTACGCTGCGGGTGCCACGCCCGACCTTGATCTTCAGATCATAAAAGAAGAGCAGGAAGGCTGTGATGAGTTTCTCCTCCTCTGCGGTGAAGTGAGAGCTGTTCCCAGGCACCATGAAGGTCAGGTCCACATCGCTGAACGGGCTCATCACCCGGCGTCCGTAGCCACCATGCGCTGCTAAGCAAAGGTGGTTTTTCGTGCGTTCCTCCGGCGTCAATGCAGCCAGACATTCCTCCCACAGCACACGCACCACATAGTCCATCACATCAGACTTCATCCGGCAGATTTCCACACCGCCGAAGCCCGCACGGTGCCGCTGCTTGATGCGCTGCTCCTTGATCTTCAGGAAGCGCTTTACCTGCTTTAGCGTCTCCGCATGCCCACGGGGCAGCGGTCCAGCACTGATGAATTTCGACGCACTGGCCTGAATGTGGCGCTGGTACTCGCGTTCGGTCATTCCACCTTTGGGATCAATAAGTGAGCAGTGCGTGGATCGGCCCTGTTTCGGCCAGCTTTGCCCTGCCCCCCAGGAAACTTAGCTCAATGAAGAATACGGAGCCGAGCAGGTGCCCGCCCGACTCTTCGATGAGTTGTAGCGCCGCGCCTGCCGTGCCGCCCGTGGCCAGTAGGTCATCCGCCAGCACCACACGCTCTCCGGGGGCGATGGCATCCAGGTGCATCTCTACACTGTTCGTGCCGTACTCTAGGCTGTAGTCCACACCGCGTGTTTGCCACGGCAGCTTGCCTTTTTTCCGCACAGGTACGAAACCCGCACCGAGCCGCTGGGCGATCATCGCGCCAAAGATGAAGCCGCGCGCATCAATGCCCACCACCTTGTCCACCTGCTGCCCGGCAAAGAATCCCGCCATGCCCTCAATGGCATCGTGCAGCAGCGTGGCATCCGCCAGCACGGGGGTGATGTCTTTGAAAAGGATACCGGGCTGGGGAAAGTCTGGCACATCACGGACGGTAGAGCGGATGAGGGCGAAGGAGTCTGGGGACATAGCGCGCCAGTGTGCGGAGCGGGAGGGGGTATGCAAGCACGCAGGCGACCCACTGCCAATCCCCCTGTAGAGCCTCTAGCTTTACCTCTCCTTCACAAAAACCTGGCAGAAGCACATTGACTAATGAGCGCAGGCATAAGACACCAGAGAGTGCCTGCCCTGAAAGCTTTTTACCAGGCGGCCCATGTTCCCGCCCATGCTCAATCCCCGGTCACGTTTAAACGCCCCCCGTGTCTGCCTTTTGAACTGCGCAGACGGCGCGCGTGCCGTGGTGGAGAAGACGCCATTCATCATCGGGGCTAGCGCGGCAGCGGACTTCTGCACGCAGTCTCCCGAATGCCCGCCAGTACTCTGCACGCTGCAACAGCACGGGGATGTCTTTGAGGTCGTCGTCAGCAATGCAGGCGCGGCTCTAGTGGATGGTGCGGCGGGGAGCCAGTTCACCCTCCGTGCGGGGGAGGAGCACACGCTGACGGCGGGCGGCGAGGCGCTAGCCTTCAAGTGCCTGGCGGACCCGCAGCCCTGGGCGGAACTGGAGGGTGCGATGTCCTGGCACTTCTTCGATTCGCAGGCGCGGCAGTGGTACGGTCCCTTCATGCCTGAGGAGATGGGCGTGCATCTGCGCGCGCAGACGGCGGAGGAGGCCGGGGAAAACCTGGTGATGCCCGCCGGGATGCGTGAGGTGGGCTTCTTTGTCCGCGATGTGATGCACATCTTCCCGCCGCCTTCCGCCGCCGCGCCAGATGCCTCAGAGCTGGAGCAGCCGATGTCCATGGAGGCGGTGAACAGCGAGTATGGCGAGTTCACCTGCCCGGTCTGCTGGTTCAAGTTTGATCGCGGGGACACCATGAACATCTCCGTCCACGCGGCGCTACGCGGTGATCCGCTGCTGGGGGAGGACCAGATGCAGCGCTTCCATGCCACGCGTTTCAATGACCGCGGCCAGGCGCTGGATGCAATGGGCATCGCCGCGCCCGACTTCGCCTGCCCGCACTGCCGGCGCAAGCTGCCGCCAGGCTTCATGGAGACGGCGCACCACATCTTTTCTATCGTCGGCGCTCCCTCCTCCGGGAAGTCCTACTACCTGAGCGTGCTCACGCGCACCCTCCAGACCTCGCTTTATCAGAACTTCGGCGTCACCTTCCGCGATGCCGACCCGTCGGAGAATGTGATCCTCACGCAGATGCGGACGCAGCTTTTCTCCGCCTCGACGCCGGAGGACGCCTTCCTGGCGAAGACGGAGCTGGAAGGATCGCTCTACGAGACGCTGCCGCGCCTGGGCCGGAAGGTGCGGCTGCCAAAGCCCTTCGTCTTCAAGCTATCCCGCGCGCGCGCCACGGACACGGAGTACTCCCTCGTCTTCTACGACAATGCGGGCGAGCACTTTGAGCCGACGCGCAATAGCGCCGACTCCCCCGGCGCGCAGCACATCGCCGTGGCCTCGGGGATCTTTTTCCTGTTCGATCCGCTTCACAACACGGAGTTCCGCCAGCGCCTGCGCGGCGTGCGTGACCCGCAGATTCAAAGCCGCCGCCTGGACCAGCAGGACGTGATCCTGGCGGAGACGGAGGTGCGGATCAAAAACGTACTCGGTCTCGATTCGCGCCAGCGCGTGGCCACGCCGTTAGCCGTGATGGTAGGGAAGTGCGATACCTGGGAGCCGCTGCTAGGCCCGGAACCGCTGCTGCCCGCTGTGGAAAAAGCCATGCTGCTGCCCGCGAACATCCAGGCCAACTCCGAGCGCATCCGCACGCTGCTGCTGGGGATCTGCCCCGCCATCGTGGCGAACGCGGAGGCCATCTCCTCAAACGTGGCCTACTTTGCCATCAGTCCGCTGGGCTGCTCGCCTGTGCAGTTCACGGACCACGAAGGGCATGTCCGCATCGGCCCCGACCCCCAGCAGATGAAGCCCCGCCATGTTGAGGTGCCCACGCTCTGGGTGCTGTCACAGATCGCCCCGGAGGTGGTGCCGGGGAAGCCGCTGGAATGAGGAAACTGAAAACTGAATGAAGAAAGAACCTCCATTCACGCGAGCTTGGCCGTTCGATTTTCGAGCTTCGGATTTCTTCGTTTATTCCTGACACATGGCCTGGCAGCTCATCTACACCAGCGCACCCCGTCTTCTCGAAGCCGGGCGCACCGGCTTTGGCACGGTGGCACGGCATCGGGCTGTGGGCGGGCTGCTGGCGGCGGCGGTCGAGCGCTTCTCCCAGTTCGCACGGCTGGCGGGGCTGGGGCCGCGGCGGGTGATCCAAAGCCACCGCATCGTCACGGCGGGCGCGGGGCAGTTTCATGTGCTCAGTTGCATCCGCGATGCCGGCTCTGACTACACCGGGCGCACCAACCATCTGGCGCACCATCTCATCGCCGAGACGCGGGAGGTGCGGGCGCTGATGGAGGCGGGCATCACCCCGGCGGATGTGCTTTTGCAGATGAACTGGCGCAGCACCTGGACGGAGCCACCACGCTTCCTCGAACCTGCTGAGGAAATCGCGCTCAGCACCTTGCGCTCTCGCGCTCTGGGTTCGACCTGGGAGCGTGTGACGGGCAGCGCGGAGCACGCGGCGCTGCCGAATTCGCCTTCCATGCAGCGCGGCTGCTTCCTGGTGCTGCCGGGTGGGGCGGAGGCGTTGCAGCTCTTTCGTGAGTCGCTCATTGCCGCCGGTGCGCAGGCATGGCAGACGACGTTCACGACGAGCCTGGAGCCGAACGATGATGTGGCGGACTTTCGCTGGATCGCCGTCGCACCGAGCTCGCCGCTGCGCCCGCAGGCGGAGAGCGCGTCGCGGCCAGTTCTGGACCTCACGCAGCCGCAAACGCTGCCGCAGGTGGAGGCGGTGCCGACCGTCCGCTCATCGCGCGAAAGGCTGACTCTGCAGGAGTCTCCGGTCATCGTCGTCGAGGTGCCTGCGCGTGCGGCGGCACCACCGCTAGCCAATGACATGGAGCCGCTGGGGTCATGGCCGCAGCAGCAATCGCAGGTGCCGCGCCGCAGACCGGGGCTGGTGATCGTGGCGGCCTCGCTGGGCGTCATCGCAGTGGGTGCGATGTCCTTCTGCTGGCTCAAGCAGAAGCCCCGGCCTGCGCATCATGCCGCCAATGGCATGGACCTGGCAGCGCGGGTGGATGAGCTGTGGCGGCGGCACCACCTCCAGCTCCCGGTCACCGCGAACTGGCTGAAAGGCGCGGCTGATCCCGCGCTGGTGCAGGCGCATGAGCAGTCGTTGAAAGCCATCGCCCTGGCTCTGCGCAGTCCCGGCGCGCCTGCGGTGCTGTCGCCGCCGGAGTCCACCCAGGATGAGTTCATGGAGCTGCTGAACAGCTTCACGAAATGGCATGATGCGCTGCGCCTGACCCGCTTTGGCAATGACTGGACCGCGAAGCCGCCGCTTGACATGAAGATCGAGGCGGGCGCGCGCCTGGATGAGCTGGACCGCCTGTGGGCCGCCTACGCACGGCACTTCACGCCGCCGCCCGCCGATCCCTCCGGCCTGCGTGCGGACCTCCAGCAGCGCGTGCTCGCCCGCCTGGCCCAGGCCGAGCCGACAGCAGGCTGGGCGGATGAATGGCTAGATCTCCTGGAATCGCTGGGCGGCACCGCCGCCATCCCCGGCTGGCTGGACACCTGGGCAGCCTTTTACCGCCTGCCAGCGGCCCCTGCGGTGCTGGACGCGGGTCAGCGTGCGCAGCTGGCGCGCTTCACTCAGGAAAAAGAGCTGCCGCCCTGGCTGCGGGATCAAGTCCAGCAGCGCCAAAACCAGACTGAGAAGCTGGCCGCGCTGGAGACCGAGGCCGAAATGCACACCGCGCGTGCCGCCCTGGCGCAGACGCCCGCTGCCCCGCGTGTGCCTGCCGACGCACCGACGGCTGTGCATCCGCTCTTCGTCGTCATCGGCACGCAGGAAACATCCCAGGGCAAGGCGCTGGAGAGCCTGCCGCCGCTGGCCGTGCAGCCGGACATGCATGTCTTTGCCGGCGAGGCGGGTGCTGGGGAAAAGAACCTGCTGTGCTGGAAACCGCTGGGCGGCGAGGGCGTGTTCCGCAAGAGCTTCAACGAGGCTCTCGCCATTGAGATCAAAGGCGGCAAAATCACGCGCGTGCCGGATGAGCAGCAGTCGTGGCGGGTCATCGGCCGCACATCGGATGATGTGAAGGTGCTGTTCGAGGTCGTGCTGATCGCGCCATCCAGGCTGCCTGCCGAGGCGCTGTGTTTAAGCCCCGGGCTGTCCTTCCATGTCGGGCGCAATGACGGGAAAACCACCCTGGGAGCGGCAGGCACCGCCTTCCTGCAAAGGCTGCGCTTTGCCGGAACGCCGCCCGCGCTCTGGCTGCAACGGGCGGATGACGTAAAGCGGCGTTTCCGGCTCGATGCGCAGGGCGCGCTGACCGTGGAGGGCGGCACTGCGTCCGAATCCGCTGCGTCGGCCCGCATGACCTCCCTGGACCAGGAGATCCAGGAGCTGCGCGCGGGCATCCAGTCGGATGAGAAGTTCAAGAAGGCGCTGCTCGACAGCAATCTGACGAAGCGTGAGAAAGAGGAGGGCGAGCGGCGCTATGACAACGGCATCTCGGGCAAGCAGGCGAAGATACTGCAAATCCTCGACGAGTTGAAAACGCTGGCCATCGCCTCCGCCCAGCCTGCTGTGGGCATCGCCCCAGGGCGCTACACACTCGTGGCTGTGTTGCCCGGCAGTCCTGAGCAGAGCCTGCGTCTGTGTGAAGTCGAGATCACCTCCGAACCCTCCCTGAAAACCCCGTGAAAGCCGCCGTCCAGACCATCGAAACCCTGCGCGCGACCCTGCAAACCGGACTCCTGTCCGCAGCGGCCGAGACGGCGGCGGCCCAGTATGCACGCCTGTGCGCCGAGGCAGAAACACGCATGGAAATGATCGCCGCCATGCTGGCAAAAGGCAGCGACTACCAGGCGCTGCAGACCGCTGAGCAGGAGCCGCCGCTGCTCGATCTGGTGGGCGTGCTCAGCTTTGGCGGCGAGAGGGCGTGGCAAGACTTCTGCCAGGCGCATCAACTGCCCGTCGCACCCCGCATAGATGCAAAGACGGTGCAGGTGCTGGACCGCCTGTATGCGCAGGGCGTCACGGCGAACCATCCGCTTTACAAGGACTTCCGCTCCGCCGTGCTGCTGCGGGATGATGCGAAGGCGCTGCGCATCATGCGGACGATTTTAAAGCTGAATCCTGCTGACGAAAACGCCCGCTCTGAGCTGCAACGGCTGGAGAACAAGCACTTCCAGGACAAGCTGGAGCAACTGCGCGCCGCGCTGAAGACCGATGATGAGGAACGCATCGCCAAGCTGGCGGAGGAGATCGCGCACGCCGCGCCGGAGGAGAAGCTGCGGCCTCTCCCCGACTACCAGCAGGCCGATGGCATCCGCCGTTCCCTGCGCCGACGGCAGGCGGAGGCCGGGCTGCCCACCCTGCTCGACGAAGCCTCGGCGAAAAAAGACGCTTCTGACTGGCGCGGCACCGCCGTGACGATGGAGGCTGTGAACGGCCTGCTGGAGACACACGAGATCGAGCTGCCGCCAGGGTCGCTGAAAGAGAAGCTGGATGCCTTGAACAGCCATGTGCGGAAGGAACGGCTCGCCGCCGAGCAGCGTCGTGGCTTTGACCGGGCGCTGGGCGCGTTCGTCACCTTTGTGGAGGAGGTGGAGACGCGTCTGCTCACAGGCGGCGGCTACAGTTATGCGGAGACGCTGGACCGGGACGAGAGCTTTGTGCGCCGCTGGCGGGAGCTGGAGTCCTTCCAGCTTCCTGTGCCGAATGACACGCTGCAGCGCCTGCGCCAGGCAGGCCAGGAGTTGCGCAAGAGGCTGGAGCGAATGCAAAGCGCCCGCCGGGCACGCACGATGCTCGCGACTGCAGCTGTGATCGCGCTCATGCTCGGCATCGCCGCCGTGACATGGCACGCGTGGCAGGCGCGCACCTTTGCCGGGGAGCTGGTGGGCTACCGTGCGCGCTATGTCTGCGAGCCTGCGGAGAAACTGGCCGCCAGCCTGCGCGCCGACGAGCCGCTGATGCTGCGCTGGCCTTTCCTGAAAACGAAGATCGAGGAGACGGAGGTGTGGACAAAGCAGGCGCGCAGCCTCGCGGCGCAGGCGGATGCGGCATTGCTTGATCTGGAGACGAAGGCGAAAGCCAACTTTGCCAATGTGGAACCCTCCGCTGTGATCAGGCAGACCGAGGATGCGCACGCCCTGCTGGGCCAGCTTCCTGGTGATCTCGCGGTAGCTCCCAGCAACCGCCTCGCCGCGTTGCGCACCAAGTCGGCCCTGCTGCTGGCGGATGTGAGCGGGCAGCGCACCGGCAAGGCGCGTGAGACATTGGCTGGGGTGACAACGCTGATCGAGAGCGACTTGAGCTATGAGCGCCCAGTGCAGGCGGTCGCTGCGGCCTTTCAGAAGATTGAGACAATGCTCGTCGGCCTTGAAGACTGGCTGAACCCAGAGACCGACGCGCTACGGCTGCCCGCCGATCTGGATGCGCGGGTGAAGGCCGCTCGCCAGCGTGTGAACGGGTTCAAGGCGGAGCTGGACCGCCTGGCCCAGGTGCGGGAGGGCACCGCCGGGGCGCAGACTCTGGCGGACTACAAGAAGGCCTTGTCCGCGTGGCAGGACATCCGCTTTGCCGAGGCCGCGCCCGCGTCCGCCGCACTCAATGCGATCCCCACGGAGGAGCGCTTCCTGGCGGCGCTGATGACCGGTGGTGATCTGACTCTCTGGCGGGCGGCGATTGAGGACTCCTGCGGGCCGCACCTGGCACCCGACACGCCATCAGACACGGACCTGAAGGTGCTGCTGGCACTGCGGGATGACCGCAAGCTAAACGGCGTCTGGGAGAACACCATCGTGGACTACTCACGCGGGCGCGCCGAGCGCACGGTGTACTCGCAGGGGCGGCTCACCGAAGCCTCTGCTGGCGACACCATCCGGCGCTGGAGCGGCCTAACTTATGATCCCTATCCCAGCGATGTCGGCGCGGCCTTCACCCAGCGTGACTTCAAGCGCATGACCATCCTGGACGGCAGCTACCAGGGGCAGGGACTCGTCTCTGGCAGGCTCAGCCACACCAGCAATCTCCTGGAGTCCCTGCAGCTCCATCGCATGACGGATGCGAACGGCGAACGCTTTCAGCGCAACCTGTTGGAGGTCTTTGACAAGCTCATGCAGCACAAGACCGCCAGCCCGCTGGCAAAGGCCCATGTGATGCTGGAGCTGGAGCGCATGACCCGTGGCCGGCCCTTTGCCTGGGGTCTGCATGTGTGCCCCTCCCTGCGCGGCGACCTGGCGGAGCTGCGCAAAATCACCAGCGCCTATCCGCTGCGCAGTGAGGACTGGATGGTTGCCAAGGCGCGCACGGCGCTGAACGGGACGCTAACAAAGTTCTTCGAGTCACGCACCGGCCGCACCTATGAAAAGGAGGCCGTCGCACGCCGCGAGCTGCTGCGGGAAATCGCCCTGGCCGGGCTGAAGTTCGGCGGTTATGTCGAGGTGGACCTGTTGCTGCGCCACAACAATCCCGCGCGCACCGCCTCGGAGCTGTGGGTGCTGTCCAAAGCAGGCCACCTGCCGCTCCGTGTCGCCAGTCCTGACGCCGCAGCCACAGGCGCGCTGCCGCTAAGTCCTGTCTTCTTCATCCCCGCCGACCGCGCGGCGCTGATGCAGCGCTATCAGCAGTCGCTCGCAGGCGCAGACGCCACCGAGTCTGGCGCGACCCCCGCCGCTACAGAAACCCCTTTCCTGAAAGCGCCCTGACATGGATGAGAAGCTCCATCTCCAATGGCGTGGCCGACCGGTCGGCCCGTGGACCTACGAGCAGGTGCAGACGGCGCTCCAGTCCGGCGAGATCCACTCCATGTACCAAATCCAGTCCGGTGGTGAATGGCAGCCGCTGCGTGAGTATGTGGAGCGGCGCGAGGCAGCGAACCTGGAGAAACGGGCGGCGGAGATGATCGCCGCGCGGGTGGAGCAGCAGCGTGCCGCAGAGAAGTCAAAGGTGCAGACCCGGAAGCTGCGCGCCGGGGGTGTCCACGCCCCGGCCTTTCCCGATCCACCGCCGCCGCTGATCAAAGGCGCGCATTCACTGGCGCTGCGGGATGCGGAGCCGGAGACCCGCACGAGCTGGCTGGCCGTGGCCTGCCTGGTCATGAGCATGTGCAACTTCATCCCCTACCTGAACACTGCGAGCTGGTTCGTCAGCCTCGTCTTCGGCCATCTGGCGCTGGTCCAGATGAAAAACGATGACACCCTGGATGGCCGCGCGCTCGCCATCGCCGGCATGATTGTCAGCTACGCCGTCGTGATCTTTGCCATCGTGGCGGCTTTCTTCCTGCCGGCGGCCCTGGCGCGCGTGTTTCCCATCTTTGAGTGATCCCCTCCATCCGCCCCTCATGTCCGACAACTCCTCCAAACCCGGCCCGTCCGCCTCGCTGCCGCACAGCAATCCCTTTCAGTCCTCGCTCCTGATGCTCGACTGGTCGCGCTCCGACATTGAGCGGCGGCTGGGCTTCGCGGGCGGGCGCTTCACCTCTCCGAACAAATTTTTGTCATTCCTCGTGGCGCTGGTGCTGACGGTGCTGTTTTACGCCTTGCTCATCGTCGGCGTGCAGCGCTTCCCGGAGGCGCAATGGTTCAGCAACATGTTTTTGATTCGCGGCCCCTGCCCCTACCCGACGATGCTCCTTTTCTTCTGGGCGGTGGCTATGCTGTTCTTCAAGTGGCGGAAGCTCGCCCTCCAGCAGCGCGCGCTGTCTCTGCCGATCATGCCCCAGCAGCCCGACTTCGAGCTGACGCCTGGCACTGCGCGGGCGCTGCGGGAGCGGATGAACGCCATCGTGGACAACCCGCACCACTTCATCCTGCTCAACCGCATTGACCTTGCCCTGGCGAACCTCCACAACATCGGCCACACCGCAGACTTGGCGGCCATTCTGAAAATCCAGGCCGAGAATGACGAGGAGCAGGTGGCCTCCAGCTACGCGCTCGTCCAGGGCTTCCTGTGGTCCATCCCGGTGCTGGGCTTCATCGGAACCGTCCTCGGCCTCAGCCAGGCCATCGGTGCCTTTGGTGCCACGCTCCGGGCGGGCAGCAACCTGGTGGCACTGCGCGCCTCTTTGGAATCCGTCACGGCGGGCCTGGCCACGTCCTTCGAGACCACACTGGTGGCGCTGGTCTGCGCGCTGATTTTGCAGCTCCTCGTGAGCTGGCTGCAAACCAAGGAGTCTGAGTTTCTCGACTCCTGCAACGATGTCTGCCACCGCAACGTGGCCGGCAAGCTGCGCCTGACTGCGAACTGACCCGAACTCATGAGACGCGCACGTTTCGGCAACCACAGCGGCGGCGGGGTGAGCTTCTTCGCCTTTCAGGACATCATCACCGCGACCGTTGGCTTTCTCATCGTGCTCACGCTCTTTCTGGCACTGAATGTCACCGAGGTCATCCCGCAACTGCATGGCGGAGAAGCCGCACCGCTGGCGAAACGCGAGGAGGAGCTGCGCTCCATGCAGGCGAAGGTCATCGAGATGAAGCAGGAGGTGGCCGACCTGCAAACCCGGCCCGCTGACGACGAGACGACGCTGAAGCGGATGATCGGACAGTTGAAGACGACGGTGGCCGAACTCCAGCAGCCTCCGAGGCCCGGCCTGGACCGCGACCACGATGCCACCGCGATGGACCGTGAGCTGACCCTGGAGAAACAAAAGCTGCTGACCAGCCTGGAGAAGATACACGCGTCCATCCAGGAGGCGGACAAGCTGGCCGCCGGAACGGTCAAGGAGCTGCCGGACCTGGTGAAGAAGGTGAAAGATGCGGAGACCTCCCTTCAGCGTGGCCGCGACGGGCGCAATGTTTTGATCCTGGTGCCGGAGCGTAACGACACGAGGAAGGAACCCGTGCTCGTGTTGGTGCAAAACTCCCGCATCCAGATCCAGCGCGCGGATGCCGCGCCTACATCGGTGTACTCCATCCCGGAGTTCGTGGAGCAACTGCGCAGGCTGTCCGCCGCCACCCACTACGTCGTGCTTTACTTCAAGCCCTCGGGATCGAACCACTTCGAGGCGCTGACCACCCGGGCACGCCAGGAAGGCTTTGAGATCGGCTATGATGTCGTGCCGGAGGACATTGAGCTGGAGTTCCGCAACACCTCCCCCGCGCCAAAGTCATGAGACGCAAGCTGCACCAGAACCAGACGGACAATCTGGACCTCCTGCTCGACACGCTGTGCGACCTGCTCGGCACCATCGTCCTCATCGCCTGCCTTCTGGTCGTGCTCATTCAGCCGGAGGCAGGGTCGGAAAAGACGCCTGAAGCCGAGGCCGCCTCCAAGGAGTCAGGCATCCTGGCCGAACGGCTGATCAAGTCCGCACAGGCCGAACTGGATGGCTTGCAAAAACTCCGCGCCGAGTTGCAAAGCGACGATGATCCCTCCCTGAAGCCGCTGATCGTGGAGCGCGACGCACTCCGAAAGACCGCTGACAAGCTGCGCCAGGAGCGCGCGAAGCAGGACGAAATGGCCTCTGAGAAAGCCATGACTAAGGCGCGCGACGCGGCGCAGGAGATCGCACGGCTGCGCGCGCAGCAGCAGGAGGCGGAGAAAAAGCTGGGCAGCGCCAGCCGCGACCTGGAGGCCGCCCGCCAGCGCAAGGCCGCGCTGGAAAAGCAGATGGCGGACCTGGCCCTGGAACTCGACAACGTGGACACGCTGAAGATCGAGAAGCTGCGCTTTCCGCGTGAGCGGCGCGTCACCAAGGGCGCCAAGCCCATCATCATGAAGTTTGGCGAGGTCTTCCCGCTGCTGGATGGCAACGGCAACTTCCTCGACTCCGTGCGCCGCGTGCCGGAAGCGGATGACAGCTTCACCGTCTTCCCGAAAAAGCTGGAAGGCATGAACCCGCTGACGCAGGCCGCCGCGCTGCGCGAGCTTTTGCGCAGGCTGGGAACCAAGGGCACCTACCTCACACTGTATGTCTATCCCGACTCCTACGGCACGCTGCGCGAGCTGAAGCGCCTGATCCATGAGCTGGGCCTGGAGTACGGCCTGGAAATCTGCACGGAGCATCGTGTGCTGAAGTTCAGCGGCTCCGGTGCCGCGCCCGCGCCGCTGTAGCGGCATAATTTACCCACCGTTAGGCTAGGCTATTCACGGTAGCAGGGCATTTGGCGAGTCCACGAAAAAGTCCTTCATCTCGTCCTCCGGCGCGTTGTTGCGGATGCTTTCAAGGCGGCGACGGCTGCCACGAGTGCTGCCGGGGCGGTTGGCAGTGCGCTGCACCAGGTCGCTGATGAGGGGGGCGGCGACGATGGCGCTGGTGGCCAGTAGAGTGAGGGCGATGATGTTTGAGGTGCTGCGGCCCATGCCACGACCAAAGAGGATGCCCAGCGCGCAGCCAGCGGCAGCGGGGGCAATCATCGTGGCATAAGTCTCGTATTGGCTTTCGGCGGTGGATTCTGGAGGCATGACCGGTAAAAATAGCACGCGTAAAGATTCTCCAAAGTGGAATTTGCTCATGGCTCTGAATGCTACATCGTCGGCGCACATGAGTAGCACTGGTCAATCCTCAAGATACGCCCTCATCCTGGCTGGGGGCAGCGGGCAACGCTTCTGGCCGATCAGCCGTGACGCGCTGCCAAAGCAGCTACTGCGGCTGTTTGGAGAAAAAACACTGCTGGAGATGACTGTGGAGCGACTCGATGGTCTGGTGGCGAAGGAGAACGTCCTCGTGCTGACCAACAAGCAACAAGAGGAAGCCGTACGCGCACTTTTGCCGGAACTGCCGCGAGAGAACATCATCGCCGAGCCGGAGAAGCGTGATACGGCACCGGCCATCGCCCTCGGAGTCGGTTGGGTGGTAGCGCGCGACCCAGGGGCGACGATGATGGTGCTGCCTGCTGACCATCTCATCCAGGACCAAAAAGAGTTCCAGCGCGTGCTGACGAACGCCATGAAGGCGGCGGAGGTGGGCAGCAGCCTCGTCACCATCGGCATCAAGCCCACCTGGGCCTGCCCAAGTTACGGCTATGTCGAGCGCGGACGCCGTGCCTCCCTGCCTGGCGTGGATGACCAGGCGGTGTACGAAGTGGCGCGCTTCCGTGAGAAGCCGAACCCAGACTTGGCGGAGCACTTTCTCAGCCAGGGCACCTTTACCTGGAATGCGGGGATGTTCATTTGGACCATCCCGGCCATTTTTAGCGAGCTGAGCCGCCACTGTCCGGCGCTGGCGGACTTTGTCTCCGAGCTGCGCAATTCGAAGGACTTTGCCGCCACGGTGGCGAAGCAGTTCGGCAAGCTGCCAAAGCTCTCGATTGACTACGCGCTGATGGAGCGTGCCTCCCGCGTGCTGAACATCGAGGCCACCTTTGACTGGGATGACGTGGGCAACTGGACCTCCGTGGGCCGTTACCTGAAATGCGATGACGGGGGCAACCAGCACAACTGCGCGCTGTCCCAGCTCGACTGCGCTAACAACCTCATCTTTTCCCAAACCGGCCAGCATGTGGCGCTACTCGGCGTGCAGGATCTGATCATCGTCTCGGCCAAGGACGCGCTGCTCATCACCAGCCGTGCGCACGCGGAGAGCATCAAGAAGCTGGCGGACCAACTGCCGAAGGAGCTGAAGTGAGGCGGCTCTGGCAAAGATAAAAAACGGCGGCTGAGTCTCCTCAGCCGCCTTTGTTAGGCGTTGTAGTCTCGGCTTTAGCCGGTCAGGGGGCGCTTAGAGAGCACTAGTGGACACCACTCTGCCGCAGCTTAACTGGGCGCCATCCGGGACAAACCGCCCATTTCTCAGGCACCACGGTAACGATCCTGCTCATCGCGCTGCGGTCCACGATCACCCTGCGGACGGCGCTCCATGCGCGGGCCGCCCTGCGGTGGTGGGCCGTTTTGCGGGCCTCGACCACGCCGATCATCGAAGCGCGGGCCTGGCCCTTGCGGACCACGCTGGTCGTGATGATCGCGACCCATGTTCAGCGGGCCTGGGCGGTGTCCGCCAAAATGCGGCTGCTGCCACTGCTGCGGGCCGGGGCCGCGATGATGCTGCGCATGAAAACCCGGACCGTGTGGGCCAGGACCGCGAATCTGCTCATGCCGCATACCATCGCGCGGTCCTTTGTGTCCGCGATTTCCTTCAAAGCGGCGCTCAGGTCTGCGGCTCATCATCGGTGGCCCGTCACGCTCGCCGCCGCGCGGTCCCTGCTGCGGGGTGAACCTTTGTCCGTAACGATGATCCTGCTTCTGCCGATCAATTTCTGGGCGACCACGCTGGTGCCCACGGCCAATGTCACGCGGTCCACGGTCTCCCTCATCGCGCTGTCCCTGGGGGCGGCGCTTGTCATCCTGCGGACGCATGTGGTTCGGTTCGTCTTCGCGCCGGTCGCCCTCACGCGGCCCGCGTTGGGCTTGGCCGCGATCACTCTCACGCCTCGGCTCTTGGCCACGCGGCTGCTCATGTTGCCCCGCGTCAGGACCATCACGGCGTTCTGGACGTGGAGCCGGAGAGCGCTCGCCGGGCAGACGATCGGGGGCTTTGTCTGGACGGGCCGCTGGTGGGGCTGACGGCGTGTCGGGCTTTGGAGGTTCTTGGGCGGGCAGAGATGCCGCGCAGAAGGCGGTGAGGCTGAGAAGTAGGGACAGTGAGCGAGGTTTTGTTTTCATAGGTTGTGCCTGAGTTTAGGTGCCTGGATGGCCGGGCTGCCGATGCCTAACGCCACGTCTGCCTCATTTTGTATGCACTTCAGCATCAGGCTGGAATCGGCTTGAATAACCTGGCGCGGGAAACAGTTTAAGGGCACCCTTACTCCGTAAACCTTAAAGCACCGCCATGAACCTACGCGCCCTATCCTTTGCCCTGCTCTGCACTGTGCCTGCCCACGGTGGCGTGGAGATTGATATGGAAGCCTTTGGCCAGAGCCTGGGCGGCTGGCTAGCGCGGAAGGGCAAGGCGGCGGAATATGAGATTTCAGAGGCCGGCTACCGCACCTATCAGCCGGAGACCTCGCCCTCCCCAGATGGTGGTATTTTCATCTCCGTACGCATAGATCACAGGCGCGGGTTTATGGCCTCTGACGATCACGCAAGTCTGGAGCTGAGCTTCGCCGCAGATGGCACGCTAGTCTCCGCACAGAGCAGCCTGGCGCTGCAAGGCCGCACCATCAGCAGCGAGTTGATCAAGGGCGGTGCCTCGGCATCAACCTCCGTTGCCGCGCCGCAGATTGACCGTGCGGTGAAGATCGGTACCGATCTTGTGGCGGACCTGTCCTCGAAGCTACTGCGGGAAAAAATCGTCGAGCCAGGCCGTGTCTCTTTTCCCGCCGCCATCCGTCATAACTACAATTTACTCTACCAGGCAGTGCGCATGAAGGCCGAGACCCCTACACCTGGCCCGGTCACGTCTGCCTCTCCTGCATCTATCCCCACTGCGGCGCCCCATCCTCAAGCCGCGCCTTCCACACCTGCAGCGGCACCCACACCACCTCCTACCCCGGCACCTTCCATCCCACCTGCCGAACCAAAGCCCGCCACTGAGACCAAAGCCCCAACTGCCGCCACCCACCCATTAAACGCAATAGAAGCTGCCAAGAAGAAGGAAATTCCACTGCCAGAAATCAAGCCTTACAACCCCAGCGGCGCGCCCACTACACCGTTACCAGATAAAAAATCAGGTCTGATTGAGTATGGCGATGTCGTGCTGAAACTGGCGCGGGATGCGGCAAAAGATCGGGCAAAGTAACGCTAGAGCAGCGATGCACAGGCCGCGAACACGGGCGAAGACTTCGGCAATGTCTAGAAGACGGATAAGGGCGATGAAGGCAAGGTGCGCGGTGTGGGAACAAATAGCTGCTAATTCTAATTCGCGTTCAAGATGAGGTTAATAATCCACGGCCAAGCACATATCCCTCGGATTCTAGCGTGATCGGTAGCCAAACGGGGCAGGCCTTCC
>Ga0247834_1000949_pt1 | contig 52772 bp, 37 predicted proteins | sample LaCruzMarch2015__8_FD_187118 | JGI IMG/M metagenome (GOLD analysis project Ga0247834, IMG submission 187118) | Freshwater microbial communities from meromictic Lake La Cruz, Castile-La Mancha, Spain - LaCruzMarch2015_12m | ecosystem: Environmental > Aquatic > Freshwater > Lake | place: Spain...
GTTTTCCAACTGGCTCTCTTTCAATTCATTGCTCAACTCCAATTGCTTCATCCCGGTCCCATGAAGACGGGTAAGAATTTTGTTTAAATGGTAAACCCCTACCCATCCAAACATAATAGGGGCCCAAGTGGTCAAATTAACCAGGGTATGCAACAACTCAAAACTCACTTCGGTGTGCGTCAGGGTATGCCCAAGGTTATGATGGGTTAAAAACATCATAAACGAAAGGGCAAAAACCGCTACAATGCCCGACCATAACAAGGTATTAACCGATTTTTCGCCCAGCCGCAACCAATGAAAGACCGCCCGGTATAAATGGGTGACCCCAATTCCAATCGGCAAAATGAGCAAAGGAAACAAAATCAACAATCCCTTCAGATAACCATGCGCATAGAAATCCAGCAACTGCTGCACGCAAATACCCGACCAGCCCGTTAATTGGCAAATCCAGTAAAGTTGGGTATGACTTGGTCGAAACATGGCCTAAAAGTGCGCTTCTTTCAGGATTTTGCCAAACCATTTGGTTTCAAAATTGCGCAATCCGGCAAAAGGTATCTTTCCCGATTTCTGCAAACCAATCCGGGCAAATATAATGGCCTGATCGCGGGCACCCTGAAGCAATTCGAGCGCCGCCTTCACTCTAAAAGTCGCCCCATCCGCATCACGATCGGCGCCTTTTTTAATGTTTTCCCAAATTACCTGCACGTCACGCATGTCTTTGAGTACAAAAGCATAAAAAAAGATCACCTCTTTCATAAAATAACGCTGAAAATAGCCCTGCGGCATCTCATTTTGATGATCGATCAGAAATTGCGCCTGCATGCGGGCCGCTTCATGTTCCCCGCGGTCGAGGTGGTAAGAAAAAGCGAGGTACCGACTATTTATAACAGTCAGATTGATCGCTTCCTCCTCCTGTTCGCTGATGGTTGCTACCAGATCTGCCGGTAACTCGCCGGGCGTTTTGCCAGCACACAACAACGCAACCAAGGCTAAATTGGCTTGCTCCCGCGCACTCGTCTTGCCCCCGCGCAGAAGCGCCAAAAAACGCCCGCCGTCAGAAGTGAACCCGCCTGAACGACTCGGAATAGCAGTCGCTACAAACAACAGCAACGATATAATACCCAGACAAAAAAGACCAAAAATAACCACTTTGTTTGCTTCTCCTGGCATCCATGACCAGGCCAACATCAGCGATCCAATACCCAGCAACAAACTGGATAAAGGACCGGCCGCTATAACCAAAGCAAACTTTTTGCGCAAATCCTCCCCATGCCAGCTTGCCGGAAACGTGGCCGCCAAACCGCCAAAACTATTGATATCCCGGTTGAAAAACACTTCTGCGCGGTCTTTGCCTGCCCGAATGCCTAAAAAACCAACGGTAAATAAGGCAAAATGAAAACCCTGCAGGAGCCCCGCCATCAAATGCCCCAATTCATGTACCGCAATGCCAATCCAAATGGAAACCACTGCAACTGCAACATAAAGGAAGCCTTCCATCGGATCGTTCGGTTTGATCGGACTGGCACCCGCATTCGAACCATGTAATATAAAGGTAACCAGGAAAAAACCCGCCAAGGCTGAGGCGGTTCCAATGAGTGCGCCCGCGAGTAATTGCGGTATATGAACCTTCTTTTTTTTGTTTTCCATCTCAATTTGATTTTTGTTTTGTTTTCGGGCTTGGAATGGCCTCTAAGGATTAAAAAAGGGTGTTTTTTCGTAAAATTAAGGTTTTGCGCCCAAAAGCACCACCGTTTCAGCCTGCCGTATGCCATTTACCAATAAAACAAGTACATAGGCTCCAGCGGGCAAATCATGGGTGTTGAATTGTTGGGTTTGCAGGCCAGATTCTTGTTCGGCCGTATGCTGAAGTGCCAGGATACCATTGGTGTCAAATAATTGTAAACCAACTTTTGCCTTTTTCTCCAGGGTATATTCTACCGATAAGGAATCAAAGGCCGGATTGGGATACACTTTAATCGGTTGTTCCGAGGTTCCTACTTTTTCATCAATACTGACCAAAGACTGTACCATGCGCCAAATGCGGGTTCCAATACCAAAGACAACATTTTTTTCGGGCGTTTTTAGTACCCGAATCTTGTTAATGTATTGTCCGACATTTTTTATCGTCCAACTTTGGCCACCATCTTGCGTTTCGTACAACGAATTATCACAACCCACCCATCCGATATTGTCATCTAAAAAACCAATGCCAAAGGCTTTGTTGCCATTGTTGGTAAAAGGCAAATCTGCCCAGGTTTGGCCGCCGTCTACGGTTTTTGCAATAAAACGGGCGGGCAAATTGGGCACATAACTCAATAAGGTAACATATCCGGTTTGGGTACTGGGAAAATGTGCCTTCCAGCAAAGCTCAAACGTGCGGGTACCTTCATATACGACTTTCCAACTTTGTCCCCCATCGGTCGTTTGGATGATTTTTGCCTTGGAAAATTGCACATTCGGATCGGTTCCACCAAAAACAAAACCCGTATCGGCGCTCGGAAACCACACATCGGTTACCATACTAATATAGGCCCCCAAATCGGTACTTTGCCAACTTGCGCCCCCATTGCTTGTTTTTAATAAAAAAGCAGGCCCACCGACTCGGCCAGCAGCGTATATAATTTGTTGATTTACAATATTAATTGCGCAAAGACCCACCGGAACGGGGCCATTAATTGTTGTGACCGCTGCCCAGGAAGCACCGCCGTCTTTGGTTTCATACAAGGGCGTTTGGTCGGTTACACCTGGAAAATAATTGGTGCCAATATTGCCCGCAAATCCGTGCAAACTGTCGGTAAAACCAATACAACGAAAATAAGTGCCGGGTTGATCCAGCAGTTTGGTAAAACTCAGGCCGCCATCTGTGGTGCGAAAAATACGCCCGGAGCCATTTACCGCATAGCCCAATTGCGGCGAAAGCATAAAAATGTCATCTTGCTTTTGACCATTTTGGGGCGATTGACTCAATAATTGCCAGGCATATTGCGCCTGAAGCACAACCGTACAAGCAAGAAAAAGGGTAATGGATAAAGGTAAATGTTTCATCATCGTACATGGACAGGTGTAGAATGCATTATTTTAAAACAAAGATAGCCGTGTCCTAATTTTCCCGATAGGCAACTTACATAAGCGTTTGGCAATAGGGATGAGCGTTGTTCGTTTTCCCTATACAACAAGTCTGTTATATCTTAACATGATTTTTTTAGTAAATTATCGACCTTTAACGCGGGGTTTTCGAACCTTACAACCAAACCGATAAATTTGTTTCTTTATGAAAAACACAGTACTCGTCTTCTTGATGCTCCTTTTGGGGACATCTGCGTTTGCGCAAAGCGCGAAAAAAAATCCCCCACCGGCCAACCGTACTTTCACACCGGCCGAACTTGCGGCACGGAAACCTACCACGTCGGTGCCACCTGCCGAACAGGTTTTTGGTATTCCAACGCCATCCTTGAAGCCAATGCCCGCGTTTATTCCAGGAACGCCTGCTCCGTCTACCCTCAAAATTACCCGGGATGAAAACGGAATGCCCATCTTTTTTGAAAGCAAACCGGAGATACGCATAGATGCCGACCGCAAAACACCTGGCGAAAATGCCCTGGCGTTTCTGGTGCAATTGCAACCAGCGGGCATCCTGGATCCTGCCAACGAGTTTGTTGTAAGCAGCGTCCAAACCGACGAACAAGGCAATTACCATGTGCGCCTGCAGCAAGTACTTCACACCATTCCGGTGTATGGCGCAGAACTCATCGCCCACAGTAAAAATGGTTATTTTATAAGTTTGGGCGGGCGATATTACCCGAGTGAATTTAAACTTACCACGAATCCTGCCATTGCGGCAACCACCGCGTATGAGCAGGCACTGGCCGATTTTGGTCCAGCCTACACCAAAACACGCTGGACAGCCGAAGAACTTAAGTTTGTAGGCGGTGCCACGCATCAAACCCAACTGGTGGTGTACCACCCAAAAACAAGTCCACAAACGGCACGACTGGCCTGGTACGTGGAGGCACATCCCAATTTGCTCAAACGCGTGGTTTATTTTGTGGATGCACAAACCGGCGCAGTGATTCATCATTTTGACCATACCTGCAAAATTGACGGCGGTCGCCATATTTCGCATAAAACAGCGGAAGTAACCGAAACAGCACACAATACCCAAACAACCGAAGAAGTAGTTGTCGGCCCAGTTACCGCCAATGGCCTGGATCTGCTCGATATCAATCGTTCTTTTGGGGCTTGGCAGGTGAGCGGCAGCCAAATTGTGCTCGAAGATGCCAGCAAATCCATGTTCAACAGCGGACAGTCAAACATGCCCAACGACCCGGTTGGCGCAATTATCACGTTGAGCGCGCTGGGCACCTCCCCGGAAGTTCAATCTACGTTCAATTATGATTTTGTATCCGCCACCGGCCTCAATTTTAACAATAAAACGGCGGTAAGCGGACACTGGAACAGCAGCAAAAGTTACGATTATTTCAAAAATACCTTCAACCGAAATTCCATCGATGGGGTGGGCGGCAACATCATCGCATTTGTAGAAGTGGCCGACAATGATGGCAGCTCGATGGAAAATGCTTTCTGGAATGGCGCTGCAATGTGGTACGGAAACGGCGGATCAACCTTTAAACGCCTCGCACGCGGCCTGGATGTAGGCGGACACGAAATGACCCACGGCGTGGTGGAAAAAACTGCAAACCTGGAGTATCAGGATGAAAGTGGTGCCATGAACGAGTCTTTTGCCGATATTTTCGGGGCCATGATCGATCGGGATGACTGGAAAATTGGAGAAGACGTGATGCAAACGGGCGTAAATCCGACCAACTGCCTCCGCGATTTGTCTAATCCAAACAACGGCGTTTCGTCCAACAGCCCCTGGTGGCAGCCCAAGCAAATGAGTGAAAAATATAACGGGAGTGATGATAACGGCGGCGTACACATCAACAGTGGAATTACGAACCGCGCGTTTTTCCTGTTTGCCAGCAACGCCTCGGTGGGTAAAGACAAAGCCGAACAGGTATATTATAAGGCCTTGCGCGATTATTTGGTAAAAAGCAGCAAGTTTACCGATTTGCGCATTGCCGTTTTGCAAGCGTCTAATGATTTGTATGGCGCGACGGTTGCCCAGGCGGCCGCTTCGGCTTTTGATGTGGTGGGAATTGTTGGAAACCAGCCAAGTGGCAATTACCAGGGCCAATTGAACCCGAACCCAGGTGATGAATACGTATTATGTGTATCCGACAATGGCCTTTCCCTCGACCTCGCACTAGGAACTGGTCAGTTATTGGGCTCTATTTATAATGAAGGTGTGCAAAGTCGTCCAAGTATTTCGGACAATGGCCAGCAGATTGTGTTTGTAAACAGCGAAGGCCATATTATTACGGTGGATATGCAGTACACGCAAACCAACATCATTCCGGTGGTCAACCCGCCATTTAGTGCTTCTCCGATTTGGCGCAATGCGGTCATTTCGAAAGATGGCCGCTTCATTGCAGGGATTACCCAAAGCCAGGACAACCGCGTGTATATTTTTGATTTGGCCGATCCAAACCTGTTTTTACCCGAAACCTTCTTTTTGTACAACCCAACGTATTCTCAAACCCCCACCATTACCGGCGAAGTACGGTATGCGGATGTGTTGGAGTTTGATTACAGTGGTTCATACCTGATGTACGATGCGTTCAATGAATTGACCAGCGCAAATGGCCAGGACTTGAGTTACTGGGATATTGGTTTCCTGCAATTTTGGGAAAATGGCGCGTTTGTAAATACCCAAACACCGTTTATTTCCAAGTTATTTAGTGGTTTGCCTGAAAATACCAGCGTTGGAGACCCCAGTTTTGCCAAAAATTCACCTTTTGTCATTGCGTTCGATTTCTTCGACAGCGCCAACGATGTGTATGAAATTTACGGTGCCAATACCGAAACGGGCGATTATACACGCCTGGTAGCCGATAACGGTGCCTTGGGATGGCCGAGTTACAACCGTTTGGACAATAAAATTTTGTTTGAATCGCCGACTGCGACCAACGTGAATTTGTACACACAGGGTTTGAAAGCCAATAAAATTGAGCCACAAGGCGGTATTGGGGCGCTGTTAAATGCCCACCAGTGGGGCGTATGGTATGCGGAAGGAGACCGGAGTTTGCAAGTGGCGACCCAAGCACCAACATCTGGTTTGCATGGTGTACAGGCAAATCCGAACCCGACTTCGGGCATTACCCAATTGAATGTTCAATCAGATGTAATTGTAGACGCGCAAATCGTGGTAAACAACATCCTGGGCGCTACCATGTACCAACAAACAACCCAGTTGGTATCGGGCAGCAATCAGATGAATATTGATTTGAGCGCATTGCCAACGGGCGCATATGTGGTGCGGATTTTGGCAGGAAAAAGTGCCGCTGCACTGAAAATAATTCGGGAATAATACGCGCCAAACCCAAATAAATATGGGCTATTGCGTTTCCAAAAGAAACACAATAGCCCATTGTTTTTATACAAACAGTTCGCGGATTTGTACAAAATCGAAGGCCGCGGGTATCTGCGGGATTACTGGAGCATTACTTCACGTTCCACCATCATCTTGCGGATGTTGATGAGGGCGTAGCGCATTCGACCCAGGGCAGTATTGATGCTCACGCGGGTAAGCGAGGCAATTTCTTTAAAGCTCATATCGGCGTAATGGCGCAAAATAACCACCTCCCGTTGTTCGGCAGGGAGTTCGTCGATGAGGCGACGGATGCGGTTGTGCGTTTCGCTGCGCATGATTTGTGTTTCAGGACCATCATCGCTGAGGCGAAGCACTTCGAAGATGTCAAAATCGTCGGATGGATTGATGTGCGCACGGCGCTTGTTGCGACGGTGGTAATCGACACACATATTGTACGCAATCCGCATAGCCCATTGGACAAATTTGCCTTCGTGGTTATACTTGCCACGACGGAGCGTATCAATAATTTTAATGAACACTTCCTGAAAAATGTCTTCAGCGAGCGCCTGGTCTTTTACGAACAGGTAGATCGAAGTGTAAATTTTGGATTTGTAGCGCTTCAGAAGAGTTTCGAAGGCTTTCTCATCGCCGCTAGCATAAAGGGCGATTAATTCGTGATCATTGAGCATCGGCATAACTTGCATGAGCAAAGTGGTTTTGCTGTTTTACCAGATAAATTGACAAACAATTAAATGGTGTACAAGTTAGAATCGATAGACAAAATGATTTAGTGAAAAATGCAACAGGAATGATTTCCTGCGTTGTGTGAGCCCAAATGTATGGGGTTATTGTGTTTGAACAAAAATATTTTTCAAATTTTAACATATTTTAACTAACATTTCAGGCAACCTAAAGAAAGACTTGTGAAAAATTTGGTAATAATGGTAAATTTGCACTCGATTCAGAAGATTGTTGCGTGCTTTTTTCCCTCATTACACAAATAAAATTAACGCTTCGTAGCCCAAAGCCCGTTCACGCACCGGGATGCTGCAACATGTACCCTGTTTGGTAGGGGCTTCGATGGCGTACAGAACATGGAAATAGCGATAATACTTGTACTGATTGTCTTACATGGTTTCCTCGTGTTGGGCGAAATAGCGTTGATTACGGCCAAACGCGCTCGGCTGGAGGGCGAAAAGAGCAAGGGAAATGTAAATGCTGCCATTGCACTAAATTTGCTCGATAATATCGACAATTATTTATCGGCCATGCAAATCGGTATTACGCTGATCAGTATTGTAGAAGGTGCTTATGGTGGGGTGGCAATTGGCAAGCACCTGACCCCCATTATCGAAAGTGTACCGGTGCTGGCGCCTTTTGCCGAACAGATTTCCATCGCTTTTGTCATTACCGTGATTACCTACCTCTCGCTGATCATTGGCGAATTGGCACCCAAGTATATTGCGATTCAATATGCCGACATGCTGGCGCTCACTTGTGCACCTGCCATGAGCGTCATGACCAAACTGACTGGCCCTATTTCGGTATTTCTGAGTTGGTCGACCAAAATGTTTTTGCGCCTGTTGCTCATTAAGCCCAACGACCAGCAAAGTATCTCGGAGGAAGAAATCAAACTGATGGTTAAAATGGCCAATCAGCAAGGCGTGCTGGAAACCAAAGAAAGCGAATACATTCAGAATATTTTGCGCTTTGCCGACCGCGATGCCTATACCATTATGACCCACCGCAATGAAGTGGAGTGGCTCGACATCCATGCACCGGCCGAAGAAAACGATAAAATTATTCGGGAAAGCGGCTATACCAAATTCCTTTTGTGCGAGGATACCCTCGAAAATATCATTGGGGTAGTGCGTTTGCGCGATTATATCGATCAGCGCAACAAGCCGGGGTTCAATTTGCGCAATGTGGTGAGCCAGCCCTTGTATGTGCCCGAAACGATGAATGCCCTCAAAATTCTGGAGCGTTTCCGAAAAGCGCGCAACTATTTTGCCGTGGTGGTCGATGAGTACGGATCAACCCAGGGCATTATTACCCTACACGACCTGACGGAGAATATATTTGGTACCCTGCCCGATATGGACGATGTGGAAGAACCATCGATCATCACACGCGAAGATGGCAGCCTGCTCGTAGATGGGGTGATTCCGATAGACGAATTGCGGGAAACGGTGCACTTGAAAGCCTTCGATGAGGCAGATACGGATTATTCAACCCTGGCCGGATTTATCCTGTATCATTTGAGCGAAATTCCAAAAGCGGGCGATTTCTTTACCATCGACCATTATCGCTTTGAAATTGTGGATATGGACAAAAGTAAAATCGACAAAGTCCTGATTCAGGAAATTGATCATGGACAAATGGCCGTTGTTGATTAATGCATCAACAACGGCCATTCCATACTATACGACCGTATTTACATCAAAAGCTTCCAGGAAATCGGCTACTTTGCGGATAAACGTTCCGCCCAGCATGCCATCAACCACCCGGTGATCGTACGACATGGAGAGGAACATCATTTGACGGATCGCGATCACATCGCCGTGTTCTGTTTCCAGTACCGCCGGTTTCTTCTTGATTGCGCCAGTTGCCATGATGGCCACCTGTGGTTGATTGATGATCGGAGTGCCCATTACATTGCCAAAGGTACCCACATTGGTGAGGGTAAACGTGCCGCCCTGTACTTCATCGGGCTTCAATTGATTTTTTCGCGCGCGATTGGCGAGGTCATTCACGGCTTTGGTGAGGCCCATCAAATTCAGGTAATCGGCATTTTTGATTACCGGCACAATCAGGTTACCACTCGGCAGTGCAGCAGCCATCCCGATGTTGATGTCTTTTTTCACGATAATACGGGTGCCATCCACCGAAACATTGATCATTGGAAGTTCCCGGATCGCGCGGGCAACCGCTTGTATAAATATAGGTGTGAACGTGATGTTTTCACCGTGCTTTTTCTTGAAATCGTCTTTGATCCGGTTGCGCCAGTTGACAATGTTGGTCACGTCGACCTCCACAAAAGAGGTAACGTGTGGGCTCACATGTTTGCTCATCACCATGTGGTCGGAAATGAGTTTGCGCATGCGGTCCATTTCCATAATTTCTACATTGCCGCTGATGCTTATAGCAGGCGCTACTGGAACCGCTGGCGTACTGGGCGCAGTGGGCGCGGGGGCCACAGGCTGATTCGCTGCAGGGCTTGTGCCACGGTTGGCCAGGTAAGTCAGCACATCCTTTTTGGTAACACGTCCATCCTGACCCGAACCAGCAATATTGTCCAGTTCAGATTGGGTAATGCCTTCTTCTTTGGCAATGGTACGCACCAGGGGAGAGTAAAACCGTCCTTCCGTGCTGCTGATCGGTGCGCTGCTGCTTGCAGGAACATAGGGTACATTGGTGGTGGTTGCAGGGGCTGTGGTGGTAGCCAGTGCGGGGGAAGCAGCGGGTGGTGCATCGGAGGCTGCTGTTTCGATGATTGCAATCGTTTTATTGATCGCAACAACCTCATTTTCAGCGAATAAAATTTCAACCAGCGTGCCCGCTACCGGAGAAGGCACTTCACTGTCCACTTTATCCGTGGCAATATCCAGCACGGGTTCATCGAGTTCAATGCGGTCTCCCGGATTTTTGCGCCATTTGAGAATGGTGGCTTCCATGATACTTTCGCCCATTTTGGGCATCACGAGTTCTACGCGCGCCATAAAAGTTGTGTATTTGTTTGAACGGCATGAAAAGATGCTGCTGCTTTTTGCAGCGTGTGCAAATATCCTGCCGTAATTGCGTGGAAATATTTGGTTAAAGCGCCGCAAAGGTAAGGAATAGCTTCAACTTTGCGGTACCGATTCAAGCACAAGTCTATTCATATTCATATTATGGCGGTCAAGCATATTATCTTTGATTTAGGGAATGTCCTCTTCGACCTGGATTTAGGGCAAACCGGGCGCATCTTGCATTCCCTTGCGGGCGAAAGTTATGCATCGGCCCATGCAAAACTATTGCGCGATCGTGTTTTTGAAATATATGAAGTAGGGGGCATGAACACCGAAGAGTTTTTGGATACCGTTCGGTTGTCTATTGACCCTCCTTTGCAGGCGGAACAGGTGGAACAAGCCTGGAACAGCATTTTTGTGGAATTTCCGCGCGCGCGACTTGATCTGTTGTTGCGTTTGCGTCAGCGTTATCAAGTGTTTTTGTTGAGCAATATCAATGATTTACATGCCAACTGGATCGACGATTATTTGCTCCGGGAATATGGGGTAACCGATTTTCAGCATACTTATTTTGATGGCGTGTATTATTCACACCTGATCCGTTTGCGCAAACCCAACCTTGAAATATACGAGTATGTACTGGCCGACGTGGAGTTGAAACCGGAAGAAACCGTTTTTTTCGATGACTTAGAGCCCAATGTGTTGGCGGCGCGTCAGGTAGGTATTCAGGCATTTGTGCATCCCATCGGAATGGATATTGGGCTGCACTTAAAGGAGCGTGGGCTCGACTAGTATTTTGCTACAAACAATCCCAATCGTACAAAACCTTTGAGAAATCGCCGGATGTTAAATCGCTTTCACGAATAAAAAAGTGGCCAACGCCCATATCGCCCCACATCAGGTCCATGCCTTCATCCGAATCGAGTTGAAACAAGAGTAGCATGGGATCTTCTTTCCTGCGCGGATCGTCTTGGGTAAAATAGGCATAACCGCCCACTTTATGTCCCTGGGTGCGTACTGCGCGGCCAAATTCGTCCATCACATCCCATTCTTTTTCGCCAAATTGCTGAAAAAAACTGGGGTCGAAATGTTGCCAAAACCGGTAATCGGAAGCGGGAACCACCTCTTCGGCCATTTCAAATTGCAGCGGGTGGGACGTTTCGGGGTGGTGGGGTAACAAATCGTAGTCGCGCAACATTTTATGGGTTGATTGCAGCGACTTTTCATTTTTTAGCACTTCCGGAAAATATAGCACCCGAAATTGGTCCTGGTTGGCTCCATCGTCGAAGTCCATGCCGTACAAATCATCATCGTTGATGTAAAACTGAACCAATCCTTTTTGAGGAAATGGTGCGAGCGCAGGCATTTCTTCAAAATTAATTTGTGCAAGAAAAAACAGGTTTAAACCATCGGGCGTGGTTGGATATGGGGTGCCGATGGGCAAATAGGGCGCGCCTCCCACTTTGCTTTCCCAGGGTTTGGTATTGCGGGCGGGCTGGGCCTTTACACGGATAAAAGATTGAGCAGTTTGGAGCAATTGAGCGCGGAAAGGCTCCATTGCTGCCGGCAATTTGAACGTAGTATCCATGTTGTAAATCAGGCGAAGTGCGCGAGGTGAAAATTTTCCCTTTCCCGCATTTGCAAGGTTTCGGCTTCCGTTTTGTCGCCATAACCGGCCAAATGCAGCAATCCATGCACCATCACGCGGTTCAATTCTTGTAAAAACGGAACCTGTAGGGTTTTGGCATTGTCTTCTACACGGTCAATGCTGATAAACAGGTCGCCCTGTATATCTTGCGTATCGTCGTAAGGGAAGGTAATAATATCGGTGTAATAGTCGTGTTGGAGGTATTGGGTATTGATTTCACGCAGGAAATCGTCGGAGCAGAAAATATAATTGATTTCCCGAATGGTTTTGTCTTCTTGTTGTGCGACGCGTTGTAACCATGCGCACACAGCATCAACTTGCGTTAGTTGAAATTGTACGTCTTCAGAAAAGAAGGTGATAGGCATTTCGGGGCCCTCATCTTCTAAAGGTAAATCAGGAAATTGCATTTTACAGTTTGAAGCGCATTTCTACGGTAGATCCACCGCGCATAAAGTTGCATTCGTCGCTCAGATGGCGCATCAGGAAAATACCGCGTCCGCCACATTTTTCGAGTAATTCTGGGCAGGTAGGATCGGGCACGTAATTTGGGTCAAAGCCAGGGCCTTCGTCAGAAACCCGGATAGAGAGGGCGTCTTTTTGGCGGCGGAGGGAAATGGAAACGTTTTTATTGCAATCGGCGTGGTTGCCGTGAAGAATGGCATTGGTAACGGCTTCTGTCAAACTAACCAAAATATTGCCGTGTACATCGGGCGAAAGTTGATAGCGTTGTGCTACTTCGTGTACAAACAATTCAACTTTGGCAACATTGGTGGGGTCCGAAGGGAGGGTAAGATTCGTGTGTAAGTCGCTCATTCGCAGATCACTGTTAAAATATTTGACCGGAAGAAATGCAGAGTCCATCTAGCATCCTTGGTGTGATCGATTTTGAATCAACTTCAAAGTCAAATACAACCAAGTAAGAGTTTGTGAATGGATTACGCGGCCGGGCAAGGGATTAAAATGGGCCACTTAAAAAAGGTTGCATGGGACACATCCTTTATTTTACAGCACAAATTTAAGATTTTGTTAAGATGCAGCGCAAGGGGTCGTGCCAACTATTTTTAAAAGTTCCCTAAAAAGGCTGTTTTTTCGAGGGTTTTGACGCAAAAAATCAAAAAAAAATATTTTTTTTTTCGTGGTCGCCCAACCTTTTTTCGATTTACCTCGTAAGCAGGGGTCAAACAGGGCTTAATGCTCCCGGACGAGCAAGTTTTCGACCAGTTGTCGGAGCACTGATTTTTGGGTTTCGGGCAGGGTTACGGCATCCAGGTGTTGGAAGGCGGCCTGCTGGAAATCGTGTTTGGCTGCTTCCACCAGGTTCGGAATTCCATTGCGGTCGAACAAAGCGCGCACGGCCTCAATTTTGGCAACACCATCGGTTTCCGGGCCGGTTTGCATCCAAGTTTGCAAGGCTTGTTGGTCGGCAGCGGGCGCCACTTCCATGGTTTTGAGCACCAGAAAGGTTTTTTTATTTTGCAGGATATCGCCGCCTACTTGTTTGCCAAATTTTTCCGGGTCGCCATAGGTATCCAGCAAGTCGTCTTGAATTTGAAACGCAATACCCGCCAGTCGGCCAAATTGGTAAAGGTGTTCGGCATCGGTTGTGGATGCGCCGCCGCATCGCGCGCCCATTTCGAGGGCGCCACCGAGCAGGACGGCCGTTTTGAGTTCGATCATATGGATGTAATCTTCGAGCGAGACATCGCTTCGGGTTTCGAAATTTACATCCATTTGTTGGCCTTCGCATACACCGATGGCTACCCGGTTGAAAATCTGGATCAATTCGGGTACCAGGCTTGTGGGGGTAGTACTGGCCAGGTGTCGGTAGGCATGAATGAGCATTACATCGCCGCTCAAAATACCGGTGGTCAGGTTCCAGCGGGTGTGTACGGTTTGTTTTCCACGGCGCAAGGGGGCGGCGTCCATAATATCATCGTGCATCAGGGTGAAATTATGGAACAACTCGACGGCCCATGCGGCGGGTAAAGCGGCATTGACCGTTGGCTGGTACATGTTGCAGGCCATGAGCAGTAAAGCGGGGCGCAACCGTTTGCCCCCCAACTCCAGCATGTAGGCACAGGGTTCGTATAGTTCGGGCGGGGTTGCAGGAAACGGTTGATCGCCGGCGTATTGTTGAATTTGGCTTAAAAGCTGCGGGAGGTCTTGCATAGCATGAAAATTGGTAAAATAAGTGACAAAGATAGCCCAACGACTGGAATCACAACCTACTCGTAAAAGAACGCTTCGATTTTTAAAAATCAGGCAACCCGGACAAAGCGAACTGCGTCATTACAGCACTTTAACACCTGCTTTTTGAATATGACGAAGAGGAACAGCCTTCTTGTGGCCATTGGAGTATTTTCCCTGGGCGCTTTTTATGCGTTTACCAACGCCGAAAGCGTACGGGACAGCGTATTAACGGTATTTTACCCCGACGCAACACCTTCCATTGCGCCTGTATTGCCGATTGCAAAAGATCAAAAGGCAATCAAGTCTACCCTTGCTACGCCCGTAGTAGGTAAACCTTTCAGCCCGGATACCCTTCCGCCGCTGGAGGATCGGTACAACGACTTTATCAATGAGGGGAACTCCAATCCATTCGATTTGAGAGACCCTAAAGTGATTAAACAGGAAGTTGAATACGATCCGATTAGCAACCGGTACATCATTTCCGAAAAAATCGGGGAGGATTTTTATCGGTCACCCACGTACATGACTTTTGAAGAGTATGTGCGCTGGCGGGACCGCAAGCAACAGCAGGAGTACTTCGACCGCTTGCAAGGCGTTGCATCTGGAAAGGGTAGTGCCAATGGAACAGAAGATCCAATTGCCAAATTCAACATCAAAAATTCTTTGATCGACCGTCTTTTTGGCGGTACCAATGTCGATATCAAACCTTCGGGCAATATCAACCTGACTTTTGGGTACAACTGGCAGAATACGCAAAACCCGATTTTGACCCAAAGACAGCAGCGCAACGGCAATTTTGATTTCGATATGGACATCAATATGAGCGCGCAAGGTAAAATTGGCGAAAAATTGAACCTCAATTTTAACTACAACACCCAGGCGACCTTCGATTTCGATAATCAGATGAAACTGCATTACGATCCGAAAAGCTTTTCAGAAGATGAGATCATCCAGAATGTAGAAGCGGGAAATGTATCGCTGCCCTTGCGTTCCAACCTGATTAAAGGCGTACAAAACCTGTTTGGTTTGAAATTAGAATTCAAAACCGGACACTTGCGTACCACCGTGGTTGCCGCGCAACAACGTTCGCGCCAGAATTCGCTGACCGTACAAGGCGGTGCACAGGTGCAGAGTTTTAGCAAGCCTATTGATGAGTACGACGAAAATCGCCACTTTTTTGTCAGCCACTGGAACCGGGACGGCTTCGAAACAGCGCTAAAATGCCTGCCGGTGCCGATTTCCTTGTTTACCATTACCCGGATGGAAGTATGGATCACCAATGATAAAAACGTAACGGAAAACTTCCGCGACGTGGTGGCCATTACCGACTTGGGCGAACCAGTCCCTTTTCTACAAGGACAAGTAGACTCGGCCTATAGCCTCAATCCGGTAGCCAATGTGAAATTACCGGGTAACCCACCATTGTACCCACACCGCGACATCAACAACAATCCGCTACCCGATAACGAGAACAACCGGCTTTATCCCGACATTTTGAATGATTTGCAAGGGAATCCCAGTTTGCGCTATACCGACCGGGTGGTAAATTACATGAATGCACAAGGGTATCGCCAAATTCGCGATTTTGAAAAGGTGAGCGCCCGCTTGCTTTCGCCTTCCGAATACACCTATAATGACCAGCTTGGATTTATCAGCATCAACCTGAATGTGCAGCCCGACCAAACGGTAGGCGTGGCCATGGAGTACACCTACAACGGTCAGCCCCATAAAGTGGGGGAGTTTTCGAGCGATATTCCGCGTACCCTCGACTCGATCAACAACAATGTATTGTTTGTGAAGATGTTGAAAAGTACCACGGCCAACGTTCGGTATCCGATCTGGGATTTGATGATGAAAAACGTGTATGCAATCGGCGCGACCAATGTGGATCCACAGGAGTTCCGTTTTGATATTGTGTACGAAGATCCGGGTAAAGGCCAAAAACGCTTCCTGGATGGTGATGTTCCCCCTTCCCTTAAACAACGTCCGCTGTTACAAGTATTTGGCCTCGATAACCTGAACTTACAGGGCGATCCGGGTGCAGACGGTATTTTTGACTATGTGCCCGGGGTGACCATCAATTTACGTTCAGGCCGGGTGATGTTTCCCAAACTCGAGCCTTTTGGTTCGTTTTTGAAGGACGCGATTCTTACTGCGCCGGATGGTACAGAAGATCAGGCTAAAAAACTGATTTACCCTCAATTATACGACTCGACCTTATTCCGCGCCCGCGAATTTCAGGAACTCAACCGTTTTACCCTGAAGGGCCAATATAAATCTTCGTCTTCTGCCGAAATTTCGTTGGGGGCGTTCAACTTACCCAAAGGTTCGGTGAAAGTGAGCGCAGGTGGTCAGCAATTGAAAGAAGGAGTTGATTATCAGGTCGATTACAACATTGGTAAGGTCAAAATTTTGAACGACGGTATTTTGCAGTCGGGTCAAAACGTAAACGTGAGTTTTGAAGATAATACGTTGTTCGGATTTCAGAACCGGACCATGTTGGGCACCCGTTTCGATTATGCATACAGTAAAGACCTGAATTTTGGGGCAACCTTTATGAACCTGTATGAACGGCCGCTGACCCAGAAAGTAAACTTTGGCGATGATCCTATCAATAATAAGGTGTACGGTTTCGATTTTAATATGTCGAAAGATGCGCCTTGGCTCACCAAAGCACTGGATAAATTGCCGCTCATCCAAACCAAGGAGGCCTCCAGCATTGTGGCACAGGCAGAGGTGGCCATTTTGGATCCAGGTTATAACAAAGCAATCAATCCGGGCTCTGAAAAAGGGGGTACCGTATATATTGATGATTTTGAGGGAACTACGGCTAACCTGCCGCTTACCATTCCGTCCAACTCCTGGGTAATTGCATCCGTACCGCAGGGCGATGAGAATTTGTTTCCTGAAACTACGGATACTACGATCGCCTTAGGGGCCAACCGCGCCGGTATGTCGTGGTACATTGCCGACCCTAGTGCACGCGATGCTATAGATGCTGGCGATCCGTACACCAGTTTGATCCAGTACCAGGATATTTTCCCGAACCGCCAATTGACGCCCCTGGAGCAATCCTCCTTGCGTCCGCTTGATATTACGTATTATCCAAGAGACCGCGGCCCTTATAACTATGAGCGTCCGGATGGTTATACCCGTAACGGCAGCAAGATATCGAATGGTTTGACCGAAAAAGGCGAATTGAACCTACCCGAAACACGTTGGGGCGGTATTATGCGGGGTTTGAATACCAATGACTTTGAAGCTGCGAACATCGAATTTATCGAATTTTGGGTACTTAACCCTTACATGGATAAAAAAGATGGCAGCGCGGTTTCGAAAGATGGCACGGTGTATTTCGATTTGGGAACGATTTCGGAAGATATTATGCGCGACTCGCGCCAATATTTTGAAAATGGTATTCCAACAGAAGCCAATGGCAGTGCGCTGGCCAATACCCGCTGGGGCAGGGTGCCTGTTTTGACACCCGTCGTAAATGCTTTTGATAACAATCCCGACCGTCGGCCCCTGCAGGATTTGGGTTTAGATGGTTTGAACGACGAAGGGGAGCGTAACTATTTCAGTGCGTGGTACAATGAAATCATGAGTTCCTCAAATATTTCGCCCAATGCAAAAGCAGCCATTACCCAAGATCCTTCGAACGATAACTTTGTATTTTTCCGCGATCAACAGTTTGATGCAACCAAACCGGGGGTGTTGGAGCGTTATCGCAGTTTTAACAGACAGCAAGGCAACTCGCCCGTGAATGATCAGGCCAACCTGAATCCTTCCGCAACCAACCTGCCAGATGGAGAGGATTTGAACCGGGATAATTCGCTGAATGAAAACGAAGCGTATTTCCGGTATCCAATCAAAATGAAAAAGGGCCAAAATATCATTCAAACCAGCCCAACAACAACCGCTGTGGTGGATGGTCTGGATTTTATAAACGACCCGGTTTTGAGTGAATTAATTACCGATACCGTGGTTTTTTACCGCGATGGTCAGTATTACGTGTGGTATCGTTTCAAAATGCCGTTGGATTACAAGCAGCGGCAGAAAATTGGCGGTATCCAGGATTTCCGTTCTATCCGTTTTATCCGTATGTTCTGGAAAGGCTTTACGGAGCGCACCACCTTCCGTTTTGCTACCCTCGAATTGGGCCGCAACCAATGGCGCCGCTACACCCAACAACTCAAATGCGAAAGTGACGACCCCAAGCCAAGCAGTATTCCTTTTGATGTGAATGCGGTGAGTATTGAGGCCAATTCGGCCCGAACACCGTTTAATTATACCATTCCATATGGGATACGACGAGAGCAATCTGTAGGCGCCTTCCCCGATGTGTTGCAAAACGAACAGGCGCTTTCCATGAGCATTTGCAGCCTGGGTTATTGCGATGCAAAAGCCGTGTTTAAGTCTTTAAATCTGGATGTTCGACAATATAAACGCCTCAAAATGTTTGTACATGCGGAGGCGACGGATCCGCAAAACTTCCCGCTCGACTCTTCCGATTTGAAAATATTCATGCGGATTGGTTCCGACTTTGTGAACAACTATTACGAATATGAAATTCCATTGGTGCCTTCCAAGGTAGATGGCCTCAATGGCAACCGCAATGCCGATAGCCGGGAGTATAAAGAAGAGGTTTGGAAACCTGTGAATGACTTTGATTTTCCGCTTGACCTGTTAATTGATGTAAAAACCAAGCGCAATTTAACAGCAGGATGGCCCAATAATCAGCCCTATGAAATTGTCGATCCGGAGCATCCTAATAATAAGGTGCGGGTCGTAGGCAATCCAAACCTTGGTTATGCCAAAGGTGTGATGGTTGGGGTGCGTAACCTGGATGAAGATCAGTCCCGACAACACTGTGTCGAAGTATGGCTCAATGAGTTGCGACTCAATGGTTTCAGCGAAAAAGGCGGTGTTGCAGCACAAGCCAAAGTGGATGTTAAATTGGCCGATATTGGTAATTTGTCGCTGGCGGGCAGTTTTACCAGCCAGGGTTGGGGCAGTATTGAACAAAAAATCAACCAACGACAACGCGAAGATGTACTGCAGTTGGATGCATCTACCAACCTCGAACTACACAAGTTTTTGCCAGATAAATGGGGGATTAGAATTCCGTTTTACGCGCAATACTCGAGCATAACTCGTACCCCCGAATTCGATCCGTACGACTTGGACATTAAGTTGCGCGACAAATTGCGCAATGAAACCGATGCCGGAAAGCGCGATAGTATCCGAAATTCGGCCCAGGATGTTACTGTTGTGCGCGGTTACAACTTTACTAATGTGCGGAAGGAACGCAAGGCCGGCAAAAAAGTGTCCTTGCCTTGGGATATTTCTAATTTCAGTTTCTCTTACGCCTTTAACCAAACAACCAAACACACGCCTTTTATCCTGAACGATAAATTGAATCAGTACAAGGGCGGCATTGATTATCAATATAGTACGGGATTAAAACCCTTTACGCCATTTAAAAAACTGATTAAAAACGATAAATACCTCAAGTTTATCTCGGAGTTTAACCTCAATCCGATTCCGAATACGTACGGATTTAGCACCAACCTGGAGCGTTTTGCCGGTGAAACAACCTATCGTTTTGCGGGAGAAGATCCCAAATTGAATACTTATTTTAACCGTCGATTTACCTGGGAGCGCAATTATGATTTGGGCTGGGATATTGCCAAATCCTTGCGTTTTAGCTTTGATGCAACGGCGCGTAGCCTCATCGACGAGCCTTATGGCTTTGATAATGACGGCAATGTGTTGAGTAAAGGCGCAGTGCGGGATTCCATTTGGAAAAACATTTTGAAACTCGGGCGTCCCAAAAGCTACAACCATAACCTTAGCCTGAATTACACCTTACCGTTTAAATCGATTCCTTTCATGGACTTTATCAGCATGAAAGCTTCTTACACGGGCGGTTATACCTGGACAGCGCAATCACTCAAACTTCAAAATCTGGATGCGCCCAACTATGAAAACGAGGTGAATTCCCGCAGTTTGGGGAATGTCATTCAGAACAACAGTGTGCGGCAAATTAATGGGGAGTTTGATTTTGTGAAGTTGTACGACAAGAGTAAGTACCTCTCTAAGATAAATAAACCTGCCAAAGCGGGTGGCAAATCAAAGGCCGTTCCGGGTGGCAAGGGTGGCAAAGACCCCGCAAACCCCAAATCGGGTGGCAATTTGCCAGGCGGCCGCGATCCGGGTGGTAAAAACAATCCAATTGCAGGCGGCAAAGATCCTGCTGCGGGCAAAGTACCTCCAGGCGGAAACGATGACTCGATCGCCGGCGGAGGCAGCAAAGACCGAAATGATCCGAACACAACGCCCCCGATCCCGCCCGACAACAGTACCCCCAAAAACAATCAGGGCGCTGGCGTGAACTCAGGCGGCGTCATTGATCCGGCAAGCGGCAAACCTGGCGCAAATCCGAAAGCCAATACGCCAGGTGGTAAAGACCCTGCTGGTGCAGCCGATAAGGACGGAAAAGGCAAGGATAGCAAAGGCAAGGACAAAGGCAAAAACAGCAAGGATAAAGATAAAGACAAGAAAGATCGGGAGCCTTCTATGTTGGAGCGTATTGCCCTGCGTCCGTTGATGCTGGTGCGCAAGGCGCGGTTTACCTACAGCGAAACCTACAGCACCGTGGTGCCTGGTTTTACGCCCGATTCAAAATTGTTGGGCCAAAGCAATGGGTTTGAAGCGCCAGGTTGGGGATTTGTCGCAGGCGTACAACCTAAAAGCGAATGGCTGGATGAGGCTGCTTCCAATGGCTGGATGACCTATCGACCAGAACTCAACCAGCAAGTGTTGCGCAATTATGCACAGAATATGGATGGAGGTGTCACCTTGGAACCGTTCCCTGATTTTAGGATCGAACTGAACGCCAATCGACAATATACCCGCAACAATACGGAGTTGTTTAAGGACCAAAATTTCCAACTCAATCCCGACAGTACGGATTTTCAGCATCGGGCGCAACGCGAGTTTGGTAGTTTCTCGGTGTCGTATTTTAGCATGAAAACGCTGTTTAACAACGATATTAATGCGCTTTTCCGGCGCTATGAAGACTATCGGCCCATCGTTTCAAACCGTTTGGCAGAAGTCCTTGGCAACGATGATCCGCATGATAACCCGAATTACCCAGGGTACAAAAAAGGTTACGGCGGTACACAGCAGGAAGTCTTGATTCCAGCCTTTATAGCGGCTTATAAGGAAAAAGACCCAGGTAAAGTTGGTTTGAACCTGTTTGATTCCCGCCCCGACCTCAACTGGAAATTGAACTACAACGGCTTGTCGAAATTAGGCAAACTGGACAAAATTTTCTCCAGCATCCAGATTACCCACGGCTATAAGAATACGTTGACTGTGAGTACCTACAACACCGACATTTTCTACGAGCAGTCGAATCCGGTAAAAATTGACAACCTGAATTATGACTATATCGCCCGATTTGAAGTTCCGCAAGTGGTCATCAATGAGCAAATGCAGCCATTGTTAGGGGTGGATGTGAAGTTGAAAAACGACATGACGTTCAAATTGGATGTGAAGAAAAGCCGCACCCTGGCCTTGTCTCTGGTCGATTACCAATTGGCTGAGTCGCGCTCAACGGGTTATACCTTTGGATTTGGATACCGGGTGAAGAATGTAAATATTCCGTTCCTGACCGGTAAAAAAGCAACGGCGGCGGCGAAAAAGGCGAAATCGAAGAAAAAGAAAAAAGGTGCAGTTACGCCGCCGGGCGCTCCAGGTGCGCCGGGTGCGCCTGCTGGTGGCCCAACACAGGGCAATGATTTGAACTTCAAATGCGATTTTGATTACCGCGACGAAGTGACCGTCAACCACCGGCTCGATATTCCGGGCGATGCCATTCCGACCAGGGGCGCGCGCACCATTGCGCTCAATCCGTCGGTGGAATACGCCATAAACAAGCGTTTAACCCTGCGTATGTTTACCGATTATCGCAAAACCGTACCAAAAACTTCACAGTCTTTCCCGATTACAACCATCCGTTCGGGCGTGACCGTGCAGTTTAAACTTAACTAAAAGGCGGAATTGGCTGTGATTAAAAAGTCATTGGGCCCCAAGTCGCCGCTTACGGCCGATGAAATACTTGCCAAACTGGAGCATTTCTGCGCTTATCGCGATCGATGTTCCAAAGAAGTAAAGCAAAAGTTGAAAGAACTGGGCGCCTCCGCAGCGGATGGCGCCCAGATTCTTCAGGTTTTGGAGGGCGACGGCTTTTATGATGATGCGCGTTTCGCGCAGGCATACGCAGGTGGAAAATTCCGAATCAATCATTGGGGCAAAAATCGGATTCGCATAGAACTGCGCATGCGGGATATTGCCCCTGCCCTGATCGACGCGGCCCTGGATGCCATCGAAGAAGCGGATTACCTGCAAGTACTGGAGCAATTGGTGGATAAAAAGAAAGTACTATATGAAGGCGATCCTCAAATAAGGGAAAAAATTATTGGTGCCTTGATGCGGGTTGGATTTGAGTTTGACCTTATTTTTCGATATCTTTGAATAATTAATCGATAAACACCGCCAATTATTCGGCAAAGTCAAGCGCTCAGAAACCTGACTTTTGAAAAAAAATGGTGAACCGCACAGGCCGGTCTCTCTGTAACTTTAACCAACAATATTTTTAACCAAATCACTTACTAAAATCGGACTCGTATGGCAAAGGAAAAACTTACATTGAGTGACCTTAAAGTTCAAAGTTTTGTGACCACCCTGGAACACGAACAATTGAACCAGGTAAAAGGGGGCTACATGATTGTAAAAGGTCGTCGGTACACCTATCGTTCGCGTTGGACCTTCATTGATACCCGTTCGGATGTGAACGACATGGGTAATCCTCCTGTAACAGGTGGCAATTTTGGGGGTTAATTTAGGGTAGACTGGATGCTTGCTGCAGGATTGTTGGTTTAGTCGGCATCCAGTCTTACACGTTGTTCCTGTTCAAATTTTGCTTTTACAACCAGTGCAAAGCGCCGACCTTCAATTTTGCTGGTTAACCAGGATTCGAGGTCAAATACCTGCGAAACGGCCTGTACTGCCTGATAAAGCGCCTGATTTTGCATTTCTCCTTTGATTTTTAAAAATGCTGATTGCTGCGGTTTACCCGACGGCAAGCGGATCAATTCGGCCATGAATTGAATAAAGCGGCGTTCCAAGGCGTACAACCTGTTCTTTTTTTGCATAAAACGGGTGGTCGCACGCAGCAACGATTCCAATAATACGGTATTTCCCATTTCAAAATGAATAATGAGCGAAAGGATGCGCCCCAGGCTTTGGAGGTCTTCCCGTTCAACGGTGCGCGTATGTCCGAACCATGCATTTAAATAGTCAAGTGCCGTATCATAATCGTCGCATCCAAAACAAATATAACAATATTGACCTAGAAAACTGGCTGTTTCATAGTCTAATGGGTTAAATTGCTGTGCTTCTTCCTGGCAACGCAGCATTTCCCTGCGTGCTGCTTCAAATTCGCCCTGGAAGGTATATAAGGCAAAAATGCCACTAAAATACTGCCTATGTTTTTTGCGCCGGTCGTCTTCCGTGATGGGCGTTACATCCAGCATTTTTTGCAAATACCCTTGCACTTCCTGGTATCGACGCAATAAACCACAAGCCAGGATCATGTTACTCAGTCCGGCGATGTAATCCGACAGGTTTTCGCGCAAAAAATGGGGCTGGGAGTCGAGTAAATCAATAAGTTTTCGGCCTGTTTCATAGAATTGATCGTATTCCAGGGCGGCATAATGGTATAAATTGAGGGTGCGGTAGTACAAAACCCGGGCTTTGTGCGAATGGGCCATATCGGGACTGGAAAAATGCGCCTGTTGCACCAAATCGCGCATCCGTGCCATGCGATCTTCACCCCGGTGCAAAGCCTCTTGCTTAATCAGCGCGTAAACCTGGAAAAATATTTTTCGGTAATAATTGGTGTTTTGCAGTTGTTTCAAGGCGCGATCCTCTTCAAAATGCAGTTTTGCCAATTGTTTGTGCAAAAAATCGACGTCCATCCGGGTATAAGCCAATTGCTTTTGCCAATGGATGATTTCAATTTGGTGGGCAAAACTTTCGTAACGCCGTGCAATTTTGGCCGCTTTTTGCAATTGAATTTTACAATCATCATAAAACCCGCGTTTGTACAACACCGATATGCTTTGCAATATTTGGTTAAGTCGATAATCTACCGATTGCAATTCATCGAACGATTGCAGGCATTTTAGGATCAATTCATATAAATAGGCCTTTAATTCGGAGTATTTTTTGCCTTCTACCGCTGCATCCTGATAAATTTTTTGCTGCAATACCTGGTCATCAAAATCTTCCATCGCTGCCATCGCTTCAAAAAGTTGCAGGTATTTGCTGTCACGTTCCGTTTTTCCCCGCACATAAATGCGGAAGTATCGCTTCTCTGGACGACTAAGCGCATGAATTAGTTGAAAAAGTCTGTCGGAAGGAGGTTTGGCCATGATTTAAATTCAAGGTCAAAATTGTCGGATATCTTTCAGAAATCCAAAATTAAAATGAGGCTCAGAAACCTGACTTATGCCTTAAAGTTGGATTGCTGGCGGCGGGCTGCTCCAGTACTTTTGTCTCAGTTCTGGTTCAAATAAAATCCGTTGTCTTATGAATGCTTTCTCAATTCGCCGCGCTGATGTTGAAATGCCTGTGCAAGGTGCCCGTGCCGTATCCATCGCTCCTGATAAAATAAATACGCCTGCGTCGCAACCGGCCGCAAAGGGCAATAAAATTATGTTGCCTACGATGGAGGGATTGTGTTTTGAAAAAGTAAAACAGATCGCCTACCTCGAGGCAAGTGGCAATTATACGGTGCTGCATTTTACCGATGCCCGTCAAGTGCTGGTGTGCAAAACCCTGCGGGAAGTGGAGCAACTCCTGCCCGAATCTGCTTTTACCCGCATACACCGTTCGCATACCATCCATCTACGGCATATTAAAAAGTATGTACGGGGCAAAGGAGGCTATGTCATCCTGCAAAATGGCGTGACCCTTACCGTTTCTGCTGGCCAAAAAGATGCCTTTATCGAGGCTTTGAAATATTATTTCGGATAACCCTGTACCATTCCCCAAAAAATAATTGATCGGGCGGGCATGGGCTCGCCCGAGCCAGACCGAGGGGATCTTGTTCCCTGTTCGTATAAATCAGCCGGTTTATACCAACAGTAAGGGTTTGGTTTAGCGCCGGGCGCGGAAAGTCGTGTCCGGCGTTATTTTTTCCCCAAAATCTGTTTCAGGGCCTGCACACTTGCCTGGGTTTCGGCCGATCGATACGCCTCCAGGATATCTATTTTTTCGCGTTTACTAAGGTGCAAACTAAGGGAGGCTTCGCGGTTTTTGCGCACTGGATGGTATATGAATCGAATGATGTCCACCCGTTGTTTGCCCATCAGATCGCTGAGCAGTGCCAGCATATTATCTTGTTCAAAATCTTGTATGGCGGTAATGTTCCCCGCTGCTGTGGCTGGCGTGAGCAAACTTTCAAGGATGCCTTTTGTATCGCTTACGGTAATGGCATCTATTTTTTCCCAGCATCGAATCTGTACAAACACAACCCCGCTGGTATTTTCCGTAATCCAATCGCGGAAACTGTGTACAAACCGGGTGGCCAGGCCAAGGCCATAATTATCGCGGACCCCCGCATCCATAATTTCCAGGGAAGGAACGGTGGGTAACCACACATTGGGCAAAATGAGCGGAAACGTACAATTCATGCGCAAGGCATTCGTAAAAGCCAGACTATCAGCGCCTTGTGTCTTGAAAAATGCACCAAAATCGACCCCGTCTACTTCTGTTTGATGTACCACCTGGCGCGGGCCGGGTGGTTTCATGAGGTACGAAACGCCTTGGGAACTGATCAGCATGCGCCGAGAATCGTTGAGGATAAAAGGCGACAGTACCATCATCGGGATCTGGGCCTTTGCTTCGGGCTGGCGATAATAACTCAGGCGGTGGTTGAGACGTCCGTGGTAATTTTCATTCAGTTGACGCTCAAACAAATAGCCACGGTCTTTGCGGTAAGAATAATCGCCCGATTCAAAACTGCTGAGTGGAAAAAAGATATCATTGGCTACGATGGCAAACGTGACCGGATTCAGGAGATCTTTCCCAACGTCTTCGATTGCACTTGTATCATAGAGCGAAATGTTTTCACCCAGTTGTTGACGCAAGGCCATTTCTCGAAAATAGGCCGCTGCGAGCATGCCACCCGAAGCGCCGGTGATCAAAGCCGTGTGTTTGAACAACGCACCGTCTAGTGCTTTATCGGCTTGTTGAAGGGTCTGCATGGTCCATAAAGCAGAGCGCAAGCCGCCGCCACTCACACAAATAAAGACCATTTTGGGTTTTGGCTTTTCGGGGCTGCGGTTTTTGGCGAGCCAATGCTCCAAAATGGCTTCCGTTGCGGTTTTATCTTGCTCTACCTGGTTGCGCCGACATAAGTTTTCGAGGGCGCTGTAATGATAGATACTCCGGGTTTCGTGGTTGTAGTTCAGTCCATAGGCCTTGTTTCGATAGTTTAAAAAGCCCAAACCTGTTAAAAAGTTGACCGCCAGCATCAATGCAATAAACACCGAAGTGCCCCACTGCCGAAACCAGAAGGAGATTGCGCCAAACATGGCCAGGGCCATACTCGCCAGCAAAAACAGGGTGGCCGCTGTCGGGATGCGCACCCACGGACTTTCCATGAAGAAACCCATGGACATGAGGAGCATCAATGCGATGAGTTGGACCACCACGGCATTCCAATGGTTTTGGCGGAATACAGCCTCTAATATTTGCTGGTTGTAATGCGAAACACTGCGTACTAGTCGAACCCGGAAGCGCTCATTGAGGTAGGTATCTACCCGCCAGCGTGTAAATCCGGCCCGAATTTCCCAAACCGTCGGAATACGTTGACCGGGAATCAACAGGCGACCACCAGGCTGGGGGATAAACTTGAGCGGACGCAAAATGGCGCCAATGTCTTTGTTGGTAAAATATAAATAGACAACGATCAGCAAAATGAGGGTTGTAGCGCCCAGCATGAAACCTGCCAGGTTCCAAAAAATAGCCCCGGATTCGGTAAATTCGTCGTGCCATTGAAACCAGGTAGACGCTGAAATCCAGGCGCTGAGAAATCCCAGTGGAACCAGGCTGTTGTTGATGCTGAATTTGGTAAAAGGGGTATCCAAGGTGGCCAAAAAGGGAAAACGGCTCGCGCAAAGCAAGTAACTGGTCAGGTTCCAGATCATCACAAATGCGCCAAAGGCCGCGCCGGAAATGAAAAAACTCCAAAAATTAACCTCTCCCAGGTATTCAGGGGTGAGCATCAGGTAATGAATGCCAAAAAAACGGCCCAAAAAACCGGTCGAAAACAATCCAAGAATTACCCAGATCCCAATCATGACCAGGTGGTTGCGCAAATGCAGGATGAGCAGGCGCACCGGAAAAGAGTAATAAAGCCGGCGAAAAAACATGGGAAAAGGATTGGAGCCAGCAATATGCACCATGCACATCGCCATCAAATGAATGAGTTTGTAACGTGCAAACTGATAAATTATGTTGAAACAACTTATGGATTTCTTGTTAATGCCGCTTTTTAGACCGATTCTAGTGCAGTAACACCCGGATCGTTTCAATTTTGCGATCGCTGACCAGTTCCAGGACAAATGTTTTGCCATCCAGTTCAATGCGGGCACCTTGTTCGGGTATGGTTTGGGTGGCCGTCACGAGGTAACCGGAAAGGGTATTGTATTCGCCCTCCGGCAGTTTGAGCGCAGGATATTGTTCGTTTAAGTAGGTAATATCTAGTCTGCCAGAAAACAAAAACTCGTTTTCGTTCACTTGAACTTCTATAAATTCTTCCTGGTCGTGTTCGTCGTCTATTTTTCCAAAAAGCTGTTCCAAGGCATCCTCCAGGGTGACCAATCCAGCCAGGCTACCGTATTCATCGACAACACAAGCTATATTGGTGCGGTTTTTTATAAATTTATGGAGCAAATCATTTACCGGAATACTTTCTGGAACAAAAGTGATGGGCATGACAATACTTTGGATGTTTTCGGGGCGGGCAAATAGTTGTTGTACATGCACATAGCCCAGCACTTTATCCAGTTCCCCATCCGTAATTAATATACGAGAAAGGCTGCTTTCTATAAAACGTTGTTGTAAGGTTGCTACGGATTCGGATACGTCATGGTACACAATTTCAGGGCGGGGGGCCATACAATCCTGGGCACGCACTTGTTTGAGGTGCAAGGCGTTTTCGAGCAGTTCCATTTCCATTTCTTCCTCAGCGGCATTGCCCGAATTGTTTTGTTGTACGAGGTATTCCAACAACGCAGCATCACCATCGGTAATCGGGCTGCTGTAAAAGTGGCCAACAATCCAGTTTCGAAACAACAGCAGGGAAAAAAACAGGACTAAACTGAGGGTAAGCGGACCTGCCCAATCAGAACCCAAGGTGAAATGCAGGACAGGTAGTGCAAAAATGGCAATAAGTGTCACCGCCAACACCAAAAGATAGGTCGCCTGGAAGTGGTGGCTTCCTATTCGAAGGGCTGCTTTCCAGCCCGATGTTCGTTTGGATGGGTCGTCCATAAGTTGTGTTATTGGATCACATTGTTGAGTTGGTCTACCTTAATGCGGCCTTTGGGCACCAAAATTTTCCAGTAGGTAAAATCCTGGTCGGCTTCCAGGCCATAGCCGTATATAATTTCACCGGGTTTGGTCACTTTCACAAATTTTTCGGTGTACACCTTTGCCGTTTTTTCATCCCAAATCAATTCCTCGGTTTCCAGTCTTTCTCGCTTGGCGGTCAGCATCACCACGCTATCCCGGGCAATGATTTCGCCTTTCTCCTGTCGGCGCACGGCGGTTTTGGCGGTCAGGGTACTGCGCACCGAAAGATCGGGTGCCATAAATTGAATTTGCACGCCCAGCGGAAACTCTTGCCGCGGATTTTCACGGTCCACGTGGTTGTATAAAACAGGACCTGTAACCCGCACCCGCACCATCGCGCTGTCCGAATAAATGATTTCTACCTCCCGCGCCTCTTCTACGGCTACATTATCTTCTGTAAAAACCTGCCGCGTTTCTTTTTTTAACGATTCACAGGCCCCCAGGATCAAGAGCCATCCCGACAAGCAGGTCAATAACAGGACGAATTTTATTCGATTCATTTTTTGGATAAAAAACCGTTTCAAATGCTAACGGATGATGCGTTTGGTGCCCCAGCGTACAATAAACAGCAATGCAGCCAAGATCAAAACAAAATAGCCGACCGGTAAGTTGACCCAAACAACCAAACGTGTGCGATCCAGCAAATACATCAGGGCCAAAACCGCACAAATCATGGTGATTAACGTCGAAATTTTATCAAAACCGGGTATGTAATCAAATGGAACACTGCGTTGAATAATAGAAAGCGTCAGGATCATCGACAAAATCGGCACAATTTGCACCAGGATATTGGCATTCATGATGCTGCCTCTTTCAAATATAAATAGATAAACGCTGAAGGCTGTAGCAAAGATGCCTGGTACACAAACTAAATAAATCAGCACCGAATACAAGTATTTCCAGGGAGATAAATGGCCTTCGCCTTTTCCCATAAAACCCGCAAGCAGGGCCGTAAAGGGAATTCCCAGAAAATACGCAAGCACAATAAAAGGATGGGCTCCCAGATAATCAAAAAATTCACGCAGGGTCATAGGACTTCAGGTTAACGTTTAGTGTTCTAAAATTTCACAAATGTACTTAAAGCAAGCAAAAAAAAGGGCGATTATTTGCCGCCTCAAAACGGGGGCTTTTATAGTCAATGCAAAATGGTTGTGAAAACAGTTGGCTTCTAATCCAATGAAAATCAAATTTTCTTATCCATCCATCCTCCAAATCCATTTAAATCTGGGTTTATGGGAGCAAAATAAACGTTTACCTTCGCGCTGGATCGCAGCCGATCGCAATCTTTCAAACAAGCCGATTTTTTCAATCGCATCCAACGCATAATTCCGTGAAGTTTAAAAACATCCGCCTGCATCCTTTCCTGCGTTTCCTTTATTTTTGCTTCAGGTGCATTGCCTGGGCAGGTATTCGGGTGTATTACCGGGCGCGCCTGGTACTCGGGCGCGCGTATTTTCGTTTCGATGGCCCCGCAATTGTCGTTAGTAATCACCCAAGTACACTTACGGATGTGCTGAATGTGGGTATTGAAATTCGGCAGGAAATGTTTTTTCTCGCCAATTACGGGCTGTTCAAGCATCCGGTAAGCAATTGGATATTGACCCGGCTGTTTTGCATCCCGATCAAACGGAAAGAGGATGTGCCGGAAGGCGCGCAGCGCAACAATGATGTTTATTTTGAACAATCCTACCGGCATCTCGAGCAAAATGGGGTGTTATTCATCGCGCCAGAGGGCTATAGTTGGATGAATCGCTTTGTCCGTCCGCTGAAAACTGGCACCGCCCGTATTGCATTTGGCACCGAAGCCCGCAACAACTGGCAAAAAGACCTGAAAATTATCCCAGTCGGGCTATCTTATAGCCAGCCCAACCATTTTAGGAGTAATCTGGTGGTACAGGCGGGCGCCCCGGTGTACTTGCGCGACTGGCGTGCGGCTTGGGAACAGGATCCGGAAAAAGCCATTGTCGACCTGACCCTGCACCTCGAACAATGCCTCAAAACCCTCAGCATCCATAGCCGCGATGAGGCCGGTGAACAGTTGTTGGGACAACTAGAAACCTTGTTGCAAAACACCCACGCATTGCCCCAACAAGCGCAATTTGAACGCAGTCAGGCGCTGGCACAACATTGTTTGGAGGATCCGGAACTGGCAATTTCCGTAAATCGTTATTTCGATGGCCTTCAGGAGCATGCAGTATCGGACGAAGGCGTATCGGCATTTATTGCCCCCCAGGCAGGGATGCAGCTGGCCACCGATGGTTTGCGGCTTGCGCTGGGATTTCCGTTTTTTATCCTGGGTATTTTATTTTGGTTTTTGCCCTGTTTTTTGCCTTGGTTGCTGGCAAAAAGGCTGCGCTTATACATTGGCTATGATTCTAATGTAAAAATATTGGCAGGTTTATTTACCTTTCCCTTGGCATTCTGGCTGTTGTTCCGAATTACCACATTCCAAACAGGAGATTGGATAACGGGTTTGTTGGCAGTGGGCTTTTTTGTAGGTTTAGGCTTGTTTTGCACGCGTTTTTGGGACATACTGCAACGTTTTCGCGCACGACAGGCCGCCGGGAAACTTGCTGTTCGGACACCAGCCATTTTTGCCGAATTGGTCCACCAACGCGCCGAAATACTTCAATATTTGTCAAAAAAACCTGCGGGTTTGGCTTCATATTTAACATAAACCAATCTTAATCATAAAATAAGGAATCACGTATGCACCTCGGAACTGTACGCGCTGACACGCCGTCTTGTACGGAGCTGATCCATTTAAACAACGCGGGCGCCAGCATCCCGCCCACCATTGTACTCCAAACCATTCAGGATTATTTGAGCCTGGAAGCGCAGGTGGGTGGTTATGAAGCCGCCGATCAAAATGCGGAGGATATTGCCGCATTTTATACCGTTCTGGCAAAATTTATCAATGCCCAACCCCGCAATATTGCTTATGCCAACAGCGCTACCGACGCTTACAATAAAGCATTGAGCGCCATTCCTTTCCGTGCAGGTGATTTGATTTTGACCACCGATAATGATTACAGTTCCAACCAGATTGCGTTTATGGCGCTCGAAAAACGGTTTGGCGTTCGGGTGATGCGCGCACGCGATTTGCCAGAAGGCGGCGTCGACCCATCCGATATGGAAACCCTCATTCGGGCACACCGCCCGGCCCTGGTAGCCGTAACGCATGTGCCTACCAACAGCGGATTGGTGCAAAATATCGCCGCAATCGGTAAAGTTTGCCGCGAAGAAAACGTCTGGTACCTGGTCGATGCCTGTCAGTCGTTCGGACAAATCGCCCTTGATGTAGAAGCGATTGGCTGCGACTTTTTGTCGACAACCATGCGAAAATACATGCGTGGGCCGCGGGGCGTTGGCTTTTTGTATGTATCCGACAGGGTATTGCAGGCTGGTTTGGAATTAATGTTGCCCGATATGCATGGCGCGACCTGGACGGCCCCCGACCAGTATGAACCGATGCCTGATGCCCGCCGGTTTGAATATTTTGAAATATCGCCCGCCCTCTTGTTGGGTAGCAAAGTGGCCATTGAATATGCCGTTCGAATGAATATGGCCTTGATTGAACAACGTGTTGGGGATTTGGCGGGTTATGTCCGACACCTGATTGCCGAATTGAAAGGCGTACAAGTGCTGGATCAAGGCGACCATCTGTGTGGCATTGTTACGGTTTATCATAAAAAATGGGATCCGGCAAAAATTATGGCTTATTTGCAAGAAAATAAGGTGAATTGCCGTATTTCGAACTTACAAGCAGGACAAATTGACTTTGCGCGCAAAAATGTACCTTGGGCGCTGCGAATCAGTCCACATTATTACAACAACGTTCAGGATATCGAAGACTTCATTGAGATATGCAAAAAATACTAAATAAATACGCCCGTTTGCTCACCCAGTATTGCATGGAGGTAAAACCGGGGGACAAGGTGTACATCAGCAGCACCATGCTGGCCGAACCGCTCGTGCGCGAAGTGTACCGAGAGGCTTATGCAGCAGGTGCCGCTTTGGTGGAATGTGATTTGGCTTTTCGCGAGCGCGATCGTTTATTTTTTGAAAACGCCAGTGAGGAGGCGTTAAAAACCTTACCGACCCTCATGCAGGTTGGGATGGAATCGTTTGATTGTTATTTGGCCATTCGTGCACCCTATAATTTGCGGGAAGGCAGTGGCGCGAATATGGAACAATCCAAAATACGCAGTGAAGCCCTGGCTCCGGTCAATAAAATGTACTTCGAACGCACGGCCACCCGTGCCTTGCGCCGCAACCTCTGCCAGTACCCAACCGATGCTGCAGCACAAGAAGCAGGGATGTCACTCACTGATTATGAGCATTTTGTGTACAATGCTTGCAAATTGTATGATGCCGACCCCATTGCCAGTTGGTTGGAAGTACGCGCCAGGCAGCAACATATTGTCGATCATCTCAATTCGTGCAAAGAGGTGCGTTACATAAGCGCCGGTACCGATATTCGTTTTTCTACAGAAGGGCGTATTTGGATGAACTCCGATGGACAAACCAACATGCCTTCCGGGGAAGTGTACACCAGTCCGGTGGAAGACAGTGTAAATGGGGTGGTATTCTTTTCCCTGCCATGTATATATCAGGGCGCGGAGGTAGAAGGGGTTACGTTATGGGTAAAAGATGGGTTGATTGAACGTTGGGATGCCCAGCGTGGCAAAGAATTTTTGGACTATATCTTCTCTCTTCCTGGTACCCGCCGCTTTGGAGAAGCCGCTATTGGTACCAATTATGATATCAATCGGATGACAAAAAATATCCTGTTTGATGAAAAAATTGGTGGCACGATTCACATGGCAATCGGCCAAAGCTATCCGCAAACGGGCGGTAAAAATGAATCGGGCGTACACTGGGACATGATCACAGACATGACGCAATCGGGCGAAATATGGGCCGATGGGGTGAAAATTTATGAAAAAGGGAAGTTTTTGTAGGGAGCGGTGTGCGATCTTCTCTATTCGCATTCAGGCCACCTTCGGGTGTTTGTTGCAAAATACCTTTTTCTACCAAGTCTTTGATGTTACGCAAGGCCGTATCGGAGGAGGTTTTGGCAGTTTTAGCCTAATTAGAAGTTTGTAGTTTTCCTACAAAACGATCCCCCCATGAAAGTGATTCGGTATGCGCACCAAAGCATTTCGTGAAACCGCTTTTTCAGAACTATGTGCTGCTGAATTGTCGGCGCGTGGACACTATATATTGGTATTTGTCATGGAATCCTTATTTGAAAGTTTAGACCTATACATTTATTGTAATTACTTAACCAAGCATTTTGCAATACATGAAAAAGATCTTCTTTTCGCTACTTTTTTCTTTAACCGGATTGATTTCCAGTTATGGGCAATTGCCCAATGGTTCTATCGCACCTGATTTCACGGTGACCGATTTGAACGGCAACCAAGTCAATCTGTACAGCCTGTTAAATGCAGGTAAAACGGTGTACATCGATATTTTTGCTGCCTGGTGCCACATTTGTTGGGACTATAAAAATACGGGTGCCTTAGAGACCATTTGGGAAACCTATGGGCCTTCTGGCACCAATGAAGCGTATGTGATCTCTATTGAGGGAGATGCAAATACAAATTTGGCCTGTTTATTCGGCCCAAATGGTTGTAACGGCAGTACGCAAGGGAATTGGGTAACCGGTACAAGCCATCCTATCGTGAATGATGCGACGATCGCTGGTTTGTACGACATCAGTTATTACCCTACGATTTTCATGATTTGTCCATCTTCAAAAACGGTGTGGGAAACGGGCCAATTGAGTGCAACGGGTTTATGGAACAAACGCTCCCAGTACTGTTCGGCTTCTCCATTGACTTACAACGTGAATAATGTAACCAATGTTACCTGCTTCGGTACCCCAACAGGCGCTATTGATATTGCGGTTACCGGCGGCGCTCCCCCCTATTCCTATGTTTGGTCAAATAATGCGACCACACAGGATATTTCGAATTTGGCTGCCAATAATTATAAATGCACCGTTACCGGCTCGAACGGTTCGAGCATTGTGGTTGGTCCTTTGTTTGTATCAGCCCCCGCTTCGGCTTTAAGTGTATCTTTGGTAGAATCGACCCCGCTTGGTTGCAATGGCAATGCTGCCTCGCTTACGGTACAAGGAAATGGTGGGTGGAATCAATATAATTACGGATGGAGCAATGGGGGGACCCAGGAAACCATAACCGGCTTGGGCGCGGGTAATTACACGGTAACGGTAACAGATTATAATAACTGCGCTAAAACAGCCGTCTTTAGTGTGGCTCCGGCTGTTTATCCAGTCACCTCCGTGGCCGCTCCTCCAACCATTAAGTGTAATTTACCCTCTATACAACTCAATGGCAGCGGCTCCAGCACTGGATCCAATTATACTTACTTGTGGACAGCCTCTAACGGTGGTAATATTGTGAGCGGTGCAAGTACCCTTACCCCCATTGTTAACGCTGCAGGAACCTATACCCTCAAAGTTACCAATACGACCACCAATTGCGTCACCAATGCAGTTGCTACCGTTGTAGCCGATATTATTCCTCCAGTTGCCAATGCTGGTCCTAACCAAACCCTCAATTGCATACAGGATACGGTTTCGCTGCAGGGAAGCGGTTCTACTGGAAATAACTTTTCCTATTTATGGACGGCATCAAACGGGGGCCATATTGTGGCTGGAATGACCACTTTAACACCTAAGGTCGATTCATCCGGAACTTACCAGATTAAAATTTCAAATGCCAATAACGGTTGTATTTCCACTGCTACCACAACGGTCGTATTAGACAATGTACCACCCATCAGCGCCATTGTCTCCCCAGCCAACTTGAATTGTACAAACAGCCAAGTTCAGATAAATGCAGGTGCATCTTCACAGGGCAATAATTTTAGTTACAACTGGACGAGCACCAATGGCAATATTGTCTCGGGTGCAGCAACTTTATTTCCGATTGTAGACCAGGCAGGTAATTATGCATTGCAGGTCAACAATAACCAAAACGGTTGCACCAGTACTGCAAATGCGACGGTTAATCAAAGCCCAATTGTTGGATACAACATCAGTGCGCTCAACAATGCAAGTTGCTTTGGAGCAACCAATGGAAGTGTTACCGTAGCTGGTACGGGTGGTAACAATGCCTATAATTATCTTTGGAGCAACGGCAGCACTACTGCAACAATTACCGATCTTGCTGCGGGGACCTACCAAATCATCGTAACCGATGGGGAAAACTGTTCGGCCACTGCCAGCATTGTTATCGCACAACCTGAATTATTAATGGTTTCTGCGTATGCTACGCCACAGTCAGCCAACGGGATCAATGATGGTTCGGCTACGGCATTGCCTTTGGGCGGCACACCTGGTTTTTCTTATCTTTGGAGTACAGACGCTAATACGGCTTCTATCGAAAACTTGGCACCGGGCACCTATACTGTCACGGTAATCGATCAAAATGGCTGTACAAAAGCCCAAAGTGTTGCGGTAAATGCTTTTAATTGTACAATTGCGGCACAGATCTCTACTGTAAATATCAGTTGCTTTGGGGCAGTGAATGGAATGGCCAGTGTAACCTTGACGGGTGCAGGCGCTCCGGTTACCTATTCCTGGAACAATGGTGCAACCACTGCTACCATTGCAAATTTAGCCCCCGGCACCTACACCGTAAATATTTTAGATGCCAATAACTGTCCGGCCACGGTTCAAACAAGCATCACCGAACCTGCCACCCTGACCGCCAATGCGGTAGCAAGTGCAGAAACTTCCTTTAACGGAAATAATGGTACCGCTAGTTTGAATCCAATCGGCGGTGTGGCCCCATATACTTATGCCTGGAGCAATGGGGTAAGCACCCAAACAATTACCGGATTAGCACCAGGAAACTACGTTGTTGTAGTTACAGATGCCAACGCCTGTACCGCACAGCAATCGGTAACGGTAGCGCCTTATATTTGCTTGTTGACTGCACAAACCATTGTTTCGAATGCGTCTTGTCCAGGAACTTCCGATGGAGCGCTTTCCCTTGTGCTCAGTAACGGCACCCCACCTTATACTTTTTTGTGGAACAATGGCAATACGGGCAATCAGGCTGTCAACTTGTTACCAGGCGTTTACACCGTTTCGGTCATTGATAACCATAATTGTGTGGTCAGCGACACCCTTATTTTAGGCACAAATGACCTTTTGGCCCCGGTGCTTTCTTGCCCCAATAATATGTATCGATGTGCAAATGATAATATGGTAGATTATGAACTTCCAACCGCTACCGATAATTGTACAATTTTGATCAACTCCCTGCAACTGGAATCTGGTTTGATGCCGGGTGCCGCCTTCCCGACGGGTACTTCTGTACAGGTGTTTTCAGTATCTGACGAGGCTGGCAATCAAAGTACTTGTTCTTTTGAAATTCAGGTTTATCCGCCTGTCCAATTTGAAAACCCCTTGGTTAGCAATGATTTAGGTAATCAGGGCCAGGGAAGTATCGGCCTCAACTTTTCGGGCGGGACAGCACCTTTTACTTATTCCTGGACATTAGATGGCCAATTGGTGGGTACCACCCAAAACCTGAACAATGTTTACCAGGGCTTATATACAGTAGCCATGATGGATGCTTTTGGATGTACGTACACCCTGCAAGGTATTGCGGTTTCCAACACAACCGCCGTCAAAGAACCTACCTGGTTACAGAATGTCCAAATACAACCCAATCCAACCAATGGATTAACGCAAATCGTTTTTGAAACACTTCCTGATGCGCTTTTGACGATATTGGTGACAGACCAAACGGGTAGGTTGATAAAACGTCAAATCAGTGCGCAGGAAAGCACGGTTTTATTGGATTGCACCGACTTTTCACCGGGCGTGTATTGGGTACGTTTTAGTACGCAAGAAGAAACTGGAATACGGAAATTAGTGGTAAGTCAATAACAGGATGAAGGAAATCCCACACGGCAGCAGGGGAGGCGCTTGTTGTCGTGTGGGAATATTTTAAATGACTTGGTGATTCAATTCCACGCCAAATTGCTGGTTTTGCTGGCTTCGAATATGTGAAAGGGTACATCACCTTTCTATCGTTTAAGTCCCCCATGTGTTTGGTCGCTGTTGGGAAATTAGTCTATTTTACAGCATATTGTTTGTTTATCTTTTTTTCCGGATTCTTGCAAAGCAGGTATAAGGAGAGGAGAAACACCCATTCTAGGGGTTTCATTAAAATATAGGTTAAATTTGAACGAAATGGGGTGTTGATTTTTTTTGAAAGGTTATATCCATATTTGTCATAAATAGTCCGGATGGTATGATGAAATTTAGGGGATATATCCTGGATCATCTCCTCGAAGGCATTTGCGATCAATAATTGTCTGTTTACAATTGTTTCCCTGCCGTTTCTGTGTCCAATTCGAATTGGTTTCACAACTTTTGGATCTCCAAATGCTGCAACAGTACATAAATAATGGCCTGTGTGGTCAAGCGGTGGAGGGTGTACTTGTTGAGACAATCTCCAGGTTGCGGTATCGGTGAATACCTTTACAATGGAGTCGCTGTTTTGCCCAAATAGGATTAAAATGAGGGTTACTATAAAAAATACTGGAAACATCAATAAAACAATCCAAAAAGGGTTTCTGCTTTTGGTTGCCAAAAAAGAGTTTAAGGCATTGAGAAATTTATTTGAATAAGTTCTTTCAACTGTTTCGTTTATTTCGCTTGTCATAGATTGAATAACAAGCGAAATCCCGATTATAATACTCAACACGGGCGCAAAAACAAAAAATGACGCCCCCTCGTTGGATACTGGACCCCACCCACTTTCAACACTATATGTGTTTAACATAGTAGTATTGTGAAAGGATATTTGATGAAAGATAGCACAACTTATGATTACACCAATCACTATAAAAATCAAGGAAAGGGTCAATGTCAAAGGTGGTAATTGATTGCTTTTGCTCCAAACCAATACGATTGAAATATTGAAAGCCCAAAAGTAAAATATTAAGGTTAAAATATGTTGGCCAGAAAATGGACTATAGCACTCAAATTCTCCTAATTCGATCGCTATGTAATAGGGAGTGTTATGCCATGTCATTTGTATTGCAAATAATATTAAAGAAACTACATACAAAGTGCCAATGGTTATTTCTACTGTATTTGCACCTTCTTTTACTTCTTTTAATATTTCAATGGTTACAAAGAAAAATATGAAGGCGAAAATTATTCCTCCTATTAATATTATTTCCATAAAGCGATACAAGTTAAGTTGTTGTTCTGATTTAAATTGTCTTAGAGCATATTAAACTCCACTAATTCGTAGTTCGCATTTCGCCCACCTTCCGGTGTTTGTTGCAAAATACCTTTTTCAACCAGGTCCTTTATATCACGCAAGGCCGTGTCGGAAGAGGTTTTGGCAATTTTTGCCCATTTAGAAGTTTGTAGTTTCCCTTCAAAACCGTCCAAAAGTTTGTTGAGTATCAACCTTTGGCGTTCGTTGATGGCGGTATGTTCGTGTATTTTCCAAAATGCTGCTTTACACAATATTTTTTGCGTCGTGCCTTCTGTGGCAAGCATCGCGTTTTTCAGGCAATGCAAAAACCAGTCGAGCCATTCCGTAATATCGCCGGTACTGTGCTGCACTTTTTGCAATACAGCATAATAGCGTTTGCGTTCGGCTAATATTTGGCTCGACATGCTGTAAAAACGTTCTCCACTACCTTCAGAACGGGCAAGCAACATATCAGTGATGGCCCTTCCAATTCTGCCATTCCCGTCATCAAACGGGTGAATGATGATAAACCAAAAGTGTGCAATGGCGGCTTTTAAAACGGGGTCAACACGGTTTTCATTGTTGAACCAATCCAGAAACTGATCCATTTCCACCTTGACCATTGCTGGTTTAACCGCTTCATAATGCACTTTTTCTTTGCCCATTGCGCCAGAAACCACTTGGATGTCGCTGGTACGATATTGCCCCACTTCTATTTTATAGGGGCCACTATACCCAGTGGGGAACAGCGCTGCGTGCCAGCCAAACAACCGTTCTTCGGTTAAAGGCAACGTGTGGCGTTGCGTGGCCAGCATCATTTCTACCACGCCTTCGATGTGGCGACTGCTTGGCACCAATCCTGCTGTATTGATGCCCAAACGCCTTGCAATAGAGGAACGCACCTGGTCATAATTGAGCAATTCGCCTTCTATTTCTGATGATTTTACTACGTCTAAGGTTAACGTGCGCAGGGTGGCTTCCTCCTTTTCCGAAAAGCCCAAAGCATTCATTTGCCCGATTATTTTACCCTGAAGATACCGCACTTCCCCAAATACAAGGTTGATATCTTGATACTGCCACGTAAAATCGGTCCAGTTTTCATATTCGTATATATAATTTGCCATTGGCTGGAAATATTTGCGGTAAATATAAGCGTTATTCGCCGCATTTTTGCGGCGAATAACTTGTTTTTTTGCCGCATGGGGGGTAGGGGAGATTTGTGGTTTTTGAGGTCTTCTAAAACGGTTTTCGGGCTTGGCAAAGATGGCGATTTTCACCATTCCGATAGCTATCAGGATGGAAGCGAGGAGCCAAAGTTGGATTACCTACAAATATGTCTGCGAAGCACCGAACCGCTACTTTTGCCAAACCCGTGTTATGCGTTCGCCCTTCTTTCTCGGTCGTTTCTCGTCTGTCCAAGGTCGCTGTGTCTGTGTGCGGTTGGGCAAGTACTCATTTACAAGCTTTGGTCTGTGTATCGGCTTGTGTGGCTTGCAAATGTGTTTGACTGTGGCGTGGCTTTCATTCTAATTTTCTTTTATGCAGCTGCTCTCATTATTTCTCTCAACATTTTGTATGCACTATGATTTATAAAACCTTGCACATTTTCCTGTGTGAGTTCGGTATAATTCTGTGGTGAATGATTGATGATATAGTCCGTATAGAGTTTGTCCATAATGCCTTTAATAACCAAATCATACACTTGTCGTTCGTTCTGTGTCAAGTTGTTTTTAATGGTTGCTCTCAGATCTGCAACTTGTTTGTCATCTACTTTTTGTAATGTCTGCAAATAATTTTCTACCACAGAAACTCCTTCGGGTGAAACCCTTTCTTTGAAACGTAAATTAATAGCAATTACAACTTCTTCAACGGTCGCCATTGGCCTCACATTGGTTACGTTTCCACCTGTTTGTCCACCATCACCATTGCTACCTTCATCGTCTCCCTCTTCTGGTTCTTGAACACCTTCTGCAATTTTTTCAATGTCGAAAGTTTTGAGTTTCACTTTCGCAATTTCTGCTTCCAAATCTTCGGCACTCATTGTAGGGTCGAGTTTTTTGAAAAGTAGCGAGGCAAAAATGTGGAAATCAATCAGAATTTTGTCTTTGAGTCGCAAACGGAACAATGCACGGATAAAACCAAACAAACTCACATAACGAGCTAGTAAAGTTCTAATCTCCCTGCGTTTTTCCATATCGCATTTGGCTTCCAATATGCCTTTTACTTGTGTTAGCAAGGCGGAAAGCGGTGCTATGTCATTGGCATTTTCACTATTGAACAAACGAACACAATCCTCAACATCTTCGAGCGTAAATATTCCACGCTTTAATAATTCGTCCTTGATTTTGTATAGGTCATCTGGATTGGCTTCTTTGTGGCTCTCTACATTGTGCTGATACTTACGGAATGCTTTTATGATTTTTTCATACGAATTGGTAAAGTCTACAGTTAAAGTGTCGAACTTTTTACCTGGATAAATGCGGTTTAATCGGCTGATGGTTTGTACTGCGTTTCGGTCTTGCAGGGCTTTGTCAAGAAACATGGTATGCAGCATTTTTTCGCTAAAACCAACCTGGAATTTATTAGCAACAATCAAAAAGCGAATATCATCACCTTTTTCAAAACAATCCTCAATCTTTACCGACTGCGGATTATTGGGTCGGTTCATTTCAGTTTCGGAATAAAACTTACTGTTATAGTTGATTTGACCCGAAAAAGCTACCAATGTTTTCCATTTAAAACCTCGTCTTTGAAGCTCTTCATCTAAAAACAGTTTGTATTTAACGGCACTCAAACGACTTGATGTTACAATCATTGATTTTGCCTTGCCTTCAATTTTATCGGCTGTTTTGTCTTTGAAAATGGAAACAATGATTTTACATTTTTCTTTTATTACGTCATCATCTTCAAAGGCTTTTAGCTTCAATGCGCGGTAAACCTGCAATGTCGGATACTCATGTTGCTTGTAATCGTCAGGCAGTTTATAATTGAGTTCGTAAAGGGTTTCGTAAGTGATGATGTTTTTTGCTACGTCCATTATGTAGCCTTCTCCAATGGCTTCATCCATACTGTACACATCAAACGGACGACCTTCTCTGCCAAAATGCTGAATGGTCTTTTCGCTCGGAGTGGCAGTCAACGCTATAAAGCAAAGGTTCGGAAATTCCTTTCTCGAAATTTCTTCAATCAATTCTTCCTGCTCGTCTGTTTCTTCTTCTACTTTTTGCTGGGTGGTTTGTCCGGTGGCTTCATCAAATACATCCACCATTTTTTCGTGCAACTTGCCTTCCTGATTTGTGTGGGCTTCGTCTATGATGAAACAAATCTTTTTGCCCGATTGGTCTGCCAAGCCTTTCAGGAATGAAAACTTGTGCAAAATTGTAACGATTACCGGCGAATTAACGGGTATTTCGGAATTGCGATAAGTATCCAAGCGCTCGCCCAATGCCAAACGAACATCAGTACTGTTTTTGCAATAGCCCACAACGCCTGTTTGACCGATGGCTTTGATAAAGTCTTTACTTATCTGGTCGTCAAGATTGATACGGTGCGTAAGGATAATGATATGGTCAAATAACTTTTGGTTTTTGATGTGCAGGTTTCGCAAGTTTTGCACCAGCCAAACAATAGTATTGCTCTTTCCGCTTCCTGCACTGTGCTGAATGAGATAGCGCAGGTTCAGCGATTTCTTTTTGCTGAAATGTTCTGAAATGTCATCGTAAATGCGTTTGACACAACGTTGCTGGTGATAGCGTGGGAAAATCCAGTTTTGTGTATTGCCGTATAAGTAGCGTTCAATAAAATTCAAAATGCTATCGGGCATCAAGATTTCATTGTACAGGTATTGCACGGCATAATCATCGCCTTTTATTTTTTCGTTGAGCAAACCTGTATTGAATTCCCTGAAATCGTCTTTAGTAGGTGGCTTGCTGAAAGTTGTGGCAATTTTTGCCTTTTCGTCATCGGATGCGATGTGAACAAAAGCACGGTGATAAATGGCCCTGTCAATATCTCTGTTGCAATATTGTTTTACTGCATCATTTACATTTTGCCCTGCAAGGGTGTGTTTTAGTTCTACCGTGATAATGGCAAAACCATTCAAACAAATAACAATATCAATGCTTTGGCGGTCATCTTCCTGTTGCCTTGCATTGGCGGCACTGGTAAAATGATACTGACGAATAACACTGAAAATATTCTTTTTGTATCGGACTGTCTGTTCCGTATTGTCGGATCTTTCGGGTTTGAAATACAATAAGTCTAAATTGTATTGGCTGTTTACTTTCAGCCCTTCTTTTAGTAATTGGAACAGTGGTTTGCTCTTCAGCGCTTCACTTATTTTTTTACCGAGTTCCTTTTTCCATTCGTAGCCGAGTTCCGATTTTATGGCTTGTAGTTTTGCACGTTGGGTATCTTCCCAAAACTGTTCAAGCCTATCCCAATGAATACAGTTTACCTTATCAGCGGTAATTTCACTATCTCGGAAAATGCGGTAGCCCCATTTTGTATCCAACTGATGACAAAAATGATCTTCAAATATACGTTCCCAATCTTTACGCTGTTTACTCATGGGGCATTACAAGTTTAGTTTATTAACCGGGTTCGGGCATATTCAACTGCCTGATGCAGTTTATGCAACAACAACTTTTTATCAGGCAATTCGATTAAATACTCCGCAACCCTTATATTACTTTTGTCTAATTGCATCAACTCAATATGCTCTTCATTTTTGCCTGCGCAAAGGATCAACCCGATCGGTTTATTTTCGCCTTCTACCATTTCGTATCGCTCTAAGTAGCGCAGGTACAATTCCATTTGCCCTTTGTAGCCCGCTTCAAACTCCCCCAGTTTCAGATCAATAACCACTAAGCATTTCAGCCTGCGGTGAAAAAATAGGAGGTCAATTTTATAGTCCCTGTTGTCAATCGTAATCCGTTTTTGGCGGGCCAGAAACCCAAAGTCATTGCCCAATTCGGTTATAAAACCCTGGAGTTCTGCTAAGATAGCGATTTCCAAATCTTTTTCTGAATAACGATCCTTCAAACCCAAAAAGTCCAGAAAATAAGGGTCGCGAAACACCAGGTCTGGACTAATTTGCTGTTCGTTTTTTAACTGTTCCAGCTCGTTTTTAATGGTCAATTCAGGTTTTTTGCTGATGGCGGTGCGTTCATAAAGCATAGCATTGATACGCTCTTGAAAAACCCGCACACTCCATTTTTCCAGTTTACAGATTTCAATGTAAAATGCTCTTTTCAGTGGATCCTGAATGGGTATAAGTAACTTAATATGGGACCAACTCAGTTGGCTACGCATTTCATATACAATGTTTTCATCTGGAAATACTTCGGCAAATTGCATCATCCTGCGCAGGTTTTTCTCAGAAAATGAGCTACCATACGCTTCCGATAACTGTCGCCACAGTGTAGCGACAATCTGTTTGCCATAAGTTTCTCCCTGATATTGAGCCACCGCTTCATTTATTTTTTTCCCTATTTGCCAATACAAGGTTGTAATGGCAGCATTCACCGTCACCGCAACCTGCTGTTTGCTTTGCTCAATCAATTCCTTAATGGAGCCTAGCAACTGCGTATTTTCAATTTCTTTAGGCATACTCGTTTACATTTATTTTGCCTGTTACGGCTTCGTATATTTTTATCTTTCTTAACTCTTGGAGTTTTTCAATTTGGGTACTAATATTTTTAATGAGTTTGTCGATTGCTTCTGTCTTTGCTTTTAAATATTCAACTATTCTTTGTTGTTCAGAAATTGGTGGCAATAGAATCTCAAAGTTTTCTATTTGTTCCTGTGAAATCATAGGAATAGCAGTAGAAGAAGTCAGCAGGCTAACTGTTTTTGAAATTAAATCACTAATAATGTAGAAGAATAAATATTGAGTATCAATTCTTTTATTAGGCCTGATAAGCACAACACTTGGATTAATTGTCGATTTTCCAAAATCGGTAATTACTACTCCTACTTTGCCTACTGTACTGCCTCTTTGAACAATGATTAAATCACCTAATTCGACCATTATTTCTGGAGATTCATAATATTTATTCCAACTGATATAAATGGGGGCTGACAAATCAATGAGTCCATTTGAAGTAATATGGGTTGCTCCAATTGTAATAGCCCCTTCCGTTTCTTCAACTAAATCTTCGGTTGTATATCCTCTAAATCCTATTCTGCCTCTAACACTCGAGATATGTTTTAGTCTTAAAGATTGCCAATGCTCCGGAATTTCTCCCATCCACTCGATACCACTATCTTTCATTTCAATATTGGGATCTAAGCCTGCTTTCACTGCTGCTTCGGCAGGTAACCCTTTAGTAACCGCATTATTAATTTCAATTTGCCGCAGTTCTTTGAGTTTTTCTGCTTGTGCTTTTTTGTTAGATATCAGGCGGTCAATCTTTTGGGTTTGGTGGTCTAGGTAGTTGGCGATTGAGAGTTGTTCGGTAAATTCAGGGAAAAACAGAATCGTATCTTTTAATATCTTATTTGTAATACTGAAAACTTTTACACCTTGGACTTCGCTTCTGATTTGATTTCGGTATGCTACTGAATCAAAGAAGTAAGCCACATAGCGTGGGTGTGCATTTATTTTAAGTCTTGACACTATTGTGTGGTATCCTGCAAATATTTTATGATTACCGATTAGGTGAGTGAAATTTCCTGAACCTTCAATGTCCTCAGATGTGTCAGCGAAAACAAAATGGCCGTTTGAAAGAAGAGATGATTGATTTGTTTCAAGATATTTCTCATCCACGCACAATAATTCATCTTTTTCTGGGTCAACTATAAATCCATATTTGGAGTGAATTTCTCCATAGTTAACACAAGGTATACCCGTTTCAATAAGGTTTTCTTTTGTTATGCTTAATCCCTTTCCATTATCAAAACAATATCTAAATCTTTTCCTTTTCCAATGTTTAGGGACTACACCAATCCAATCAATACCACTTGCTTTATATTTTTCGTACTTGCTCATAATGTAATTCCCAATTCACGCATTAAATCAAGGTTTTCTTTTTCCAGTTCAGCCATTTCCTGTACCACGGTAGCTTCTTCACGCAAAGGCTGGTACACATAAAAATGCTTTGTAAAGGGTATTTCGTAGCCTTTTTCTTCGGCTATTATAGTCCATTTCTTTTCTACTTCTTTTTTCAAAAAGGCCTCTTTGTCGTCTTTCCAGGGAATGTATTCGGTGTCTCTTACAATTTTGGGCACATTAATGGTGGCTTTCAAGCCTAATTTGTTGCCATATAAGGTTTTGCGAATGGTAATGTAAACGTCGGTAGTTTTGCTTTTGGTTGCCAGTTCGCTTTCGGGATTCAGGGTAAACGTATATTCGCCTTCATCGCCTTTTTTATCTTTCAACTCTGCCAATTGTTCTTTGTCATACTCTGATTTAGTCAATACAATTTCGTTCAGTTTATTTTGAGCAATGCTTACTTCTTTTTCAATGGTCATTGGGTCGCCATCTTCATCGATTTCCTCCAAATCCAAAAACACTTTGCGGTAAGCAAAATCTTCGAGTTCAAATATTTTGCAGTATTGGCCTTCTACAAAGGCTTTATGAATCTTGATGATTTGCTTTATCTGGTCGTTGGCTTCCACATAGCGTTCGTTTTCGCCGCTGCCTTCTATTCCGTTATGAATGCGTCTGCGTTTGTTGCCCAAACTGCGTTTCATGGGTTTCCAAAAATCAACGGCATTGATCAATTGAATTTTGCCTTTGCGTTTTTCGGGTTTGTTGTTTCGTATCAACCAGATGTACGTGGCAATACCTGTGTTGTAAAACAATTCGGTGGGCAAGGCTACAATGGTTTCGAGCCAATCGTTTTCCAAAACATATTTTCTGATTTCACTTTCGCCACTGCCCGCATCACCACTAAACAAAGGTGAGCCGTTGTGTACAATGGCAATGGCCGAACCGCCCAACTCGGCTGGTTTCATTTTGCTAATCATGTGCAGGGTAAAGAGCAATTGTCCGTCACTGCTTCGGGGTTGTCCCACCTCAAAACGGCCATTGCTGGCAGCCATTACTTTCTTTTGTATTTTTTTCCAACTCTTGCCGTAAGGCGGATTAGAAAGCATAAAGTCGAACTGTTCGCCTGTTGCACCATCTTCGTAAAGGGTGTCGCCTTTGGTAATGTATGCGGTTTCGCCTTTCAGCAATAAGTCGGCTTGTGCCACCGCCCAGGTTTTATCATTTACTTCTTGCCCGTACATGACCACTTTGGCATTAGGATTTATCGTTTCTTCAATAAACTCCTTTGCTGCCGAAAGCATACCACCGCTACCACAAGCAGGGTCGTAAATGGTAACGAGTTGTCCATCTTTAATGGCTTTCTCGTCCATATCGAGCATGTGTGTCATCAAGTCAATTACCTCACGCGGCGTGTAGTGTTCTCCTGCTTCGGCATTGTTGGCTTCCGAAAATTTTCGCACCAATTCTTCAAACACATAACCCATTTTGATATTGCTCACCTTTTGCGGGCTAAGGTCTATCTGTGCGAAGTCTTTGATAAGCGTAAAAAGGATTTTCTCCTCTGCCAGTTTGTTGATGTGCGAACGAATACCCGAACGGTCAATAATGATCTTGATATTGTCGGTATAGCCGTTCAAATAACTGATGAAATTATTCTTGATACTGCTTTCGCCTTCGTCCGCCAATGATTGTAAAGTATTGTGCGAGCTGGTATTGTTAAACTTTATAGCTTCTAATACTTTGCTGTTCAATATTTGTGTCTGCGTCGCGGCATCTACTTTTGCCAATTGGGTTTCCAATTGTTTTTGCAATTCTTCGGTTTTTGCAATCAGAACACCTTCAATCCTGCGAATAAGTACCATTGGGTAAATAATGTCGGGGTACTCTGTCCGTTGAAAAATGTCTCTCAGCACGTCATTGGCGGTATTCCAAATAAGGGCAACTTCACTGGATATTTCGGTATCTCTTTTCATTTTATGTTTATAGTAGTCCGTTTGGTCGTTGTTGTGTCGTCTGTTAGGTTTGCTTGTAACGTGTAAATATGCGCTCTTTTCATGCGTATGTGACAAAGGTAAACTACGCACACGCATTTTCCAACTTCTATTAAGTTTTAAATATAAAAAATTGACAAATAATATATTATAATATTGATTTAGTTTAATATGAATTATCAGCGATGTTAGCGGTTCGTTGTTTACCTTTTTTATTTCATTGTATCCCATTGTTGGAACCTTATACCAATCTGTTTATCTGCAATCGCAAATTCTTTGGCGCCCCAAGGCCGAAGCGTAACTTTATTGAGATTGGGGTGCAGCAGATGAGGATGCGTAGCCGATACCTTTGCAAACACGGCATCAATATCATCCGTTTCAATCCTGAGATCTGGATAATGTTCTTTGGCTAATTGCTCGTCTTGAAAAACCATAATCCTTATGCCGTCTTTGGCTAATACACAATAAGGTTGTGCATTTTTGAAATCTTCGTGTTCAATGGAGCATTGCAGACAGTCAACAAATAATGTTAGTGCGTCTGAAATGTCGATATAGAATACACTGGGTACTAACTTTGAAAAATGCATAATTCGAGCCTGTAAAAATTTATTTTTTTATAAACTTGTAAGTGTCCGTACCTGCTTTGGAAATTAGCACGACTACATATACCCCATCCTGAAAATTCGAAACATCAATGTTGGTTTCTGTGCCTTTTAAAATGCTCGAATGTAGTTTTTGTCCTAATATTGAATATATTTCAACCGCAGCGTTTGTGTTTTCTGTGCAGGTGATGGTTAGGTTGTCTGCAACGGGATTTGGGAATAATTTAATTTTAGGTAAATTGGTGGTGTGCGCGGTGTTCAGCGCGTTTTCTTGGTATACCCGCACATAATCAACTTCCATGGCAGATTGCACAAAGTTTGGTGTAACACTCGGTTCAATGGCGACATTTAACAGGATGTATTGTTCCGCATCAAACGGCCAGGTGTATTGGTTTTTCACTGTTGGATTATAGGATAAATGGTTGACGCCGTCGACACTAAATGTTATGCTTTGTTCATTCCATTCAACCGCATAAATGTGAAATTCATTGGACACGCCCGCTTTATATTGTGCATTGGAAATGTATTCTCCAATGGATAAATTGCCATTGATGGGGTGGTGGACCGCACTAGAGATTACATTTTGATTGGTTCCCCAATGTTCCATAATATCTATTTCGCCGCATGCCGGCCAATTGATGGTTCCATGCGTTCCAGTCCAATAACCGCCTGGTTCAATAATGTTTTTTCCAAGCATCCAGATTGCCGGCCATGTTCCAGCGCCCGTTGGCAATTTAGCCCGCGCTTCAACGCGTCCATATTTAAAAGCAAATTTCGAATTTAATCGGGCAGAGGTAAATTGCTTTGTTTGTCCCTGATTGGTGAATACTTCTTTTTTTGCCACAATATTAAGAACTCCATTGGACCGATATGCGTTCGTTGCACTGTTTGTATAGTGTTGTAATTCATTGTTGTACCAGCTCCAACCATTGGGTAATTGGGTTTGATGAAACCAATTAAAACTATTTACAACACCATCTCCGTCAAATTCGTCACTCCAAACTAAATTGTTAAAGGTAGAAGCCGCTCCGGCATATAAAAAATCATCTATATAGGCTAGTACGTTTGAGGTATTGTTCTCTCCATTTATTTGAATTAAGACCCGGTTAAAATCCCATCTGTTTAATGGATTTAGGGAGTTTGGATCGAAATTTATAAAAGGATCGGTCGCGAAATTGAAGGTAATTACCTGCCATTGGTTCAGGAGGATGGGCTTAATAATTTCACATTGCGTCGTCCAAGGTTCATTGATAGTACCATTTTGAAGTTTCAATGAAATTTGATTGTTTTGGTTTCCGGTGATTCCACTTGAGGGCACATAAACTTTCAGGGAAAACGTACTGCTGGTTTTTAAATTAAAACTAAAACCAGCATTAAATCCAGCGTTCGCGTACTGTCCACCAATATCTGAATATTTTAAAACAGTTGCCGAGGTATTAATTCCTGTCGGATAAGGGTTATTGAACTTGGTATCGATCAGGCAATTATCACCAAACCAGGAAGGAATGCTGCTGTTTCCTTCAAAATTGTCCTGTGAAATCTGGGCTTGCGAAAACAAGGTGACGCTGAGAAATAAAAATGCAAGTGAAATAATGGTGCGCATGGTATGTTTTTTAAATTTTAGCAGGTTTGGTTTTCAAACACAACGGGTAAAAGGGAAATATGGTTGAGCATTAATCTTTGGCGTTCGTTATTTCATTTGTCATTCGGTTAAACAATGTTATTATTTCTGCCCAGTTTGTTTTATATTTTGTTTCTTGTTCAAGAAAAGCCAGGAAATAATAAAAATCATCTTTTCTTTCTTGATGTGCTTTAGGTAGTCCTTGTTTGTCGATCTTAACTTTTCCCCAATCTTTTTCAACAGCTAACTCAACTTGCTTTCCCATCTCAGAAAAGAAAGACTGACCAAATGTTTTAATTTTTTGCATAAAGTCAGCATAATCCATTTCAAAACTTCCATCTTTCGCTGTCCAGAGGCTTATGCCGTTTTCAAGAATATGTTCTGTTTTCCAAACAATTCTCAATCTGTCGTTACATCTGAAAAAGGACAAATATGGCCCACCAATTAAATGAGCAGAATCAAAAGTTCTTAAGTCTGTCCACGAAATTAGATTGCAGTACTCATTAAAATAAAAATCGCTGTAATTGGCTTCCTCTTTATCGTAAATGATGCGCCATTTTTGTGCGTTAGATTGAAACTTCTTTAAATCTCTTGTTTCGTTGTATAACGCTTCGGGAATCGGCTCTGTTATTTTATTAAAAAGTCCTGTAAAATCTTCAATAAATCTTGATAATTGGTACTCATTATAAGGTGTCTGCTTATCGCCCCAATAATCCATCGCCTCTTTCGAGTATTCATAAATTGTCTCGTTCCCGAAACTCAACCATAGGTCACCGAGTGTCAGACCAAACCAATGTAACGATAGTTCAGGCTCTTGCCCCCAAGGACCTATTTTGTCTAATTCTTGTAATTTAAAGTTTATCATGGTGGTTTCTTATAATGACGCCTAACACGGAAATATACGCACTTATCGCGTCCGCCTGGTAAAGATAGGGCAGGAGTACTAAAACTCCAAATAGCGGTAATTTTAAATATGTAACTTGCTAATATATGGAGGTATTTGCCACATGGGGGTTGGGTGGAGATTTTGTTTTTTTGATGCCTTTGTTACCTGTAGTTCCCTCTATATGTCGCAGCTTCATAAAATGCCATAATAAATGGAAAAGTCACAAACACGATCCAAATGGCAAGGTGTCTTGGAAGGACTTGATAGTGATAATTTAAGCCAAAAATTGTCCCTGCAAATAGCACACAAAAGAAAGCCTGTAGAATATTAACTTGTTTATCTGAATACCTGTCAAGGTGGCTGCTTTGAAGTTCTCTAAAGTCTTGAAAGTACTGTGCATTGAAAAATCGCCCTTGGCTGGGTAAAAAACCGATGAGCATAATGAAGTTTTGAATGATGTAAATAGACGAAACACCCAATAAGAAAAATTGAAGACCGATGTACAGTCCATGCGTTATATCTGCCGTGTTTTCAATTTGTTCATTTTGATAAACCCTGTAAATATTGTCAATAGCGAATAACATCATAATGATTGAACTCCAAACACTCAAGCGCAGTCTACTCGTCCGGGATAAAGTTGCATAAGTAAATGCATGAAATACGGAAACATTGCAATGTGATTTTCTAAATTGTAGTGATGTTCTCTTTTGCCGGGAATAAAAGCAAAAAAGCTAAAAATAAAAGCGCCCAATGCTATCCATAAAACGGTCGACCATCTGTCGGAAAGGCGCTTGCCTTCGAAAATTGCACCTGCGATCATTGCGATGACACTTATTGGGATTAGTCGCCTGTCCGATACGCTGATACGATAACCAAGATAAATTGTCACTGCAAGCACTAAAAGTCCTGCGAGGATTAGGGGTAGGTTTACATTTCTTTGTGTGTTATTGCGCATTTTTTTATCCGTTATTTTGTATCGTTATTTTGTATCGTTATTTTGTATCGTCTTGGAACCAAGGATAAATAAATTTATTTGTTTCTTTTAATGTCTTTGCCAAACGATCTCTATCCCATTTTATGTTTCGATACTTGTAACTTTCATATAGCAAATTATAGGCAGATTGATGAAACCCAAGTCGTCTTAAAGTGCTAAAGTCTTTTAATGCTAAATCCGTCGTTAATGAGTCGTTTCGATATTCTATTTTTAATAAGGTATTCAACGTGTCATTTAGTTTTTCGTTGTCTACTTGAAGTTGTAAGGCGTCAGATGCAGTTTTTATTTTATATGAATATTGAATATCTTTTAAAATAATAAAAACAACATGATCGTTTCGCTCAATTTCCCGCCGTGCCCAAAATTCTTTATAGTATGTTGTTGCTTTGTCTCGTTGTGTATACGTCAGAACTAAACTATCCACAAGGTCATAACCTTTCTTATTAATATAAATGTCTTGAACAACAACAGGATTGTCCGAGAGTATGCTTCCTATAAGATTACTATAGCCGACTTTTTTAAAGGTCTCATGGATTGTCAATAGATTTTCAGGATTTCTAATCCATTTGTTTGTGATCCAACTACCATGTCGTAACTCAAAAAAAGTTGGTTCGCTTTCAATATAGTTTTTCCTGTCGTCAGTTGAAGCTGTTTTACAACTGGTCAGTAATAAAAAAAGCCCAATTAAAATGTTGAATGTCGTCTTCATAG